>RRZT011546674.1_pt1 | contig 14775 bp, 10 predicted proteins | sample 2165551 | NCBI WGS metagenome assembly RRZT01 (sample SAMN10456910, study PRJNA506462) | wastewater metagenome | biome: wastewater; feature: sludge; material: wastewater sludge; isolation source: wastewater sludge with Escherichia coli K12::gfp cells carrying plasmid... | place: USA: Moscow, Idaho... | reverse complement strand
TTGGAAGAGCCATCCGCGTGAAATCACTATTTTTTAGTCTGGCCATTGCGGCCATCAGCTCGGTGGCACAGGCTGCCCCGCCAGCCTTCACTGACTATGTTCTGAATTTGAAAAAAGAGGCGCTGGCCCAGGGCATTTCCAAGGTCACCGTCGACTCGGCCTTTGCTGATGTGCGGTTTATCGAACATGCGGTAAAACTGGATAAGAATCAGCCGGAATTTAAACTGACGCTGGATACCTATCTGCCCAAGGCGGTGCCGGAGTGGAAGGTGAAGATGGCCCGACGTCAGTATCAGGACAACTACTCCTTATTGAAGCGGATTGGTCTGGAGTACGGTGTCGAACCCCAGTTTATCGTCGCCTTGTGGGGTATCGAGACAGGGTTTGGCAAATATACCGGCAATTATTCGCTTATCTCCTCATTGAGCACACTTGCCTATGATGGGCGTCGTGAAGCCTTCTTCAAGAAGGAGCTCTTTGCTGCCTTGCGTATCATTGATGAGGGGCATGCCACGCCGCAGACCCTCAAGGGCTCCTGGGCCGGGGCCATGGGACAGGTGCAATTTATGCCTAGCTCCTTTTTGAATTTCGCCGTCGATTATGATGGTGACGGGCGCAAGGATCTCTGGCATACCCGTGCTGATGTCTTTGCTTCTGCGGCCAATTATCTGCAACAGCATGGCTGGCACCACAATGGTGGCTGGTCGTCACGGGTGCGTGTTCCCTCGGCATTTGACGAGAGCCTGATTGGCGTCGAGGTGAAAAAGCCGGTTGCTGACTGGTATCGCCTCGGGGTTCGTAGTCTGGACGGCTCTGCCTTGCCAAGCCGTGCCGGGGAGGCCTCGGTAGTGATGCCCGATGATAAGCATGGCCGTACCTACCTCGCTTATAACAACTACATGGTGCTGCGCAGTTGGAACCGCTCCAATTACTTTGTGATCTCGGTCGGCTATCTGGCGGACCGGATTGTCGGAGGTTAGCCGGAATGGAGCCAACCGTTAACGCACCGTTCTGGGTAACCAAGAGTCTGCCGCAGATGAGCCAGCAGGAGTGGGAATCCCTGTGTGATGGTTGTGGCAAGTGCTGCCTGGTCAAGCTGGAGGACGAAGAGAGCGGGGAGGTGGTGTTTACCAATGTGGCCTGCGATCTGCTCAATCTCAAGAGCTGCCAGTGTGGCGATTATCCCAACCGCTTCAAGCGTATGCCCGATTGTCTGCAACTGACGCTGGATAAGCTGCCGGAATTTCACTGGCTACCCATGACCTGCGCTTATCGGTTATTGGCCGAGGGACAATCTCTGCCCGAGTGGCACCCCCTATTGACGGGAACTCGCTCTACCATGCACGCGGTCGGTCAGTCGGTCCGCAATAAAGCCATCCATGAACGGTTTGCTGGTGAGTGGGAAGATCATATCGTCACCTGGCCCCTTGGCTTTTAAAAAACCCAATAAAATCAAATAGATATAAAAATACCAGCAAAATCAATAATATATAACACATTGATTTTGCTGGTATTTTTATTCGTATTCCCTATTCCTGCCTGCCATCCACCTGATTGCTGCGTTGTTTTATCCCGCTGACTGCTCCTGCACCAACTCCTAGCCCCATCCAACGCCTTACGTTCTATCTTGGTGCGTACCCCGATGTTGTGCACTACCGCTCCATAGTGTGAGGATTACAGCATCGATTGCGTATAACGCATTGAAATAAAAGAAAATTAAAACAAACATCGCCGCTTTGTGACGATCTGGCACACACCTTGAAATACCTTCTTGTATACAAGCGTGAGCACAAGGTGAGTGCAGTAATGAAAACAAGCGGATGGACAATCGGGCAGTGGCAACAAGCCTACCGTAGCGGGGAGTATAACCCGGCCGATTTGCTGGAGCCGTTGCGCCTTGCACTGGGAGCAGGCGATCCGGCCTGGATTTCAATTGTTGATAAGCAAGGACTGGAGAGCCAGTTAACCGGGCTCAGCGCCATGGGCAATGCCCATACACTGCCGCTCTACGGCATTCCCTTTGCGGTGAAGGACAATATCGATGTAGCTGGCCTGCCGACCACCGCCGCCTGTCCTGCCTATGGCTATCAGCCAGAGCGCGATGCTGCCGTGGTGGCTCGTCTGAAGGCGCTGGGCGCCATCGTCCTGGGCAAGAGTAATCTGGATCAGTTTGCTACCGGTCTGGTGGGCACACGCTCCCCTTATGGTGAGGTGCCCAACAGCTTCAAGCCTGAATATGTCAGTGGCGGCTCCAGCTCCGGCTCCTCGTCGGTAGTGGCTCGGGGTCTGGTGCCTTTTGCACTGGGTACGGATACGGCAGGTTCAGGGCGCGTTCCGGCAGGTTTTAATAATCTGGTGGGTTGGAAACCAACTCGTGGTGCCTTTAGTACCCGTGGTGTGGTCCCGGCCTGTCGCAGTCTCGATTGTGTTTCTCTGTTTACCCTGACGGTTGCCGATAGTCTGCTGCTTTCGCGCTTCCTGACCCAGTTTGATGCCGAAGATGCCTACTCTCGAGCCGTTCCTGTGTGCGGTCGACGTACTACCCTGGGGCAGGCACCGCGCTTTGCCATTGCCTCCGAGATGCAATGGTATGGTGATGAAGAGCAGGAAAAAGCCTTTGCTGCCAGTTGCGAGCAGATCCGTGCTTCGGGGGCGGAGATCTGCACCATAGATTTTACTCCCATGTACGAGCTGGCCCGCTTGCTCTACGAGGGGCCCTGGGTCGCCGAGCGCCATGCTGAGCTTGAAGGCTTCATGGCCGAACATCTTGCACAGATGGATCCTGTGGTGGCGGGCATTGTCGGCTCGGCCGTGGGCCATACGGCCACCTATGCCTATCGCTGTGAATACCGCCGCATGGCACTGCAGCGTCAGATCCAGAGTCTGTTCCAGCAGTTTGATGCCCTGCTGGTACCGACCACCCCCTGTTTCCCTACCCGGGCCCAGATTGCTGCCGAGCCGGTCATCATCAACTCCCGACTCGGAACCTATACCAACTTCGTCAACCTGGCTGATTGCTGCGCATTGGCATTGCCCGCCGGATTCCGCGCCGACGGCTTGCCCTTTGGTATCACCCTGATTGCTCCGGCATGGCATGAGGAGGCCTTGGCGCAATGGGGTATTCGTTGGCAGGAGCGTCAGGCGCTGCCGCTGGGAGCCACGGGCAAGAGCCTTTTCCCTTCCGAGCCAACAGCCAGCCCTGTCTCTGCCAGCGAACAGATGGTGATTGCCGTAGTGGGGGCCCATTTAACTGGCATGCCGCTTAATCATGAACTGACCTCCCGGGGGGCGATCCTGCTGGAGCGTACCCGCAGTGCAGAGCACTACCGACTATATGCCATTGCCAACAGCCAACCGCCCAAACCGGCTCTTGTCGCCACACCCGGTAAGGTTGGTGCGCACATCGAGCTGGAGCTCTGGTCGTTACCCAAGTGGGCGTGGGCTGATTTTATGGCCGGCATTCCGACACCGCTGGGGCTTGGCAGCGTTGAGCTGGCAGATGGCCGCAAGGTCAAGGGGTTTATCTGCGAACCGGCTGCGCTGGATGGTGCCACCGATATTACTGAATTCCGGGGATGGCGCGCCTATGTGCGTAGCCTGACCGCACCCCGTACTGGCACTTGATGAGGGATCTTCACATGTTCAATAAAGTGCTTATTGCTAACCGGGGCGAAATTGCCGTTCGTATCATCCGTACCTTGAAACGGCTCGGGATTGGTAGTGTCGCCGTCTATTCTGATGCGGATCGCCACTCTCTGGCGGTAGATCTGGCCGATGAGGCCATCGCCCTGGGCGGTGATGCGCCAGCGGATAGCTATCTGCGCAGTGACAAGATCCTTGTCGCCGCGCGCCAGTGTGGTGCTGATGCCATCATTCCCGGGTATGGATTTTTATCGGAAAATGCCAGCTTCGCCGAGCAGTGTGCCGAAGCGGGGATCACTTTTGTCGGCCCGACACCGAGCCAGTTGCGCCAGTTTGGTCTCAAGCATGAAGCCAGGGCTCTGGCCTCTGCCGCCAATGTTCCTTTGACTCCCGGCTCTGGCCTGCTTGATTCGGTAGCCCATGCGCTGGAAGAGGCCAAGCGGGTTGGCTTCCCCTTGATGTTAAAAAGCACGGCCGGCGGTGGTGGCATCGGTATGACCCGTTGCGACAGCGCCGATGAGCTGGCGGAGGCGTTTGCCACGGTCAAGCGTCTGGGTGAGCAGTTCTTCAATGATGCAGGTCTGTTTATCGAACGCTTTGTTGAAGAGGCTCGCCATGTCGAAGTGCAGATAGTGGGTGATGGTCTGGGCACTGTGGCTGCACTCGGCGAGCGGGACTGCTCATTACAACGCCGTAACCAGAAAGTGGTTGAGGAGACCCCGGCACCCGGACTGCCGGCTGCAACCCGTCAAAGAATGTTTGCGGCAGCGGTGAGCCTGGGCGAGTCCGTTAACTATCAATCAGTTGGCACTGTCGAGTTTATCTATGACGGTAAACGGGACGATTTTTACTTCCTCGAAGTCAATACCCGGCTGCAGGTTGAACATCCGATCACCGAGGCCGTCACCGGTATTGATCTGGTTGAGTGGATGTTGCTGATTGCGGCGGGTTTGCCCCCCAAACTCAATGAGCTACTTGCGCCACAAGGGGCAGCCATGGAGGTGCGGATCTACGCCGAAGATCCCTTGCGTAACTTCCAACCCTCACCTGGGACTCTGACAGAAGTAGTGTTCCCCGATGCCGACTGGGTGCGAGTGGATGGCTGGATCAGCAGTGGCAGTGAGGTCTCACCCCATTACGACCCCATGCTGGCCAAACTGATTGTCCATGGCACGGACAGAGCCGATGCCCTGGCCAAGTTGCAGCAGGCGCTGGACGCCACCTCGTTGGGCGGTATTGCCAGTAATCTGGAGTATCTGCGTCAGATCACCCGCTGGCAGCGTTTTGTCAGTGGTGATGTGGCTACCCAGGCTCTCAATAGTTTCGAATTTGCACCCAATGCCATGGAAGTCGTGGTGGCGGGGACCTACACCACAGTGCAGGATTACCCGGGACGGGTGGGTTATTGGGACATAGGTGTTCCGCCCTCAGGCCCCATGGATGACAGATCTTTTCGTCTTGCGAACCGACTCGTAGGCAATGGTGCCGAAGCGGCGGGGCTTGAGTGCACCATCATAGGTCCGTCATTGCGTTTTCACTCTGATACCACCATTGCCCTGACGGGTGCCTTGTCCCCAGCCACGCTGGATGGCGAGCCAGTACCCTTTCACCAGGCTGTTAAGGTCACTGCCGGTCAATTGCTGGTGCTTGGCAAGGTGACGACGGGTTGCCGAACCTATCTGGCAGTGCGTGGTGGTGTTGATGTCCCCCGTTATCTAGGCAGCCGTGCCACCTTTGCATTGGGGCAATTTGGCGGACATGCCGGTCGGCCATTGCGGGTCGGTGATGTGCTGGCGCTGGGTAGCGAGATAGAAACCGATGCCTCTTCTGGAGTATTGGTCGACGCATTGCAGCCGGGTTTTGGCGAGTTTCCCCAAGCCTATGCCGATGGTGCCTTATGGGAAATTGGTGTGCTGTATGGGCCTCATGGCGCCCCAGACTTCTTCACTGCCGATTCCATCAAGCAGTTCTTTGCGACGGCGTGGGAGGTCCACTACAACTCCAATCGTCTGGGGATCCGTCTGGTTGGACCCAAGCCGAGCTGGACTCGCACCGATGGTGGCGAGGCCGGGCTGCACCCGTCCAATATTCATGACTGTGAATATGCCATTGGTAGCATCAACTTCACTGGCGACATGCCGGTGATCCTCACCCACGATGGCCCCAGCCTCGGTGGTTTTGTCTGCCCCGTAACCATTGCCAAGAGCGAGCTGTGGAAGGTTGGGCAGATCAAGCCCGGTGACAAGATCCATTTCAAACCCATGGTCTTTGATGAGGCACTGGCACGCGAGCTGGCGTGGGATGAGGCGCTGGTCAACCTGCGCGCTCCGGTACTACCTGTTGCTGCCTCTGCATCCCTGGAGCCTGATCAGACAATATCGGCATGCGTGATCAGTGCGTTGCCGGCGGAGGATGAACGACCATCTGTGGCTTATCGCCAGGCCGGAGATAAGTATCTGCTGCTGGAGTATGGCGAAAATGTGCTGGATCTGGCTCTGCGCCTGCGTATTCACGCCCTGATGGAGTCGTTGCGACAGCAGCCGATCGCCGGTGTTGCCGAACTCTCACCCAGTGTTCGCTCGCTGCAGATACGGTATGACAGTCGCGTCATTCATCAAAGGGATCTGATCACGGCATTGCGTGAGCGTGAAACACAGCTGCCACCGAGCAGCCAGATCAAGATACCGAGTCGGGTGGTCTATCTACCACTGGCATTTGAAGACAGTGCAACCCTGGATGCCGTAGCCCGCTACCGCCAATCGGTACGCGATACCGCTCCCTGGTTGCCCAACAATGTGGATTTTATCCAGCGCATCAATGGCCTGGAGAGCCGCGAGCAGGTTGAACAGATCCTCTTTGATGCCCGCTACATGGTTCTGGGGTTAGGGGATGTCTATCTGGGAGCGCCTTGTGCAGTGCCGGTCGATCCTCGACACCGTCTGCTGACCTCCAAATATAACCCGGCCAGAACCTATACCGCCGAGGGGACAGTGGGGATAGGTGGTGTCTATATGTGCATCTATGGCATGGACTCCCCAGGTGGCTATCAACTGGTGGGTAGAACCCTGCCTATCTGGAACAAGTTCCTGAAAAATCCGCAATTTAGTGAGGGAGCCCCCTGGTTGCTGCGCTTCTTCGATCAGGTGAAGTTTTACCCGGTCAGCGAGGCAGAGCTGGACCTACAGCGGGAAGCGTTCCGCCACGGCAAGCTGACGTTACGTATCGAAGAGGAAATCTTCTCGTTGGCTGAACACGAGCAATTTCTCGCGGATAACGCCCAGAGCATTGCCGATTTCAAGGCCCGCCAGCAGCTGGCATTCACCAAAGAGGTGGCGCTGTGGCAAAACGAAGAGCAGCAGCTGGCTGAGTTGGCCGAAAGCAGTAGCGATGCCGAGCCTCTGCTCGAGGGGCAACATGCTGTCGAGGCGGATATCAGCGGGAATATCTGGAAGTTGCTGGTTGAACCAGGTCAGAGAGTCAAAGCCGGGGAACCGCTGCTGATTGTCGAGGCAATGAAGATGGAATTTGCCGTACATGCACCTTTTGATGGCTTGGTACAGAGCATCAAGTGCAAGGCTGGCCGCCCCGTACAAGCCGGAGATGCCCTGATTTATCTGCAAGCCGATACCGAGAGTGAATTGGTGTGTGATTAGCCCTATTTTACCGGGCTTGTAAGGAGAAACCATGACGGAGAGACGATTGGGGGAGCCCAAGCAGAGGCCAGAAAGCATGGCCGATCGGATCTACGCACGACTCAAGGAGCAGATCTTCAGCTTCTCGCTGATGCCTGGTGACCGATTTAGTGAAAGTGAGGTGGCGCAATGGATGGAGGCCAGCCGAACTCCGGTACGGGATGCTCTGTATCGTCTGCAGCAGGAGGGGTACGTCGAGGTCTATTTTCGCAGTGGCTGGCAGGTTAGGCCCTTTGATTTCAAGTACTTCGAAGACCTTTATGACGTGCGTATCGTTCTTGAAGAAGCCGCAATTCGTCGCCTGTGTGACAGTCTGCTGCGTCAGGCTGGGCCGGCAATCGAGGAGCTCAAAGCAACCTGGCTCATCGATGATGATGCTCGCTTGAGTGATGGTCAGCAGGTGTCGGCACTGGATGAACGCTTTCATTGTCTCCTGGTTGAAGCCTGCGGCAATGAAGAGATGGCCGCCATTCATCGGGGGATCAGTGAGCGGATGCGCATCATTCGTCGACTGGACTTTACCAAGGGGCCACGGATCGATGCCACCTATAACGAGCATGGCGCCATCTTGCGCGCCGTACTCAAACGACGCGGTGAAGAGGCACTGCGTCTATTGAAGTCGCATATCGAGGCCAGTAAAGCCGAGGTACGCAAAATCACCCTGCATATGCTGCATGCTGCTCGTGAGCGACATCAGGCGCAGGGTGAACAAGGCCGCACAATGCAGCGGATTGGGTGATCAGGGAAAACTTAATAACAACCCTGGGTTAAGGTGTTCAACAAGGAGAAGTTTCATGACAAATAATACATTCAAGTATGTTTCCCGTCTGTCCCTGCTGGCGCTGGCCATGGCTTCTGCCAATGTGGCTGCAGCTGAGGGAACCATCAAGGTGGGGGTTCTGCACTCTCTGTCCGGTACCATGGCGATTTCCGAGACAACGCTCAAAGATACCATGTTGATGCTGATCGATGAGCAGAACAAGAAGGGCGGGGTGCTCGGGAAAAAACTTGAAGCCGTGGTGGTTGATCCAGCCTCCAACTGGCCACTGTTTGCCGAAAAAGCCCGTGAATTGATCCAGAAGGATAAAGTGGCCGCAATTTTCGGTTGCTGGACCTCCGTTTCCCGTAAATCTGTGCTGCCTGTGGTGGAAGAACTCAACAGCGTGCTCTTTTACCCCGTTCAATATGAAGGTGAAGAGTCTTCCAAGAACGTCTTCTATACCGGTGCTGCACCAAACCAGCAAGCTATTCCCGCTGTTGACTACCTGATGGAAAGTGGTGTCAAACGCTGGGCCCTGCTGGGTACCGATTATGTTTACCCTCGCACCACTAACAAGATCCTGGAAGCCTATCTCAAATCCAAGGGCGTTGCCGCCAGTGACATCATGGTGAATTACACCCCGTTTGGTCACTCTGATTGGCAATCTATCGTTGCCGATGTGAAGAAGTTTGGCTCCGCAGGCAAGAAAACGGCTGTGGTTTCTACCATCAATGGCGACGCCAATGTGCCTTTTTACAAGGAGTTGGGTAACCAGGGAATCTCTTCCAAGGATATTCCGGTGGTTGCCTTCTCTGTGGGTGAAGAAGAACTCTCTGGCATCGACACCAAGCCACTGGTTGGGCATCTGGCAGCCTGGAACTACTTCCAGAGTGTAGAAACCCCGGAAAACCAGGCATTTATCGATAAGTGGCACAAATTTACCGGTAAGGCCAATCGCGTCACCAACGATCCGATGGAAGCGACCTATATCGGCTTCAACATGTGGGTCAAGGCCATCGAGAAAGCGGGAACCACAGATCCGGCCAAGGTGCAGGATGCGCTGATCGGCATTTTCGTACCTAATCTCACTGGCGGCTACGCAGCCATGATGCCCAATCACCACATCACCAAGCCAGTGCTGATCGGCGAGATCCAGGATGATGGCCAGTTTGAGGTGGTTTCAGAAACTCCGGGTACCGTGGTGGGTGACGAGTGGTCAGATTATCTGCCTGGTTCCAAGGATCTTATCTCTGATTGGCGTAAGCCGCTCTCTTGCGGAAACTTCAACGTCAAGAGTGGTAAGTGTGGCGGAAGCGGTAAGTAATCCCCTTAACCGTAACGGGGAGGCTGGTATTGGCCAGCCTCCCGATTATTAACCCCAAAAAGGATGTCATGATGCCCAAGTCTGCCCATCTGTATTCCAGCGGAGCGAGGAGTTTATGCTTGACTCTTATGCTTCTGTTCGGCTCGTTCTGGAGTGCGCAACTGCAGGCCATGACAGAGCCAGAAGCCCTGGCTGTGTTGACCGGCAAGGATTTTTCTGCCAAAGAACAAGCATTTATAGCATTGGCCAACAGCCAGCAACCCTATGTCCAGCGACTCTTTGATGCTCTTGAACAGGGCGATCTTTTCTATCGAAAGAGTGATAAATCTCTTTTTATCCGCACCGAAAAGGGGTGGAGTTCATTAACGGATGACGCCGTTATCGAGGGCTCTGCCAGTGAATTCAAACGGGTGGGCATTAACAATGCGTTGCGTGAGCAGGTTAGCCAGTTAGCGGCAACCCTGGCGCTTGCCAATCCCGACCCACAACAGCGAATTGCCGCCATCAAAGCCATGTTGGGCAAAGTGGACGATACCCAGGCTGAATTGTTAAAGCAGCGTCTGTCTACCGAACCTGTGGATGAAGTCAAGGCGGCATATGGTGAAGTGCTGGCATTCGTGGATAGTCAGTCAACCCGTGCTGAGGTACGCAAAGCAGCGATTGAGATTCTGGCCGAGAGTTCAAACCCCCAGATCCTGGAACGCTTAAGCCAATTGGCCGAACAGGATCCCGATCCGGCCATTCGTCATCAGGCAGCCATGGCAGCAAAAAGCATGAAAAATAGTCAGCGTTTTTATGCGGGCATAGAGACGCTCTATTTCGGGATCAGCCTAGGCTCAGTGCTGGTGCTGGCCGGTATCGGTCTGGCCATTACGTTTGGTGTGATGGGCGTGATAAATATGGCTCATGGTGAGCTGATGATGTTGGGCGCTTACACCACATTTGTTTTGCAAAAGTGTTTTCCCGGGCAGCCAGGACTAGCCTTATTGCTCTCGATCCCTGCGGCTTTTTGCATTGCCGGACTGGTTGGCATCATCATAGAGCGCAGCGTGATCCGTTTTCTTTATGGCCGTCCACTTGAAACCTTGCTGGCTACCTTTGGTATCAGTTTGTTGCTGCAACAGGCAGTGAGGACCATTTTTTCTCCACTAAACCAAAGTGTCGTGATGCCAGAGTGGATGTCAGGAACACTGGTTATTAACGACTTCTTGTCCCTAACACTAAACCGACTCTTCATCATACTCTTTACGCTGATGCTTTTTACCGCCTTGATGTGGTTACTCAAGCGCAGTCGTCTGGGCCTGGAAGTACGGGCAGTCTCCCAGAACCGGGCCATGGCACGCAACATGGGTGTGCGTTCAGCCAGGGTCAATGCCATGACTTTCGGGTTGGGATCCGATATTGCCGGGGTTGCTGGCGTTGCGCTTTCGCAATTGACCAATGTGGGACCGAACCTGGGACAAAGCTACATCATCGATGCCTTCATGGTGGTGGTGTTTGGTGGCGTTGGCAATCTATGGGGAACCCTGGTAGCCGGTCTGACATTAGGTGTTGCCAATAAATTGCTGGAGCCTGTGGCCGGCGCCATGTTGGCAAAAATCCTGATACTTATCGCCATTATTCTCTTTATCCAAAAGCGGCCTCGTGGACTCTTTCCACAACGAGGCCGGGCTGTGGAGGGCTAAATCATGTTGTTGACCCTGTTACAGGACAAGAAGGGGATCTCTGTCCTTTCTATCATCTGGCTACTGGTTATCCTGGCCATCATGTCCAACCTGTTACTACCGGCAGAGAACATCTTTGCGGTGGGGAGTAATACCATCACCTTGCTGGGTAAGTATCTTTGTTACGCCTTGCTCGCGGTAGCACTCGATCTGATCTGGGGTTATCTGGGTATTTTGAGTCTGGGGCATGCCGCTTTCTTTGCTCTGGGTGGTTATGCCATGGGTATGTACCTGATGCGACAGATTGGTGACAGGGGTGTCTATGGTAATGCAGAACTGCCCGATTTCATGGTGTTCCTGAACTGGCACGAGTTGCCATGGTTCTGGAGTGGATTTTCCCACTTTCCGCTGGCCATGCTGATGGTATTCCTGATCCCTGGCATTCTGGCGTTTGTCTTCGGTTTTCTCGCTTTTCGCTCCCGGGTCACAGGGGTCTACCTCTCTATCATGACCCAGGCGCTGACCTATGCCCTGATGCTGGCATTTTTCCGCAATGAGATGGGATTTGGTGGTAATAATGGTCTTACCGATTTCAAGGAGATCCTCGGCTTTTCACTGACTAGCGAATATACCCGAACCACCTTGCTGTTTCTTTCAGCGTTGGCGTTGACGCTGGGTTATCTTGCTTGTCGGCTGATTGTTTCTTCAAGGCTTGGCAGGGTGGCGGTAGCCATTCGTGATGCCGAAATGCGGACCCGATTTATCGGCTATCGCGTCGAGTGGTTCAAGCTGGCCTTGTTTGTTTTCTCTGCCATGTTGGCGGGTCTGGCTGGTGCCCTTTATGTACCCCAAGTCGGCATCATCAATCCGGGCGAATTCTCCCCCCTGAACTCCATTGAACTGGTGATCTGGGTGGCAGTTGGTGGCAGAGGGACACTGTATGGCGCCATTGTGGGTGCGTTGTTGATTAATTATGCCAAAACCGTATTCACCGGTGTTTTACCTGACGAGTGGCTATATGCACTGGGTGCACTCTTCGTACTCGTAACACTCTTCTTACCCAAAGGGGTGATGGGATTACTTAATCGTAAGGAGATCCAGGCATGAATATGTTTGCTAATACCAGAGAACTGTTTACGCCAGATTACTGGCGTGGCAGGTTTTCCCCACGTCAACAGCCTGATCTTAATCTGACCCATGGCATGATCCTCTATCTTGAAGATATATCGGTCAGCTTTGATGGTTTCAAGGCGCTCAATCGTCTTAACCTCTATATCAAGGCTGGCGAGTTGCGCTGCATAATTGGTCCGAATGGAGCGGGCAAGAGTACCATGATGGATGTGATCACCGGCAAGACTCGCCCGGACACCGGCTCTGCCTGGTTTGGTCAGAATATTGATCTTCTTTCCCTTGATGAACCAGCGATAGCCCAGGTTGGCATTGGCAGAAAATTCCAGAAACCTACCGTCTTCGAACCACTGACTGTCGAGGAAAATCTTGAGTTGGCCATGGCTGGTTCAAAGAGGGTATGGAGTACCTTCACGGGGCGCCTTGGTGGAGAGGAGCGGGACTATCTGGATCAGGTACTCTTGCTGATTGGGCTTGTCAGCGAGAGAAAGCGCATGGCCGGTGTACTATCCCATGGTCAGAAGCAGTGGTTGGAAATTGGTATGCTACTTATGCAACGCCCCCAACTCCTGTTAGTTGATGAGCCGGTTGCTGGTATGACACATCAGGAAATGGAACGAACCGCCGAATTGTTGACCTCATTGGCCGGTGAACACTCGGTTGTGGTTGTAGAGCATGATATGGACTTTGTGCGCAGCATTGCTAATCGAGTGACTGTACTGCATCAGGGCAGCGTCTTGGCTGAAGGAACAATGGCACAGGTTCAGGCCGATCCCAAGGTGATTGAAGTCTATCTGGGGGAGCCAGCATGCTGAAAGTAGAAGCATTGAATCAGTTTTATGGGCAATCCCATACACTGTGGGATCTTGATCTGCATGTCCAGGCCGGTGAATGCCTATGCCTGATGGGACGTAACGGTGTTGGTAAGACCACACTACTTAATACCATAATGGGTCAATTGCCAGCCAAGAGTGGCAAGATCTATTTCGTCGACCAGGAGATCTCTACTTGTTCGGTAGAGCAGAGGGCCGAGATGGGCATTGGCTATGTACCGCAGGGACGGCAGATCTTTCCCTTGTTGAGCGTTGAGGAAAATTTGCGCATCGGTTTGCCAGCTCGCCGGGATAAGGTGCGCCACATCCCGACTTTTATCTATGACTTATTTCCTGTGCTGGCAGAGATGAGACATCGACGGGGGGGCGATTTGTCTGGCGGCCAGCAACAACAACTGGCCATCGGACGGGCATTGGTGCTGGACCCCAAGTTGCTTATTCTTGATGAGCCAACCGAAGGCATACAGCCTAATATTGTTGCCGAAATTGGCGATATTATTCGCAGACTTAATCGGGAGCAGGGATTGACAGTATTACTAGTCGAACAAAAACTCCCTTTTGCCCGCAAAGTCGCCGATAGATTCTGCTTGCTGGATAGAGGCAGGCATGTAGCCGTGGGGCAGATGCCGGATCTCAATGAAGAGCTTATCCGTACTTATCTGACTGTGTGATCCCTGGGGCTGGTTCTTCTATCACGGGGTGCCCACTGGTGCAGTGGCACACAGCACCTTCCCCTTAGTTCAAGGGGAAGGTCGGGATGGGGTTTTGCTTTGTGCCTTAATCGTCACAACAGAATAAAATAACCAATAAAATCAATGCTTTGCATATCATTGTTTTATAAGGACATTTTATATCCATTTGATTTTATTATGATTTTTATTGTGAATGTTGATTGTGCCCACAACGCTATCGGCAATGGCTCTGTGCCGATCAAAGGCAAGAGAGCAATCTTCATTGCTGGTTTTGTTCTCACCAAACGACAAAAGATCTGTATTAAGAGATAGCCCCAGAGGGCACTGAGACTGACATCAGGTTCGGCTCAGTGCTCCATTGGCATAGGGCTCGATTAAGCGCACCAGGCTGTCACATAACTCCTGTCGGGGTCTGCTGCTTTTTTCCAGCTCCTGATAGGCTTCAATCCTGGTCTTGCTGACCCATTGATCATTGAGCGGCAAGTCCGGGAACTGAAGCAGAGTGTGTTCAATACGATAACCACACTTTCTTTCCAGAAAATCGAGGCTGGATAGCGTGGAACCTCGCAACTGTGAGGCGTGTTGTTCCACCACCATCTGCTGTTTGACCACCACGGCATTGCGCGCAATTTCCAGTATGGCCTTACCACCGACAACGAGAGACGCCAGTACCAGCAGGTAAACGCCACGGCCCGGTTTTTTACCACGTTGCCGCAGATAATGACGCCATAACGGATAGATTACGAGCAGGGGAAAAGCACTGAGCAGCAGCGTAAACCATAGCTCACCGACCATTAGACCAAGATATTTGGCCTGTAAAAAAAGGGGTAATGCATCACTCCATGACATATCAGACTCCAAACAAACAAGCCTGAACGTTTGTTCAGGCTTGTTATTAACACTATGAGTTATAGCAATCCTAGAAGGAGGAGGTGTCTGTAAACAGACCGACCTTCAGATCACTGGCACTGTAGATGGGACGGCCATCAACCTCAACTACGCCATCCGCAATTCCCATGATGAGCTTGCGCCAAATCAGA
>RRZT010308503.1_pt1 | contig 14775 bp, 15 predicted proteins | sample 2165551 | NCBI WGS metagenome assembly RRZT01 (sample SAMN10456910, study PRJNA506462) | wastewater metagenome | biome: wastewater; feature: sludge; material: wastewater sludge; isolation source: wastewater sludge with Escherichia coli K12::gfp cells carrying plasmid... | place: USA: Moscow, Idaho... | reverse complement strand
CCGCCAGCTAGATGTCCCAAACTTTCTCCTGACATCGGGTGACGCGGATTTCCATAGTCCGGATTGATTTCTTCAATACACGCAATCGAAGAACAAGCCGGACAAAAGCGGGGGCTGTATCGCTTCCTACAACTTGATACAGCCCCCGCCTTCACAAGAGTGTTGACGACGACGAACTACAACGAACTTACGTTTTGACCTACGTTATGTCCCACCGATGTTGGTAGAAAGGCCCGGACCTGCTAATCGCGCAGATCCGGGCCTTTCGTGTTCTTTCATGGGCATTTAGCTGGAGGAGAGTCCTTCGATAGCGTAGCGTCTCTCAATTCCCGCAGTCGCTCGGCCCCATTCGCTCTCAGCAACTCTTGACTGATGTGCTGCGAAGGAGTCCTCGTCAACAAAAAGCTCGTCCACCTGCCAAATCAAGGGAGTGTTGGTCTGGACAACTTCGAACGAGATGCACCCGGGTTCCAAACGTGTCAACTCGATGTGGCGCGGTAACTGCGCAAAAACTGTTGCCAGTTCGTTCTCATCCTGGCAAATCAACTGCCCACTGAGGGAAACTTGCGGCATGAGTCGTTCTCCTTGTTGGTATCTTGGTCAGTTCCTGTCATCCACGTATGGAACCTCAGTGTCTGGTTCGGTGCCGTCGTCGTCGAACTGGATGAACGGCTGCTGGCTCTCGTCAAGGTGGCGTCCCGCCTGCCAAGCAACAAATCCGAGTATGGCTGTCATGGCCGCCATGACGAGGCGAGGCTTGCGGACTCCGGCGCGTGTGAGGGCGTCGTGAAGCTTGCTGTCGAGTGCTTCGCCGGCTTCGGCGAATGCGAGGGTGATGCCGACGGCGCTCGTCACCACGCCGAACTTTGCAGAAAACGGCACGGGTGACTCGTCTTCGGATTGTACGGCGGTCCATGTTGCCCAGCCGGTGATTGCGGCAAGGACACCTCGATAGGCGAGTCGCCCACCTACGCCGATGCGGCGAGGGTCGACCAGAGTGAGTGCCGAGGTAGTGGCGGTCATGACGAGTCCATTTTCGAGAGATTTTGGATCGTTCAGGCGGCTGATGTCGAGCGGTATACCAGGCATGTCCCCAGCATACTGGGTGTGGAACGCGGGTTGCTCAGGAGAGCTGAAGCGGAAGAACTTCGAATTCTTCTTGACACGTGAAAGAACTCGTCTGGTAGGTCGTCGTCCTGATTTGATGTAGTGGCAAGGTTAAGCCGGAATTGCTCGTTAAGCAAGATCGTCGACCATCGCAACTATTTGTAGTGGGCAGTTGGTCTAATTTGAACCCAATTGGAGAATGCTCATAGCATCGCCGAAATAGATACTGTGAAGCCAATTCTTCTTGATATGCACGCCGCGGCTTAGGACATGCGATGTTGTGGAAACTTGATGTGTGTCCCCTAATACATGAGTTCCCAATGTTCCGCGCAAGGAAATCACCGTACTTGTATCCACAGATACGCTTCGTGCCGAACTCATCCACAGCAGTTGCTTCTCCTGCTCCGCCCTCTGCCGGATACTGACAGACTTACTCGGAATTAAACCTTCCGCGGGGACAGGCGCTTTGAGGCTGCTTTCGGCTCCGTTATTGGAGGGCGGCTCTGGAAATGTGGAGGTGGAAGGCGTGATCGGGGCGCTCGAGGTGGAACCGAGAACTGTTCTGCCGTCAGATAGTGAGGTACTCGAGGAGCTACGCTCTTTGCGTTCAGTAAATTTACATATTCCGCACGCTGCGGAATTTATATATTATCTGAACGTGGTGGAAAATATGACCTTTCAGAGAACTGTAACTAAGAGCATGCTGCTTGATGTCGTGGAGCAGGCGTTACGAGAGCGCCTTCCTAGTGGCTGGAACGTACGGATATTCCGACAGGGGGAATTGTCTAGCTTTGGTATTGACGTGATGTTGGACATCTCTGGCCCCAAAGGAGACTCTTTGAGGGTCGCGATTGAAGTTAAACAACTTATTGAGCCACGTGATGTGCCAAGTCTTTGGGAGAAACTCAATCCTTCTCGAAGTGATGGATTCTGGGACACAGGACTGATCGTGGCACGCTACCTTTCCTCTACTGTTCGTGCCCGGCTCATTGAAACGGGTCTTTCATTCGTGGATGCGACGGGCAATATATATATCCGCTCAGATGCTTTACCTCTCTATATTTCTGATCGAGGGTTGGATCGAGACCCGTGGCGGGGTCCTGGTCGTCCGAAGGGGACGCTCAAGGGTGCGCCATCTGCGCAGGTTGTGCGGACGCTACTCGATGCGCCTGGACCATGGAAAATGCGTGAACTTATTGCGGCTGCGGAAGCTGCAACGGGATCGGTATATCGGGTGGTTGAGTTCCTCGAATCGGAAGGGCTTCTTCTGAGGGATCGGAAGGAAGCAACCGTCGTCGCACCTGAATGGGTGTCGGTCCTGCGCCGTTGGTCAGCGGACTACGAGTTCTTGAGAACGAATGTTGTGTCGAGTTGGATCGCTCCACGTGGAATCGAGAGTGTCATTCGTTTAGCGATTGACACCGATCTTGGTGAGTACGTCATGACGGGCTCCATTGCAGCCGAGACATGGGCTCCTTATGCGCCAGTGCGATCAGTCATGGCGTACTCCCCCAACGTGCTGAAGCTTGCTGAACAGTGGGGGCTGCGCAAGACGGATGTCGGAGCCAATGTACTTCTGGCGGAACCCGCCTATTCGGCTCTCACCCGGGGTGCTCGCCGCCGTTCGGATGGTCTAATGATTGCCGCACCAATCCAAGTGGCAGCTGATCTACTCACTGGACCGGGCAGGGCACCCAGTGAGGCTGAGGAATTGATCGATTGGATGGTCGAAAATGAATCAGAATGGCGATAGCTCAGGCGACCTTTTTGTGCGAGCGCGCTCGGCGTTGCTGGATGCACTTGAGGCGTTGGAAGAACAGCGAGAAGCATTGATAGTCATTGGTGCGCAGGCTGTTCTGAAATGGCGGGGCGTGCTGAGACGGGGGTTGGGGACCCTCAGCAGGTGTCCGTTGCAACGGCCTTTCTCGCAGAGGATGTTTTACAAGCTCTCATTGGCTCTGGGGTACAGGTTGGGTTCTAAGCTTTGGTCGATTACTGAAGCGGGGTGGGAAAGCTTGTTGCATAGAGATGCGTCGGGTTTGCTAGTGGGGGTAGCTCTTGAAATGCGAGGGGTGGTGGCATAGCCTGATGGTGAAAGCTCAATAGTATCGAGACGTCACTAGATTCTTGAAGAGTGAAGGATGGATCCTGATCCGCTCCGGTAAAGGATCTCATGAGATTTGGGGAGATCCTGCAACAGGTAGACGTATGAGCATTCCTGCCCATCGAGAAGTGAGTGCCGGGATTGTACGGCAGATTATTGCTGAGTTTCCCAGCGCTCCTTGGACATGGCGATAGCTGAGACACCTGACATTGACTAACGAGAAGGACGGAACCAACGATCATGACTACTTACGAAACGACCGCTTATTTTGACGGCACGTGGTGGACTTTTGAAATATCTACCCTTACTTCTCCCTCCGCCCGAGGTTCCGAGCATCGTATCGTCGCGATGGGGCAGGCGCGAAAGGCGTCGGCCATAGCGCAGGAGGCCACTAACCTGGCTTCCTTGTGGACAGGCGAGGATTCAGAGGAGATCGATGTCGTCGTGTGCTACCGAGATTTCGAGGACGCGTCGCTCGATGTGGATCGGGCTCGCGAACTGGAGGAACAAGGCCGCCGATTGATCGATGAGGCGAGTGTGCTGCGCCGAGAAGCGGTCGCAGAACTCCGTGCCGCAGGGTTGAGTCAGGCGGACACTGCCAGCATCTTGGGAATATCACGCCAACGCGTACAACAGTTGGAGAACGCCTCCGGAGGGAAGCTATCTCGTGAAGCTGTAGCGTGAGAGCCACGAACAGCTCGCTTGTCGCTGCATGCTGTACCGTGTCGGAGCAATAAGGAAGAATCACGGGCATGAGCACCGCTACTGATCGACGCCGAATTTCCCAACTCCGCATGGTCGCCCAACGTCTTGTTGGTGAACCATGGGACAGTCCCGCCGAGGCTACCCGCGCAATGATGTGCATGCAGGGTCAGGATTGGCCGGGTGTCCTCGTCTCGATGGCGTTGCGCTCGCGCTCGCGCTCAATCGCGGAGGTGCACGATACTTTTAACTCTCGTGAAGTGGTCCGCTCGTGGCCCCAGCGCGGTACCCTCCATGTTTTGCCTGCTGAGGATATCGGTTGGTACCTGCAGCTCACAGCCCTGCCGCGTCTTCTCGGGCAGGAAAAGCGCCGTATCGATCATGGGATTGGGTCGAATCATGTCGACGACGCCCGCGAGCTCACCTACGAACTGCTTCGCACCGGTGAGGTTGGTGAGGCGGTGCCGTCTGCGCTGTCAGCCTTGCCGAGTCCGGTGACGGCCGCGAGCCGGGAGGCCCTTATTGGAGCTTGGACGGAGCGTGGTGCCCTGGTGCGGAAGGAGTGGGCATATTACATGCTTCATCATCTGTGTATTGAGGGCGTGCTCGTGCAGGGGCCGGTTGGTGCCGACGGTAACCAGAGGTTCGTGCTTGCTGAGGACTGGATTGAGAATCCGCGCTCACTTGGTCGCGAGGAAGCAGTATTCGAGGTGGTCTCGCGTTACTTGGTGTCTCACGGGCCGGCGTCGCGTAGGGATGTCAACTGGTGGTCGCAGCTGCCGCTTCGCGAGATCGATACGGTGATCGACGCGTTGAAACCCGAACTCACTGGAATCATTGTGGACGGTGAAACCTACTGGGTGCATAACTCGGTGCTCGAACGAGCCGAAACAACGCCGGTTTCGCGATCACTACTGACACTTCCGGGCTTTGACGAGCTGATCCTCGGCTATGGGACCCGCTGGATGACGATTCCGAACGAGCATGCCGGGGAACTCGTTCCTGGAAACAACGGGGTTTTCAGGAAGTCGATCATTTCGGGAGGGACAGCCGTGGGTTTCTGGCGCCCGGGCAGGAAGCAACCCGTGGTTGAACTTTTCGACGAGCCGACTCCTGCCTTCGAGCGGCGGCTGGCCAAGGCTTTCGCCATGCTGCCCGCTTAAGCATCTCTGACCCCGTAGCATGGAGTCATGACTTCAGCATCGCAGCCTTTCAACCAGACCGAACGTGCCGGAGCCGCCATTCGTGCGAAGCTCGCCGAAAATCCACAGATCCTCGTAGTGTGTACCGGCAATATTTGCCGCTCGCCGATGGGAGAGGTGGTGTTGAAAGCTCGGATTGAGGAACAGGGCTTGGATTACGCAGTCTCCAGCTGTGGTGTTTCTGCAGAAGAGCAGGGCAATCCAATTTATCCACCTGCGGCGCGAATTCTTCGTGAGAATGGCTATTCGGTGCCACAGCGGCGTGCGCGCAGAGCCTCGGTGCAGGATCTTCGCAATTCGGGCCTGATCTTGGCGATGACTGTCGGCCACGCCCGATCCCTCAAGCAGCTCTGTGAGCAGGCTGGTGTTCCTCTCGATCGTATTCACCTGTGGCGTGAGTTTGACGGAACCGCCACACCCGCGCCGGATGGTTGTTTCGGCGAAGGTGGAGCATTGTCTGATCGGGACAGCCGTCAGTCGCGTCGTGGCTACTCGGACTTCTACTCCTCGGGTGGGAAGAACGATGTACCGGATCCCTGGTACACGGGCGATTTCGACCAAACCTTCGAGATTGTGGAAAAGGGAGCCCTCGGCATTCTTGATTTACTGCGGGAAATTGAGACGGCATAAAACAGACGGCATAAACCTGACGGCATAGATCAGATAGATCAGATGGTATAAAACAGACGGCATAGACCAAGGCGCAACAACAAATAAAAATGTCATGCCAATTAATGAAACTTGTAGAACATAATTGGCGCCATGGATATACTGACGGCGGTTGGACTAAGAGAGTCCTATGATTTTGATACCGTTTAGTCAGGAGTAACAGAATGAAAGAACATTCTTCCTTCCAACATTCCTTTCATGCCGCTGAATCGCCCTCTCGTGGACTTCGCAGGGTTGGCAGTGCAGGCAGCGCCTTCGTCATTGCGGCAGGGTTGCTTGTTGTCGCTCCGGTGGAGGCCGCGGATCTGACAGTTGGACAGTCTGTGCCGACTGTTGAGTCTTTGATTGAGACCGATGATCTAACTTTTGAAAGTACCGAGTTATTGCCCGGTATTGTTTCTGAATCTCCCTACCGAGGAAGTGCTGTCACCACCGAGGCCTTGGGTGGTCAATCGGAAACATCCACCAACGCGACCACCAACTCGCCTACTAACGCAACCACCAACGCATCGCCTTCGTCCTTCTCCCTCTCGAACTATCAGCAAGAGGTGCTGCGTCTCGTCAATATTGAGCGCGCAAACGCCGGTGTGGCCGCTCTAGTTCTGGATCCAGGACTCAATAGTTTGTCCTCCATGTGGTCGGATTGGATGGCCACTACCGGCGAGTTTGGCCATTTGCCAACAAAGTACGGCTGGAGTTTGTGGGGCGCTGTTGGAGCGGGAGGTCTAACCGGGGAGAACGTTGCGGCTGGGCACGCTACCCCCGCGGAGGTTGTGGCGGGGTGGATGAAATCTAGTGGACACCGTCAGAATATCCTCAACCCGCAGTTCACAATGATGGGCCTGGGATGTTCAGAGACTGACATTGGTTACGGAATCTACTGGACGCAACAGTTTGCTGGACGATCGGTGCCGAAGTCCACCAGTTATCAGAAGATCCCCGTTCCAACCTCGCAGATTACCCCCACAATTACTGGTAAGCGATCTGTTGATAGCGTCCTTACTTTCGCACAGGGCGGTAAGCTTCCTCCGAACACCACGCTGGCTTTCCAGTGGCAGGCTGACGGTAAGGCGGTGCCCGGGGCAACGAAGAAGACCTTCAAGTTGACTTCGGCGCAGTCGGGCAAGCGGATGAGTCTTGTAGCGACGGCGTCGAACGACCCGGTGTTCTACAGCCCAACCGCGTTGCCCCTGAGTGCTGACACCCAGACTGTCACTGGCCCTTCTGCTCCCGGACCGGTTTCGGAATGGGTGAATGTTGATGGCGAGTGGTATTACTACGGCGACGACGGCGTGATCCAGACCGGTTGGATCTTGGTTGGCGGCACCTGGTACTACTCGAATGAGAATGGCGCCAGGCAGACCGGCTGGGTCAATGTGAGTGGAAAGTGGTACTACCTCAATTCTGGCGGTGCCATGCAAACCGGCTGGGTCGCAGTTGGTGGCACCTGGTACTACATGAACGCCAGTGGTGCCATGCAGACCGGTTGGCTCAGCGTGGGCGGGAAGTGGTACTACCTCAACGCAAGTGGTGCGATGCAGACCGGTTGGATCATTGTTGGCGGTACCTGGTACTACATGAATTCCAGTGGTGTCATGTTGACCGGCGAGCAGTGGATCGATGGCCAACGCTACGTGTTTGCCAGTAGCGGAGCTTGGGTCGGGTAAGGCGGATAAAACAGTCTCCTGGCTCCTGTCCAGCTACCCCTAGCAACTTCCACCCGAGGCGGTAGAACAGCCGAGGGGCACACCCACCGAAGTGGATGTGCCCCTCACTCGTTTTATTTGACGACGGCGAATCCGCCCCGCGTACTAATGAGCTGCGTGTGCCGCTTACTTCATTGCGTTGTTGCCGGCATCCTGAGCGGCCTTGAGGGCCGCGGCAGTGTCACCGGTTCCGAGGAATGCGTCTGCGAGTCCGGGAACGAACGCGTTGGTACCGGCGTTGACCGCGGGCCCGACCGGCGGACGAGCCGTCTTGCCCTCAGCTGCCTCGATGAACGGTGTCACGTCAACATTCTGATCCGACCAGTAGGACACGAATGTTTCCTGGGCCTCTACAGCGGCCGGGAAGGAGATACCCTGTGCGGCGAGCGGAAGCTGTCCCTCAGCGGAACCGAGCCACTCCAGCACTCGGACGGTCGCGTCGCGGTTCTCGGACTTCTCGTTGCCCACGGCAACTACACCGTGCACGGTTCCCACACGACCCTCGGGACCTTCAACCATCGGTGCGATACCCCAGTTGATGTCGCCTGCGCTCTCGGCGATGGTCTTGAGGTTGTAGGGGCCGGACTGGAAGAGTGCCAGCTTGCCCTGCAAGAACAGATCGCGAGAGATGTCTCCATTGGTGTTTGTATCAGCGGCCGAGGGGGCCACCTTGTGTTCGTTGATGAGGTCGATCAGGTAGCTGAAGGACTCGATGCCCTTCTCGGAAGCGAAGTCGAACTGATCGTCCTCGTTCTGGAGCTGTGCGCCGTTCGAGCCCAGCCACGGCAGGTAGATGGCCTGCATATCGGCCTGTGCATTGAAACCGAACACGTCGGTCTTGGCGGCATCGAATTCCGGATCGTCGGCGGTCTTGCCAGCTTCGTCCTTTGTCAGCTTCTGTGCGGCCGCGAGCAACGTGTCACCGTCGCCCGCGCCGGGAGCCCACTTCAAGGCTTCTACGTCAACATCAGCGGCCTGGACGAGGTCCGTATTGTAGTACAGGGCGATAGAATCCCAGATCTGCGGGACGCCCCATAGCTTGCCGTCACGTGTGTAGAGGTCGACGACGGACTGGACCCATTCGTCGTGATCGTCACCGAGTGCGGTGGTGATGTCGATGAGGTTCCCATTGTCCGCGTACTGGGCGAAGTTGGAGGAATTGACCCAGAAGATGTCGGCCATGTCGCCCGAGTTGATGTCGAGTGGAAGGCGCTCCCAGTACTGACCCCACGGGACTACCTCGACCTTGACGGTGATGTCCTCGTTCTGCTTCTCGAACTCGGTGAAGGAGTCCTCGTAAGCCGGGGCGGCGACGTCGTCCCAGAGGCGGAAAGTGACGGTGGTCTTGTCTCCGGCGGTGGAGTCTGGATCCGTGTTGCTGGAAGAGTCGCTTCCAGGTGAGCAAGCGGCCAGCACAAGGGCGAGGCTGGCGGCTCCCGCGGCCATGATTTTGGCCGACCGAACCTTGGACTTCATAACGTCTCCTTAAAAATTCAATTGTGCGGATCCGAGGTGTGGGCAGTGAAGCCGTAGTATCACGACCTGCGTGAAGAGCTCTGTAACTGGTAGCGATCCGCAGAGTTACCTTCCCAGCCTAACCGTATTGGATGCGAAGAGACCAGTTATTCCTGCTTATCGTCGTAGGTTGAAGGGAATTCTGTTGATTTGTACCGAGCGCCCTGTCGCTACTTCCCCTACTTCCCCTACTTCAAGCCCGAGATGCCGAGTGACTGCACGATCTGCTTGTTGAAGATGAGGAACAGGACGATGAGTGGAGCAAGAGCAATGGTGGTTGCGGCCATGACAAGTGTCCAGTTGCCGTCGAACTGGGTCTGGAGTGCCGAGGTAGCCACGGTGAGCACGTTCCATTCGGAGGCGGGTGCAATGATCGAGGGCCAGAGGAAGTTGTTCCACTGGGTCACGACGGTAATGAGGAGGAGTGTTGCAAGAATGGGCCGATTCATAGGCAGCACGATGGACCAGAGGGTGCGCCACTGGCCCGCGCCATCGAGCTTTGCGGCGTCGAGGATTTCTTGTGGGACGGCTTGGAAGTTTTGCCGCAGTAGGAAGATGGCGTAGGGGGATCCGAGCATGAAGGGGAGCACGAGGCCGATGAAGGTATTGCGCATCTCCATCGGTGCCAGCATCGAGTAGAGAGGAATCATCGTGACGATGGGTGGCACCATGAGGGTGGCTACGAACATCCAGAAGATGGTCTCGCGCCCAGGGAAACGCAGCCGTGCGAATGCGTAGGCCGCGAGTGTGGAGAAGACCATCTGCCCGATCGTTAAGACCAGCACCACCTGGATTGTGACGGCGATGGGGACGATGAAGTCGTATCTGTCCCCGAAGAGTGCGGTGTAGTTGTCGAAGGTGAGGGGATCGGGCAGGGTGAGTGGGTCTGTGGTGTCGAATTGCCTCTTGGTCTTCAGGCTGGTCATGAACGAGAAGAGGAAGGGGACCAGCATGATGACTGCCCCTGCCGCCAGGAACAGATAGGTGAGGATGACGGAGAACCACCAGCGTGGCGTGCGGTGCGTGTTTGTTCGTAGGTTCGCGATATCGACAGTTGCCGCGGCGCCGCCGTCGTTCCGCGCGGATCGTTTCACGATGTTCTTTGGCATCTCTCAGTCCAACTCATAGATGGTGCGCTTGGCGAAGTAGCGCTGTTGGGCCACGGTGATGGCGATGACAATGACGAGCAAGATCACTGCCATCGCGGAGGCTCTCCCCACGAGGTTTCCACCGGCGAAGGCAGTTTGGTAGATGCGCGCGGCGATGAGATCCGTGGTGCCGCCGGGATAGCCGGGTTTGCGGCCGGTCAGTCCGTAGACGAGGTCGAACGCCTGGAATGAGGAAATGAAAGTGGTGACGAGTACGAAGAAAGTAGTGGGCCGAAGTAACGGCAGATACATCTTGGTGACGAGCCGCACCGACCCGGCGCCATCAAGTTTCGCCGGCTCGATGACGGATTGGGGGATTCCCTGAAGCCCGGCGAGGAAGAACAGCGAAATGTAGCCGATGTTCTGCCACACGTACACGAAGGCGACGGCGGGTAGCGCCAGGCTGGTGTTACTCATCCATTCGATGCGTTGGCCGAGTACCGCGTTGATGAGGCCGTTGGAGGGAGCGAACATCCATTGCCACACAACACCGAGGGTCAGCGGTGCGCATACCCACGGCAACACGTACAGAAGCTGCAGGAATGTGGAGCCGGGGAGTCGCCGGTTTAGCCCCAGGGCAATGAAAAGCCCGAGGATGATTGCCGTGGGCAGCGCCATGAGAGTGAAGACCAGGGTGACGAGCAGCGAGTTGGTGAACTCCCTACCCGAGAAGATGTACTCGTAGTTTGCTATCCCGATGAACTGCGGTGGATTGATGAGGTTCCAGTTAGTCAACGAGATTGCGAAGACGAGGAAGAACGGCACGATAAGAAACAGCCCCACCCCGATCAGTGACGGCAGAAGCATGAGGTATGCCGTACCGATTTCCTGACGACGACGGCGTGATCCCGCGTGTTTCGCTCCTACCTCACGTTTAGTCCCGTCACGACGGCCGGTGCTGCTTGCCTGCGCATCCTTTTGTCTCACTAGTACCTCGATCCTGCAGTTCTCTCCGCACCATGTCCGATGATTGAAAGGTCAAGCTATGGGGATTCTACGCGCTGATGGTGACCTTGATATTTTGGGAGTCGTCACCGGTCCATGCCGCGATGAGGTCGCGAGCAGCAGACTCTACTCCTTCCCAAGTGAGAGAAGCCCCGGTAGCAGGAACTGGCTCTCCAGTAGGTGTATCGCTTGTAAGGGAGGGGGCCTCGATGGTCCATACCTTGTCTGTGTCCAGATATGCTTTGACTACGTAAGTCATGTCAGAACTTCGTTTCTTGTCTTTCGTTCATACTTATCACCTCGTCGTTCTCCGATACCAGGTGAGAATATAGCGCTCGTCAAACGCTCGTGAGCAGGTGGCGCACGAGCGTGCCCCGCGCGGAAGCCGATATCGCTGAACCTCATGCCCATTCGGGCAGCGCCCCACATAGGGAGCCGGAGCGCTTGGCCCCTCCTTGATGGACGCTCGCGGCGTAGCCCCGATCCTGCGCGCTTCCTTCTTCCATACCTCGTCATGCCGATGCCCGCTGCCGACCTTTGCGTGCGCAATCTCGTGCAGAATCACATCACGTACTTGATTTTCGTCGTAAATACTCATAAGTGGCTGCGAGAGACTAATGACCTGGTCACCAAACTTCGTCATCCCTGCGCGCTTGCGGGCGCGATCAAACACTAGCCCCCACTGCTCGAGCCCGTGGGTGTCCATGAGGTCGCGAGCGAGCTTGTGCACGTGCAGAAGATCCATACCTCGAGTTTATGCCCCACCTCCGCTAAGCTTCGCATCCGTGGCAACTGCTGTGGATGGGCCCTGCACGAACCGCTTCTGTGGAGAAAAGTAGCGGACTTTTGCCTGAATCTCCCGGACCTCCGCGCCTCGCCCATGTCTCATCCGGTAGGTTTGGATTCATGAGAATTCAAGAGCCGCCGCGAGGGTCACAGCGACGTAGCTTCTCCCGCATTCCCACCGGCGCCTGGATTCCCGCGGTCAACCCGTCCGGCAACGCGCCCGTCTGGAACCTTGAAGGTTCGCAGCAGGTGGCCGTTCCCTCCGCGCCTCGCGACGTGGACGTCCTCGTCATTGGCGCCGGCCAAGCCGGACTTGCCATTGCTCACGAACTCCAGCGCCGCGGGTTTTCGGGATACGCCGACGACGGCGCCCAGTACAGTACGTCTACCCACGCCTTGGGTACGGCCTCCTCCCGAAGCGCCGTGTCTCATCGTGGTACCTATTTCGTCCTTGACGCGGAGAATCGCCCTGGTGGCGCGTGGCAACATCGCTGGCCGAGCCTGACAATGGCCACGGTCAACCACATCGCCGACCTGCCCGGGCTTGCCGCTGGCTCCATTGACCCCTCCGCAGAGTCGGCGGACTGGATTCCCACCTACTTCGCCGAGTTTGAGGAGGAGTTCGACATCCCGGTTCTCCGACCGGTTCTGGTCACCTCCGTTGTCGAGGACGAAACTTCATCTGGCGCACAGCGCAAGCTCCTTGTTCACACCACTGCCGGCACCTTCCGGGCCCGCGCGATCGTCAATTGCACGGGCACCTGGACACGCCCCTTCATTCCCTACTATCCGGGGGCCGCCAAGTTCCAAGGAATTCAGTGCCACACCCAGGACTATCCCGGGATTCGAGCGTTCGAAGGTCGCCGCGTCGTCGTCGTTGGTGGCGGAACGTCAGCACTCTCGCACCTGGACGATCTGGACGGCGTTGCGAAGAAACTTCTCTGGGTAACGCGCACGCCGCCACGCTGGCATGGCCCATTTGACGGTGGTAACACGTCAACAACCGGCCCGGATGGGCGTGGCCTCACCGCGGAGTTTGGCAAGGAGGTCGAAAGCGCGGTGCGCCAGCGGGTGGAGTCGGGGCTCACTCCACTGCCCGTCGTCGCCACAACAGGGCTCCCCATCAACAACTTCACCCGCTCCCTACACGAGCGTGGCCTCACCAATCGTAAGCCGATGTTCGCCTCGGTTGAGGCCGACGGGGTGGTGTGGGCAGATGGCAAGCGTTGGCAGGCAGACGCCATCATTTGGGCCACTGGATTTCGCGCAGAGCTGCGCCACCTTATGGCACTTGGATTGCGGGTGCACGGGGGCGGTATCGTCATGGATGGCACGCATGTGGCCCATGACCCGCGCATTCACCTGCTTGGGTATGGTCCGAGCGCTTCCACGGTTGGAGCGCGCTGGGCGTCGCGGCGTGCGGCGAAGGACATTGTCGACTATCTCGGGAGCTAAGCGTGGCGAAAGTTAATCTGGTTCAACAGATTTCTATGGCGGCAGCGATTCCGGCCAACAGGCCGATCGACCACCTGCGTCGCATGGGCACGGGTATGTTCACCGGAGTGTGCGTCGGCACGGTTGGCACGGTCCTCTTTGGACGAATCGACCTGACGAATGGCCGCTTCCTCATTCTGCTCGTCGCAATGGTGGCTGTCTCGCTTGCCTTCCTCATCCCGTGGCTACTCAAACTGCCGGTTCCCAAGGGAACCCCGGTGGTGGCGCGCACGCTGGGGACGGATGAGACTCCCTACCAGCGATACGTGCAGCGGGGAGGTAAGAACCAGGGGTTGCTGGTGCCCGTCGTCGTTCATCCGCTTGATGGCAGTCCAAACTTCCGTTCCGTCATTCTTCTTAAAGGAGTCGACGCGAATAACCCGCAGGATCCGCCAGTGGGCATGCTGCTTGCATTGCAGCAGACTGAGCCGGGAATGGGTGAGCTGTCCAACGTGGACGAGGTGACTCCCGAGCAGGAAAAGGTTGTCGAACGATTGCGCAAGCACCCTAAGCAGCTTGCCAACGAGGCACCGATTCTGCCGATGCGGCGGGGAACGATGGAGAGGTCGCCTTGGTGGGCGGCGCTACAGTGGTGGGGGACCATTGCCCTTGGTGGTCTGCTCGCGCTTGGACTTGTTCTTCTCATTGCGGGATAGAATCGCAGGAAAGGTCCCGCAACTGTCAACCGTCAACCGTGAGGAAACGGCTATGAACGATCAGTACCCAGCAAGCCCCACTCCAGGCCAGCCTGATCGGAGAAAACCGCAGCGCAGTGCGTGGAACGGTGGAGAGAAATCGTCCGGAAGTTTCGGTAAATCTGGTGGTCAGAGCTCCGGAAATCCCTTTAGTTCCCCCGAGTCCAATAGTGGTCCGTTTAGCAGTGGTGGGACGACGTCGTTGTTCCATTCCGGTCTCAAACAGACGAAGTCCGCATGGGGAACGCCGGTTCCGGATGTGCAGGGGGCAGCGTCGCAGGGGGCCGCGGCTGGTCAAGCTGGCCATCCCGTGGCAAGTGGATATTCGGGGCAGAGCGGATACAACCCGTATGCGGCGTCCGGGAGTTCTGGGGGCGATACGGGACTCAGTGCCGGATACAAGAACTTGAGGAGGTTGCGTCCATCAGCGGGTTCACGCTTCGCCGTAACCCTCGTGATCATCGTGGTCTCTATGGTGATCTCGTTTGCGGCGGGTTTGATCTCCTTCTTTTCCGACGACGACGATCCGGCCCCGGTACCAATTCCAACCTTCAGTGCTCCCGCTCCGCTGCCGAGTATCGACGATGTTCCCACTGCTAATCCCAATAACGGTCAGAACACTGACGGTTCGGTGACCGTCGGGGTGTGGCGTGTGGAGAAAGTGGAGGTCTTACCGGATGCCAGTTGGCGTTTGGCCAACGT
>RRZT010567379.1_pt1 | contig 14778 bp, 21 predicted proteins | sample 2165551 | NCBI WGS metagenome assembly RRZT01 (sample SAMN10456910, study PRJNA506462) | wastewater metagenome | biome: wastewater; feature: sludge; material: wastewater sludge; isolation source: wastewater sludge with Escherichia coli K12::gfp cells carrying plasmid... | place: USA: Moscow, Idaho... | reverse complement strand
GGCAGCACCAGGGTGCGGCTCCGCCCGCTGCGCTGCAGCGCCAGCGCCATCGGCAGCGCGCCGCGCACCGGGCGCAGGTCGCCCGCCAGAGAGAGTTCGCCGGCGAACTCCAGCCCGTCGAGCGCCGCTGCATCGATGTGGCCGGCCGCGGCCAGGATGCCCAGCGCGATCGGCAGGTCGAAGCGACCGCCCTCCTTGGGCAGATCGGCCGGCGCGAGATTGACGGTGATGCGCCGGTTGTGCGGGAAGTCCAGCCCGCTGTGCTGCATCGCCGCGCGCACCCGCTCGCGTGCTTCCTTGACCTCGGTGTCGGCCAGGCCGACCAGCGTGAACGAGGGCAGGCCGTTGGCGAGGTGGACCTCGACCGTGACCTCGGGGGCCTGCAGCCCGAGCAGGGCGCGGCTGTGGACGATGGCAAGCGACATGGTGGTGCGCGGCAGCAGGTGTCTGTGCGCGGACGGTGCACCGGCCGCGGGCCTGTGCGGATTGTGCGAAGCGCATCACGGGCTGCATCTCGCCCCGATGGGGGTATGGAACCAGCTTGGTGCATTTCCATGGCACCGAAATGGGTCGACATGCCGGCTCGTGTGGCATCGCGGGCCGGTCCGGGGCGTGGTCCTGATGCGTATCAATGGCGCGTCGGCGTGCGCATGGCATGGCACGGAAGATGCAGCAGGGGCTCCCAGCCACTTTCCATCACCAGTCAGTCAGATCAACCAGGAGCTGCCATGAAGATGGTCACTGCCATCATCAAGCCCTTCAAGCTCGACGAGGTCCGCGAGGCTCTCGGCAACATCGGCGTGCAGGGCATCACCGTCACCGAGGTGAAGGGCTTCGGACGTCAGAAGGGTCACACCGAGCTGTACCGCGGTGCCGAGTACGTCGTCGACTTCCTTCCGAAGGTCAAGATCGAGGCCGCCGTCGACGACGGCATCGTCGACCGGGTCATCGAGGCGATCGAGGGCGCGGCCCGCACCGGCAAGATCGGTGACGGCAAGATCTTCGTGACGCCCCTGGAGCAGGTCCTGCGCATCCGCACCGGCGAGACCGGCAAGGACGCGCTCTGATCAACCGTCCGACGAGACAACCATGTCAATGAACAAGAAACTGCTCGCCGGTCTGCCGCTGGGGCTGGCCGCCCTGGGTCTGACCGATCTCGCTCTCGCACAGGACGCCGCGGCGTCCGCGCCTGCCGTGGCCGAGGCCGCCTCCGCGGTGGCCGAGGCGGCTTCTGCCGTCACCGAGGCTGCCGCCGCCGCACCGGCACCGACCTTCGACAAGGGCGACGTGTCGTGGATGATGCTGTCCACCCTGCTGGTCATCATGATGGCCGTGCCGGGCCTGGCCCTGTTCTACGGCGGCCTGGTGCGCGCCAAGAACATGCTGTCGGTGCTGATGCAGGTGATGGTCACCTTCTCGCTGGTCGTCGTGCTGTGGTTCGTCTACGGCTACAGCCTGGCCTTCACCGAGGGCAATGCCTTCATCGGCGGCTTCGATCGCCTGTTCATGAACGGCGTCTGGGACAACGTCGCCGGCACCTTCGCGCCGGCGGCCACCTTCAGCAAGGGTGTCTACATTCCCGAGATCGTCTTCGCGGCGTTCCAGGCGACCTTCGCGGGCATCACCTGCGCGCTGATCGTCGGCGCCTTCGCCGAGCGCGCGAAGTTCTCGGCGGTGCTGATGTTCATGGTGCTGTGGTTCACCTTCAGCTATGCGCCGATCGCGCACATGGTCTGGTTCTGGATGGGGCCTGACGCCTATGCCTCGAAGGACGTGGTCGACGCGATGAACGCCAAGGCCGGCCTGATCTGGCAGCACGGCGCGCTGGACTTCGCCGGCGGCACCGTCGTGCACATCAACGCCGCGGTGGCCGGTCTGGTGGGCTCCTACATGATCGGCAAGCGCATCGGCTACGGTCGCGAAGCCTTCATGCCGCACTCGCTGACGCTGACGATGGTCGGTGCCTCGCTGCTGTGGGTGGGCTGGTTCGGCTTCAACGCCGGCTCTGCCCTGGAAGCCAACAACTTCGCCGCGCTGGCCTTCATCAACACCTTCGCTGCCACCGCCGCCGCGGTGCTGGCCTGGTGCCTGGGCGAAGGCCTGATGAAGGGCAAGGCCTCGATGCTGGGCGCCGCCTCCGGTGCGGTCGCCGGTCTGGTCGCGATCACCCCGGCCGCCGGCAACGTCGGCATCGTCGGTGCGCTGATCATCGGGTTCATCTCCGGCTTCGTCTGCCTGTGGGGCGTGCATGGCCTCAAGCGCATGCTGGGTGCCGACGACTCGCTCGACGTGTTCGGCGTGCACGGCGTGGGCGGCATCCTGGGCGCGCTGCTGACCGGCGTGTTCAACTCGCCGAACCTGGGCGGCCCGAGCATCGTCGCCGACTGGGTCACCGTCGGCATGGTCGCCCCGGACGCCTACTCGATCGCCTCGCAGGTCTGGATCCAGGCCAAGGGCGTGCTGATCACCATCGTGTGGTCGGCGGTGGTCTCGGTGATCGCCTTCAAGATCGTCGACCTGGTCATCGGCCTGCGCGTGCCGGAAGACGACGAGCGCGAGGGCCTGGACATCACCTCGCACGGCGAGACCGCCTACTCGAAGTGATGCCGGTCTGCTGACCGCACCCGCAAGGGGCCGCCTCAGGGCGGCCCCTTTTGCTTTGGACCCCTGCCCGCATCTGCAGACCTTCCTAGAATCGTCGACATTCCCTTCATCCGTCCTTCCCTTTCCTCTTCCTGAGCAGGTCGTCCACCATGGTTCCCCATCTCGTCACCGCCCTGAACGGCCCGATCAACGAACTGGAAGCGCGCATGCTGGACTCGGTGCCGGCGATCGAGCGCTGGTTCCGCCTGGAGTGGATGGAGCACACCCCGCCGCTCTACACCTCGGTGGACGTGCGCAATGCCGGCTTCAAGCTCGCGCCGGTCGACACCAATCTCTTTCCGGGCGGCTGGAACAACCTGACGTCCGAGATGCTGCCGCTGGCGGTGCAGGCGGCGATGGCCGCGATCGAGAAGATCTGTCCCGAGGCGAAGAACCTGCTGCTGATTCCCGAGAAGCACACCCGCAACAGCTTCTATCTGACCAATGTCGCGCGGCTGGTGCAGATCTTCACGCAGGCCGGGCTGAACGTGCGCCTGGGCACGCTCGACCCCGAGATCACCGCGCCGACCGAGCTGGCGCTGCCCGGCGGCGACACGCTGACCATCGAGCCGCTGATCCGCAGCCAGCGCCGCCTGGGGCTGAAGAACTTCGATCCCTGCACCATCCTGCTGAACAACGACCTGTCGGCCGGCATTCCTGCGGTGCTGGAAGGTCTGCACGAGCAGTACCTGCTGCCGCCGCTGCACGCCGGCTGGGCGGTGCGGCGCAAGACGAACCACTTCCAGGCCTATGAGGAAGTGGCCAAGAAGTTCTCCAAGCTGATGGGCATGGACCCGTGGCTGATCAACCCGATGTACACCCGCTGCGGCGAGGTCAACTTCGGCGAGGGCAGCGGCATCGAGTGCGTGCAGACCAATGTCGATGCGCTGCTGAACAAGATCCGCCGCAAGTACAAGGAATACGGCATCAACGAGAAGCCCTTCGTGATCGTCAAGGCCGACAACGGCACCTACGGCATGGGCATCATGACGGTGCGCGATGCCAAGCAGCTCGAGGAGATCAACCGCCGCACCCGCAACAAGATGAGCGTCATCAAGGACGGCCAGGAGGTCACCGAGGTGATCATCCAGGAGGGCGTGCCGACCTGCGAGCGCATCAACGAGGCGGTGGCCGAACCGGTGGTCTACATGCTCGACCGCTATGTGGTGGGCGGCTTCTACCGGGTGCACGCCGACCGGGGCATCGACGAGAACCTGAACTCGCCGGGCGCGCAGTTCGTGCCGCTGGCCTTCGCGGAGTCGGGTCACATGGCGCGTGCCGGCGCCAAGCCGGGCGCCAGCGCGCCGAACCGCTTCTACATGTATGGCGTCGTCGGGCGGCTGGCGATGCTGGCGGCCAGCTACGAGCTGGAGGCCACCGATCCTGACGCTGAGGTGTACACCTGAGCGCCGGCATCGCCGCCTTGGCGTCGGCTGGACCGGACTTGTTGACATGAGTCCGAAATGGCGGCATACTCCGTGATTCTTCTGGCTTGCGCGCGTGCCTAGCCGTACGTGGCGCAATCTGGTTTCGCCCCAAACGCAGAACCTCGATGGAGACGTCGAGAGGCTGTGACGGGCCCAAGACTGACCGCGAGCGGTGGCCGAGTGGGGCTGTTAGCGCGGGATAAGTTGGGGATTCCACATGATCCAAATGCAATCGCGACTCGACGTCGCGGACAACACCGGTGCGAAGTCCGTCATGTGCATCAAGGTGCTCGGCGGCTCGAAGCGTCGTTATGCCGGCATCGGCGACGTGATCAAGGTCAGCATCAAGGATGCGGCCCCGCGTGGTCGTGTCAAAAAGGGCGAGGTCTACAACGCCGTCGTCGTGCGCACCGCCAAGGGCGTGCGTCGTCAGGACGGCTCGCTCGTCAAGTTCGATGGCAATGCAGCCGTGCTGCTCAATGCCAAGTTGGAGCCGATCGGCACCCGCATCTTCGGCCCGGTGACGCGTGAACTGCGTACCGAGCGCTTCATGAAGATCGTGTCGCTGGCTCCGGAAGTGCTCTAAGCCGACCGCGAAGGACTGGCCATGAACAAGATTCGCAAGGGCGACGAGGTCATCGTGCTGACCGGTCGCGACAAGGGCAAGCGCGGTACGGTTTCTCTGCGCGTCGATGCCGACCACCTGGTGGTCGATGGCGTCAACGTCGTCAAGAAGCATGTGCGCCCGAACCCGCTGAAGGGCACGACCGGTGGCATCGTCGACAAGACCATGCCGATCCACCAATCCAATGTGGCGATCTTCAACCCCGCGACCGGCAAGGCCGACCGCGTGGGCATCAAGCTGCTTGACGACGGCAAGAAAGTGCGCGTCTTCAAGTCCAGCGGCGAAGAGATCAAGGCCTGAGGCGGGGTAGAGAAGACATGTCTCAACAGCAAGCTCGTCTGCAGACCTTCTATCGCGAGAAGGTCGTCGCCGATCTGATGGCCAAGTTTGGCTACAAGTCGGTCATGGAAGTGCCGCGCCTGACCAAGATCACCCTGAACATGGGTGTCTCGGAAGCCGTGTCGGACAAGAAGGTCATGGACCACGCCGTCGGCGATCTGACCAAGATCGCTGGCCAGAAGCCGGTCGTCACCAAGTCGCGCAAGGCGATCGCGGGTTTCAAGATCCGCGAGAACGTGCCCATCGGCTGCATGGTGACCCTGCGCGGCGTGCGCATGTACGAATTCCTGGATCGCTTCGTCACGATCGCGCTGCCGCGCGTTCGCGACTTCCGTGGTATCTCGGGCCGTTCGTTCGACGGTCGCGGCAACTACAACATCGGCGTCAAGGAACAGATCATCTTCCCGGAAATCGAGTACGACAAGGTGGATGCTCTGCGTGGTCTGAACATCAGCATCACGACGACCGCGACGACCGACGACGAGTGCAAGGCGCTGCTGGCTGCCTTCCGCTTCCCGTTCAAGAACTGAGGCCGAGGCTCACCATGGCAAAAGTTGCCCTCATCCAGCGCGAAGAAAAGCGCGAGAAGCTGGTCGCCAAGTACGCCAAGAAGTTCGCTGAACTGAAGGCGATCATCGACGACCAGAGCAAGTCGGAAGAAGAGCGTTACATGGCTCGCCTGGCGCTGCAGAAGCTGCCGCGCAATGCCAACCCGACCCGTCTGCGCAGCCGCTGCGAGATCACCGGTCGTCCGCGTGGCACCTTCCGCAAGTTCGGTCTGGCGCGCAACAAGATTCGTGAACTGGCCTTCCGTGGCGACATCCCCGGTGTCGTCAAGGCGAGCTGGTAAGCCGGCCCCAGGGCACGAACAGGAGTTATTCCATGAGCATGAGTGATCCGATCGCCGACATGCTGACCCGCATCCGCAACGCTCAGATGGTCGAGAAGACCAGCGTCGCGATGCCGTCGTCCAAGCTGAAGACCGCGATTGCGCAGGTCCTGAAGGACGAGGGTTACATCGATGGTTTCCAGGTGAAGACCGAGAGCGGCAAGTCGCAGCTCGAGATCTCGCTGAAGTATTACGCTGGTCGTCCGGTCATCGAGCGCATCGAGCGCGTGAGCCGTCCCGGTCTGCGCATCTACAAGGGCCGTCACGACATTCCCCAGGTCCAGAACGGTCTGGGTGTGGCCATCGTCACCACGCCGAAGGGCGTGATGACCGACCGCAAGGCGCGCGCTGCCGGCATCGGCGGCGAAGTGCTCTGCTACGTCGCCTAACCGCAGGAGACACACACAATGTCCCGCGTTGGAAAAATGCCGATCGCCATCCCGCAAGGCGTGGATGTGGCGATCACCGAGGACCAGATCAGCGTCAAGGGTGCCAAGGGCACGCTGGTGCGTCCGGCCCATCGCCTGGTCAAGGTGAGCAACGAGTCCGGCAAGCTGTCGTTTGCTCCGGCGGATGAATCCGCTGAAGCCAACGCCATGTCCGGCACCGTGCGCGCCCTGGTCAACAACATGGTCGAGGGTGTCAGCAAGGGCTTCGAGCGCAAGCTGAACCTGGTGGGCGTGGGCTTCCGTGCCCAGGCTCAAGGCCAGAAGCTGAACCTGCAGATCGGTTTCTCGCATCCGGTGGTCAAGGAAATGCCGGAAGGCATCAAGGTCGAGTGCCCGACGCCGACCGAAATCCTGATCAAGGGTGCAGACCGTCAGGTCGTCGGCCAGCTCGCCGCTGAAGTGCGTGCCTTCCGTCCCCCCGAGCCCTACAAGGGCAAGGGCATCCGTTATTCGGATGAGAAGGTCACCCTGAAAGAGACGAAGAAGAAGTAAGGAGCCGCACCATGTTGAACAAGAAAGAACAGCGCCTGCGCCGCTCCCGTCAGACCCGTGCCCGCATTGCCCTGCAGCGCGTGGCCCGTCTGACCGTCTTCCGCTCGAATCTGCACATCTACGCCAGCGTCGTCTCCGAAGACGGCTCGAAGGTGCTCGTCAGCGCCTCGACCGCCGAGAAGGACGTGCGCGAGCAGCTGGGCGCCGCCGGCAAGGGTGGCAATGTCGATGCAGCCACGCTGATCGGCAAGCGCATCGCCGAGAAGGCCAAGGCCGCCGGCATCGAGAAGGTTGCATTCGACCGTTCCGGTTTCGCCTATCACGGCCGCGTCAAGGCGCTGGCCGAGGCGGCCCGCGAAGCGGGTCTGCAGTTCTGACGCCCCGGCTCGCACACGAAGGAACACGAAATGGCTAAGTTTCAACCGAAGGTTGCGGACGAGGGTCGCGACGACGGCATGCGCGAGAAGATGATCCAGGTGAACCGCGTGACCAAGGTGGTCAAGGGCGGTCGGATCATGGCGTTTGCTGCGCTGACGGTGGTCGGCGATGGCGACGGTCGCGTCGGCATGGGCAAGGGCAAGGCGCGCGAAGTGCCGGCCTCGGTCCAGAAGGCGATGGAGTCTGCTCGTCGCAACATGGTCAAGGTCCCGCTGCGCAATGGCACCGTGCCGCACAACGCGACCGGTGAGCATGGCGCTGCCAAGGTGCTGCTGGCACCGGCTCCTGCCGGTACCGGTATCATCGCCGGCGGTCCGATGCGCGCGGTCTTCGAAGTCATGGGCATCACCGATGTCGTCGCCAAGAGCCTGGGTTCGTCGAACCCGTACAACATGGTTCGTGCGACCTTCGACGCCCTGTCGCGCATGACGACCGCCTCCGAGGTGGCCGCCAAGCGTGGCAAGACGATCGAAGAGATCTTCAACTGAAGCGTCGATCGGCAAGGAAAGACACCATGTCTGAAAATACCGACAAGAAGACCGTCAAGGTCAAGCTGGTCAAGAGCCCGATCAGCACCCGCGCTTCGCACCGTGCCACGGTCCGCGGCCTGGGTCTGCGCAAGCTCAACAGCGAGTCCGTGCTGGAAGACACCCCGGCGGTGCGCGGCATGATCAACAAGATTTCGTACCTGGTGAAGGTGCTCTAATCATGGAACTCAATTCGATCAAGCCGGCAGAAGGCGCCAAGCACGCCAAGCGCCGCGTCGGTCGCGGCATCGGTTCCGGTCTGGGCAAGACCGCCGGTCGTGGTCACAAGGGTCAGAAGTCTCGTGCAGGCGGCTACCACAAGGTGGGCTTCGAAGGCGGTCAGATGCCGCTGCAGCGTCGCCTGCCCAAGCGTGGCTTCAAGTCGCACCTGCTGAAGTTCAATGACGAGGTCACCCTGGCGCAGCTGCAGGATCTGTCGGTCGAGGAAATCGATCTGGCCGTCCTGAAGAACGCCGGTCTGGTGAGCGTGCGTGCACTGAACGTCAAGGTCGTCAAGTCCGGCGAACTGTCGAAGAAGGTTGTCCTGAAGGGCATCGGCGCGACCGCCGGCGCCAAGGCGGCCATCGAGGCGGCAGGCGGATCGATCGCGGCCTGATTGGCCACGACGTCGGCTACATCTCGACTCGAGCAACAGGTTCCAAGTGGCATCCAACGCAACACAACTGGCCAAGAGCGGAAAGTTCGGCGACCTCCGTCGTCGCCTTGTCTTCCTGCTGCTTGCACTGGTGGTCTACCGCATCGGCGCCCATATTCCCGTTCCAGGCATCAATCCTGACCAGCTGGCACAGCTGTTCAAGAGCCAGGAGGGCGGGATACTGAACCTGTTCAACATGTTCTCCGGCGGTGCGCTGTCGCGCTTCACCGTCTTCGCGCTGGGCATCATGCCCTACATCTCGGCCTCGATCATCATGCAGCTCATGGGCTATGTGGTGCCGACGCTGGAGGCGCTGAAGAAGGAAGGCGAGGCCGGTCGTCGCAAGATCACGCAGTACACCCGCTACGGTGCCCTGGCGCTGGCTCTGTTCCAGTCGATCGGCATCGCGGTGGCGCTGGAAGGCTCCCCGGGCCTGGTGATCGATCCGGGTCCGATGTTCCGCATCACGGCGGTGGTCAGTCTGACGGCTGGCACGATGTCCCTGATGTGGCTGGGTGAGCAGATCACCGAGCGGGGTCTGGGCAACGGCATCTCGATCCTGATCTTCGCGGGTATCGCGGCGGGCCTGCCCAGCGCGATCGGCGGCCTGATCAACCTGGTCAACACCGGCGCGATGAGCATCATCGTCTCGCTGCTGATCATCGCGATCGTGATCGCCGTGACCTATGTTGTGGTCTTCGTCGAGCGGGCTCAGCGCAAGATCCTGGTCAACTACGCCAAGCGCCAGGTCGGCAACAAGGTCTATGGTGGCCAGTCGTCGCACCTGCCGCTGAAGGTCAACATGGCCGGCGTGATCCCGCCGATCTTTGCCTCGTCGATCATTCTTCTGCCTGCCACGGTCGTTGGCTGGTTCGCCACCAGCGAAAGCATGAGCTGGCTGAAGGATGTGTCTGCGGCACTGTCGCCGGGTCAGCCGATCTATGTGCTGCTGTATGCAGCGATGATCGTGTTCTTCTGCTTCTTCTACACGGCGCTCGTGTTCAACAGCCGCGAGACTGCTGACAATCTGAAGAAGAGTGGCGCGTTCATTCCGGGCATCCGTCCGGGTGACCAGACCGCACGCTACATCGACAAGATCCTTGCTCGTCTGACGCTGGGTGGCGCGGTCTACATCACGCTGGTGTGTCTGCTGCCCGAGTTCCTGGTCCTGAAGTACAACGTGCCGTTCTACTTCGGTGGCACTTCGCTGCTGATCATCGTGGTCGTCACGATGGACTTCTGGGCGCAGGTGCAGTCGTACGTGATGTCGCAGCAGTACGAGGCTCTTCTGAAGAAGTCGAGCTTCAAGGCAGGCTGAGGACATCACGGACCAGGAAAGACATCCATTCGGAGAGCAACGTCAGAGTCAACGTGGTGAGCCGACGAGATGGCCAAAGACGACGTTATCCAGATGCAGGGGGAGGTCATAGAGAACCTCCCCAACGCCACCTTCCGGGTCAAGCTGGAAAACGGCCATGTGGTGCTGGGGCACATCTCCGGGAAGATGCGCATGCACTACATCCGCATCCTGCCCGGTGACAAGGTGACCGTTGAACTGACCCCCTACGACCTGAGTCGTGCTCGCATCGTTTTCCGGGCGAAGTGAGCGAATCCATCAACACAGTCCGGAAGAGAAGCGCAAGCCGCCGATCAAGGAGAAGACCATGAAAGTCTCGGCATCCGTCAAGACGATCTGCCGCAATTGCAAGATCATCCGTCGCAAGGGTGTGGTCCGCGTGATCTGCACCGATCCGCGCCACAAGCAGCGCCAGGGCTGAGTTTCTCGCTCGACTGCTGCAACCGTTTAGAGGACGCACATGGCACGTATTGCTGGTATCAACATTCCGCCGCACAAGCACGCCGAGATCGGTCTGACCGCGATCTACGGCATCGGCCGCACCACCGCGCAACAGATCTGCACGACCTGCGGCATCCCGTTCGACAAGAAGGTCAAGGACCTGACGGACGGCGATCTTGAAAAGATCCGCGAAGAAGTCGGTCGCATGACGATCGAGGGCGACCTGCGCCGCGAGATCTCGATCAACATCAAGCGCCTGATGGATCTGGGCTGCTACCGTGGCTTCCGCCACCGTCGCGGTCTGCCGATGCGCGGTCAGCGCACCCGCACCAACGCCCGTACCCGCAAGGGTCCGAAGAAGGGCGCTGCTGCGCTGAAGAAGTAAGCGCCACTTCGTCGCGCTGGAAAGACTCGAGTCATGGCAAAAGCACCCGTCAACAACGCTGCTCGCCGCGTGAGCAAGAAGGTCCGCAAGAACGTTGCGGATGGCGTCGCGCACGTGCACGCATCGTTCAACAACACCATCATCACGATCACCGATCGCCAGGGCAACGCCCTGTCGTGGGCATCGAGCGGTGGCCAGGGCTTCAAGGGTTCGCGCAAGTCGACCCCGTTCGCCGCCCAGGTCGCAGCCGAAGTCGCCGGTCGTGCTGCTCAGGAACAGGGCATCAAGAACCTGGACGTCAAGATCAAGGGCCCGGGCCCGGGTCGCGAGTCGTCGGTTCGCGCGCTGGCCTCGCTGGGCATCCGCATCGCGTCGATCTCCGACGTGACGCCGGTCCCGCACAATGGCTGCCGTCCGCAGAAGCGTCGCCGCATCTGAGGCTGCCTGCATGAGGTGTGCGTGACTCTTGCAGTCACGGCATCGGATTGCCCTATAATCGCAGGTTCGCCGGCGAGCGCCATAGCGTGCTCGCCGGCAATCTCGTTGAAGAGCCGCGCCGTGCGGCTCCTCTCATCCCTGAAGACCACCGTCATGGCGCTTGGCGCGCACATGACTCGCGCACGATCCGCGTGCGTCAGACATTCTCACAAGGACACCGTCCGTGGCACGTTATCTCGGCCCGAAGGCCAAACTTTCCCGCCGTGAAGGCACCGACCTGTTCCTGAAGAGCGCCCGCCGCTCGATCAGCGACAAGGCCAAGTTCGACACCAAGCCGGGCCAGCACGGCCGCACCTCGGGCAGCCGCACCTCCGACTACGGCCTGCAACTGCGCGAGAAGCAGAAGGTCAAGCGCATGTACGGCGTGCTGGAGAAGCAGTTCCGCCGCTACTTCGCCGAGGCCGAGCGCCGCAAGGGCAACACCGGCGCCACGCTGCTGTCGCTGCTGGAATCGCGTCTGGACAACGTCGTCTATCGCATGGGCTTCGGCTCGACCCGCGCGGAAGCCCGCCAGCTGGTCTCGCACAAGTCGATCACCGTCAACGGCCAGGTCGTCAACATCCCGTCGTTCATGGTCAAGGCCGGTGATGTCGTCGCCGTGCGCGAGAAGGCCAAGAAGCAGCTGCGCATCGCTGACGCGCTGAAGCTGGCCGATTCGATCGGCCTGCCGGGCTGGGTTGCCGTCGACATCGCCAAGATGGAAGGTACCTTCAAGAAGTCGCCGGACCGCGACGAGTTCGGTGCCGAGATCAACGAATCGCTGATCGTCGAACTGTACTCGCGCTGATGTGCGACAGGGCGCTTGCGGTCGTGCCGCAGGCGCCATCGGCCTCCTTGCGTCCCGGGCGCACGGAGGCTTTTCAATGCCCGGTGGGTCCATCAGCCTTATCGGTGTAACGAGCCGAGGGTATTGACAGGAACTTTGAATGCAAACCAATCTGCTGAAGCCCAAGGCCATCAACGTCGAACCGCTGGGCGGTCACCGTGCGAAGGTGACGCTGGAGCCGTTCGAGCGTGGCTATGGTCACACCCTGGGCAACGCGCTTCGCCGCGTGCTGCTGTCGTCGATGGTCGGCTATGCGCCCACCGAAGTGACGATCGCCGGCGTGCTGCACGAGTACTCGACGGTGGATGGCGTTCAGGAAGACGTGGTCCACATCATGCTCAACCTGAAGGGCGTGGTGTTCCGTCTGCACAACCGCGACGAGGTCACGCTGGTCCTGCGCAAGGAAGGCGAAGGCCCGGTCACCGCGCGCGACATCCAGACGCCGCATGACGTCGAGATCATCAACCCGGATCTGGTGATCGCTCACCTGGCCCAGGGTGGCAAGCTCGACATGCAGATCAAGGTCGAGAAGGGCCGCGGCTATGTGCCGGGCACGATGCGCCGCTACGCGGACGAGCCGACCAAGTCGATCGGCCGCATCGTGCTGGATGCCTCGTTCTCGCCGGTCAAGCGTGTCAGCTACACGGTCGAGAGCGCCCGCGTCGAGCAGCGCACCGATCTGGACAAGCTGGTGATGGAGATCGAGACCAACGGTGCGATCTCCCCGGAAGAGGCCGTGCGTGCCTCGGCCAAGATCCTCGTCGAGCAGCTGGCGGTGTTCGCGCAGCTGGAAGGCAACGATCTGGCCGGCATCGTCGAGCCGGCTCCGCGCGCCCAGCACTTCGACCCGATCCTGCTGCGTCCGGTCGACGAGCTCGAGCTCACCGTGCGTTCGGCCAACTGCCTGAAGGCCGAGAACATCTATTACATCGGCGACCTGATCCAGCGCACCGAGACCGAGCTGCTGAAGACCCCGAACCTGGGTCGCAAGTCGCTCAACGAGATCAAGGAAGTCCTGGCTTCCCGTGGTCTGACCCTTGGCGCACGCCTGGAGAACTGGCCGCCGCAAGGTCTGGACAAGCGCTGATTCGGCGCTGATTCCGGCTCATTCGGGCGAGCCGTTCCGGCGGCCGCCCGGTCCCCCGGTGGTACCTGATCCGGCCATCGGCATTAATTCAACGAAAGGACTTCACCATGCGTCACGGCAACGGCCTCCGCAAGCTCAACCGCACCTCGTCGCACCGTCTGGCGATGCTGCGCAATATGGCCAACTCGCTGATCGAGCACGAGGCCATCAAGACCACCGTGCCCAAGGCCAAGGAACTGCGTCGCGTCGTCGAGCCGCTGATCACCCTGGCCAAGGAGCCGACGCTGGCCAACAAGCGCCTGGCTTTCGACCGTCTGCGCAACCGCGACAACGTCGTCAAGCTGTTCAACGTGCTGGGCCCGCGCTTCCAGACCCGTCCGGGCGGCTACACCCGCATCCTGAAGATGGGTTTCCGCGTCGGCGACAACGCGCCGATGGCCTTCGTCGAGCTGGTCGACCGTCCTGATGTGGACGCGGCTGCTCCGGCCGAGCAAGCGGCCGAGTGATCGGCCTGATGCCGCTGGGCAAAGATTTTCTTTTCGAAAACTCTTGCCGCGGCGGCGTCTAAAGGTTTAGAATCTGATTCTTCAGTCGCGGGGTGGAGCAGTCTGGTAGCTCGTTGGGCTCATAACCCAAAGGTCGTCGGTTCAAATCCGGCCCCCGCAACCAGATTCAGTCGTGGTCAGGATATTCGCCAGAAACCTGATGACGTGAAAGGCAAGCAAAATGCTGCTGTCTTTCGAAGCGATTTCAGTCGCGGGGTGGAGCAGTCTGGTAGCTCGTTGGGCTCATAACCCAAAGGTCGTCGGTTCAAATCCGGCCCCCGCAACCAAGTCAGAAAAAGCCGATTCGAATTTGATCGAATCGGCTTTTTTCTTTCCTCTTCAGAAGAATTCGACGCCTCCATCCTGATTCTTGGCCTGGAGCAGGCCGCAGGCGGTCAGGGTCTCGTACGACAGCGCCAGATTGCGGCCATTTTCCTTGGCGTGATAGACCGCCTGGTCTGCCCGCTCGAAGGCGCTGCCCGGGGTGTCACAGGCATCGATGGCGGTGAATCCGATGCTGACTGTCAGGTGCTCCACCCGAGGAAACGGCGTCTTCTCTACCTTGTCTCGAAAGCGCTCGAACGCGGCCCCTGCGCCTTGGGCATCGCTGCAGCGTAGCAGCACCACGAACTCCTCGCCGCCGAAGCGGTAGAGCCTGTCGCTGGCGCGGAAGGTGCTCTTCATCAATTGGGCGACCAGGATCAGCACCTCGTCACCGATCAGGTGGCCGTGAACATCATTGACGCGCTTGAAGTGGTCGATGTCGATGACGCCGAGCCAGTGGCCACCTTCCGTGCCTTGGCGGCGGCGTTCCAGGCCCTCGGCGGCCGAGGTGCTGCCTGCATCGAGATTCAGCGCGGCACGAACGAAGGTCTCGTCGAAGGACTTGCGGTTGAGCAGCCGGGTCAACGAATCGCGTTCGTTCTCGTCCAGCAGCGCGTGCAGGTGCATGCTGAAGCGCTGGATCGCATTCACGGTCCGCAGAAGTTCCTTGCTGATGACCGTGCTGGTGGTGATTTCCACCACCGCGATCTCCTCGCTGTCGCCGGTCAGCGGCACCAGCGTGCGGATGCTGCCCTGCTGCGCACACACCGGCAGCAGCACGGGTTCGCTCAAGGTGATGCAGTGCAGCAGCAGCGGCTCTTCTTCTGCGGC
>RRZT011819138.1_pt1 | contig 14780 bp, 10 predicted proteins | sample 2165551 | NCBI WGS metagenome assembly RRZT01 (sample SAMN10456910, study PRJNA506462) | wastewater metagenome | biome: wastewater; feature: sludge; material: wastewater sludge; isolation source: wastewater sludge with Escherichia coli K12::gfp cells carrying plasmid... | place: USA: Moscow, Idaho... | reverse complement strand
TGCAGCGTTAGCATGGCGTATATCTGATGAGGAATTCATCAAACAATTACATCTTTTCGACATGTTGAAGCTGCGTTTAAGCTATGGTCAAACCGGTAATCAAGGGATCAATGCCTATGCTACCCGATCAAGAATGACAGCCCAGCAATACCCCATGGATGGTAATTTAAACAGTGGTTTTGCGGAAGACCGTTGGGGAGGTCCGGCTAATCCTAACCTTAAATGGGAAACAACCAATCAGTATAACGCTGGTCTCGACGTATCCTTTCTCAAAAGCCGTGTAAACTTTGTAATAGACTTGTACCAGAAAAAAACAACCGATTTATTACAGTACAGGTTTATTTCTCCAGCTACTGGTTTTAATGATATGGCAACCAACTACGGTAACGTAACTAATAAAGGTCTCGAAATTGCCGGAAATTTCTTTATAGTTGATAATTCTAATTTTACCTGGAAGATGGATGCGAATATAGCATTTAACCGAAATGAGATTGGCGGACTGGATGCCGATCAGTTTTCGGATGTTGCCTGGGGAATGGAAAGTGTATTCTTAAGAAGAAATGGTGAGCCTATTGGTATCCTTTACGCCTATCAGGAAGATGGTTACTTTGATAACGAAGCCGAAATAAGAGCGAATCCTTTGTATAAAAATGAATCTGATGCCAAAATAAAAAGTATGATCGGTCAGGTTAAGTATAAGGATAACGACGGAAACGGTACAATAGACAACAGAGACAAGGCTATTATCGGGAATACAAATCCGGATTTCACGTATGGTATAACAAATTCATTTACCTATAAAAGATTCTCACTGAGCTTCTTCCTACAGGGTACGCAAGGAAATGATATACTGAATGTGAACATGAAAACTTTCGACCTGGCTGGCGGAGACAATATGCCTCATTCTGTATGGGATAACCGCTGGACCGAAGACAATAAAGAAAATGCAAAGGCACCCCGTCCGGACAATACATATACAAGAAGCATGAAGTCGTCCGACAGGTATATAGAAGATGGATCCTATTTACGTATGAAAAACCTGAATATTGGCTATCGTTTTCTGCGTCCGTTAAAAGAAATAGAGTCGGTAAACCTTACCTTTGGTGTAACCAATCTCTTTACAATTTCCAACTACAGTTGGTACGACCCCGATGTTAACACATTTGGAAGCGACGCCTCTCGCCGAGGTGTTGACATGTCGTCTTATCCAAGCGCACGCACTTATAGTCTGGGCCTTCAGGTATCCTTTTAAATCATAGTATTCATTCTAAAAAACAGACGTAAAATGAAGCGAAATATAGTAAACTATCTAGTAATCTCACTCACATTGATCGTAAGTAGTTCGTGTTCGAGCCTGCTTGACGAAAAGACTTACACCTTTGTTGCAGGCGAGGATTTAGTTGAAAACGGCAGTTACGACCAATTGGTAGCCGGAGCATTCAACACATTACATTACTCCTTCGAGTGGGGTAATTATCATAACGTTGTTAATTTTGACACCGACTATCAGAGCGGACCAACATGGGCCTTCGGATCATTAGGTGCAGGTAACTTTTATGAAGACGGATCAAACAATAATTTTTACACCAATTATTATAAATCAATTCACCGGGCAAATTATCACTCCTATCTAATTAATCAGATGGATATTCCTCAGAAAGTAAAAGATAATGCCATGGGTGAACTGGCTTTCTTAAAAGCATGGGCGTATTTTAACCTTGTCCAGTTTTACGGCGATTTGTGTTTGTACAAAACATCCATATCGGAAGGAGCCCCGATTAGTATACCCCGTTCTCCTGTAAAAGACGTATATGAACACATCATCGAGTTACTTAAGTATGCTGAAGGAGCCATGTATTCTACACACGATGCCGAATACATTAAAGGACACATTTCCAGAGGAGCCGCAAAAGCATTACTGGCCAAAGTTTACTGTACAATAGGATCTGCATCTATGGCCGCCGGGACTAAAATTTCTGTAATGGGAGGTCCGGCCGCACACTTCGACGACGATGCCAACAAGGTACGGATACCGTATCCGGCTAAACTTACATTCGACAAAGAACAGGTAGCCGGTTATGAAAGCTTCGACTCCAAAGAATACTATAAACTGGCAATGGATAAGGCGAAAGAACTCATTAATTTAGGAGATTTTGATCTTTTCCCTTCTCAACAAGAACTATGGAGCCCTGCAAGCAAAAATGGTAAGGAATTTATTTTCTCTCTTCAAACATTGGCTGGCAATGAGTCGTATAGTAATTACGTGGCAACAGATTACGCCGGTTATTATAAAGAAGATGGTTCGTTGTCTTCCGGTTATTATGTGCAACGCGATCATTGGTATCAGCTATTCGACGATACCGACGAACGCGTAACCTGGGGAGTAGTTCACCGTATTCCGTTTAACTACGATGAAGCATCCGGTCAGGTTCAGTATTGTTACTATCCTGCAAAAGACAGTGCGAAAGTTCGTCAGGGAATTGGAGGATACCAAACAACCGATATTTTACGTTACGATGCACATTTGTACGGATCGAAACTTATGAAATGCAGACAGATGACTACTCCGCTGGATGGGCAAAGAAGTGATTATAACTGGCCATTTATACGTTATGCCGAAGTATTATTGCTATATGCCGAAGCAGACAATGAAGTAAACAACGGACCATCAAGCGAAGCAATTGCCCAGGTGGAAAAGCTGAACAATCGCAACAAGAGCAAAACAGTTTCCGAATTGGGTAGCATCACTCCCTGGACGCAAGAATCGTTCCGGTCTTACATTCTTCAGGAACGTGCAAAGGAATTTGCAGCCGAAGGGATCCGGCGCTTTGATCTTCTGCGCTGGGGAATCTATCTGCAGACAATGAATGCACTGGGGGGTGTCGACGAAAACGATGTTATTAAACGACGTGAAAAGAAACATCTTTTGATGCCTCTGCCCGCCAACGAAGTAAATACAAACGAGTTTATTGAAGTAAACAACTTCGGTTGGTAATTATTAATTATTCAAAACTGTTTATATATGAAATCAAAAAATATACAGAAATACATAGCTTACATGTTTACAGCTATGTTATTGCTTTCCATTACGTCGTGCGAAAAGGACGATGATGTTCCCGGCTTGCCCGTATTCAGCAAAATAACTCCAATCAAAGAGTTAGACAAAGCTATTACAACCGGGAGCATGGGCGACTGGGTTGCCATTCAGGGAACCAATCTGGAGTCGACCAGTTCCATTCGTTTCAATGATGTTGAGGTGGATATGGAAGAAGTGTATTACGAAAATGAGACTCTCTACCTGCAGGTACCGGTTAAATTGCCTGGAGATATCACTAACAAAGTTACGGTTACCACTGAAGCCGGAAATATTGACTTCAATTTCACTGTCGATGTTCCCGATCTTAAACTAACCAGCATGTTTAATGAATATACCTTGCCGGGAGACACAATCAAAATTTACGGTAACTTCTTTAATCTTTATGAAGTGGACAGCTCAACAACTGTTGTCTCGTTCGGAGGCATTGAGAAACCGGTCATCAAAGCGTCCGATACGTATCTTACCGCTCAGGTTCCCCAAAACGTTCAATCCGATGTAAAGGTTGAGGTGATTAACAAAAAGCATAATGTTACAGCAGTTTGTCCGGGTTATTATCAAGACAAGCATAACGTGATAACCACTTTCGATTCGGACTTTCCCTATACCAGCGGAACCGGGCAGCAGTGGGTCGGCGAATGGACTAATCCTAAGCCAACCTCGGGTAAATATATCCGTTTTGAAGTTGATCAGGCTACGTATCCATACGGATTGGGATGGTTCTATCTTTGTGAAAACAGTGTTAACTACACGATGGACATGATGACAAACCCTGACAAGTATGTCTTGAAGTTCGAACTAAATATGCTCAAGCCTATTAAAGCTACAAGTTTCTTTATCTACTACTACTGGGCTGTAGCACCCACACCGATGAGTGGAGAAACTTTCACGGTTACAACCCTTGGTTTATGGCAGACGGTTACAATACCTCTGGAAAAGATTATCCCGATGGGTTACACAGGCACAAGCACAAACTACTCGCTGAACATGCGCATTGAAAATTACGCACCGGTTGAAGAAGTGGCAATGTATTTCGACAATCTCCGAATCTATAAAGAAGGAGAATAAATCATATGTTCAATGATTTAAGGTAAGAAAGGTTGACGTTTTTTTAAAAGGAGGATGCTGTGAAGTATTCTCCTTTTCTTTTCGCTATCATCCGGTTATTAATAGTCATTACCGATGTGCACACATAAAAAACAGCCCGATTTATTTGATTTAATGAAATGAAGTAAGGAACTTCGCAACCGCTTCGCTTTTATAAAGGGAAGCCTACTTTAAATAAAATCACAACATGGAAGCATATAAAGCTTTTTTACATGAAATTTCCGGATTTATTCCGAAAGAAAGGGTCTATACCGACGACCTCCGATTGCTTACCTGGGGAACTGATGCCGGCTTTTACCGGATGATTCCTCAAATTGTAATCCGTACGGATGGAGAAGAAGAGGTTTCCCGCTTGTTGGCGCTGGCGGACAAACACGTTCTTCCTGTAACCTTCCGTGCCGCAGGCACCAGTCTTTCGGGGCAAAGCATAAGCGATTCAATTCTGCTTGTAGCTGGTAAGCACTGGGAGAAATATTCCGTTTCGGACGATTTTGAAACAATTACCCTCCAACCCGGAATTATTGGCGAACGGGTAAACCAGATTTTAAAACCCCACGGACGTAAGTTTGCACCTGATCCGGCTTCTGTTAAGTCGGCGATGGTAGGTGGAATTGTTATGAACAATGCATCTGGCATGAATTGCGGAACTCACGCCAACAGTGACAAGATGCTGATTTCGGCACGCATCGTTTTTGCAGACGGAACCATCCTGGACACGTCTGATGAGAATAGCAAACTACAATTCCGCACTAAAAAACCAGGTTTTACAGAAAAAATAGAATCCTTGCGCGACAAGGTGCAAGGCGACGAAAAGTTACGTGCCCGCATTCTTTATAAATACTCCATCAAGAATGTAACCGGACTAAATATCCTGCCACTCGCTATTTACAACGATCCGTTCGAGATAATAACCCACTTGCTGGCAGGCTCGGAAGGAACACTGGCTTTCATGTCGGAATTCACCATGAAAACAGGGAAAGACGTTCCACACAAGGCGAGTGCCATGCTGTACTTTAAAGATATTAAAGAAGCATGCAGAGCTGTTGTTGCAATGAAAAAGGGTCCGGTTATGGGAGCCGAATTACTTGACAGAAAATCGCTCGAATCGGTAAACGATCCAACGGGAAAAGGTCTTACCGCCGTGCTTACAGAAACCATGGCCAATACGAAAGAAGAGCTAAGCGATCAGATCGGGCAGATTGAAGAAATACTGCAATCGTTCGATACAGCTGTTCCGGTACGTTTTACAGACAAAGAAGAAGAATACGCTCCTTACTGGGCCATTCGCTCCGGGATTTTCCCTTCAGTGGGAGGAACCCGTAAGCCGGGAACAACCACTCTTATCGAAGATGTTGCTTTCCACATCGAAAATCTGCCCGAAGCCACAGCCGACTTGCAGGAATTACTTGAAAAACACGGTTATGTCGATGCTTGTATTTACGGACATGCGTTGGAAGGCAATTACCATTTTATCATCAATCAATCTTTTGATACAGAAGAACAGATTGCCCGTTACGAGAACCTGATGAACGAAGTTAAGACATTGGTAGTCGACAAATACGACGGTTCGTTAAAAGCTGAACACGGAACAGGGCGGAATATGGCTCCTTTTGTAAAAGATGAATGGGGCGAAACCGCATTTAACCTTATGAAGGAGATTAAAGAGCTATTCGATCCAAGGAATCTGATTAACCCGGGCGTGATATTCAACGACGATCCTCATTGCCATATCAAGAACTTCAAACCGATGCCTCTTACCAACCGGCATGTAGATAAGTGCATTGAATGCGGATTCTGTGAAGTAAACTGCCTCACCTGCGGATTTACATTATCATCGCGGCAGCGTATTGTGGCGCAAAGGGAGATAACCAGAATAAAGAATATCCCCGAAGAGCAGGAAAGATTAAAGCGTTTACTTAAGCAATTTGCCTATGCAGGCAACGCCACCTGTGCCGGCGACGGCTTATGTGCCACTTCCTGCCCTATGGAAATAAATACCGGACATCTCACACACGACCTACGCGAAGCGTCTCTTCCCAAAGACAGTATAGGATATCAGCTGGGCGAATGGACGGCCAACCATTTTGCCGGGGTCAAAGCAATGCTTCGTCCTGTACTCACAGTAGCAGATACAGCGCATACAGTACTTGGCAGCAAATCCATGTCGGCTTTAGCGCAAGGCTTGCGTTCAGTATCGGGAAACACGATTCCTCTCTGGACCCCGGCCATGCCAAAATCCTATTCGGTCAAAGCCGTCAACATGCATACCGCTCCTCTCAAGGTTGTTTATTTCCCCAGCTGCATTAATCAGACCATGGGAACAGCCCATCAGTCGCCGGATCATACTCCGTTGGTTGAAAAGACAATCGCCCTGCTCGAAAAAGCTGGTTACGAGGTAATTTTCCCGTCAAAGATGGAAAAGCTCTGCTGCGGAACAATCTGGGAAAGCAAAGGCATGCCCGAAATAGCAGACCGAAAGTCGGCCGAACTAGAAGAAGCTCTTTACGAAGTTTCCGGTCAGGGAACCTATCCCGTATTATGCGACCAAAGTCCTTGTCTATATCGCATGCGAAACACCATGACTAAAGTGAAGCTATACGAACCTGCCGAGTTTATTCTCACCTTCCTTAGGGACAAGCTTGAATTTACCCCCATTAAACAACCGGTGGCCATCCATGTTACCTGTTCAATGAAAAAGATGAAGCTGGAAAAACAACTTATTGCCCTTGCCGGACTTTGCGCGGAAAAAGTTATCATCCCCGAAGAAGTGGGATGTTGCGGCTTTGCAGGCGACAAAGGGTTTACCCATCCCGAAGTTAATGCGTACGCTTTACGAAAGCTACGTCCTCAACTCGAAAAGGCAGGCATTGAGGTTGGTTATTCCAATAGCCGCACCTGCGAGATAGGACTGACTACCAATACGGATATCCCCTACTTGTCAATTGTCTATCTTGTAGACCAATGCACTAAACCAAAACGGGGCTAAAAGTTTACAAATTGCTTTCTAAACTTATATTGGCTACCTTTGCAGGGAATAACAAAAAGGATTAGAAATGACAATTGATGTTGAAAAGAAAGAGATCAGAGCCGTGGTTCAGACCCCAATCGTACAACAAACAGCCTTTTGGGCGGAAGTAAAATCATATCAGGGAATCGAATCGAAAGCCTTCGATTTTAAAGTAAGAAACAGGGATGTGTATGTGGAAGATAAAACAAAATCTTCCACATACGCAGACTTTCTTGTGTTGCAGCAATCGCTGAACCGGGAATACAGCATAGCCTATGTTCCTTACGGTCCGGAACTTGAGCCTTCGGAAGAAACGCAGGGAGAATTCCTCGAGGAATTGTCCGAAACGCTCCGTTCGTACCTGCCTAAAAAATGTATTGGCATTCGCTACGACCTTGCCTGGCAATCGCACTGGGACAAGCCCGAACATTACGATGAATCCAATCTTTGGAGCGGACCACCCGAAAAGACTTATCAGGAGTTCCGCCTCAACTACAATACCAACAACTGGAATCTGAAACGAGCCAATTCGGATATCTTGCCATCGAACACGGTTTACCTGGATCTTGTTCCCGACGAACAGACCTTGCTGTCGCGTATGAAACCTAAAACACGATACAACATTCATCTGGCCGAGCGAAAAGGAGTAACTGTTCGCCGGGCCGGCATGAATGAACTCCCTGTCTGGTACAAATTATACAGCGATACGGCTTACCGCAACGGAATCTTCCTGAATGATATTGACTATTTTCAATCCGTTCTTGCCGCCAGAGCAGACGACACGCTTTCTCCTGCAACGGTAGAATTATTAATGGCCGAGAAAGACGGAGAGGCGCTTGCCGCCATATTTCTGGTTATTTCCGGCAAAAGGGGTACCTATCTTTACGGAGCTTCGTCTTCTCAAAACAGAAACTGTATGCCCACCTACGCTTTGCAATGGGAAGCCATTAAAATTGCCAAGGCAAGTGGCTGCACGGAATATGATATGTTCGGAGTTTCTCCCGGTCCGGATCCATCCCATCCTATGTACGGATTGTATAAATTTAAAATGGGATTCGGCGGTCAGCTATTTCATCAGATGGGTTGCTGGGATTATCCGTTTAATGAAGAACAATACCGCATGTTTCTTGCAACCGAAATGAATAGCCAGGGATATCATCTGTAAAATTGTCTGTGCCAGACTTGTAGAAAACAATTGAATAAGTTCTTTTGTTAGATAAGAAAATGAAAACAACATGAGAATTGTAACATTACTTATCTGGATGGCTATTCTGCCACTTTTCACTATGGCACAGACAAAAACATTTCACGACTTCACTGTCAAAACGATTGACGGGAAGGATTTTCAGCTATCATCTCTGAAAGGAAAAAAAGTGCTTGTCGTTAACACGGCATCCAAGTGCGGTCTTACGCCTCAGTACGAAAAGCTGCAGGCTTTGTATGATAAATACGGAAGCGATAAATTTACAATCATCGCTTTCCCTGCTAATAATTTTATGGGGCAGGAGCCGGGAACAAACAAAGAGATTCTTGAGTTCTGCACATTGAATTATAAGGTAACATTCCCTGTTATGTCAAAGATATCAGTTAAAGGCGACGACATTGCTCCTCTTTACAAATGGCTTACCGAAAAAAGCGAAAACGGGAAAGCGGATGCAGATGTACAATGGAACTTCCAGAAGTTTATGATTGACGAAAACGGGAATTGGGTAGACATGGTTGCTCCTAAGGAAAGTCCTTTTTCAGATATAATTGTGACTTGGATAGAAGGAAAAAAGAATTAATAATATGCTTAATAGCATAATTCGTTTATTTATTATGAATTATCTTGCTAAGGTTAAAACTTTAATTTACATTTGGCGCATCAGCGGTTTACTAAGCTGCATTTATGTAGCACAGTGTCTATAGGCTGACAAAATGTTAACTATGGCAAAGGAGCAAGAACAGACCTTCGTGTTTGTTACTTGCTCTTTTTTTATGTCTAAATCTTTTCAGCACTAATTTTCTTTCGTTTTAAGTCTCATCTATCACTTTAAGCCTTACTATCCTTTATTCATCAGGGTTGTGGAGGTGAGAGATAGCCAGTGGGAGATCCTATTCATTTGTCATCTTACACTAGTCAGTTCCAGACCCGAGACTTTCCACATCTACTGCATACCTGCCGGAATATACTTTATCCTATTATAATTTGCCTCTTCAATATATATAATTAGCCAGAAATATCCTGTTATTAACGGGTGAAATGCCTAATTAAAACTCGTTTCTCAACTGGGTGATCATTGTCCTCCAGCTGAGTGATCATTGTCCCTCAGCTGTGGGACAATGATCACTCAGCTGGGAGTCGAGTTAATTGCAGTATATTTACGTGTAAAAACAGCATTCATTACAGCTAAATAGTAAGTGTTAGTAAGTATTTATCTCTTTTTCCTATCTTTGTTCAATCATTGTAAGCGCCAAAATAGAATATGAATAACAAGAAACTACTATCATTAGCTATCATTCCACTTGCAAGTCTTTCAGGAATACTGAATGCTGCAACTCCAAAGCAACAACCCAATATTATCCTCTTTTTAGTAGATGATATGGGATGGCAGGACACATCCGTACCTTTCGGACCAGAGAAAACGCCACTTAACCGATTATACGAGACTCCCAATATGGAACGTCTGGCCGACCGTGGTGTTAAGTTTACCAGTGCCTATGCCTGCAGCGTTAGTTCGCCAACCCGGATAAGTCTTCTTACAGGCATGAATTCGTCTCGTCACCGTGTAACCAACTGGACACTGCAATACAATCAATCCGTAGATGGAAAAAGCGATGTACTAACCTATCCAAAATGGAACATTAACGGAATGAGTCCGGTTTCCGGAATCGAAAATACCTGCTTAGCCACTCCCCTTCCTCAACTTTTGCACGACAACGGATACTATACCATCCATTGCGGGAAGGCTCACTTTGGAGCTATCTCTACCCCTGCGGCCGATCCTAAAAACCTGGGGTTCGATGTAAATATTGCAGGACACGCGGCAGGAGGATTGGCCAGTTACCTTGGAGAAGAAAACTACGGTAATAAAAAAGATGGTTCCGCATCTTCTCTTTTTGCGGTTCCCGGACTGGATAAATACCACGGAACTGATGTATTTGTTACCAAAGCCCTCACCCGCGAAGCTACAGCAGCGCTCGATGCCCGCGACAAACAAAAGCCTTTTTTTCTTTACATGGCTCAATATGCGGTACACATTCCCATTAATAAAGACAAACGCTATTACCAGAAGTACCTGGATAAGGGAATGGATCCGAGGGAAGCTGCCTATGCCGGACTAGTGGAAGGTATGGATAAAAGTTTGGGCGATTTAATGAATTACCTGGATAGCAACAACCTGACCGACAATACAATTATTATTTTTATGTCGGATAACGGTGGACTTAGTGCTGCCAATTCTGGTCGTGGAGGTACACCTAACACGCACAATCTTCCTTTAAAAAGTGGAAAAGGATCTGCTTATGAAGGTGGAATCAGGGAACCGATGATCGTATCATGGCCGGGTATTACCCAACCCAAATCGGTTTGCGGCGACTATCTTATTATCGAAGACTTCTATCCTACTCTGCTTGAAATGGCTGGAATCAATAACGCAAAAACCGTTCAACCGATTGATGGCCTGAGTTTTATTCCGTTGCTTACCGGAAAGGGTAAAAATCCATCGAAAGGACGTTCGCTTTACTGGAATTTTCCTAATAACTGGGGACCAACAGGTCCGGGCATCGGTGCAACCTGTACAATCCGTGAAGGCGACTGGAAAATGATTTACTACTACGAAACAGGAGCAAAAGAACTATTCAATATCAAAAAAGATGTAGGCGAAACGACGAACCTCGCTTCCCTGGAAGCTGGAATTGTAAAAAGATTATATAAAAAACTCGGGAAGTATCTAAGAAGCACCGGCGGTCAACGCCCGGTCTTTACATCTACAGGGAAAGCTGCTCCATGGCCCGACGAAATTTAGTTATCATAATCCCAATTGGTTTTCAAGAAATAGGGTGCCTAAAAAAGATTTAGGCACCCTATTTTACTTATAGTCATTGACTGCTAATAAACAAAAAGCAATCTTAATTACCAATTGTCACTTCTAAAGGGAACCACCGGCAACTCCCTGTGATTATATAAATTTCCGATTAAAAAATTACGGAAACAATAACGGACAGCCACAGGTTCTTTTACCATTTCGCTCGAAACAACTATTATTCTGTTACCTAAATCGGCAACAGCTGTAGCCGGATAAAACACCTTGTCGGCTCCGGCTATTTCAAATCCATTGATTCCATTCTCTCTGCTGAAACCTTCCTGAGCAAAATCGAAACTTACAAAAGCTTTTCCATCTTTAATCTCCAACGACTTATACTCCGGACCATTGCTCCAGATACTATTTTTAAACCCATAGGTATTCGCCAAAGCCATGTAGCAAAGACGTTCGCCCACCTGTTTCTTATTCTTTGGATGAATATTCTTTCGTTCATAGTCAGCAACCAAATCGTTTGTACTAATCATTCCACTGTTAGGAATCAGCTTCTGCGCTTTATACTGCGCCTCACGAAGAAAAGCCGCAGCATCACCTTCGCCATATTCGAAAGGAGCTATTTCCACAAAATAGAATGGAAGTTCGCCCTGGCCCCATTCTTCTCTCCAAAGCTTTACCATGGTAGCCAAACGATCCGCATAGGTCTGATGTCTGCCAACATTTGATTCACCCTGATACCACAGGAAACCCTTTATTGTATAATTTACGAGAGGTTTCAGCATCCCATTATACATAATCATGGGTTGAAGCATGGGATGTATCTTATCGCTGCCAGCCAGAGATAAATCCACATCAGGATAGGTTTGCAAAATTTCCTTTTTCAGCCATCCTTCAACGGTAGATCCGCCCCAACTGCAATTAATAATACCGACAGGTACATCCAGAGACTTGTTTAGCATCATGGCAAAGTGATAGGCTGTAGCACCAAACTGTGCTGCATTTTCGGGATTGCTCTCTTTCCATTGACCTGGACACGAACTTTGAGGTTCCAGTTTGCTGATATTCGGAATAGTAGCCATCCGGATATTTTTATATTGTCCGGAGGTAGCAATTGTTTCATTTGCTCCCTCTATGGGACAATTCCAGAAACCATTCAACGGCATTTGCATATTGGATTGTCCGGAACAAAACCATACTTCGCCAATCAATATATTTTTCAAGGTTGTTATCTCGCCATCACTAATGGTTATTTGCTGCTTTTTATAACCTGCCTTGGGAGTCGCGATCTGAATTAACCAGTTCCCCTTTGCATCCGACTTACCTGAATAAATAGTAGCATCCCACGTTGTACGGATGCTTACCTTCTGATTAGGAGCAGCTTCACCCCAAATTTTAACCTTGGTATTTTGCTGCAAAACCATATTATCCCCAACAATTTCAGGGAGTTTTACTTTCGCAAAAACAGTTACAGTAAATGAAGCCAGGAAAACCAAACAAAATAGAAGTCTTTTCATTTTCAATATAGTTTATTAATAATATGTATTGCTCACGGTATCGAAGGGTAAAATTAAAACTATTATTTACAGTATAAATAAGTAATCCGAATCTTTTTGTAAAATGAAACATAGTTATAAGAATTAAGTACAATATTTGACTCCGGGCAGAGTTTACGAATGTTTTTATTATAAAGAAATAGATTAATAGAACAATTACCCTTTAGCATTAGTTTTATTTAAAAATACTGGAAGCGGATTTAATAAGTTAATTTAATTTAGCTTGTAAGATGAGTGCAATTTCCAAAACAAAACAAACGTCTTTCAATACTGGCAAGGTTATTTCTGTCAGGGGGAGTGTTGTTGATGTTTGGTTTGATACTAATTTGCCCTCCATTTATAAATTACTGCACACTGGCGATAAGAATGAAATAGCCATCGAAGTATTGATTCAACTCGATTCACACCGTGTAAGAGGTATTGCATTAACTCCTACCCAGGGATTAGCACGCGGAATGGCTGTACAATCAGATGGTAAAGAACTAACGGTGCCCGTTGGAAAGAAAATCATGGGACGGATGTTTGATGTATTTGGTAATACGATTGACCATGGTAAACCTTTATCATCCGAAGTTAAGTGGAGAAATATCCATCAACCTCCTCCACCTTTAAACAGACTATCAACAAAATCAGAAATTTTTCTTACCGGAATTAAAGCTATTGATGTACTGATACCTTTGGAACGCGGAGGAAAGGCCGGATTATTTGGTGGAGCTGGTGTAGGAAAAACGGTTTTGCTTACCGAAATGATACACAATATGGTGGGGCACAACAAAGGAGTTAGCATGTTTTGTGGTATTGGAGAACGTTGCCGCGAGGGTCATGAACTTTATCACGATATGAAAGATGCTGGTGTAATGGACAACATGGTGATGATGTTTGGTCAAATGAATGAACCATCGGGTGCACGCTTTCGTGTTGGGCATGCGGCATTGACTATGGCTGAATATTTTCGCGACGATGAGCATCGGGATGTTTTATTACTCATCGACAATATTTACCGCTTTATTCAGGCAGGGATGGAGGTATCGGGGTTAATGGGACAAATGCCTTCCCGACTAGGTTATCAGCCTACAATGGGGACAGAGTTGTCTAATCTGGAGGAACGAATTGCGAATACGGATGCCGGTTCAATAACTTCTATTCAGGCGGTTTATGTCCCTGCGGACGATTTTACCGACCCGGCAGCTGTTCATACGTTTTCTCATCTTTCTGCATCTATTGTTCTTTCGAGAAGTAAAGCAAGCGAAGGTCTTTTCCCCGCTATCGATTTACTTAAATCAAATTCCAAAATGGCCACCCCCGGTATTATTGGTGAAAGACATTATAATATTGCACAGGAAATGCGACATACGCTTGCCCAATACGAAGGTCTCAAAGACATTATAGCTATGCTTGGTTTGGAACAATTATCGGTTAACGACCGCAACTTAGTAAACCGGGCCAGGCGTTTGGAAAGATTTCTTACCCAACCTTTCTTCTCCACTCAACAATTCAGTGTAATGAAAGGAAAGGAAGTTAGTTTGGATGAAGCACTTGATGGATGCGATCGTATACTTTCCGATGAGTTTAAAGACTTTCCGGAGAGCGCTTTTTATATGACAGGGACTATAGATGACGTAATAAGAAAAAAGAGCGATGGACTTAAAAATTCTTCTTCCCTATAAGATCTACGCTGATATTAAAAACGTAGACCGGATTGTTGCCGAGACGAACGAAGGTTTCTTTGGTTTGTTACCTCAACGACTTGACTGTGTTGCGTCGTTGGTTCCAGGCATTTTTATGTATGAAACTGATAAGGGGGAAATTCATTATATAGCGATAGATGAAGGAGTTCTGGTAAAAGCAGGGATGGAAGTATTGGTGTCGGTACGAAACGCTATCGGAGGAACAGATATTGGACAACTACATAATTCGATAAAAAAAGAATACATAAAGCTGGACGACAACGAAAGATCCGTCCGATCGGTAATGGCAAAGATAGAAAGCGAAATAATCTA
>RRZT010858154.1_pt1 | contig 14782 bp, 12 predicted proteins | sample 2165551 | NCBI WGS metagenome assembly RRZT01 (sample SAMN10456910, study PRJNA506462) | wastewater metagenome | biome: wastewater; feature: sludge; material: wastewater sludge; isolation source: wastewater sludge with Escherichia coli K12::gfp cells carrying plasmid... | place: USA: Moscow, Idaho... | reverse complement strand
ATATTTGAGCCTTATTTTACTACTAAACACCAATCTCAAGGGACAGGATTAGGACTGAGTATGACTCATAAACTTATAGTTGATGGTATGAATGGAACTATTATAGCTTCAAATAGAGAATTTGAATACAACGGAAAAACATATGTTGGAGCTGAGTTTACGATTACATTACCATGTAATTAAAATAAACTTTTGACTTTAAAAACTTACTCAAAAAGTGGCTAAGCCTCTAGTTACTTTTTCCTTCTCAGAAATTTTACGATATTCTTAACATTTAATTTTCTTTTAACTTTTATCTTAAATGAATAAAAAATATACCAACAGATTATGCTCATGTTTTTATATTTTTTTGTTAAAATTTCCAAAAAAATTAGGAAAAAAATTATGGAAACAATTACTATTGTTTGTCCACACTGTTTTAAGTCAAATCGTTTACCAAAGCAAGATAGTTATTCAAAAGCAAATTGTGGACAGTGTCAAAAATCATTATTAAATACAAATCCAGTTGAATTGACAAAAAGTAATTTTGGTACTTTTCTAAATAACAATGATATTCCAGTTGTAGTCGATTTTTGGGCGACTTGGTGTGGACCATGTCGAGCATTTGCTCCCACTTTTAAAAGTGTTGCAAGTGAATATCCACTTAAAGTTAGGTTTGCAAAAGTAGATGTAGATGCTGAAGGTGTAGTTGCTCAAAAATTCAATATTCAAAGTATCCCAACACTTATCTTATTTAAAAATGGGAAAGAGGTACGAAGAGTTGCAGGGGCTTTGGATGCTGGTAAACTTAAAAAGTTTATTGGCTAAATTTATTTTTTAGTTACTAAATCTTTCTGTTTTTGTTTTTTGGAGGTATCTTTTTCAATAAAAATCGGGGTTAGTTTCCAAGGGTCAAGTTCTGTATAGTACATCAAAGTGGAGTAGGTTGATGGGGTTGGGGTAAAAATTTGAACTTGTTCTGGATTTAGTTTTAAGTCTTGATTTGCAAAATCTTTGAGATCTTTCATATCTTTTTCTGTACTTCCAGGATGAGCTGCTATCATATAATAGGTCAAAAATTGTTTTTTCCCACTTTGTTTATTTAGAGCTTCAAATTTTGCTTTGAACTCTTTTAAAACATCTTTACTAGGTTTTCCCATCATCTTTAGCACTTTTGTTTCGCTATGTTCTGGAGCTATTTTCATTTGACCACTGACATGATGGGTCACTATCTCTTTAAGATACTCATCTCCATAAAATTTGTCCTCATTGATGAGGTCATATCGTATTCCACTATTGACAAACACTTTTTTGACCGTTGGGATTTTTCGTATATTTTGTAAGAGGGTGATATTTCTTTTGTGATTTGGTTTTAAAGTAGGGCAGATTTTCTACTCGTCATGTTTTGGATTTTTGTTGTTTGGATTGAACATTTTAAATCCTGTACATCTTTTTTCAGGGCACACACCTTCTCCTAGTTTTTTATCACATTCGTACCCATACATATTGGCAGTTGCTCCACCAACATCACTGATAATCCCTTTCCATTTTGGATTTTTTGTAAAATCTTTCACCTCATTTAAAATAGAATTTTCACTTCTACTTCGTATGGTTCTCCCTTGATGGACTGAAATTGCACAAAAATTGCACTCCCCATAACACCCATGATGAGTCGTGATCGAAAATCGTATCGTCTCCATCGCCCTTACTTTCCCATCTTTTGCATAATAAGGATGCACTTCCCTCTCATAAGGCAAATCATAGACATTGTCAATCTCTTTTTCACTCAAATAATACTGTGGTGGATTTTGGATTAAATAACGACCATTATGCTCTTGAGATAGCCCATTTGAGCTGAGTGGGTCGTTGTTGTTATAAAAAAGGTGGAACATCTCTATAAACTTATATTTGTCCTCTTGACACTCTTTTAAGCTAGGGAGTGTGATATATCCACTTTTAGCCTCTTTTGCTATGTAGCACACACCTCGTACATCATAAGCATCACCTTTAGTTTTAAGTGCATTTGCAACTTCTAAAACAGATTTTTCACCCATTCCGTAGATGATATAGTCAGCTTTAGCGTCAAAAAGTTGTGAGCCTCGTACTTTGTTTGTCCAAAAATCGTAATGTGCTACTCTTCTTAGACTCGCTTCAATTCCACCTAAAACAATAGGAACAGTATTTTTAAAATATTGTCTTATAAGATTTGAGTAGATGAGATTTGCCCTATCGGGTCTTTTAGTATTTTGCTCCCCTGGGGTAAAATCATCAGAGTTCCTAAATTTTTTTAAAGCAGTATAGTTTGCTACCATAGAGTCGACAAGTCCAGAACTCACACCCCAAAAAAGTGTAGGTTCTCCAAGTCGTGTGATATCAATATCACTTTTATAATCAGGTTGAGCGATAATCCCTACTTTATAACCATTTTGGACTAAAAGTTTTCCTATGATTGCCATTCCGCTGTAAGGAGAGTCGATGTAGGTATCGCCACTTACTAGGATAATATCAAGTTGTTTCCAACCTAATTCTTTAAGTTCCTCTTGGGTGGTTGGAAGAAACATTGCCTATAAAGTTACTATGGTATTTTTACCATTCTCTTTTGCTAATCGTAAAGCTTCAGAAACTCTTCTTAGCAATGTATTTTCATTGTCAATCTCTAAGAACTGTGTTATTCCAAAACTTGCAGTTTGATGTTGCATATCTTGTAAAGAAAGATTTTCTATTGTTTTTCTTAAATTTTCTGCTAGTAATTGTGCTTTTGAAATAGTTGTTTGAGGTAGAATAATAACAAAATCTTCACCAGAAAATCTTGCAAAGACATCACAACTTCTTATACTTTTATCAATTGTTTTAGCGATTTCACTAACAACGATATCTCCATGAAAAAAGCCGTATCGATTATTAACTTCTCTTAAATTGTCTATGTTAAAAATAAGAAGAGAAAATATCGATTGATATCTTTTTGTTTTCCCAAGGGAAATATTAAGAGTATCAAGAAAAAAAGATTTATTATATATTTTTGTTAAAGCATCGTGTGTTGCATTAAAGTAATATTTTTGAGATTCTAATTTTTCTTCTGTAATATCTGTAAATGTGACAATATAATTTGTATTATCTGATGCTAATTGTTGCAGTTGGACATTGAAAACCTTTGGCTCAAAAGATTTATAGTCTATAATAGAGATAACTTTATCTTTTTCATAAAGTTTATTAATCTCCTCTATCCAATTTGTATAAGGTGGTTTCATTGTAAAAAAGTTTTGATGAGCAATAAAGACACTTTCTATATTGGTGAATTTATAAGAGAATTCTTCCATATTTTGGATATTAAATAAGTCTAAAAATGCTTTATTTGTAAGAGAAATTTTTTTTCCATTGGTAACAAAAATAATATTATTTTGTTGGTCTATAACACTCTTTACTATTTTTAATTCATTCTGTAATTGCTCATTTTTTGATTTTTCGTCAATAATAACATTTGTAAGGTCAGTAATATCTTGTAAAACTAATAAAAGAGTTTCTTGTTTATTTGTATAATGATAAGAACAATTGATTTTAAAATGCATATCTTTGATTTGAATTTTATCTTTATGGCATTTTCCTGTTTTTTGAATCATTTTATAAATATTGTTCCACATATCTTTTTCAACTAGAACATCAATATTTTTGTCAAGAAAATTGCCAAATTTTTCTATAGCTTTTGTATTCATCCATTGTATAACTTGTTCATTATTATCTTCATAAACTTCAATAATATATTCATCAATGTAATTTAATGTGTTTTTAATACTTTTCAATTTCGATTCTAGTAATTGTCCATAATTTCCTTTGAGATTTTGTGCAATATCTCTCATACTAACTAAGTTAATTGGTTTATTCGTGTCAACATCTGTGATTACTATACGATTAATTTTATTTATCCCCATAATATCTATAACATCTTTGAGAGGTGTATTTGCTTTTATTGAAATCACTGGTGAACTCATAACCGAAGATATAGGAAGTGAAGTAGATATATTTTGATTTGCAATGATCACAGCATCTTTTTCTGTAAGAATTCCAACTGCTTCTGCTTTCTCATTAGTTGCTATAATGGAACCTATTTTATATTTTGACATCGTTTCAAAAGCATTTAAAATAGTGTCATCAGCCGATAAAGATATTAGTCTTCTATTTGTATCAAGTACTTGAGAAATCAAAATATCCGTCTTAAAACTATTTTTTTCAAGGTTCTTTACAAGTACATCTTGCGTAACAACACCTTTGAAAGTACCAAAATCATCTACAACTATAAGTCTTCTGATACTATTATCAATGAGAATATGGAGTGCATACTCTCCGCTTCTTTTTTTGTTAATCGTGATTGGCGCATTAAATGTAAAAACATCTATGATAAGCTTATTCCTATCTATATTTTGATAGATTATTTCCAAAATATTTCGTTCAGTTATTATTCCTATAGGAATAAGATTTTCTACAACAACAACTACACCTTGATGATTCTGGTCCATGAGTCTAATAACATCTTCAATAGTGCCTGTTTTTTCTATTGATATATATTCTTTGTACATCAAATCTTCAAGTATCGTCATAGTGTGTCCTTTTGTTATAATGCTATTCTGTTTTTCTAATTCTAATACTAAGTTCTTTAAGTTGTTCAGGGTCAACTTCACTTGGAGCTTGTGTGAGTAAACACTGAGCTTTTTGAGTTTTAGGGAATGCAATAACATCTCTAATAGAATCAGTTCTAGCAAGTAACATAATAAGTCTATCAAATCCTAAAGCAAATCCACCATGTGGAGGTGCCCCAAATTCTAATGCATCAAGTAAGAAACCAAATTTTTCTCTAGCTTCTTCATCACTGATTCCCATTAACTCAAATACTTTTGCTTGGATATCTTGTTTATGGATTCTTATACTTCCACCACCAAGCTCTGTACCATTTAGTACGATATCGTAAGCAATTGAGTCAATCGCTTCAAGATCACTCGTATCACTTAAATCTTTTGGCATCGTAAATGGATGATGCAACGCTTTTGTTCTTCCATTTTCCACTTCAAACATTGGAAAATCAACAACCCATAAAAATTCAAAAGTGTCCGATGGGATGATATCCATCTCTTTTGCCAAGAATAGTCTAAATCTTCCCATATAATCCCATACAGTTTTTTTATCCCCTGCACCAAAGAAAACAACATCACCAACAACAAGGTTTGTTCTTTTTACAATCTCTTCAAGGTCACTTTCGCTGAAGAATTTAGTCAAAGGTCCTTTTAATCCATCCTCTTTCATTTGGAAGTATCCAAGACCATGTGCACCAAATTTTCGTACATAATCTTCAAAACCTTTCATTTGTCTTTTTGAGAAAATATTATCTCCGTTTGGACATCTAAGAGCTTTTATTCTGTTTGCTTTTGGATTTTTTGCAATATTTGCAAAGATCTCATTTGTACTATTTGCAAAAATATCAATAACATCAACCATCGCCATATCAAATCGCATATCAGGTTTATCACTACCATAATACTCCATCGCATCACTAAATGTCATACGATTGAATTTTTTTGGTATCTCATGACCAGCAGCCTGAAAAATATTATAAATAAGTTTTTCAGCTACTTCCATTACATCTTCTTGATTACAAAAAGACATCTCAACATCTATTTGAGTAAATTCTGGTTGTCTATCAGCTCTTAAATCTTCATCTCTAAAACATTTTGCAATTTGGTAGTATCTATCAAATCCACTTACCATTAAAAGTTGTTTGAAAAGTTGTGGAGATTGTGGAAGAGCATAAAATTCACCACCATGAACTCTTGAAGGAACTAAATAATCTCTTGCACCTTCAGGTGTAGATTTCGTTAAAATTGGAGTTTCAACATCTAAAAATCCTAAACTATCAAGTGTATTTCTAGCAGCGATTCCAACTTTACTTCTTAATTTAAAAATATTGTATGATCTTTCAGTTCTTAATTCAAGAAATCTATTCTTAAGTCTTATCTCTTCATTTACTCTTTCGTCCCCTAGCTCAAATGGCATAGGTTTACTTCGATTTTCAATAATAAGAGTATCTAAAACGATTTCAATTTTTCCAGTTTTAAGTCTTGGATTTTCTAATCCTTCCCCTCTTGCTCTGATTTTTCCAGTAGCTATAAGTACAAATTCATCTCTTACTTTATCAGCTATTTCCCAAGATGCTTTGTTGTCAGTTGGATCACAAACAAGTTGTACAATCCCACTTTTGTCTCTTAAATCTATAAATATTAATCCGCCGTGGTCTCGTCTACTATTGACCCATCCAGCGACTGTAACTGTCTCGCCAATATTATTTTCTGTTACATCTGTGCAATAATGTGTTCTCAAAATTAACCCTCTCTAAGTTATAAAAATTTCGCGATTATAACTAATTGTATATAAAATACTCGTATCGGATTACTGTATCCAACCTTTCTTTTTGAAAATATAAAGAGGTAGTACCGATGATATAAGCATCAAAACAATAGATACAGCATACCCATAATCCCAATGGAGTTCAGGGATAAAATCAAAGTTCATCCCATAAATACTAGCAATTAGTGTAGGTGGAAGGAAGATAACATTTACAATTGTAAACATTTTTATAACTTTATTTTGTTCGATACTTAAAACCCCCAAGAAGATATTTTGAAGATAATCGAGTCTTTCAAAATTAAATTCAGTATAGTCAATAAGTGATTTTATATCTTTTAACATGATTTGAATATCACTTTTGAGTTTGTCACATAATTTTGATGATTTTAGAAACGCAGTTAAAATTCTTTGTTTATCTGTAAGATTTTCTCTAATTTTCATATTCAAATCTTCAAAAGCAGAGATTTTTTCTAAGATCTCTTCATCATCATTTTTATAATCTGTAAAAACGAATTTTCGTAAATTTGTAATATCTCGTGAAAGTTTTTCAATAATATCAGCATCAGCATCAATTCTTATGTCTAAAATATGACAAAAAATATCAAATCCATCTCTATAATCCTTTGGAGAAGCTTTGAACTTTTTATTCATTTCATCGAAAGTTTTTAAATTGATGTATCGTATTGATATTAGTAATTTGTTATGAAGTATAAAAGATACAGTTTCATTCTTAGGAGTGACTTCATTTGAAACAAGAAAGTAGCTATTGATCTCTATTTTATTGCTCTCTTCCCAATATCTAGAACTTATCTCAATCTCTTCACTTTCTTGTTTTGTGGGAAATACAATATCAAAGTTTTTCTCTATAAAATTTTTTTCTTTGATGGAAGGTTGATACATATCTATCCAGATAACATTTCTTTTCATCTCATCTGTTATGATGTCGAGTGATTCTTCAATTTCAACTACTTTAAGTCTATTGCTATTATTAAGTGTATAAAAAATAATCATTGAAACCTCCCTTATAATTCTTTACAATTTTGTGTGAATGATACTCAAAAATTACTTTTTTAGGGATAAAAATTTGTTCTTAGAAGAATAATTGTAACCACATACATATCCAATAATCTATAATTAAGTATTTTTTAACTACAATCCCAAACTTATTTATAAAAAGGAAAGATGTAATGGCAACAAAAAGAACATATCAACCACATAACACTCCTAGAAAAAGAACTCATGGATTTAGAGCAAGAATGGCTACTAAAAACGGAAGAAGAGTTTTAAGAGCTAGAAGAGCAAAAGGTAGAAAGAGATTAGCTGTTTAAATAAACAACATAGGGTTAAGTCAAGTAAAGAATTTAACCAAATCTACAAGAGCAACATTAAGTGGCATACACACACTTTTGTTGCTTTTTTTAAATCTTCAAATCATACAAAAATTGGTTTTGTAGCCTCCAAAAAAGTCGGAAATGCTGTTGCAAGAAATAGAGCTAAAAGGCTTTTGAGATCACTTATGCTTAAAAATGAAGTTAATCTACCATTTGGTGAATATGTATTTGTAGCAAAAGAGGAAATTTTAAAACGAGAATATCCACACTTGGAAAAAGATTTTAAATATGCTATGAAAAAAATGGGAATCTTTAAAGTTGTTATTGAATAAACTTTTTTTATCTTTTATCCATTTTTATCAAAAATATCTCTCGCTCTTATCACATGGAAGTTGCAGATACCATCCAACTTGTTCCGAGTATGCAAAAACACAATTTACACATAATAATTTTTTTTATGCACTTTATTTTTCAATTATACGAATACTTAGTTGTAATAAACTCTTTAGTGGTGGATTTGATTATCCAAAAGTTGATTACAAGATAAATAATGTGATTTTCAAAAAGATTAAGATAAAATTCTGGCTTATTCCTACAGAAGATGGAAGATTTTATATAATCAAAAATTGGGATAGAAATAGAAAATAAATAATTAGGATAACGAACACATGGGGATGACGAATAATACTCTTAACAAAAACGACACACAAAAAAAGATACTAATAGCAACGGTTATTTCGTTCGCTTTTTTTATTGGATATGATTTTTTATATTTGCAACCGCAACAACAACTTCTAGAACAACAAAAAAAAGAGCAGTTAGCAAAACAACAAACCGAACAAGTGGCGATAACAAATCCAAATACAGTTGCACCAGCTTCAAATAGTATGACAACTTCAATGGGTGCAAATGCTGCTCCTGTAGTGCAAGTGAATGATAATAATGAGATTATCTCAACAATCAAAACAAAAACATCAAAAATAGAGATTGATAGTTTAGGGAGAATTGCACAAATTACCCTTACAACAAACAGATATCAAGATGAAGAACACCAAGCTATCAAACTTTTTACTCCGACTCAGTTACGACCTTTAGAGGTAAGATTTATGGATGTTGCTGTTAATAATGAGGCCTTTAAAGTAAAAGTGGTGGCAAGTGCAGCGACACTTGACGCTTCATCAGCACCAGTAAAACTCACACTGACTCAAAAACTTCCAACAACAACACTTACTAAAAATCTTACAATTTATCCAGATGGAAATTATGATTTAGATGTTGCAACGGATACAAAACAAAATTATTTTATTACTCCTGGATATAGACCAAATGTTTTAGCCGATGTGTATGCTGATCATGGTGCACTTCTTATCAAAAATGACGGTACTTTAAATATTATAGAAGATGAAGATTTAGAGAGAAATGAGGAGTTTGTTGGAATTCAGGCTGTTTCTGCATTTGATAGATATTATGCGACAGTCCTTTATAATTTTGATAAAAATCTTCAAGTGACACTTATGAACGACAACACCTCTTCTCCACAAGCATTTATCCATGTTATGAATAGTGCAAATTTACACGGGTATGCTGGACCAAAAGAGTATAAAACTTTAAATGCTCTTGATAGTAGATTGACAGGTGTTATTGAGTATGGTTGGTTTACATTTATAGCAAAACCAATGTTTGCAATGCTTGATTATATCTATACTTATATTGGTAACTGGGGCTGGACAATTGTTATTTTAACGATTTTAGTAAAGCTTATTTTATTACCTCTTTCTCATAAAGGGATGGTGAGTATGAATAGACTTAAAGAACTTGCACCTAAAATAAAAGCTATCCAAGAAAAATATGGTGATGATAAACAAAAAGCTTCAATGCATATGATGGAGTTGTATAAAAAGGAGGGTGCAAATCCAATGGGTGGATGTTTGCCAATCCTCCTTCAAATTCCTGTTTTCTTCGCTATCTATAGAGTTTTAATTAATGCGATTGAACTTAAAGGGAGTGAATGGATTTTATGGATAGAGGATTTATCTGTAATGGATCCATATTTTATTTTACCTATTTTGATGGGTGCAACAATGTATATTCAACAAAGAATTACACCAATGCAAGTACAAGATGAGATGCAACAAAAAATATTTCAATGGTTACCTGTTGTATTTACAGTATTTTTCTTATGGTTCCCAGCTGGACTTACACTATACTGGTTTATCAATAATCTTGTGACTGTATCGCAACAGTACTATGTAAATAAACTTTTTGCAAAAGAAAAAGCATTAAGACATGAAGAACATTTGGCAGCTAAACATCATACTAAAGAGAAGTAACAATGGCAATAGTATCAGAAGATTATATAGCATTTGAAGGTTCTACACTTGAAGAAGCTTATAAAAAAGCTTCTTTGGAATTTAAATGTTCTATAACAGATTTAAAAAGTGACGTTATACAAGCACCAAGTAGTGGTTTTTTAGGATTTTTTAAAAAAAATGCGATTATAAAAGTGTATAGATGTGATAGAAAAGATCAGCGAATTATTGATGAACCGAGTTTAAAAGCTTCAAAAAAAGAGGCAATAAATATAAAAGATGTCTCTTTAAAAATGGAAGAGATACATGCAGATACAGATAATATTACTTTAAAATCTGTATCGAATAAATCATCACATAAAAGTGAAGATAAAATATTTAATACATTTTATGAGAAAGATACTGAAAGTTTCAAAGAGATAAAAATAATCAAAAGTGATAAAATTTTGGAAGAGATTAAAGACAAAATTGACGAACTTTTTTCTCTTCTTTCATATGAAATTGAACCAGTTAGAGTTTCATACTATGATGATAAAACACTTCTTATAGAGTTTAATGGGAAAGATAGTGCATTACTTATAGGAAAAGAAGGATATAGATATAAAGCATTATCTTATATCCTTTTTAACTGGATTCATGAAAAATATGATTTGATGATACGACTTGAGATAGCTGAATTTTTAAGCTCGCAAGAAGAGAGTATTCATAAATACTTAGAACCTGTAATAGAGACTATTAAAGTAGATGGTTTTTACAAAACAAAAAATCTTGATGGAATTTTGATTCATATAGCACTAACAAGACTAAGAGCTGAATTTCCTGAAAAGTATATTGCAGTTAAAAGTAATATAAAAGGTGAAAAATATATTCTTGTAAACGAATATCGAAAATAGTAGTAGGATATTAGAATGTATGACAATGATACAATAGTAGCGATTGCTACTGCTAGTGGAGTAGGGGCTATTAGTATCATTCGTCTTAGTGGAGAAGATGCTTTAGAAATAGCTTCAAAAATTACTCATAGGGAAACTTTTACCCCAAGATTAGCAACACTCAGTAAAGTTTATAACTTTTCAAATGAATTGATAGATGAATCTTTGATTATCTACTTTCAAAATCCATTCTCTTTTACAGGTGAAGATATTGTTGAATTTCAATGCCATGGTGGAATCGCTTTAACAAATATGATACTACAAGCAACGCTTGATTTTGGTGCGAGATTAGCAACTCCTGGAGAATTTTCAAAAAGAGCATATCTTAATGGTAAAATTGATTTATCTCAAGCAGAAGCAATAAGTAAATTAATAGAAGCAAAAAGTGAAGATGGTGTGAAACTTCTTGCACGTCAACTCAAAGGGGAACTTAAAGAGTTTGTAGAGGAGATTAGAAAAGATTTACTTTTTATTTTAGCTTATGTCGAAGTGAGTATCGATTACGCGGAAGAGGATTTACCAACAGATATCTTAGAACAAATCAATACAAAACTAAACAATATTGAGCAAAAACTTTTTACAACTTTGGAATCAAGCAAAAGAAGAGAAGGGATGATAGATGGTTTTAAAGTGGCTATTGTTGGAAAACCAAATGTTGGGAAGAGTTCCCTTTTAAATAAGCTACTTAATTTTGATAGAGCAATTGTAAGTAATATTGCAGGAACTACAAGAGATACCATTGAAGAAAATATAAAAGTTGGAACACATATTATTAAAATAGTAGACACTGCAGGAATAAGAGATGCAAGTGATGAGATAGAAAAAATCGGAATCGAAAAATCAAAACAAGCTATAGATGAAGCTGATATCGTAATAGCATTATTTGATAATAGCAATCTTTACGATGAAGAAGATAGTAAAATCAATGAACTTTTACAATACTCAACAAAAGAAAAAATAATTGTTTTAAATAAATGTGATTTAGAAAATAGATTTGATAGAGAACGATTAGAAAAGATTGATTTGGAGCTTACCATCTCAAAATCACTTGAATCTTCATCTTTAAAAGGATTGATGGATAAATTACAGGAGATTCTTGACAATAATAGTTCTCTTAGTGATGGGATGACACTTGTATCAAAACATCAAGTTTTAAGTGTTGAGAATACTTTAAAAAATATTGTTCAAGGAAAAGAGATACTGACAAATGGTCAGCTAGAATTTTTTGCTCATTATATTAAAGAGGCTTTGGAGAACATCTCGTTGATTACAAGACCTTATGAAAATGATCAAATGCTTGATGTGATGTTTGGAGAGTTTTGTTTAGGAAAATAGAATTTTAAAGATTTTTTTATATAGCAGGGATAGAAGTTAGTTTCTATCCCTTTTTTATTTTAAAATAATAGGGCAATATTGTATGCTATAAAACTCATAATCCAAGCAACAGCTGTTGTTAAGAGAAAAAGATATACTAAATATTTTGGATGCCCAGCTTCCCTCATAAAAACCATACTTGCAGCAAAACAAGGCAGATAAATCATAACAAAAACAATAAATGACACAGCACTCGCAAATGGGATTTGTTTTTTGATCTCGCTCATCAAACTTTGGCTTGTTTCATCTAAGTCTTCCCCAACATTGTATAAAATTCCTAAAGTTGCTACAACAACCTCTTTAGCTGCAAGTCCTGTTTCAAGAGCTACTGTTTGTCTCCAATCAAATCCAAGTGGAGCAAATAAAAATTCAGTTGATTTTCCTACAATTCCCAAATAACTTTGTTCAAGTTTTTCTTTTGCAGAGATATTTTCCCCTTCAACTTTTGGAAAATTTGAAGCAAACCAGATAATGATAGTAGCTGCTAAGATAAAAGTTCCAGCTTTTTTGAGATACATCCAAGCTTCACTTGAAACAATGGTATAGATAAGTTTAACAGTTGGCAATCTATATTTTGGCATCTCCATAACAAATGGTTCATCTTCCCCTTTAAAAGCAGTGAGTCTTAAAATCTTAGCCATAATAAGCCCTAAAAATGCCCCTGCAATATAAATAATAAAGATAACATTTCCAGCTTGAGTTGGCTCAAAAAAAGCTCCAGCGAATAAAACATAAATAGGAAGTCTAGCACCACAACTCATAAAACCTATTATAAATAGGGTGATAAGTCTATCTTTTTGATTTTTGAGTGTTCTTGTTGCCATATAAGCAGGAACTGAACATCCAAAGCCAGTTACAAGTGGGATAAAACTTTTCCCATGAAGTCCAAATTTATGAAAAAATCCATCAAGTAAAAATGCAACCCTACTCATATAACCTGTTGTTTCAAGGAGTGCAATTCCAATGTATAGAATAATAATATTAGGTAAAAATAAAACAACAGCACCAACACCACTAATAATACCATCGACTATAAGAGACCTTAGCCCATCATGAGCTATACTTTGTCCAACTGCATCGCCAAACCAACTAAATCCCATATCAATATAATCCATAGGGATAGCACCAAGCTCAAAAGTTAGTTGAAATAAAGCCCACATAAAAAATAAAAATATAGGTATCCCAAAATATTTATTAATTAAAATATTATCTACCTTTTTAGTAAATTGTTTTGGGGATTTTCCTTTTGGAGCTGTAACAGTCTCTGCTCGTATTCCTCTTGCGATAGCATGGTATTCAAGAGATTGAATCTCTTTTATATCCTTTGTTTCATAATAGGTATAAATTTTATCAAGTGATTTTAAAAGAAGAGGTTGGAGTTCCATAAAGATTGGTTTATCATGTAACTTTGAAAAAAACTCATTATCTTCTATTAAAAGTCGTATTGCCATTTCTCTTGTAGTTAAATCATTATATTTATAGTTTTTAGCATCTAAAAATTCTTTAATAACAAATATTTCTTCTTCTATAGCATCACTATAAGAGATATTTGATTTAAAACGATATTCAGTATCGTAAAGTTCATGGACAATTGTAAGTAGCTCTTCTATTCCTTCTTTTGTATTTGCACTTACTGCAACTGTTGGAATCCCTGTAAGTGCCTCTATTTGAGCTACATCGATGATAATATTTTCTTTTTTTGCTTCATCGTACATATTGAGTGCTAAAACTATTTTTTTATTGAGTTTGAAAAGTTCAAGTGTAAGCAGTAGATTTCTTGTTAAGTGCGTAGAGTCAATAACATTGATAATAATGTCATATTCTTCATTTAAGAGATAATTTTTTGCAACTTGTTCCTCTTGAGAAAAGCCATTGATAGAGTAAGTCCCAGGTAAATCTATCATCTCTATTTGATGACAATGATGAAGAAAACAAATCTCAGTCTTTTCGACTGTTACACCGCTAAAGTTTCCAACTTTAAGCCTTGAGTTACTCATTGCATTTATAAGAGATGATTTTCCAACATTTGGTTGTCCAGCTAGGACGATTTTTATAGGTTTCAATTTACTAACTCCACTTCAATACACTTTGCTTCATCAACTCGAAGTGCTATAAAAGTTTCTTCAATATTTATCTCAATAGTATTTTTTGAAAAACTGATATTTTCAACTATAAGTTGTGTATTTTTATTTATGCCAAATGAATAAAATCTTTGTTTAAGTTCAATTTCACAATGTAGATTTGTAATGATTGCTTTTTGGTTTTTTTTTAAATCTGATAACTTCACGGTAGGTGACCTTTTGGTATATATTATGGGAATGATAACTATTATTGATTTAATAAAACCTTAATAAAAGTAAATAATGATTAAGTCTTTTGAAAATAAATTTTAAAATTGATTTTAATGGTGCGGTCGGCGAGAGTTGAACTCGAACACCCGTAGGGCACTACCACCTCAACGTAGCGT
>RRZT010883533.1_pt1 | contig 14784 bp, 10 predicted proteins | sample 2165551 | NCBI WGS metagenome assembly RRZT01 (sample SAMN10456910, study PRJNA506462) | wastewater metagenome | biome: wastewater; feature: sludge; material: wastewater sludge; isolation source: wastewater sludge with Escherichia coli K12::gfp cells carrying plasmid... | place: USA: Moscow, Idaho... | reverse complement strand
GATCATCCACCCGGCGGTACGGCGCCGCGCCGCCGAGTTGGAGGCTGCGGCACCCCCGGGCAGCGTCGTGGTCCACGTGATCCCGCTGCTCGTCGAGACAGGCCAGTCGGAAGCCTTCGACGAGGTCGTCGTCGTTGACGTGGCGCCGCAGGCACAGCGCGATCGACTCATGGCGCGCAGTGGATTGTCCGCAGCGGAAGCCGAGGCCCGCATCGGTGCCCAGGCCACGCGTGAGCAGCGATTGGCCGCGGCCGACCACGTCTTGGACAACTCGGGAGAGCTAGCCGATCTCGTCGCGCAGACAGCGGCCCTGTGGGACGGGTGGGTACCTCTCGGACGTTCGTAATGGCGGGCCTGCCATCGACCAGACGGGCAGGCAACGCTGGCTGCGACGGAACTGTCGGTTCGTCCGCGTACGCTCGTACGCATGCGTCCAGTCGATGTCATCACCAGGCGTGTCGCCCCGTTCACGATGGAGGCGGATTTCTCGCCTGCGGGCGATCAGCCGCAGGCCATCGAGGCCGTGACCGAGCGCATCCGTGCGGGAGAGAACGACATCGTCGTCCTGGGCGCCACGGGCACCGGCAAGACGGCCACGGTCGCCTGGGTTGCCGAACAACTCCAACGGCCCATGCTCGTGCTGCAGCCCAACAAGACCCTCGCGGCGCAGTTCGCCACGGAGTTGCGCAGCTTCTTCCCGCGCAATGCCGTCGAGTACTTCGTGTCGTACTACGACTACTACCAGCCCGAGGCGTACCTCCCACAGACGGACACCTACATCGAGAAGGACTCCTCCCTCAACGAAGAGGTCGAACGGCTCCGGCATTCGGCGACGAACTCCCTGCTCACCCGGCGTGACGTGATCGTCGTCGCGACCGTGTCGGCGATCTACGGTTTGGGAACCCCCGAGGAGTACGTCGAGCGGATGATCCCCCTGAAGGTCGGCGAGCAGTTCGATCGCCAGGACCTGCTGCGACGCCTGGTCGGGATCCAGTACGTTCGCAACGACTTGGCCGGCACGCGAGGCACCTTTCGGGTCCGAGGGGACACCTTGGAGGTCTTCCCGGTCTACGAGGAGCATGCGGTTCGTGTCGAGTTCTTCGGTGACGAGATCGAGGCGATCTCGACCCTGCATCCCCTCACCGGCGAGATCTTGACCGAGGACGAGGAGATGTACATCTTTCCGGCCTCGCATTACGTCGCCGGGCCAGAGCGCATGGAGCGCGCCATCGGCGGGATCGAGGCCGAACTGTCGGCCCGCCTGGCCGACCTTGAAGCAGAGAACAAGCTGCTGGAGGCGCAACGGTTGCGCATGCGCACCACCTACGACATCGAGATGATGCGTCAGATCGGTTCGTGCGCCGGCATCGAGAACTACTCGCGCCACATCGACGGCCGCGGCCCGGGATCGCCGCCACACTGCCTGTTGGACTATTTTCCCGAAGACTTCGTGCTGGTCGTCGACGAGTCACACGTCACCGTTCCCCAGATCGGTGGAATGTACGAGGGCGACATGTCCCGCAAGCGCACGCTCGTCGATCACGGCTTCCGCCTGCCCAGCGCCATGGATAACCGACCGCTTCGGTTCGAGGAGTTCACCGAGCGAATCGGGCAGACGGTGTACTTGTCGGCAACGCCCGGCAAGTACGAGTTGGCCCGGTCAGGGGACCCGGTCGAGTTGATCATTCGGCCGACCGGACTCATCGATCCCGAGATCGTCGTGAAGCCCACGAAGGGCCAGATCGACGATCTGATGGGTGAGATTCGACTGCGCACCGATGTCGACGAGCGGGTGCTGGTGACGACCCTGACCAAGAAGATGGCCGAGGATCTCACCGACTACCTACTGGAGAACGGCGTGCGTACCCGCTACCTCCACTCTGAGGTGGACACGCTCAAGCGGGTCGAACTGCTGCGTGATCTGCGGCTCGGCACCTACGACGTCTTGGTGGGCATCAACCTGTTGCGAGAGGGCCTCGACCTTCCCGAGGTCCCACTGGTCTCGATCCTCGACGCCGACAAGGAGGGGTTCCTGCGGTCGGATCGCTCGCTGATTCAAACCATCGGTCGCGCTGCGCGAAACGTGTCAGGGCAAGTGCACATGTACGCCGACAAGATGACGCCCTCCATGGAGTTCGCGATCGACGAGACGAATCGGCGCCGTGCCAAGCAGATGGCCTACAACGCGGCCAGGGGAATCGACCCGCAGCCGTTGCGCAAGGCGATTTCCGACATCACGGAGATGCTGGCGCGTGAGGACGCCGACACGAGCGAACTGCTGAGTGGCCGGGGGAGAGGCAGCTCACCGGTGCCGACCGCCATGGATCCTGGCCAACGTCGTGTCACGCAAGACATGCCAGCTCGTGAACTTGGCGACCTCATCCAGCAGTTGACCGATCAGATGCACGCGGCTGCGGCGGACCTGCAGTTCGAGTTGGCGGCCCGGCTGCGCGACGAGATCGTGGACCTCAAGAAGCAGGTTCGGCAGTACCTGGAGGCGACCAGCTGAGGAGGTGGGTCACCAGCCTCGTGCGCGCCACTCCGGCAGGGAGGATCTTTCGGCACCGATCGTCGTGTCGTCTCCGTGCCCCGGATGCACCCGCGTGTGGTCGGGGAAGGCCTCGAAGATCTTGCTCTCCACATCGCCGAACAAGCTAGAGAAGGCCTCGGCGGATCGCGTCCTGCCCACCCCGCCAGGGAACAGCGAATCACCGGTGAACAGGTCGATCCCGTCGCCGCGGAAGGCGAGAGCGATGGAGCCGGGTGTGTGGCCGACCAGGCCAATGACCTCGACCGTCTGGTCCCCAAAACCGATGACGTCGCCGTCCCACACTCCGACGATCGGCCCCGTCGTCGCCTCGGTCCGGATCGTCTCGGCGTCCGGGGTACCGGCGTACAGGGTCGCGCCCGTCTCGACGCTGAGAGCGGCCAAGGCGCCGATGTGATCGTCGTGACGATGCGTGGTCACGATGGTCGTAACGTTCTTGCCGGTGACGAGTGCCTTGAGGATCGAGGGTCGTGCGGCGGCGTCGATGAGCAGGCTACCCGTGGGTGTCTCGAGCAGGTAGGCATTGTTGTCCATCGACCCGACCGACTGTTTGTACAGCGTCACCCCCGGTGCCACGACGGCAACATAGGGATCGCCGTCGGGCTCTACGTGCGCTAGTCCAGTCGCTCCCATCGATCCTCCGTTCCTTACAAAATGCGGTGCGGGTGAAACTCCAACTGGCTGGTGTGTGCGCGGTGCGGGTCGCGTCCCGACATCCATCCCAGGAGGTCGACGACCGACCCCGAAACGACAGGTGGATGTGGCATGGGCTGGCCCACGAGGACGGCGCCGTCCGTGGGAGTTTCCACCCAATAGCTGGTTGTGGGTGGAACCTCCATCAGCCTGTGCAGGCACCAGCGCATGACCCAGACCGCCGTGTCGGCGTCGATGTCGTCCAGACCGAACCCGACATTGAGGTCGATGTGATGCAAAACGACCTCGCTGAGTCGGCTCAACAAGATCAGTCCGACCGGTATCAATTCCCCGTCGAACCGGACCAGGAAGTCCCACTGGTCGGACCGCAGGCCGTCCAACGCCGCGCTCAACTCCGACATGGAAGTGTCCAGGTCGATCTGCAGTTGGAGCGGGGACTTTTCCGACCCGCGCTCGATAGACCACATCCGTTCCGACTCGCTCACGTACATGGGGACGATGCGACCGGCCGTGACGCCCTGAACGACCGCCTTGAATCCTTCGGCATTGCGCGCCAGGTGGGCAGCGACGTGTGCACGAGTCCAGCCGGGAAGGAGCGAGGGACCCTCCCAGGCGTCGTCGGAGATTTGGATCGTGTCGCCCAGCAGCCGGTGGTTCGCCTCATGTTTGAGGCGTCGGATGCCTGCCGTCGGCAGCGCTCTGGCAGTCAGATCCATAGGCACCAAGGTACTGCCCGGGACGTTGGGCCGCATTGTCGGTGGCGAGACATAGCATTGTTCGACGTGAGTGATCGTCTTGTTGTCCGCGGTGCGCGCGAGCACAACCTCCAGAACGTGTCGGTGTCGTTGCCCCGCGACTCCCTCATCGTGTTCACGGGGCTGTCGGGCTCAGGCAAGTCGAGTCTCGCCTTCGACACGATCTTCGCGGAGGGCCAGCGGCGGTATGTCGAATCGCTGTCGGCCTATGCGCGACAGTTCCTCGGCCAGATGGACAAACCCGATGTTGACTTCATCGAGGGTCTGTCGCCCGCCGTGTCCATTGACCAGAAGTCCACCAACAGGAACCCTCGATCCACTGTCGGCACGATCACCGAGGTGTACGACTACCTGCGCTTGCTGTTTGCCCGCGCTGGGCGTGCTCACTGTCCCGAGTGTGGCGAGCCCATCGCCCGGCAAAGCCCGCAGCAGATCGTGGATCGTCTCATGGACCTGCCTGCGGGGACCAGGTTCCAGGTGCTCGCGCCGGTCGTGCGCGGCCGCAAGGGCGAATACGTCGAGCTTTTTCGGGAGTTGATCGCTCAAGGGTTCAGCCGTGTCCGCGTGGACGGGCAGACGCACCCGTTGACGGACGTTCCAGTGCTCGACAAGAAGATCAAGCACTCCATCGACGTCATCGTCGATCGGCTCGTCGTCAAGGACACCATCAAGCAGCGGCTGACAGACTCGGTGGAGACGGCCCTGGGGCTGGCCGGTGGCGTCGTGTCCATAGATTTCGTGGATCGCAGCGAGGATGACCCTGAGAGGGAGCGGCGCTACTCCGAACGGTTGGCGTGTCCAAACAATCACGACATATCGATCGAGGAACTCGAGCCGCGGCAGTTCTCGTTCAACGGGCCCTGGGGCGCATGCCCCGTGTGTTCGGGCATCGGCACGAAGATGGAGGTCGACCCAGACCTATTGGTGCCCGACCGCACCAAACCCTTGTCCGACGGTGCCATTGCTCCGTGGTCGACACCGTACGTCGCGGGGTACTTCGATGACATCTTCCGATCGCTGGCCGTCGAACTCGAGTTCTCCATCGATACGCCCTGGGAGGATCTCCCCGATTCGGTACGCGCCTTGGTCCTTGGCGGGCGCAAACAGCCTGTGGAGGTCGTCACGCGCAACCGCCACGGGCGGGAATACCGTTACCGTGCGAAATTCGAGGGTGCGGTGCCTTACGTGCGACGTCGACACGCGGAGGCCGAGAGCGACAATGCGCGTGACCGGTTCGCTACCTACATGCGTGAGGTGCCGTGCGAGGCCTGCCACGGGGCCCGCCTCAAGCCGTCATCCTTGGCGGTGACGGTCGGCGGTTTGAACATCGCGCAGATCACCTCCAAGCCGATCGACGAGGTGTTCGACTTCATCGGCGTTCTCGACCTGACCGAGCGAGAGGCGAAGATCTCCGAACGGGTCGTCAAGGAGATCCGAGAGCGCCTCCGGTTCCTGCTGGACGTGGGTCTGGAGTATCTGTCGCTCGACCGGCCGGCCGGCACGTTGTCCGGCGGGGAGGCTCAACGCATTCGCCTCGCCACGCAGATCGGCTCGGGGCTCGTCGGCGTGCTGTACGTGCTGGACGAGCCGTCGATCGGGCTTCACCAGCGTGACAACCGCCGTTTGATCGACACCCTGATCCGGTTGCGCGATCTCGGGAACACCCTCATCGTCGTCGAGCACGACGAGGACACGATCGCCGTCGCCGACTGGGTGGTCGACATCGGCCCGGGCGCGGGCGAGCACGGCGGCAACGTCGTCGTATCGGGACCCGTCAGTGAACTGTTGGCCTCCCCCGAGTCCGTCACGGGGGCGTACCTGTCCGGACGACGGATGATCCCGATGCCGGCCGAGCGGCGCGCAGGCAATGGGCTCGCCCTCCGCGTCGAGGGAGCCCGCGAGCACAACCTCAATGACGTCACGGTCTCGTTCCCGCTGGGCAAACTGACCGCCGTCACCGGCGTCTCGGGGTCGGGCAAGTCCACGCTCGTCAACTCGATCCTTTACACATCTCTCGCGCAGCGCCTACACGGCGCGCGTGCGGTCCCTGGGCGCCACCGCACGATCACGGGCGTCGACAATGTGGACAAGATCATCCACGTCGATCAGTCACCGATCGGTCGGACCCCGCGCTCCAACCCGGCGACCTACACGGGGGTGTTCGACCACATCCGCAAGCTGTTCGCGTCAACGCCCGAGGCTAAGGTGCGCGGGTACCAGCAGGGCCGCTTCTCCTTCAACATCAAGGGAGGACGGTGCGAGAACTGCAACGGTGACGGGACGATCCGGATCGAGATGAACTTCCTACCCGACGTCTACGTGCCGTGTGAGGTGTGCCACGGTTCGCGCTACAACCGCGAGACGCTCGAGGTCCACTACAAGGGCAAGTCGATCTCCGACGTACTGGCCATGCCGATCGAGGAGGCCAGCGAGTTCTTTGCCGCGATCCCCGCCATCGCCCGCCATCTCGTCACTCTCAACGACGTTGGTCTCGGCTACGTTCGGCTGGGGCAACCGGCCACCACGCTGTCCGGTGGGGAGGCGCAGCGGGTCAAGCTGGCCGCAGAATTGCAGCGGCGGTCCACCGGCAAGACCGTCTACGTCCTCGACGAGCCCACGACCGGTCTGCATTTCGAAGACATTCGTCGCCTCTTGCAGGTTCTGGGTCGATTGGTCGACGGGGGCAACACCGTCATCGTCATCGAACACAATCTCGACGTCATCAAGACTTGTGACTGGGTGATTGACCTCGGGCCCGGCGGGGGCAACAAGGGCGGCACTCTCGTTGCAGAGGGCACGCCCGAGGCTGTGGCCGCCGTACCGGAGTCATACACCGGTCAATTCCTGGCTGAGGTGCTGGCCGGTCGTGAGGTCCGGGCGGCGGCCCCGCCCGAGCCGTTGGTGGCGGTCCCGATCGCTTCGCCTGCGCGGGCCACCAAGCGACGCAAGAAGGCGGGCTGATCGGTGAACCGGTCGGTGTCCTGGCGTCCCCGGTCGATTCCCGTCGACCCGGGGGTCTACCGGTTCCTCGACGCGCAGGGCCGAGCCATCTACGTGGGCAAGGCCAAATCGCTGCGCAGCCGACTCAACAGCTACTTTGCGGCGCCGGAGCTTCTTCCGGCCCGCACGGCAACGATGGTCTCGACCGCGCGGGCGGTCGAATGGACCGTCGTGCGCAACGAACTGGAGGCCCTGCAACTCGAATACACCTGGATCAAGCAGTTCGAGCCGCGCTTCAACATCAAGTACCGCGATGACAAGTCCTACCCGTGGCTGGCGATCACTTGGGATCAAGAGTTTCCGCGGGTCTACGTCGGGCGCGGCGCCAAGCGTAAGGGCACCCGGTACTTCGGACCCTTCAGCCTGGCATGGGCTGTACGGGAGACCGTCAACACGCTGCTGGGCGCCTTCCCGATGCGGTCATGCTCGGACGGCGTGTTTCGCAACGCCGTGGCCGCGAACCGCCCGTGTCTGCTCGGGCACATCGGCAAATGCGTCGCGCCGTGCGTGGGGCGCGTCACCCCCGACGAACACCGCGAGATCGTTGCGGACTTCGCCGCCTTCTGGACCGGACGAGGCCGAGAACTCGAACGCAAACTCACCGACGACATGCAGCGCGCCTCCGAGGCGACCGAGTACGAACTGGCCGCCTCGAAGCGCGATCAGATCCGTGCCCTGCGTGCGGCGACCGAACGCAACGCCATCGTGTTGGCCGATGGGACCGATGCCGACGTCATCGCGATGGTGCTCGATCCATTGGAAGTCGGCGTGCAGGTCTTTCACGTGCGCGACGGGCGGGTGCGGGCCGAGATCGGTCACGTCGCCGATCGGACAGACGACTCAGACATCGCCGAGATGTTGCCGCAGTTCCTGCTGGGGCTGTACGTCGACACCGAGCCGGCGGACATGCCCAAGGAGATCCTCGTACAAACCGAACCGGACGACGCCGACGTGCTGGAGTCGTTGCTCTCCGAACTGCGTGGGGCGAAGGTGGCCATCCGAGTGCCACGGCGCGGACCGAAGCGAGACCTGCTCGACACGGTCACGCGCAACGCGAACGAGACGCTGGTCCAGCACAAGGCCAAGCGTGCCAGCGACCTCACGACTCGCAGCGTTGCCCTGGATGAACTGGCCGAGGCGCTGGGCCTCGAGGAGGCCCCGCTTCGGATCGAGTGCTTCGACATCTCCCATCTGCAGGGCACAGAAACCGTCGCGTCCATGGTTGTCTTCGAGGACGGGCTGCCTCAAAAGTCGGAGTACCGCCGATTCCTGATTCGCTCAACCGACGGAAACGACGATGTCGGGGCCATGTACGAGGTCATCACGCGGCGCCTGCGGAGGCTCCTGGATGATCGGGAGGCGCTGCGTACCGCCACCGAGACGCATCGATTCCGGTATGAACCGTCTCTGCTGGTGGTCGATGGTGGTCCGGCGCAGGTGGCTGCGGCCGAACGAGCTCGTGCCGAACTCGGCGTTGACACGCTGCGGGTCGTCGGCTTGGCGAAGCGCCTGGAAGAGGTCTGGGTGCCGCATGACGAATACCCGGTGATCCTCCCGCGCACCAGCGAGGGTTTGTACCTCCTGCAGCGCGTCCGCGACGAGGCACACCGGTTCGCCATCACCCACCACCGGTCGCGGCGCAGCCACGCCATGGTCGAGTCGGTCCTCGATGACGTGCCCGGCCTGGGGGAGGTGCGCCGCAAGGCGCTGCTGGCGCGGTTTGGCAGCCTGCGTGCGCTGAAGAAGGCCGACGAGGAGGAGATTGCGTCGGTCCCCGGCATCGGCAAGGTCACCGCCGCCGCCATCAAGCAAACCCTGGCCAAGGACGCGCCCGGTGAAGCCGTGAATGTCGCGACGGGTGAGGTTCTGGACTGAGCCTCCATAATGGAGGAGTGTCGAGCACACCCCTGACCCCAGAACTTCGTGTTGTCGTGATCACCGGCATGTCCGGTGCAGGACGCCGAACCGCCTCGCACGCCTTAGAGGATCACGGTTGGTACGTCGTCGACAATCTCCCGCCCGCCATGCTTCCCGACCTTCTCCAGACCGTGGAGAAGTACAAGATCACGCACCTCGCAGTCGTGCTGGACGTGCGAACGCGAGCCTTGTTTGACCAGATTCCTACATCCTTCGACCATCTCGCCGGCCTGGGCGTCCGACCCGAGATCTTGTTCCTTGAGGCGTCCAATGCCGTGATCGTCGCCCGGCAGGAATCGGTTCGTCGCCCCCACCCGCTGCAGGGGGACGGTTCGCTGCTGGCCGGTGTCGAGCGCGAACGCAGGATGCTGGCGGCGCTGCGCGCGGCCGCCGACATGGTCATCGACACGTCCAACCTCAACGTGCACCAACTGTCCACGCGGGTCGTGCACGCCTACGGCGGCCCCAGCAGTGAACTGCGGTGGGTCATCGAGTCCTTCGGTTACAAAAACGGGATCCCGCTGGACGCCGACATCATCATGGACGTGCGGTTCCTCCCCAACCCGCACTGGGTGCCGGACCTTCGTCCGCAGACCGGCCTGTCCCGCGCGGTCAGCGAATACGTGTTGAGCGCGGCGGGTGCTGCCGAGTTCTTGGACCAGTTGGAAACCCTGTTGGTCACGATGACCGAGGGATTCGTGCGGGAGGGCAAGCGCTTTGTCCTCCTGGGGATCGGGTGTACCGGCGGGAAACACCGCAGCACCGCCATCAGCGAGGCGATGGCGAACCGGCTTCGGGAACGCGGGGTCGCCACGCAGGTCATCCACCGGGATCTGGGCCTGGAGTGAGCGTGGGAAATCCACCCGCCGTCGCTGCACGCGGAGGCGGACACGGACTGCACGCGTCCCTGTCCGCCTTGCGGCGCGTCACGAGTCGCCTGACGGCCGTCGTGACGGTCGCGGACGACGGTGGGTCCTCGGGCCGGTTGCGGAAGGAGTTCGACATCCTTCCTCCAGGCGATCTGCGGATGGCGCTCGCGGCCCTGTGCGGAGACGACGCGATGGGTCGCAGTTGGGCCGACGTTCTGCAGTCTCGCTTCGACGGCGATGGTCCGCTCGGCGGGCACGCCATCGGGAATCTCCTCATCGCTGGGCTGTGGCAACGGTACGACCCGGTAACCGGACTCGACATGGTGGGTTCGTTGCTGCATTCGTCGGGACGGGTGTTGCCCATGTCGCTGGTCCCCTTGGCCATCGAGGCGGACGTGCTGGGACTGTCCCCGTACACGCCCGACGAGTTCACCCTTCTGCGTGGGCAGGCGACGGTGGCCAAGACGCCCGGACAGGTGCAGCACGTGAGACTCGCGCCATCGTCGCCACCAGCCGCGCCCGCCGCCGTTGAGGCCGTCAGCGATGCCGACTTCGTGGTTCTCGGGCCGGGCTCGTGGTTCACATCAGTGATTCCGCATCTGTTGGTGCCCGAGCTGGCGGAGGCTATTGTGTCGACCCGCGCTCACCGCATCTTGACGTTGAACATCGAGGCTGCCGCAGAGACGGCGGGGCTCACCGCCGCACGGCACATCGAGATCCTCGCCGAACATGCGCCAACCTTGCGTCTGGACACAGTTTTGGCGGATGTACGTCTTTCCAGTTCTGACCGTCATATCGCACGCTATGTGGAGTCTCTCGGGGGAAGGCTCGTGATTGCCGACGTGGCAATGCGCGACGGCACGGCGCGGCACGACCCGAATCGGCTAGCTGCCGCCTACGCCGAAATCATGGGCCTGTAGTTGGCTCCCGAGAAGAAGAGATGATGCCCCGATGGCAATGACCGAACACGTGAAGTCCGAACTGGCGGCGGTAGCCGTGTCGAAGCCCTGCTGTAAGCGGGCCGAGCTCGTGGCCATGTTGCGGTTCGCCGGTGGCCTGCACATCGCCGGGGGTCGGCCGGTGATCGAGGCGGAGTTCGACACGGGTGCCGCCGCCCGACGACTGCGCTCGTTCGTGCTGGACCTGTACGGCTTCAGCAGCGAGTTGATCGTCGTCAGTGGCTCGCAGCTCAAGCGCGGCGCGCGTTATGTCGTGCGCCTCATTCACGACGGCGAGGCCCTGGCTCGGCAAACCGGGCTCTTGGACGGGCACGGACGTCCTGTACGCGGGCTGCCCCCGTCTGTCGTCGGCGGCGGACTGTGCGACGGAGTCGCCGCGTGGCGCGGCGCGTTCCTCGCCCATGGCTCCCTCACCGAGCCGGGTCGGTCCATGTCGCTGGAGATCAGCGCGCCGGGCTCGGAGTCGGCGCTGGCCCTGGTGGGGATCGCCCGACGGTTCGGCGTCTCGGCCAAGGCGCGTGAGGTGCGGGGCATCGACCGCGTGGTCGTCCGTGACGGGGAGGCGATTTCGGCGATTCTCGCTCGGCTCGGAGCGCACGAGTCGGTCCTGGCTTGGGAGGAGCGTCGCCTGCGTCGCGAGGTGCGTGCGTCGGCCAATCGGTTGGCGAACTTCGACGACGCAAACCTGCGGCGCTCGGCCCGGGCCGCGGTGGCGGCCGGTGTCCGCGTTCGGCGCGCCCTGGAGATCCTGGGCGACGACACCCCCGAGCACCTGTTGATCGCCGGCTGCCTGCGGCTGGAGTATCAGCAGGCCAGTCTGGAGGAACTCGGTCAGCACCACACGCCTCCCTTGACCAAGGATGCGGTGGCGGGGCGGATTCGGCGTCTGTTGGCCATGGCGGACAAGCGCGCGATGGACCTCGGACTGCCGACGACGGAGGAGTCGTTGACGCCCGAAATGCGCGACGGCGAGGACTGATTGTTTGTTGGGGTGCACCCGATCAGCACCGCTTCTGTTCAAGGTTTCCAGAGAGGCTTGTGGCCTTGGATTTTTGGTTAGAGTAGGGGGCGTAAGTGCCAGTCGTTGTCCGGCTGGCAAGTCGAACCTCCACGAAGGAGCACCCACATATGACCGTCAAGGTTGGTATTAACGGCTTCGGCCGCATTGGTCGGAACTTCTACCGTGCCATCCTCGCAAGCGGTGCCGATGTTGAGGTGGTGGGCGTGAACGACCTCACCGACAACAAGACTCTCGCTCACCTCCTGAAGTACGACTCCATCCTCCACCGCCTCGACGCGGATGTGTCCTACGACGAAGAGTTCATCATCGTCGGCGACCACAAGATCCACGCACTGGCCGAGCGGGATCCGGCGGCGCTGCCGTGGGGCAAGCTGGGTGCTGACATCGTGATCGAGTCGACGGGCCGGTTCACGCAGGCCGAGGCCGCAAAGGCGCACATCGAGGCCGGCGCGAAGAAGGTCATCATCTCCGCCCCCGCGAAGGGCGAGGACATCACGATCGTCATGGGCGTCAACGATGGCGACTACAACCCCGAGACCGACAACATCTTGTCGAACGCATCGTGCACCACCAACTGCCTCGCTCCGATGGCCAAGGTGCTGTCCGAGAAGTTCGGCATCGTCAAGGGTCTGATGACGACCGTTCACGCGTACACCGCTGACCAGAACCTGCAGGACGGCCCGCACTCCGATCTGCGTCGCTCCCGCGCCGCCGCCCTGAACATCGTTCCCACCAAGACGGGCGCCGCCCAGGCCGTTGCCCTGGTGCTGCCCGAGCTCAAGGGCAAGTTCGACGGGTACGCACTGCGCGTTCCCACGCCCACCGGCTCGGCGACCGACCTCACCTTCGAGGCTGGCCGCGACGTCACCGTTGAAGAAATCAACGCGGCCATCAAGGAAGCTGCCGAGGGCGAGCTCAAGGGCATCCTGGCCTACACCGAGGATCCGATCGTGTCCAAGGACATCGAGACCGATCCGCACTCGTGCATCTTCGATTCCGGCCTGACCAAGGTCATCGGCAACCTGGTCAAGGTTGTCGGCTGGTACGACAACGAGTGGGGCTACTCGAACCGTCTCGTCGACCTCACCGTTCTCGTCGGCTCGAAGCTCTGAGTCGAGGGCTGAGTGAAGTCGATCTCAGATCTCGGAGATCTCGCCGGCAAGCGCGTCTTGATCCGGTGCGATTTCAACGTGCCCCTGGATGGTGACCGCATCACCGATGACGGTCGCATCCGGGCAGCCCTGCCCACCCTCACCGCTTTGCGGGAGGGTGGCGCACGGGTTGTCGTCATGGCGCACCTCGGCCGCCCGAAGGGCAAGGTCAACCCCGAGTTCTCGCTCGCCCCAGCCGCCAAGCGGCTGGGCGAGTTGCTCGGCGTCGACGTTCCCTTGGCTGCCGATGTCGTCGGGCCGTCCGCCGCAGAGACTGTCGCTGCCCTGAAGGATGGCGACATCTGTCTGTTGGAGAACGTCCGCTATGAGCCGGGCGAGGAGTCCAAGGACGAAGCACAGCGCGTGGCGCTGGCGGAGCAGTACGCGGCGCTTGGCGACGTGTTTGTTTCCGACGGTTTCGGCGTTGTCCACCGTCGTCAGGCTTCGGTGTACGACATTGCCAAGTTGCTGCCCAGCGCTGCCGGGTTCCTCGTCGCCAAGGAGGTCGCGGTCCTCGAGAAGCTCGTCAACGACCCCGAGCGTCCCTCGGTCGTCGTGCTCGGCGGGGCGAAGGTGGCCGACAAGTTGGCCGTCATCGAGAACCTGCTGAAGACCGCCGACACGCTGATCGTCGGTGGCGGCATGGCCTACACCTTCCTCAAGGCGCAGGGGTACGAGGTCGGATCCTCGATTCTCGACGCCGAAAAGGTTGAGACGGTCAAGGGCTACCTCGAAACCGCCGCGGCGACGGGCAAGCAGTTGCTGCTCCCGGTCGACGTGGTTGTGGCCCCGGAATTCTCGAATGACGCCCCGACCACGATCGTGGCCGCGGACGCCATCCCGGCTGACCAAATGGGCCTCGACGTTGGTCCGGACACCCGTGAGATCTTCGCCTCGGCGATCACCGATGCCAAGACGGTGTTCTGGAATGGGCCGATGGGCGTCTTTGAGATGCCGTCGTTCGCCGCGGGGACGAAGGCTGTCGCCACGGCGCTGGCCGAGTCGTCCGCATTCTCCGTCATTGGTGGCGGCGATTCGGCGGCAGCTGTTCGTCAGTTGGGCTTTGCCGACGATCAGTTCGGACACATCTCCACGGGCGGCGGTGCGTCGCTGGAGTACCTCGAAGGTAAGGAATTGCCAGGTCTGGCGGTTTTGGAGGGCGAGAACTGATGAGCCGCACACCGCTGATGGCGGGCAACTGGAAGATGAACCTGAACCACGTGGAGGCTGCCGGACTCGTGCAGAACCTCGCGTGGACCCTCAAGGATCGCAAATACGACCCGGAGCAGTCCGAGTCCGCGGTCCTGGTGCCGTTCACCGATATCCGCACGGTGCAAACCCTCATCGAGGGTGACAAGCTTCCCTTCTCGCATGGCGCGCAAGACGTGTCCATGCACGAGTCGGGGGCCTACACCGGTGAGGTCTCGGGCGACATGTTGGCGAAGCTCAACTGCGCTTACGTGGCGGTCGGGCACTCGGAGCGTCGTGACTACCACGGCGAGACCGATGCCATCGTGAACGCAAAGGCGAAGGCGGCCCTGGCGCACGGCATCACGCCGATCGTGTGCGTTGGGGAGGGCCTCGACATTCGCAAGGAAGGCCGGCACGTCGCCTACACCTTGGACCAGGTCAAGGGATCCCTCGCGGACCTGACCCCCGAGCAGGTGGCTGGCCTGGTCGTTGCCTATGAGCCTGTCTGGGCCATCGGTACCGGCGAGGTCGCGACTCCGGACGACGCGCAGGAGGTTTGCGGTGCCATCCGTGAACTGATCGCGCAGGAGTTCGGTGCCGAGACAGCGGCAGCGATCCGCATTCAATACGGCGGATCGGTGAAGGGCAGCAACGTCGCGGAGATCATGGCGCAGCCTGACATCGACGGTGCGCTCGTCGGTGGAGCGAGCCTCAAGCCT
>RRZT011553829.1_pt1 | contig 14785 bp, 13 predicted proteins | sample 2165551 | NCBI WGS metagenome assembly RRZT01 (sample SAMN10456910, study PRJNA506462) | wastewater metagenome | biome: wastewater; feature: sludge; material: wastewater sludge; isolation source: wastewater sludge with Escherichia coli K12::gfp cells carrying plasmid... | place: USA: Moscow, Idaho... | reverse complement strand
TCCCAGTTCGCGGGGAAGGTGACGTAGACGAACTTCGCCCAGGTCGGCGTTCCGAAGGTGATGCGGGAGCCCTTCGGCACGTAGAGGATGTCCCCCGGCCTGCCGATCTTGCCTCCGGCGTCGCCGCCCAGGTGCAGCTCGCCCTCGAGCACGATCTGCACCTCGTCGTAGTTCAGGGTCCAGGGGAAGCTCCCCTGGGTGATGGTCATGTACCCGGCGGCCATGGGCGCGCCGTCCGCGTCGGTCACGACGTCGCCGGTGGCGACCTGCATGCCGGGCGGCGGGCCGGGATACGGGAACGGGTCGAGCCGGGACTCGCCGATGCGGGCCAGCTTGACGGGGTGACGCGCTGAGGTGGTGGGGGCGGTGAGTTCGCCCCCACCCGATCCCAGCATCGCGGTCACGAGCGCACGAACCTGGTCAGCCAGCGCGTCACCGCCCGACGGCGCGGCGGCGGGCGGCGCCTGCCCCTCGCGCACGATGTCGACCCCTCGGTCGCGGGCGACGTCGCGCGCCAAGGGCGTCACGATCGCGTCGCGCGCGACGATCAGGGTGCCTCCCGAGGCCTGTTGCACCTCGGCGGCGGTGATGACTGGCTTTCCCATGTTTCTCATCCACTCACTGGTTCGTGGTCGTGTGTGACCTCACGGTCTTGGTGCGGATCAGTCCCGGTGCGGGAGGATGATCTCGACGTCGCCGTGCGGGCGCGGGATCACGTGCACGGAGACGAGTTCGCCGACGCGGCCGGCGGCGGCCGCACCGGCGTCGGTGGCGGCCTTGACCGCGCCGACGTCGCCACGGACGAAGACCGTCACCAGGCCGGATCCGATCTGTTCCTTGCCGATCAGCCGGACGTTGGCGGCCTTGACCATCGCGTCGGCGGCCTCGATAGCGCCGATCAGGCCCTTGGTCTCGACCATGCCGAGGGCGATCATCTGGACATCTGCCATGGGAGTGCTCCTTCTAGTAGCAGCGGTGTGGGTGGGTGCTGGGTCGGGGGCAGTCGACTTCTTCTCTGCCCGTTGGACGGTGGACTTTTCAGTTGTGCCGGCGGCCGCGGCGGCCGGACGTTTTCGGGTGCGCTTCGGCGCCTCGGGCGGGGATTCACTCATGGGCTACCTCCTAGCTCTGTCTCAGCTCGGTGAGGATCCTGCGGACGACGTCCTCGATCACCCTCGCCTCCTCCGCCCCGCCTGCGGACGGCGAGTCGCCGGCCTGCGAGGGCGCGCCGTCGACCTTGCCTCCGTGGGCACGGGCGACGGGCGGGGCGTCGCGCAGGTGGTACGCGACCCGCCTGATGTTGAGGACGTTCTCGACGGTGATGTTGTCGCTGACGACCGCGCCGCCGACGCCGCCGGGGCCGAGCGTGAACGACGGGCGCACGCCGGTCGTGTACCCGACGCCGCCGAGGCAGCCCCACGTGTTGACGAGGATCCGGAACGCGGGCTGCTCGATGCCGTAGGCGATGATCGACTCCTCGTCGCCCGAGTGGATGACGGCCGAGTGGCCGTCGCCGCCGAAGGTGAGCATCTGCGTTGCCCGCTCGAAGCCGGCCTTCCAGCCGTCCTCGACCATCCAGCCGAGCACCGAGGTGAGCTTCTCGCGCGACAGCGGGTACTTCGGCCCGATGCCGTCGATCTCCGCCACGAGGATGCGCGTGCCGGCCGGCACGTCGATGCCCGCCAACCGGCCCAGCTCCTGCGGGGTGCGGCCCACGTAGGGGGCGATCATCATCCCGTTCGGGCGGAACATCTTGCCCGCCAGCCGGTCGGCCTCCTCGCGGGTGAGCCACTGGGCGCCGAAGCGCTGCATGTCGGCCTTGAGCCGCTCCGCGATCGGCCGGTCCGCGATGACCGCCTGCTCCGTCGCGCAGATGGTGGAGCAGTCGAACGACTTGGACTCCACGAGCATCTGGGCGGCGCGCGTCACGTCGGCCGTGCGGTCGACGTAGGCGGGCACGTTGCCGGGGCCGACGCCGAGCGCGGGCTTGCCGCACGAATGCGCGGCGAGCACCATGCCCGGGCCGCCGGTGGCGAGGATCATCGACGTCGCGTAGTGGTTCATCAGCTCGTTGGTGCCCTGGATGCTGAGCTCGGTCATGCAGGACACCAGGCCCTTCGGCATGCCCGCCGCCTCGCCGGCCGCCGCCATCACCCGCACCGCCTCCGCCGTGCAGTTCTTCGCCGACGGGTGGGGCGCCACGACGACCGCGTTGCGCGCCTTCACGCCGATCAGGATCTTGAAGAACGCGGTCGAGGTGGGGTTCGTCGACGGCGTCAGCGCGCACAGCACGCCCACCGGCGCCCCGACCTCGATGATCTTCAAGGCGTCGTCACGGCGCAGCACGCCGCACGTGGGGATGTCCTTGATCGAGTCCCAGACGCCCTGGGCGGCGAACTCGTTCTTCAGGCGCTTGTGCTCGGGATAGCCGAACCCGGTCTCCTCGTGCGCCAGCTGGCCCAGGCGTCCGGCCTCGCGCATCCCCGCGGCGACCATCGCCTCGCAGATGCGGTCCACCTCCTCCTGGGGCGCGAACTGGAACGCCCGCATCGCCTCCCTCGCCGCGACCGCGAGGTCACGGGCCTGCTGGACCGACCGGAGGTCGGCGTCCATGAAGTTGCCGTTCATCGACGTCCCCCGTCAGTACTTCTTCGGATGGGCCGCCACCTCGAGCACGGCATCCTGGAAGGCGGCGCAGGCCGCGCGGCACGCGCTCTGCGAGCCCGTCAGCCAGCCGCCCGAGAAGTTCGTCTCGCTCGGCGGCTCGAAGTAGGTGGCCACCGACACGTCGGCGGCCTTGACCGCGAGGTCGAGCGCGAACGTCGCCTCCAGGGGCGGGGCGATCAGGTAGGCGAGCGGCTCGCCCTGCCGGATGCCCGCCTCCTTCGACAGGTAGCTACCCGTGCTGGAGATCAGGTGCGGGAAGAAGTTCAGCTCCCCGGCCTCGTCGGCCGAGTAGAACCACGCCTCCTCCTCGCAATACGAGACGCAGGCGTCGACGCCCGCCCGGACCTCCGCCGGGGTGGGGCCGGCCAGCATGCCGATGATCTCGCCCGAGAGCGGGCCGGACGGGTAGCCGGAGCCCGCGTAGAAGCTCTTGGCGTAGACGACGTCGACCTCGGCGTACTTGGTGGCCTCGTCGAGCGACACGTACAGCGAGTCGTCGATGTCGCAGGTCAGCAGGCCGATCGCGCGCTGGTGGTCTTCGAGGTTCAGCTTCTCGGCCAGGCCGCGATCGATGTTGGAGATGATGCGCACCGCCAGGATCGACGGCTTGACCGGTTCGAGGATTCCCATTTTTCCTTCACCCTTCCCTTAGTCCCCGGCGACCTCGCGGAGCTTCACTCCGCTGGCGCTGTAGGTGATCATCCGCTTGATGAACTCGACGATGTAGGCGCCGGCCTCGAGCGGGTTGGTGCCGCCGTGCGTCGTGATCATGCAGATCAGGTCGCGGTCGGCGTCGGACTTGCCCGGCTGCGGGTCGAAGCCCATGTAGGCGCTCATCGCGTCGGCGATGCCCAACCCGGGCCGCTCGCCGATGAGCAGGACGACGACCTTGGCCTTGATGACCGAGTTGACGTCGTTCATGATGCCGACGCGGCCGTTCTCGATGAAGAACGGCGTGCCGACGCTCAGGCCCGCGGACTTCAGCCCCTGCTCGATCACCGGGTAGATGTCGCGCAGGTTGTTGTCGATCGCCGCGGCGGAGAGGCCGTCGACGACGCACAGCTGCACGTCCGGGCCCTTGACGCAGCGCTCCTCGATGAGCTTCTTGCCCTCGTCGCTGAGCAGCCGGCCGAGGTCGGGGCGCAGCAGGTACTCGCCGCGGTCCGCCACTCGGGTCGTCACGGTGAAGAGGTTGAAGGCGTCTCTCACCTCGTCGGAGACGACGCCGTAGATGGCGTCCTGCGTCACGCCGTGGTCGGCCTGGAACAGCAGCGCCGTCGCCGTCTTCGGGCGGGGCCCCGCCCGTCCGACGCCCAACCGCGCGCTGGTGGTGGCCATCAGGTTGCGCAGGCCGTCGGCGTCGTACGGGTTGTCGACCAGCATCGCGTGCCGGGGCGCGTCCAGCGTCGGGTCGGCCAGGTCGATGACCAGGTCGCCGCCGTCGCGGTTGATCACCGACGGCCCGGACGCGTCCGCGGCCGCCTTCGGCTCGAGCCCCTCGTGCCGCAGCTCGGCGAGGATGCGGGCAACGATCTCCTCAATGTTGACACTCATCGGTTCACCTCTTCAGGAAGAAGGACGCGTCGCCTGCGATGTCGGTGAGCTGGCCGTCCTTCCACAGGCCCACCTCCTCCATCCACGCCTCGAACTCGGGCAGCGGCCGGAGCCCGAGGGCCTGCCGCAGCGAGGGAGCGTCGTGGTAGCTCGTCGTCTGGTAGCTCAGCATGGCGTCGTCGCCCATCGGGATGCCCATGATGAAGTTGACGCCCGCGCTGGCGAGCAGGACGGCGAGGTTGTCGTTGCTGTTCTGGTCCGCCTTCGCGTGGTTCGTGTAGCAGACGTCGCAGCCCATCGAGATGCCGGTGAGCTTGCCCATGAAGTGGTCCTCGAGGCCGGCCCGGATGATCTGCACCGAGTCGTAGAGGTACTCGGGGCCGATGAAGCCGACGACGGTGTTGACCTGGAACGGCTGCCAGCGCTTGGCGATCGCGTAGTTGCGGGCCTCCAGCACCAGTTGGTCGGCGCCGTGGTGCGCGTCGGCCGAGAGGGCCGAGCCCTGGCCGGTCTCGAAGTACATGTAGTTCGGGCCGGCGGTCACGCAGTGCTTCTTGGCGAGGTCGTAGGCCTCGTCGAGCAGGCCGACCGAGACGCCGAAGCTCTCCATCGCCTTCTGCGAGCCGGCGATCGACTGGAAGACCAGGCCGACAGGAGCGCCGCGCTTCAGGGCCTCCATCTGCGTCGTGACGTGCGCGAGCACGCAGTTCTGCGTCGGCACCTCCCACTTGTCGATGACGTCCCACGTCATCTCCAGGAGCCGCGAGACGGAGCCGACCGTGTCGTCGGACGGGTTGATGCCGATGACCGAGTCGCCGGAGCCGAACGAGAGACCCTCGTAGACCGCGGCGCGGATGCCGTCGACCGAGTCCGTCGGGTGGTTCGGCTGGAGCCGCGAGGCGAGGGTGCCCGGCAGGCCCATGGTGTTGGCGTTGTGGGTGACGACGCGGATCTTGCGCGCCGCGACCACCAGGTCCAGGTTGCCCATGAGCTTGGTGACGCCGGCCACCATCTCGCCGGTCAGCGCGTTGCTTATCCGGCGGATGTCGGCGCTGGTCGTCTTGTTCGAGAGCAGCCACTCGCGGAAGTCGCCGACCGTCCAGCCCTTGATCTCGTCGTAGATCCGCTCGTTGACCGCATCGTCGATCGCCCGGGTGACCTCGTCCTCGTCGTACGGGACCACCGGGTTCTCGCGCAGCGCGCTCAGCGGCACCTCCGCAAGGACGTGCCTCGCGGCCACGCGCTCCGCTGCGCTCCGGGCCGCGATGCCCGCTTGCTGGTCGCCCGACTTCTCCTCGTTGGCCTTGGCCAACAGGTCCTTGATGTCGGCGAACTCGTAGGTGTGCCCGAACAGTTTCGTCCGTAACAGCATCTCCGTCACCCCCTGGTCTTTCTGCCCATGTCAACTCCCGGGTCGTGTTTTGTTCTCGGTTGCCTGATAAAAGACGAGCGTCTTCACGGAGACGGGCACCACGCGCCCGTCGAAGAGTGGCTCGCCGATGTCGATGAAGTCGCCCTCGCCCAGTTGGATCTGGTCGACGACGATGAGCGCCAGCTCCGGCGCTTTCTGCTTGACCGTCTGGCCGAGCACCTGTGCGTAGTCCTGCTCGATGACCAGCACGAGCGGCCGGTCGCGCGGCAGGTGCCGACGGGCGAACGCCACCACGCCGTCGGCGAGCGTGGTGAGCTGGGCGAAGTCGATGCGCCCCGGAAGCGGGAGCGAGACGGCGAAGTCGCCCTCCCTGCCCGCTCCCCTGTCCCAGCGCTCGACCGCCTCGCCGAGCGCGGCCGCGACCGCGTCGGCGCTGGTCAGGCCGGGATCCCGCTCGAGCAGCCGAGGCTCGATGACGGGGGCGTTGCGCAGCGGCAGGTGATCGTTCTCCGCCCAGATCGTCGACCCGGACAGCGTCACCTGCTGGCTGGCCGCGCCCAGCACCGTCGCCCGCAGCGTCTGCGCGGGCTTCTCGACCCGCAGCTCGGCCCAGCGGGGGTTCTCCCGCAGCGCCTCCGCGAGCAGCGGGCCGATGTCGCCGAAGACGCTGACCTCGGCCAGCGTCGACGCCGGCGCGTGCGCGTAGTAGAGCTGCCCCACCCCGCCGGAGACGAAGTAGGCCGAGACCCTGCCGTCGACGTCGAGGCGCGGGCTGAGCGCCGCCTGGGCGCCCAGCGGGGTCTCGACGCCGAGGCAGAGGTCGACGACGATGTCGGCCATCGCCGCCGCCAGCCGCTTCAGGTCGACCAGCCTGGGGATCTCCCCCACGCGAAGCCCGAGGCCCAGCTGGTCGGCGATGATCCGGCCGGTCGGCGCCAGGTGGAGCAGGCGCCCCGTCCCCTTCTCGAGGACGGCCTGCCTGCCGCCCACCATCGACGCCGCCGAGGCGATGTGCTTACCCGAGCGGAACAACGCCGCGTTCGACGAGCCGCCGCCGACGTCGACGTTGACCACCGACGCGTAGTTGGCGGCCGACCACTGCGCCGCGCCGGAACCCCGCCCCGCGATCTGCGACTCGAGGTTCGGCCCGGCGACGGTGACCACGAAGTCGCCGGCGAGGTCGCCGAGGCCGTGCAGGATCTGCTCGGCGTTGCGCGTCCGCGCGGTCTCTCCGGTGATGATCACCGCGCCCGTCTCGACCTCGCCCGGATCGACCCCCGCGAGCGTGTACTCGTGGCGGATCAGCGCGGTGAGCTTGTCGACGTCCACCTCGTCAGCCGCGAGCAGCGGCGTGAAGTGCGCGTCGCCCTGGTACCGCACCTCCCGCGTGTCGATGTCGAGCCTCGGGACGAGCCCCAACCTGTGCTGGTTGGTGATGGCGAGGTCGGACAGCACGAGCTGGGTCGTGGTCGTGCCGACGTCGATCCCGACGCTCAGCATGTTCCGCGTGCCCATGTCGCCCCGTCCTCCTCTCTCAGCTCTTCCTGAACGTGGTCTCGCCGTCGACCTCGAGCGAGTCGAGGATGGCGAAGATCACGGCGTCGACCGGCGCGCCGGTGGTGCGGTCCGTGTGCCGGCCCGCGCTGCCCTGCGCGATGAGGACGAGTTCGCCCTCGCCCGCGCCGATGGCGTCGACGGCGACGAACGGGTCGCCCTCGAGCTCGTCACTCGTCGAGGCGCGCTGCACGATGAGCAGCTTGCTGCCGTGCAGCGAGTCGACCTTGATGGTCGACACCGCCGAGCCGATCACGCGCGCGATGATCATCCGGGCCTCACTCCCCCGCCTCGGCCTCGGCGACGACGTCGTCGTCGGAGGTCGCCGGAGGGTTCGTCTTGGCGAACAGGAGAAACGCGAGGGCCACGGCGGTGATGCCGGCGACGAGCTTGCCCGCGATCATCGGGGCGATCATGTCGGGCGCGACGCCGGCGGTGAAGCCGAGGTGGTCACCCAGGGCAAAGGCCGCGCTGACCGCGAAGGCCGCGTTCAAGATCTTGCCGCGCCGGTCCATGTTCTTGAAGATCTCGAACATCGCGATGTTGTTGGCCAGCGTCGCGATCAGGCCGCCCGCCGCGGACTTGTTGACGCCAACGAGCTTGCCGAGCGCCGACAGCGGCTTGGCGCCGAAGGTGACGATCAGGTGCACCGCGGGGAAGGCACCCAGCAGCATCATGGCGATGGAGCCGACGATGGCGATGCCGTCGGCGACCGGGAGGAGCTCCCAGCCGGCGGGCATGATCTTGACCCCGGTGACGGTCTCGAACACGCCGATGACCAGCCCGATGGAGATCACGAAGACCAGCCCCTTGCCGAACGCGAGGAAGCCCTTGGTCATCGCGTCGGGCGCGCGCCACAGGCCGAACGCGATCAGGGCGGCGGTCAGGACGATCGGGATGGTGTTGACCGCCACGAAGCCCATCGGCATGCCCGCAGCGGCGCCGGAGACGAGGACGCCGATCGGGATGGTCACGATGCCTGCCAGGACGCCCTTCGCCAGGAACGGCCGGTCCTCCTTGCCGATGATGCCGAGCGCCACCGGGATGGTGAACACGACCGTGGCGCCCATCATGGCGCCGAGGATCAGGCCGGAGAGGCGCTGCGCGTCGGGGTTGTCCGTCATGGCCTGGGCCAGCGGCCAGCCGCCCATGTCGTTGGCGAGCAGCGTGCCCGCGAACATCGCGGGATCTGCGCCGAACAGCTTGTAGACCGGGGTCACGATCGGCCCCAGGATCTTCGCCAGCACCGGGGAGAGCGCGTAGACGCCCACCATGGACAGCGCGAGCGGGCCCATGGCGTTGAAGCCCTCCTCGAACTTCTCGCCCAGCCCGAACTTGTTCCCGATCGCCCGGTCGAGGCCACCGAGGACCATGCAGATCATCAGGATCCACACGATCACGTCGTTGATACCCATGTATCCAAACCCCCTCATCGTTGAAAGGTTGCGTGTGTATGGGCGGCGCGCCCACATAGCCGGAAGCCTAGGAAGAGCTAGCGCATCCGAGCTACACGAATCGGTCGAGTTGTTACACAAAGCCGACTTTCTCAGCCCGCCCGCGGAGCGTCGGAGGGCACTGTTACGATGCGAGAGTCAGGCGCGCAGTGCTGCGGAGGGAGCTTGTCCATGTTGACGACGGACGTCCAGAACTGGATCGAGTCCGCCACCCTCGACGACCTGCAACGGGCCGCCGAGGCCATCGTCCAGGCAGCCACCGACACCCTCGCGCAGACGCCACCCGTCCCCCTGCCCGGAGCCGCCGCGCTCGACGTCGAGGCGTTAGCCCGGAACCTGGGCGCCCGCGACCTCGCCGCCAACCTGGAGCTGCTCGGTTCCTACCTCGACCACCTGCTCCCCCGGTGGAGCCAGAAGATCCCCCGCGAGGACCTCTCCCCCTTCGAGCACGCGCTGACCGAGCTCGCGGCGGCCGAGGGGCCCCGCTGCGCCCGGGCGATGTCCGCCGCGGTCGTCGGCAGGCGCGAGATCCGCCGCGCCGCCATGAACCGGTACGAGTGCCAGGTGCACTGCGAGCGGCTCCTCCTTCGCCTCCACGACCTGCTGGAGCCCGCGACCTCCGAGCGCGCGCCCACGATGACGATGCTGCTGAACGAGATCGAGAGGGACCCGACGGCGTACCTCACGGTGAGCAAGGCCGCGGCGTACCTGGCCCTCTCGGAGTCCTACTTCGCGCGCCAGTTCAAGCAGCTCACGAAGGAGAACTACATCCACTACATCACGCGCAAGCGGATCGAGCGCGCGAAGCTCCTGCTCGCGCACACGGACACGCCGGTGCTGCGGATCGCCACCGACCTTGACTTCCAGCCCGTCAATTACTTCTCGCGCACCTTCAAGAAGTACACCGGGCTCACGCCCAGCCAGTACCGGCAGGACTGGGCGAGGGACGACGCCGCATGAACGCGCCCGTCTGGCCCGAGGCCCGGCCGCTGCGGCTCGGGGACGGCCCCGTCGGCGTGGTGGTGAGCCACGGGTTCACGGGGTCGGTGCAGTCGATCGCGCCATGGGCGCGGGCGCTCGCCGAGCCGGCCCCCGGCTGGCCGGGCGCGCGCGTCGTCGCCCCGCGGCTTCCGGGTCACGGCACGCACTGGCGCGACCTCGCGCGCACGCGGTGGTGGGACTGGTACGGCGCCGTCGAGGACGCTTATCACGAGCTCGACGCGCACTGCGACCGCGTGTTCGTCGCGGGCCTCTCGATGGGCGGGGCGCTGGCCCTGCGGTTGTCCGAGCGCGAGCGCGTGGCCGGAACGCTGCTTGTCAACCCCGCGATCGCGACGAGGGACAAGCGGGTTCCTCCGGCGGCGCTGCTGCATCGGCTGCTGCCGTCGCAGGAGGGCGTGGCGAACGACATCGCGCTCCCCGGGGCGACCGAGCTCGGCTACCCGCGCTTCTCCGTGACCAGCCTCGCCACCATGACCGCCCTCTGGCGCGACGTGCGGAAGAACCTGGGCCGGCTATCCGCGCCGGTGCTCCTGATGCGCTCCGCCGTCGACCACGTCGTCGACGACCTGACCGCGCAGATCCTGCGCAAGAAGGTGAGCGATCTTCGATTCGTGGAGCTGCCGAACAGCTACCACGTGGCGACGCTCGACCACGACGCCCCGCTGATCGTCGAGGAGTCGCGGAGGTTCATCTCCTAGCCAACAACCCGGCGCGCGCCGGTGAACGGCATCGAGTTCAGGCTCGTGATGTTGACGCCGCGGCGGGGGTTGGCGGCGTGGACGATCTTGCCGTTGCCGATGTACAGGCCCACGTGGCTGACCGGGCTGTAGTAGAACACCAGATCGCCGGGGCGGAGATCGGACTTGGCGACCTTCTTGCCGACCGAGGACCACTGGCCGCGCGACGAGCGGGTGATGTTGACGCCCACCTGGCGGTAGGCCCAGCTGGTAAGGCCGGAGCAGTCGAAGGTGTTCTCGCCGGAGGTGCCCCAGACGTAGCGCTTGCCGACCTTGGTCAGCGCGTACTCGACGGCGGAGGCTGCGCGGTCGGACGTGCCGCTCACCGGCTTGTCGTCGCTCTTGTCGCCGTCGTCGGAGGCGTCGTCCGAGTCGGCGTCGCGGCTGGGGCGGTCGCCGTCGGCGCGGGCCTCGGCGGCGGCCTGCGCGGCCTCGGCCTCGGCGATCCGGCGCGCCTCGAGCGCGGCCAGCCGCTCCCGCTCCTCCGCGGAGAGGCGGTCGTAGACGGCCTGGGCGCTTTCCTCCTTGGCGTCGTACTCCTTGGCCAGCTTCTCCTTGGCCTGCGCCTGCTTCTGCAGCTCGGTCTCGGCCGCCTTGGCGTCGGTGCGCAGGGTGGTGAGCTTCGCCTGGTCGAGCTGGAAGCGCTGCACGCCCGCGTTGGAGCGGTCGACCTCTGCCTGCATGGTGCCGAGCCCCGAGAGGAAGGCGTCCGCGTCGGTGGTGGTCAGCAGCTGCGCGGTGAGGGACACGTGGTCGGTGTGCATCTGCAGGACGGCGGCGTCGCCGAGCTGCGCGGCGAGGGCGGCGACCTTCGCCTCCTGCGCCTTGAGGTCCTTGCTCAGCGTCTTCAGCTTGGCCTTCGCCTTGTCCGCGGCGTCGTGGGCCTCGATGATCTGCTGGTCGATCGCGCTGGCCTCCTGGTGGATCCGATCCAGCTCGGCCTTCGCCTCCGCGACGGCATCCGGGTCGGCGTGAGCCACGAGGTTGCCGGACACCAGGCAGGCGACGGCGATGGCGGCTGCTACCGAGGCGCGAATGCGATTCACGTGGAACTCCATCGAAGGGGACAATCTGAGAGAATCTTAAGGGCCATTCAGGGTTTTCCCCAAACTCGGAGCGGGGTTTCCGTCGCAGAAAAATGTCAGAGGGGCCTTCTAGCCTCGTCCCATGCCCACGATCGCCACTCAGCCGTCCTTCGACGACCTCGGCGCGCCCCTCGCGGACGCGACGTTCGTCGTCGTCGACCTGGAGACCACCGGCGGCGCGGCGGACGCCGAGATCACGGAGATCGGGGCGGTGAAGGTGCGCGGCGGGGACGTGCTGGGCGAGTTCCAAACCCTGGTGCGGCCGTCCGGCCCCGTGCCGCCGATGATCCAGGTGCTGACGGGCATCACGTCGGCGATGGTGGCCTCGGCTCCCCCGCCGTCGGCGGCGCTGCCCGCGTTCGCGGAGTTCTCGGCGGGGGCGGTGCTCGTGGCGCATAACGCGCGGTTCGACACCGGGTTCCTGCGCCGCGGCTACGAGCAGCTGGGCATGGCGTGGCCGCGGCCCACCGTCGTCGACACCGTCGCGGTCGCTCGCGCGGCGCTGCTGCGCGACGAGGTGCCCAACTGCAAGCTCGGCACGCTGGCCCGCTACTTCCGCTCGACGACGGAGCCCAACCACCGGGCGCTGAGCGACGCCCGCGCCACCGTCGACGTCCTGCACGGGCTGCTCGAGCGCGTGGGCAACCTCGGCGTTCACACGCTGGAGGACCTCGCCGAGTTCGCGCTACAGGTCTCGCCGGACCGCAGGGCAAAGCGGGTGTGGGCCGCCTCGGCTCCGGAGGCGGCGGGCGTCTACTCGTTCTACGCAGACGGCGTCGACGCGGACGGCACGCCGCGCCGCGAGGTGCTGTACGTGGGCAAGTCCAACAACCTGCGCCGGCGGCTCCGCTCCTACTTCTCCGCCGCGGAGAAACGCGGCCGCATCCACGAGATGGTGCGGGTGGCCACCGGGGTCGACCACATCGTGTGCGCCACGGACCTGGAGGCGGAGGTCCGGGAGCTGCGGATGATCGAGTCGCTGTCGCCGCGCTACAACCGACGCTCCAAGAACCAGCGTGGCCTCGTCTGGCTGCGGCTCACGCGGGAGGCGTTCCCGCGGCTGTCCATCGTCCGACGGCCCGGAGAGGGGCCGGCCTTCGGGCCGTTCCGCACGCGCGAGGCGGCGGACCAGGCCGCGCTCGCGCTCTACGACGCCTTCCGGGTCCGGCGCTGCACCTCCCGGCTGAGCGCCAGGAAGGCGACGTCGTCGTGCGCGCTGGGCGAGATGGGGCGGTGCCTGGCGCCGTGCGAGCTGGGGGTGGGGGCGGAGAGCTACCAGGACGCGGTGGATGCGCTGCGGGCAAGCTGGCTGGGCGACGTGCGCCCCGTGCTGGGCAGCGCTCGGGACCGGCTCAGGAACCTGATGGCGCAGCAGCGTTACGAGGAGGCGGGAGAGGTGGCGGGGCGCCTCACGGACTACCACCGGGCGTCGCTGCGGTTCCATCGCCTGCGGTCGCTGGCGACGACGCGGCAGCTGGTGGCGGCGCTGCCGTCGTCGCGAGGGTGGGACATCCACGTGATCCGCTACGGCCGGCTCGCGGCGGCGGCCTCCGCGCCGTCGGCGAGGGCCAGGGTGGCGGCGGAGGAGGCGGAGGCAGCGGCCGAGACGGTGCTGCCCCCGCCGGACGGGTTGCCCGCGGGCAGCGTAGAGGAGGCCGAGCGGATCGCGGCCTGGCTCGAGCTGCCCGGGGTGCGGCTCATCGAGACCGACGGCGAGTGGGCCTGGCCCCTGCACGCCGGCGTTCCCGAGGCCGCGCTCCCCGAGGAGCTGCTAGGGAAGACTTCGCTAGGGCCCTCAGCCGAGGGTGACGGACTCGATCACGACGGGCTCGACCGGGCGGTCGCCGTAGCCGGTGCGGGTGGTGGCGATGGCGTCGACGACGGCCTGGCTGGCCGGGTCGGTGACCTCGCCGAAGATGGTGTGGCGGCGGTTCAGGTGCGGCGTGGGCACGACCGTGATGAAGAACTGCGAGCCGTTGGTGCCGGCGCCGCGGTTGGCCATCGCGAGGAGGTAGGGCCGGTTGAAGCTGAGCTCGGGGTGGAACTCGTCGGCGAACTCGTAGCCGGGGCCGCCGGTGCCGTTGCCGGTGGGGCAGCCGCCCTGGATCATGAAGCCGTCGATGACGCGGTGGAAGGTGAGGCCGTCGTAGTAGTTGCCGGTGGTGGGCTGGCCCGTCTCGGGGTCGATGTATTCCTTGGTGCCGCCAGCGAGGCCGACGAAGTTCTCCACCGTCTTGGGGGCCTGGTCCTCGAACAGGTCGATGACGACGTCGCCGCGGTTGGTGTGCAGGGTGATGGTGCTCACTTAGGAAGTCCTTTCGGGATCTGACTCGCAGTCAAGTGTGGCCCCATGCCGTGGCGAGGGCCAATCTGGGGTTCCCTCTTGTGGATTGCCCACACCCCGGTAGCGTTGTGGGTGCTCGATCACGAGCCACAACCATTGGAGGAACTTGTGAACAAGTCACAAGAGCTGAAGAAGGCCGCCGTGGAGACCGCCTCCGCCGCCGCCGAGTACTCATCCGCCGCGCTCAAGGACGGTCTGGAACTCGCTCAGCAGCTGCTGACCGAGGCACAGAGGCAGGCCGGTCCGGCGCTGCACGACGCGAAGGTCCGCACCGCCGACTTCGCGTCGAAGCGCCTCGACGACCTCGAGCCGCATATCAAGGAGGCGCTGGAGAAGGTCGCGCCCGCCGTCGAGGCCGCCCGCGAGAAGGTCGCCGACGATCTGCTGCCGAAGCTGCAGGACGTGCTGCACCAGGCCGCGGAGCACCCGCTCGTCGTCGAGGCCACGCAGCGCGGCACCGCCGCCGTGCAGGCGCTCGCCGGCGACCTGGAGCCGTTGCAGCCCGAGAAGAAGAAGAGCAAGTGGAAGTCGGTCGTGAAGTTCCTGGCCATCGGCGCGGCGGTCGCCGGTGCCGTGGCAGCCGTGCGCCACTTCCTCTCACCGAAGGACGACGGCTGGACGGCGCACGAGCCGTCGAAGGCCTATGTGAACAACAACGACACCTTCTCCAACGCCGCGAAGTTCGCCGCCGACATGGAGGCCGAGGCCAAGGAGGACCACGTCGAGGTCGTCTCCGAGGAGGAGATCCAGGAGCAGGACGACATGACCTCGGAGGGCGGCCCCGCCCCCGACGTCGAGTTCGTCACGGGTGAGGACGCGGCCCGCCACGCCGGCTACGGCGAGGGCGCCTTCGTGGGCACCACGCCCCCGGAGGGCTACACCATCAAGGGCAACGAGCGCTCGAAGAAGTACCACGTCCCTGGCACCGGCGGGTACGAGCGCACCATCGCCGAGGTCTGGTTCAACTCGGAGGAGGCCGCCGCCGAGGCCGGCTTCGTCAAGGCCCAGCGCTGACC
>RRZT012687587.1_pt1 | contig 14786 bp, 10 predicted proteins | sample 2165551 | NCBI WGS metagenome assembly RRZT01 (sample SAMN10456910, study PRJNA506462) | wastewater metagenome | biome: wastewater; feature: sludge; material: wastewater sludge; isolation source: wastewater sludge with Escherichia coli K12::gfp cells carrying plasmid... | place: USA: Moscow, Idaho... | reverse complement strand
TTTATGCTTTTCTAAGATATTATCTTTAAATTTTCTATATTTATTTCATTTCCCATTTTAGAATCTGTTAAAACTTCTACCTTATAATCTTCAGATTTAATAAGTCTTATCCTTTGCCTAGTATTTAATACTATCTCTAAATTGTTATCTTCTCTATTTGTTTTATCAAATATATCTTCCATTAAATCCAATTCTGCATCTTTAAAATTTCCATATATATTTATTTCTTTTATTCCATTTATATTATTTTTAATTGTATTTGGCTCCATTCTCTTTCTCATATACTCTCTAGTGCTTTCATCTTTTAATTGTTGGAAACCAAGTTGAAATGGAACTTCACTAAAAAACGGAAGATAAGCATTTTTCCAAGGCATTTTTTTAGATATTAAATTAAAAAATAGTCTAATTTTTAACCATTCAGGTTTTGTTATTTCAATCTTTTTATCTTGCAATTTACTATATAGTTTATCAATATCCTCGACCTCTATTATTAAACAAATTAAACCTCTATGTCCACGATTATACATATCCGTCCATTCTTTAATCCAACCTCCACCATCTTCTTTTAAAATATTTACCATCTCAAAATATTCTTCACCTATCCAAATATTAGAAACTTTAAATCCACCTGTTCCCTTACCTTTTTGTGGTTCATATAATAATCCATTATTTCTAATTTTAGTTATTATTGAATTATCATTTTGGTATTTTTCATCAATGTTTAAAACTATATGATCAATTTTCATTATCTTCCTCCAAATATTTTATTATTTCTTCAACTAAATTTAATTGAATATCAATTGTGTCTTTCATATTCTCCACTACTAAATATTGGATTTTATCTAAATCTGTATGTTCCTCTTTTGTTTCTATACCTTCTTTTATTGATAATTTTGCTTCTAACAGCTTTTCTTTTCTGTTATTTAACATATTTATTTTATCCATTATATTAAATGAATTAATTCCAGATAATGCAATAAAAAAATCATAGGAGAATTGAATCTTTTCTGATTCAATTGCTTCTTTAATCCATTCTTCTCTTTTCAATTTTCCAGTTTCCGTTATTTTATATATTGTCTTTTTCCTTTTTCCAACTGATTGAATACTTTCTATATCTATATGCCCTTGTTTATATAGTGAATTTACTGCATTTTGAATTGAACCTATCAATATATTTGCCCAACGCATTGCATCGAATTCTTTTAGTGAAGATTTAATATCATAAACAGACATTTCTTTGATTTCTAAAAGATTTAAAACTAATAATTTTATCATTTCTATACTCCTTATAGTCAAATTTGATTATAATTTATTATAGTTAAATTTGACTATCTTGTCAATATTTTTTCACAAAAAAAAGATGGATTAAATCCATCTTTAATATTATTAATATGTCGCGATTGGTCCATTTGGGGTATTTACTATATCTATTTTAGTTTCAAATATATCTGTTAATATATCCGAATCCATTATCTTATCAATTGTACCAAATGCTGCTACCTTTCCATCTTTCATCGCACATATTCTATCCGAATACTTTGCAGCAAAGTTTATATCATGCATTACAGTAAGAATTGTTCTACCAAATTTAGTTGCTGCTTGTTTTAAATGCTCCATCATTTGTACAGAACGAGCTACATCTAGATTATTTAAAGGCTCATCTAATAGTACATATTCAGTTTCTTGACATAGTACCATCGCCACATATGCCCTTTGTCTTTGTCCACCAGAAAGTTCATCTAAATATCTATTCTCTAATTCTTCAAGACCTAAAAAATCAATATACTTTGATATAATTTCTTCATCTTCATTTGTAAGTCTTCCCTTTGAATATGGAAATCTACCAAATCCAACTAATTGTCTTACAGTAAGTCTTGTTACAAAATGATTTTCCTGTCTTAGTATTGTCAATATCTTAGCTAAATCTTCTGATTTTGATTTTGACACATCCATATTGGCTACTTTTATCTGCCCTTCATCCATATTTAACAATCTACCTATCATTAATAATGTTGTTGATTTTCCAGCCCCATTTGGCCCTATTAATGAAGTAATACCTGCTTTTGGTATTTTAATATCTATAGGGCCTATATTTACTTCTTCACTATAATTTTTTCTTGCATTATTTATTTCTATCATAGACTTCCCTTCCTTAACATAACAATTAAAAACATTATCCCACCAAACATCTCTATTATTATAGAGACTACACCTTGTGCATTAAATATATGATACATAAAGAAATATGCTCCAGTTATAACTAAAAATCCTATAGCAAGTGCCATTGGAAATAAATACCTATGATCATAGGTAGGAGCTGCTTGATAGGTCATAGTTGCAACTAAGAAACCGTAAAAAGTTAATGGTCCAACTAATGCTGTTGAGATTGACATTAGTACAGAAACTAATACTAAAGTATATATAACTCCACCTTTATGATTTATTCCCAGTGATGTACTTGTATCACTACCTAGAGATATTACATTTAATTTTTTTGAATATAACAATAATAAAATGGCTACTATTATAACAATTGGTATAGCTATTGGAAAATACTCTGCATCTGCATTATTTACTGAACCAAATAATCTTGCTTGAAGTATATCAAATTCTGATGGTGCCAATAATTTTCTCATAAAAGTTGATACTGATTTTAAACCAGTCCCCATAATAACACCTATTAATAACATAAGTTGTAAATTCCCATACTTCCCAGATAATAACCATCCATAAAGTATTAAACACATCAAGACCATAACTATTACTTGAAATAAGAATGATCCAATACCTTTAGAATTTACAAATACTGTTATACCACCTAGAAACATTGTTGCTGTATGTATTGTAGAATATAATGCTTCAAATCCCAATAGTGAAGGTGTGATGATTTTATTATTTGTACTAGATTGAAATGCTAATGTTGATAAGCTTTGACAAACAGCTGCTATTAACATTGAAACCAATGCCACAACTCTTCTTTTAACAACTGGTTTAAATGAAGGTGAATTTACTGAAACAGGATTATTATAGACTAAAAGTCCATAGGAAAAAATCAATCCTAGAGTTATTAGTAAAATCAATAAAAACCAATATCTTCTTTCTTCTTTTTTTGTACGAAAAGCTTTAGCCGTTCTCTTTTCGTTTTTTATCCTAAAATCTAACTTAATATTTTCTTTATTTCTTAACATTGATTTATTCATTTTAACCTCCGTTGTTTCAATAACATAACAATAAATACAATTGCTCCTAATGTTCCTAGTATCAATGAAACTGGAACTTCAAAAGGCATTATAATTGTTCTAGAAATAATATCGCAAAATGTAATAATTCCCATACCTATCACGCATACCCAAGGTAAATTATTTCTTAAATTATCTCCTCTATACATAGATACAATATTGGGCACTATTAAACCTAAGAATGGAAGATTTCCTATTACTGCTGCTACGATTCCCACAATTAGTGAAATAATTCCAGTACCTAATAGAACTATTTTATTATAATTCTGCCCTAAACTTGTTGCTATATCTTCTCCTAAGCCTGCCAAAGTCAATCTATCTGCATATTTAAAAATTATAATTGTTGCTATCACAATTAACCACAAATATTCATATCTACCTTTTTGTACAGGTGCAAAGGAGCCAACAAACCAAGTTTCTATATTCTGTGTCATATTAAATACTAATCCAATAAAAGTTGAGACTGCTGAAACAACCGCTCCTAACATCATACCTAAAATAGGAACTATTAATGATGATCTAAGTTTTACTCTTCTTAAAAGTAAAAAGAAAATCATAGTCCCAATGAAAGAAAATATAATAGCTCCTGTCATTCTCAAAACTAATGATGGTGCCGGAAATAACAAATATACAAAAATAAGCCCTAAACCGGCCCACTCAATGGTGCCTGATGTTGTTGGCTCTACTAATTTATTCTGTGTAATTAATTGAGTTACTAGTCCTGAAATTGACATGGCTGCTCCTGTTAACATTAGAGAAATGGTTCTAGGTACACGAGTTATAAAGAACATTTCTAATCCATCTTCTTGTCCCCGAATATCATAAACTCCTGTAAATAAGGATATGATTCCTAGTATAACTACAATTGTTACTGCAATTATAAAAGATTTTGTCCATAATTTATTTTGTTTAATTTTTGAGGGCTGAATAGCCTCAGCCCCAATTGTTTTTTTCATTATTTAATTCTAACTCCTTTAACTTACTTTCCTAAAGAATTTGCTATATTTTGAAATAATTCTATATATGTTTGTATTGATTCATTAGTGTAAGTATCATTTGGTGCATATAGTACTTGTCCAGACTTTATTGCATTAGTATTTTGTAATGCTGGTGAATTTTCTATAACATCTTTAGCTGGTACTGCATCTTCACTTGAAGATACTGCTGCATCACGATCTAATACAAATATCCAATCTGGATTACTTTCTGCTATAGCTTCAACTGATATATCATCACCTTTATGGTCTGATGATGAACCATCAATTTCTAATGCTGATTTCCAATTAAATACCTCATACATTGGTCCCCAAACTCTTCCTGAAGTTGGTGCTGAAAAACCAATTTCTCCACCCGATACTACAACACTCATAATTGTACTTGTGCCATCATATGATTTTTTTGCCTCATCAATTACTTTATCAAAACTTTCTACTAATGCTTTTGCTTCATCATTTTTATTAAAAATTTTACCCAATGCCATTGTAGAATCTTTTAATCCATTTATTAAACTTTCACCTGCTGCAGAGTTTTCTCCTGATACATCAAAACTTAAATCTATAACTGATGCATTTGGAACTAATGCTTTTATTTCATCATAATAACTAGCAAATCTTTGACCTATTATTACAAGTTCTGGTTCAACTGCTGCCAATATTTCTAGATTTGGTTCTTTATGATCACCAATATCTTGAACACTATCATTACTTACATATGGTGAATCAGAAGGCATTACTGCTTTAGGAACTGCTGCTAAATCTATTCCCCAACCAGATAATGTTTCAAAAGTTCTATTATCTAATGCAACAACATTTTTTGGATTAACTGGAACTTCTACTATTCCATGTATATCTTTAACTTCAACAGTATCTGTTGATTCATTTTTTTCTTCCTCATTTGTTTTAGCTTCTTCTGTCTCAACTTTTTCAGGTTCTTCAGTAGTTTTTGGTGAATTTCCACAGCTTGTTACCATTAACATCATCGCCAACATTAAAAAAGTTAATCTAAGTATTTTCTTATTTTTCATCTAATCTTCTCCTTATTATAAGCTCGTTTTTAAGCTGATTTCTCTTTAATAAATATCTTTAATAAAAAATTCTAGTAACTCTTAAAACCAACTCCTTTATATATGTTTCCAAATTAAACTAAGTACTTAATCAATATCAAATAGTAAACCTGTTATTTTTACATCATTGATAACGATTATCATATTCATTGTATCTGTATAATTAATTTTTGTCAACTTTTTTAATTGGCTATTTTACAACATAAGGTAATTGTAACGATTACAATTTTGAATATTTTTACATTTATATTTCACACAAAGTCTGAAATTTAAGCTTTTTATAGTTTAGTAAACTACTCTTGATTAATAATTTATATAATAAATAAAAAAAGCTAAAAATGATTTATATCAACTTTAGCTTTTTTAAAAAATTATTTTTTATATCTGTGATTTAAAAAATAAATATAATTATAATTTTTCCAATTAAATACTATTTCCATATTCTTCTCTATTTAATAAGATAATTTTATAATATCTTCTATTTTTTCACTATCACGATTATAATCTCTTGTATATTTTTGTTTATTAAATTTAATATTTATATGGAGAATAGTCCTTTGCAACTTTTAATAAGGATATAATATTAAATTTCTTATTAACTTTAATACTTTCCATGATTATCCATTCCTCAGTATATTTTCTATATTTTTTACTATTCTATAATATATGCACTTACTATCTCTCCATAATATGCAGTATGAAAATCTTTATTTGCTCCATGATGAGAACTATCTACATTTTCCGGATAATATCTATTTATATTTTCATTAGTTATTTCATTTTCGTCTTGTTTCTGTTTATAAATTATCTTGCATTCTAAAGTTAAAGGTAGTTCCTTAATCCCTGGAACAGATATAATATTAGGTTCCTCTAAAGTTAAACTAAGTTCTTCTATTTTATCTACTGTTCTACCCGACTTTGTTCCACAATATCCTAATATATTTTTCTCAAATTCACCATATGGTATATTTATTGTAAATTCTGGATTCTTTTCAATTAACTCTTTAGTAAAACGATTTTCTCTAACAAATACTATAAATATTTCTTTTCCCCATTCTATACCAAGAGTTCCCCAGCCTATTGTCATCGAATTCACTTTGTCATCTACTTTAGTAGTCAATAGTACACCTGTTTTTACTCCCTTTAGTATTTCATTAGCATAATCAAAAACTGCAATTTCCCTTTTCATCTAATCCCTCCTTAATATACTTTACAATGTTAAACTTGTTATTTTTTATCTAAATTATGATATTATAATTATTATATAGTATTATATATAATTTAGCATAAGTTTAGTAATTAATTTAAATATAGTATAAGCTATATAATCATTTTCATTTTTTTCTAAATATAATTGACTAAAGTAAAGAAAATAATATCTTGATAATATTAAAAGAACTTATACTTCTGGTATAAGTTCTTTTAAATTTAATTTTAACTATAAAATTTATTTGTCTTTCTTTTTAAATACCCAGACACCTGCTAATATCATTGATGTACCTGATACTAGAAACAAACTCATATTAGCTACTCCAGTCCTTGGTAATTTAGCAGTATATTTATCTTTAGATATTTTTAAATCCTTAGTATTTGGTTTTAGTGTATCCTCTTCTCCTATTGATGGTATCACCTCTGTTATTTCTTCATCATCTTTTAAATTAACCGGTGGAGTCACTGATGGATCTTTTGATGGATGCACTGGTAACTTATCTTCCGGATCTTCTGGTGGATACACTGGTAACTTATCTTCTGGATCTTCTGGTGGATACACTGGTAGCTTATCTTCTGGATCTTCTGGTGGATATACTGGTAATTCATCTTCTGGATCTTCTGGTGGATATATTGGCGGAATATATGAGTTTTCCACATTGAATCCATCTATACTTGCCCTATAATGTGCAACTGGCTTTTCATTTATAGTATAGATTATCTCAACACCTTTATTGTACTTGGCAAGTTCGCTAAAAATATATTTCCAATTACCATCATTATCTGAACTTACTTCCACCTCATCAATTTTTTCAGTCTTTGAGTCAATCGTCCTATACAATTCAATTTCTATGAACTGCGGTCGTCTTCCATAAATATTATTATGGTCATTCCAAGTCTTCTCACCTTCAATATCAATCACTTCAGGAATGTGGGTATTCGTTATAGTAAATGAATTTTCTTTTGATTCGATTTGACTTTCATATCCGCTCACTGCCAATTCCTCTACTTGGTACTGGATTTTCTTATCTGCATCGTTGTACTTAGGCAAGTTTCTGAAAATGCGCGTCCATTCATTCTCTTCGCTCAGTACAACTACTTCAGCAACCTCTCCGTCAGCTAATAGATTTATTGTAATCGACTCAGGTCTAATTCCATCACGATTTTCCCCGTCATCCCATTTTTTAGTCACTAACACATCAACATGTTCAATTCTCTGATTTATTATATCGTCAATACTATCTACTAGACCTAGTGTTCCATCACTGTTTCTGATGACTGTGAACTCTACTTCATCACCTATTGGAACATAGCCCTCTGGCGCTTTAATCTCAACAATGCTATAATTTTCTTCATCTAAGCCACGTATTAACACTAGTCCTTCTGAATCCGATTTCAGAATCATAGCTTCCTCTTGCGACTCTACCCAGATTACTTCTCTTGTAGAGTTTAATCCACCGTAGAATTTGTCGCCCATCTTTATTATAAATTCTGCGTCCTTTAAACCTTGTCCATTATTTGAAGCAAGTTTTTTGAAGCTAAAGGAAGACAGTTCATTGCCAACTTGAATTAGATTTCCAACATCCTTTGAATTTTGTAATCTAATTTTCTTTCCGTTTAACAACTCTTCACTAATTGTATAACCCTTACCTGCTTCAACTTCATATATTAAATAATCTGTTTCCGTTCTCAAACCACCGAAATTAAGAATCCCATTTTCATCAGTAATACCTTCACGTAGTTTGACATTCTTAACGCCCTTCTTAGTAGACCACAGTTCTAGCTTCACTCCTGCAAGTTTCAAATCAGTATTTTCTGAATCAACCTTTTCAAGAGTAACAGAGGTAGTCTCTCCCTGACCTGTAGCACCTGTTGTAATTACGACTTCATTGACATTTTTTTCAGAGTTTATTGTTTCAGTTCCTGTACCATCAAGTTTAACACTGTTTGATACTGGCTCAGAACCACTGTCATTAGTCGGATCAATATCGGCAAAGTATTCGATGAAATATGCAGTGTCAATGGTTTCATTGAATTTGATAGTAAGTGTCTGTTCGCCAGTCTCGTTATCCATTACCAAATCAACAGTATAATCTATGTCTGCTAACTCGCCTTTAGTGAAGAGACCTGAGTTATCTGGATTTGCAATTGCATTATACACCTTTATCGAATCTTTAGAGATTATTTGATTATTAGAAGGCTTGTCTATAATTTTCAAATCACTTATTGTCGATTGTGATTTATTGACTGCAATCCCCCATGTAATTCTGTTAATCTCCTTTAGTAATGCGGATTTTTCTAAGTGATTTCCTGCATTTGCAACTGACACTTGTACAGTTACTTCTTGCTCTCTTCCAGCATTTGTATAAAATGCGGTATTCACATAAGGATTTACGATTACCTGATCTTTAAGATGTGTCTTAAACACTAAAGCATAGGATAGATTCTTTCCTTCAGGTAGATTGACCTTTAGAATGCCATCTTCCCCTGGCTCAATTATATCAGCACCCCTTACCTCTTCTCCTAAGTTTACAGAACCATTACTTGCAATATCAACCTCTATCAGTTTTGCGCTTCCACTTACATATTCTTGTGAAGGGTCAATTTTATCTACAATACTTGCGCCAATTAACTTCTCTTGACGGTAGTTTGAAACCACTGTCCAAGTAATCTCTTTAGTTCTTCCATTATAAAAACCATTTTTACTTGAATCCATTACAAAATCAACTTCAATAGGGTAACTAGCTTCTCTAGTTGTCTCATGTAAATTTCTGTTTACATCAGTCCACTTGTGAGTAGCAGTATTGATTACCTTAGCTCTACCTTCATCGTCTTTTAATAGTTCAAGTGGCTCAAACTTAGTTTTGTATCTTATATAGAACTTTTTAGAAGTTGGTGCATTTAAACTAACTTCTAATCCATCTTCTGAAAGTTCCAATTCATAGTCGTCTTCACTGAAACCATCTATTGAAAATGAGTCTACCACATATTTTTGTCCTTGTGAGAATGTATCTTTTAACGACCAATTCTCCATGTAATACATCGCCTTATTAACTTCAATCACCCATAAAACCTCACGGGTATCGTAGTTTATATCTCCCCATTTTGATAGACCTTGCTCAGATATAGTTCCTGAACCCTCTGTACTCAGCCCTTCACTAGTAGTCACATAATTCTTAAAGCTAGGTTTTGTATTCCCACTTACTATACCATTGTATTTTGTATCATATTCTATTTTCAAAACAAAGTCTATTTCCTTATTCAAAGTCATCTTGAAGTTTCTATCATTAGTGTGAGTAATCGAATAATATGATTGGTCCAGCTCACTACCATCTTCTTTATAGATTTTTATAGACTCTTTTATAATCGTAGAGTTTGACTCTTCAGGCAATTCATCTTGTAGCCATGTTTCAGCAGGTAACTTCTTACTATTGTTATTGTAAGAAATTGACCATTCGTAAATATGACTTCCCAAAGTCTCATTAGGTTTTGAATTAGATTTAGTTACAAATCTCTCATAAGTTCTTCTGGCAGTTGCTCTTGCCTCTAAAGGCTCTCCACCATTAGTGAACTCTGCAATGTTTTCAAACTTCAATTCTCCACCATTAGCTGGGATTAAATCGCTGTCAAAAGAAGTTTCATATAGTATCACATATGACTTACGGCCTTGGCTTCCGTCGAAGATAACAGTCGAATCTTCAATGTTCACTCCTGTTGCTTCATCACCTCTACTAATAACATTTCCATCTAAATCAATGAACTGTTCATAGACTTTTATACTGTCAAGTTTAAGTCCTTCCGGTAATATATCAACAACTTTCGCTCCTGAAACTATTTCGTTCATTTCCGTATTTACCGAAACTTCCCAAAATACTTTATCATCTCTCGTTATTCCCGAAGTTGACTTACTAATAGAAGATCCACTAGCAGGCTTTACATTTAGTATTAATAACTCTTCACTACCAGGCACTGGAACAGTAATTTCCTTAACACCAGTTTCTAAATAAGTATTAATCATCTGTGTAAATTCAACAGCACCACTAATGTTTTCTTCTGTCTCAATTAATGAATTGAACACTAGGCGTAATTTCCCATTGGAAAAAGTATAAGTTCCGTAATCACCAAGGTTTCCATTGCTCTCAATCGAGGTAATGCCCTTAGGTTGATCAATTTCTATATAATCACCTGCCTTAAGTTCATCTACATGTAATATATCATTTGGAATAGACCAGTTGTATAAGATTTTTAATACATCATCTGAGCCAGCTTCAGCTTCACCACTTACCTCGATACCATTCAGATAGAACTTCACAGCATCTATTATTTTGGCATCTGGAAATAGTGTTTGAATATCTCTTCCTTCTCCATTAATTGAAGCTTTTTCAATATTTATTTTCTCTTTGTATAATGGTTCTGTTATACCTATATCTCCAACTGTAACAGTTAAACTCTCTTGTCCAGTAGAAGTCATAATATTAATCTCTTCGCTACTCTCTAATATTTTTGTGAACTCCAAAGCACCTCTAGCACCTTCAAATACTTCAATATCTGAAGAGAAAGTCAATCTAGCATTTGCACCATTCTGTTCAATTGTTCCATATTCTTTTAAAGCTCCCATTACAGAATTTAATATGAATCCATTTGGAACTTCAAATTCAATATAATCTCCTTCTCTCACATCATCGTCATAATTTGGAATATTTATATTATAGACAAATTTTATTACATCCTTAGGCGAAGCAGTCACTTCTCCATTAACTTCAATATCATTTTTAAAGAATTTAACAGAATTAATAATTGAAATATCTGTTAAAAGTCTAGTCCCTTCTCTATCATTAATTTGATTTATAATATTTTCAGTTTTATTTTTATCATCTATATTCATAAGTGTTTTGTCTATATTTGTATCAATATCTTCCTGTTCTTTTAATATATCTAGATTACTTTCTTTTTTACCTCCTTCTATATCTTCTTCAACTAATACTTCTACCTTTTCAGTTTCAGAATCCTTAGAACTATTGGCAAAAGCTAAAGTATCTATTGGTATTGAGTGAAATATAATTAGTACAGCTAAGATAGTAAGCAAAAACTTATTTAAAATAGCTTTGTTTCTCTTTTTCAACCTTATCCCCTCCGATTATTTTTATAAAGATAATAGTATATAATACAGATACTTTTATCTTTCCATAATTAAATTACCATACTGCATTGTCACAGTTAAGATTCAATTATTTGAAACCTGATGAGATATTTCATTTTTATAATTTATTCATTTTAAACTATTGTAAATTAGTAGTTTCATTTTTCTATATCTAATGCTCCTTTTTTTATAGTCTGTAGATTTTTTATATTTCATAGGGTTGTTATGTTAAAATAAAATAGTCACTAAAAATAATTGAAAGGATTTGGAGAGATGTTTGGCATAGACAAAAACACCTTAATAAAGCATAAAATACTACTAATTTTAGACAATAATAATAAGTTTGTTTCTACTACAGAATTGGCAAATAAAATTAAAGGTAAGAGCCATGCAACTATAAGAAAAATTTGCGCAGAACTAAAGGAAGATATTAAAAAAAATTATACAAAAAAAGAAGTTGAGTTCATTTCCAATAAACATTATGGAAATAAATTAATATTACACACAGTCAATGTGCATAATATCACTACTTTACTTTATTCAAAAGACATAAACTATGAAATATTGACAAAACTATTGTATTATAAAGAAATATCAACACATGACTTTTGTACAGAACACTATATAAGTGCATCTCAACTTAGGAGAAAGATAAAGAGTATTAATGAAATCTTGGAAAAATTTAGAATTAAAGTAACTGTTTCTGAAAAAATTAAACTTGTTGGAAGTGAGCATATCATTATTGCCTTTCATTTTGTATTAATATATTATTTCTATACTTTCTTCGCAAAAATAAATTTCATAGATGATTATAAAAAATTGATTAAAGAGACAATGGAAATTCTTAATTATTTAAAAATAGAGTATGATGAGAACACGGTAAAAATGGCTACTATTATGTATTTCATAATTGCTAAGTCTAATGAGTTAGGTCAAAAATTTGATGATGAATATATCAAAAATTATCTTGATGGAATAGAAGTATTAGAAAAACCAAGTTTTCTTGATGTATTTTCTGAATCTCATTGGAAATTTCTCAATCTAACACTTTATACTTCAGATTTATATAATTTTAAAATTGGCATTTCTGAGGATTTAAAAAAGAAAGCCGTTCCTGAAAATGATGTTCTAAATTGGGTAAATTCATTTGAAAATCATTTTCGCAAATTATCATATGCAGAAATAAATTATTTAAAAGAAACTTTGTTCAAAATCGTTATGTCTAATGAAACTATACTGACATATAATACAATATTAATGTTATTAGACACCGTCGACTATGATGATTTAAACTTTACGTATCCACAATATATGAAAGAATTTGAAAACTTTTGGAATGAATATGCAAGTGAATCTTCTTTAACTAATGAATTATTTAAGGTTGAAAGTCTACTAATCTGTATTAAATTTTATGGATTGGATATGATTAAACCAACTATAAAGGTATATTTATATACAAATACATCTCCACTTTTTACCATATATTTAAAATCATCTATAAAGACTACATTTAGCAATAAATATTCCATCGTATTTACCGAAACTCAAGAAGAGTCCGATTTAACCATTGTGACTACTGGAAACTTAATAAAAAATCTTGAAGATAAAAAATTAGTTGTTATAGATAGTAAAATCTCACACAATGATTACAATAAAATTTCTAATGAAATTCATAAGATTTTAAACTTGAAGAAAAAGGAATTATAATATTAATTATTTTTTAAATATAATCAGCTTTTAATAATTTGTTATCATATTAAATAAAATATAACTCCAGTGACTAATATTTGGAGTTATATTTTATTACCTAAAAAATATTTTATTTTTTATAGCTCTTGTTTAAGTTCTTCTAAATTAACAATATTATAAACCCTATTCAAGAATTATTTTAATTTCTCCAATAAAATCTTCTCCCTCTATTCCAAAATAGTTCCCTCCATCTGGTAAAGTAATTATCTTTTCTAACTCTCCTTTTTTGTCAATTAAAGTTTCTATCTCTTCACTTCCAGACTCCCAAAACACTTTAGCTGAACCTTTAATTATTTTTAATGAACATTTTATTTTCAGTTCTTCTCCTTTATCACGCTTTATAGTAGTTCCACCAAAAAGATATTCTATATCTGAAAAACTATTATAATTAGCTATATATTCTCCCGTATAATGATCTACACCAAATATTCGCTCCCCTATAATTATATTGTCCTTACTCAAGGTTCTATCTCCAACAACAGATATTATTTTATTATATTGCTCTAATATTTCATTCTTTGAACAACCTACCAATGAAATAATACTAATAATTATTATAGATATAAGAAGTATTATTCGTTTATACATGCTTACCATCCTTTTCTTTTCGCTAATTTAGTATTATTTACTTGCTTATTACTCTCCTTTTTACTAATAAAGTTTAAGGAGATAATAGCAATTAAACACATTAAAATTATAACAAAAATACATAGTCTAAAATTCCAATTAACTGAACTATCATAATTTCTATATCCAATTATTCCAAGAGCTGCTGTTATAGGATATATATTAGCCACATTCATATTGCCTACTGCAAAAATTCCCCCATATCCGTATACAAAGGAAACTATAACTCCAATTAAATGACTACTAGAGCCAGTACTAGTTATCACTATTATAGGTAATACTGCAATATATAAAAATAAATTCAAAAATATCATCTGTAAGAATGATTGAATCATAAAAAATATATCATAACCTGGAAACTTTATTATCGATTGAGCAATCATAGTAAATAAAAAGCAAACAATTCCCAATAATAAAGAAACTAATCCACAAATAACTAATTTGCCAATAATTAACTTAGGATAAGAAATAGGTATTGTAAGTAAATTTTTCAATGTATCATCTTTTAATTCTGTGTAGGATATTGGAGTGCTAATTTTGAAATTCGATGTTTCAACAATTGAAGCGTTATCATTATAAATTTGTTTTACTACTTGTCGTAATGATTCAACGAACATCACATTTTTCAAAGCACCACCTAATTCAATCCCAAGAATGTCCGGACTGATATATACCCGAAACACTGGACTCATAAAAATATTCTGCAAATATTCTGCTGTTTTTTTATCTCTGGCTCCCACCACACAAGTGGTAGGAAGGC
>RRZT011471693.1_pt1 | contig 14796 bp, 9 predicted proteins | sample 2165551 | NCBI WGS metagenome assembly RRZT01 (sample SAMN10456910, study PRJNA506462) | wastewater metagenome | biome: wastewater; feature: sludge; material: wastewater sludge; isolation source: wastewater sludge with Escherichia coli K12::gfp cells carrying plasmid... | place: USA: Moscow, Idaho ... | reverse complement strand
CTCCGTCCACGGCGACGCGTCGGACCTCGTCGACTGGCTCCGCGCCCTCGGAAAGCAGCCCGACGTGGTGTTCCTGACCCACGGCGAGCCCCACGCCTCAGCGGCACTGAAGAAGCGGATCGCCGACGACCTCGGCTGGGTGGCCGTCGCCCCGAGGCACGGCGAGGTCGTGAGCCTCGCGTAGTCCATCGACTCGATCGTCCTCGCCTCTCGGCTCAGACGAGGTCAGAGCGCCGTCTGGATCCGCCCGGGGATAAGTCGCCTCTCCCCGGTCTCTCGACACCTCTCAGCCGATGGCCTGACTCCCCGGGGGTGGGAGCGAACCGGGCACCATGCTCGCCTGCGTTTGAAACTTTACCAACCAGTCAGTACAGTACTGGGCGTGACTGGCACCCTTGCAACCTCCTCCACCCCTTTGCTCGCCTCGCCTCGACGGCGCTGGATGGCGTTGTCCGTGCTCATCACAGGGGTGCTGCTGCTGGCGATCGACGGCACCGTGCTGTACCTCGCCGTGCCTTCCCTGTCCCGCGAGCTCGAACCAACCGCGGAGCAACTGCTGTGGATCGGCGACATCTACTCGCTGGCTCTCGCCGGCTTGCTGGTGATCATGGGCACCGCCTCCGATCGGGTGGGACGCAAGCGCCTCCTTCTGATCGGCGTCGCCGCATTCGGCCTGTCGTCGCTGCTCGCCGCATTCGCGGCGACCCCCGAGACGCTGATCGCGGCCCGCGCACTCCTAGGGGTCTCCGGGGCGGCCATCATGCCCTCCACCCTCGCGCTGATCCGGAACATCTTCACCGACCCCAAGGAGCGCACCCGGGCGATCGCGATCTGGTCGGCGGCGTTCGGGGGCGGTTCGGCGATCGGGCCGCTGGTGGGCGGCTTACTGCTCGAGCACTTCTGGTGGGGATCGGTGTTCCTCGTCAATGTGCCGGTGATGCTCGTCATGCTCGTCGCCGGAATCGTGCTGCTGCCGGAGTCGAAGAACCCGACCCCCGGCCGATTCGACGTGTGGTCGGCGGTGCTCTCACTGGCGACGGTCACGCCGCTGGTGTACGCGATCAAGCACACGGTCGCTTCCGGCTTCGATCCCGTCACCGCCGCCTGCCTGATCGGGGGGCTCGCCGCGGGATACCTCTTCGTTCGCCGGCAACGACGCCTGGAGAATCCGCTCCTGGACGTCGAACTGTTTCGCATCCCAGCTTTCAGCGGCGCGGTCATCGCGAACGTGATCGCCATCTTCTCGTTGACCGGACTGCTGTTCTTCTTCTCGCAGTACCTACAACTCGCCCGCGGGTACAGCCCGCTCATCGCCGGGATCGCGGAGATGCCGTCCACCATCGCCTCGATCATCGTCGTGGCGTTTGTCGGCGCGTTCGTCGCGAAGCTCGGACGCGGGCGGGCGATATCGCTGGGCCTGCTCATGGCTGCTGCCGGTCTGACGTTCATCGCCTGGGCCGGGGGCCAGGATAGCTACCTATGGCTGGGAATCGGCCTGGCGCTGCTGGGGTTCGGTGTAGGCCTGGCGATGACATTGACCGCGGACGTCGTACTCTCCGCCGCGCCGCCCAAGAAGGCCGGTTCCGTGTCGGCGATCACCGAGACAGCATACGAACTGGGAATCGTGCTCGGGATCGCGATCCTCGGATCCCTCGTCACCGGCGTCTACCGCTCCCGGCTCGTCCTGCCCGGCTCCCTCCCGACGGACGTACGGCTCCGAGTCGAGGACTCACTCGCCTCGGCGATGGCCGTGCTCGATGCGAGATCCCCGGCCGCGCTGGCCGCTCAAGAGGCCTTCGTCACCGCGATGCAGATAACCTCGATCGTGGCGGCCGCGCTCACCGCGATCGCCGCTGTTGTCGCCTGGAAACTGATCCCGTCGCTGCGCGAACGCGAAAGCCCTGGGATCCGCACGGAAGGAGGCCATTGATGGGCCGCACCGCAGGACGATCACCCGAGGACACCCGCAGCCTCCTACTGTCCGCCGCAGCCGAGATGATCCGCGCCAAGGGGTCCTCCGCAACCCTCGACGATATCGCCGGACACGCCGGCGTCTCCAAAGGCGGACTGTTGTATCACTTCGCCAGCAAGGACGAGTTGCTTGTCGAACTGGCCAAGGACCTTCTCAGCGAGTTCCGGATCTGCGTAGAGGCCGAGATCGACCCCGACGATCGCGAGCCGGGAAGATTCACCCGCGCCTACGTCCGAGCCCTGCTGTCAGTCGTCCATGACGAAGCCGCCGCTCGCGAAAGCGTCGCTCTTGTCGCTCAGCTCGTCACGAACCCCGCCATCGCAGAACTAGCAAGAGCCGAGTCCGACGCCATCGAGGCACGACTTCGCGCTGACGGACTCCCCGACGAGGTGCGCGTCCTCATCGTTGCCGCAGCGGACGGCGCCAACAGCGCCCCGATCTGGGGCGGCGCATCCCGATCCCCAGCCGAACTCGGCCAGCTTGAGCAGCGACTCATTCTGCTCACCCGCGAACCCGGCCTCTGGCAGCAAGTGACCGCTACTCTCGAGATTTGCTGAGGCTTGAAGAACTTCAGCGGGGGCCGCTCCCGACTGGCGGGCGGTACCGCCGACGGGTGTGACCGCCGTCCCCGAGCAGCAGATGCTGCCGGTCTCACTCGGTGCCCCCGACGGGATTCGAACCCGTACTTGGGCGGGTTTAAGCCGCCTGCCTCTGCCAATTGGGCTACGAGGGCGCGCTCGGGAGTCTACAGATCGGCGAGTTCGGCCACGGCTGCGTCGGGCTCGGCTCCGCGCGACTGGGCGAACAGCTCGACGGCACCCTCGTACAGGCGGCGGGCGCGGACGACGTCGGTCGCCGCGGCGCGGCGGGCCAGGCGCAGCGTCGCACGAGCCTGCTCGTAGGTGAACGAGGCGCGGGCGGCCAGGTCCAGCGCGCGCTCCCAGTGGGCGACGGCGTCGGCCTCCTCGCCTGTCGCCAGCAGGACGTCGCCGAGCGCGATGTGGAAGTTGGCCCGCTGGCTCGGGTCCGCGATCTGCTCCTCGTGCCGCTGCACCTCGCGCAGCGCCGCCAGCGCGCCGACGGCGTCGCCGCGGGCGAAGCGGGCGAGCGCGAGCGCGGTCGACGCCTGGAGCGCGATCCGCTGGCTCCTCCCCTCGGCCAGGGCGAGGGCCTCCCGCGCGGCCGTCTCCGCGCCGTCGAGATCGCCGAGGGCGAGCAGCGGGTCCGCCAGGTTCGCGTGAGCCAGCGCGATAACGGGCACGGGAACGCCGTCGGACGCCCAGGCGTCCTGGATGACCGTACGGTGCTCCTCGGCCGCCCCCGCGTGATCGCCCAAGCGATGCAGCGCGATGGCGGCGTTGTCGCGCACGACGGCGCGCGCGAGGTCGCCGCCGGGTACGCCCTCGGAGTCGCGAGCCACCTCGAGGAACATCGCCCGCGCCAGCCCCAGGTCGCCTGCCCGGCCGTGGACGATGCCGATGTCGTTCATGGCGCTGAGGTCGAGCCGACGGATGCCTGCCCTCCCGGCGTAGTCGCGGACGATCCGCAGCTGCTCCAGCGCGCCGGGATCGCCCGAGGACGAGAGCACCTGCCCCAGGAAGGAATGCGCGACGGCCGCCGCGCCGGGGTCGTCCGTCTGCGCCGCCGCCTGCACGGCCTCCTCGAAGTACGCCCTGGCGAACGGCAGCGAGGTCTGTTCGTGCACGAAGCGCCCCACGGCCTCCGCGAGATCGACGGCGAAGCCCGGGGCCCACGGGGCCAAGGCCCGCGAGACCGCGACGAGCCGACCGAGCTCGCCCCGCAGCCACGCGCTTCCCTCGGCGCCGGAGACGGCGATCACACGCCGCCCAGGCGTCCGCGACCGCGCGATCGAGCCGGTGTAGAGCGCCTCGGTCGCCGCCCACGCCGCCTCGAGCAGGTCCTCGCCGAGCCTGCGCACCGCCGCGTCGCGCGTCGTCTGCGCGTCCTCCTCCCAGGACTGGGCCGCGGCGAAGGCCCGGAGGAGGTCGTGGAGCCCGATCCGCCCCTCCGCCGGGCGCCCGGCGCAGTGCGAGCGCACGAGCCCGTCGGCGATCACGGCGGCCGCGTCCGGCGACGCGCCGAGCAGCGCCGCGAACTGACGTTCCGACAGGTCCTCGCAGGGCTGGGTCGCGAGCAGCCGGAGCGCCTGCCGCTCCGCCTCCGACAAGGCCTGATAGGAGCCGGCGATCGCCGCCTCCACGGCCTGATCCAGCCGGTCGGCCGCGCTGCGGCGGCGCATGGCCGCCGCGTGGTCGGCGAGGTTCCAGCCCGGCCGCTCCGCTATGCGCGCCGCGACGAGATCCGCGGCCAAGGGCAGCCCGCCCGTCAGCTCGACGATCGCCGCCGCGGCGTCCGGCTCCGCGTCGACGCGCACGACGCCGATGCGGTCGCGCAACAGCTCGAGCCCCTCGTCCGCGCCCCACGGCGCGAGGGCTATCACCTTCACGTAGGAGGGCAACTCCAGGGTCCGCCTGCTTGTCACCACGACGGGCGTCGCCCGGCAGCGCCGCAGGAGCTCGCGGACCTGCTCCGCGGTGGCGACGTCGTCGAGCAGGAGGCCGATCCGACGCTGGGCCAACGCACCGGCGATCCCCGCGGCCCGCTCGGGCAGCGCGTCCCCGGCGCCGACGACCTCGAGCGCCCGCTCGATGGCCTCCATCAGCGCCTCGGGCCGGGCCGGGCGCTCGGTCTCCGTGCCCCGCACGTCCACGGTGAGGACGCCGTTGAGGCTCCCCGCCTCCCGCAGCCGCGCGAACACCCGCCCGGCCAGCCGGGTCTTGCCCGCGCCGCCCATGCCCGCGACGAGCACCCGGCCGGCCCTGCTCGCGAACGACACCTCGGCCTCCCGGCCGATGAACGCCGACGACGCCGTCGGCATTCCGAGCCTCGACGACACCACGGCGTCGGACTGCGACTGGTGCGGCACCGCGGCGCACCAGCCGCGCCAACGGACCAGCTCGTCGTCGTCCCCGCCGAGCGCCCGCACGATGTCCTGTACCAGCTCGGCGTCGATGCGACGCCGCCCGTCGCGGAAGCAGTCGTAGACGGTGACCCTGCCGGGCAGCCGCGACGACGGCGCCACCCCGCGCGCCGCGCGCGCCCTGCCGATGCGCTGGGCGAGTTCCCCGAACGACGGCGACCCCGCGGCGATGCGCCGCGCGCGGAGCCGGGCGGCGAGCTCGTCGAGCGTCGCCGGGGGCATCCGCTGCTCCGTCACGTCGTCCACCCGCCCTTCGGCCCTCGCGTCCTCCCGGGCCACGCTATCGGCCCGCGCCGAGACGAGGGGACGGTTCGCCATCGGCGGGACGCCCCTACTTGATGGCGCCCTCCGGCTGGCCCGCGAGGTAACTCAGGGTGCGGGTGGTGAGGAAGCCGCCGTTGTAGAGGGTGATCGCCTGGAACTGATCGAGCACGTTCCCGTTCCGGAGGAGCCCCGCGACCTCGTACCCGGCGACGCTCAGCACCGGCTCGGTGCCGCCGGTGCGCAGCCTGCCGACCTCGTCGGCGAGCTGCTGCTTGCCGAGGTCGAGCGCGCGGCCGAGGACGGCGTCGTACTGCACGCCGACGACGTTCAGGTTCTCGTCGAGGCGGGCGTTGTTGTAGTACTTGTCGACGAGCGACTGGTTGCGGACGTAGTTGTTCAGGCCGTAGCCGAGCGTCGCGTAGGAGGCGTTCGGCTTCCCCTCGCCGATGTAGTCGGCGATCGCGGGCTGCACCTGCTGCTGGGTGATGGCCGCGGCCACCGCGATGTCGACGTTCGCCAGCCGGGCAAGCATCTGGTCGGTCGACGCCCCGTACTGGTCCGCGAGCGGGGCCACCACGTTCTCCGTGAAGGCGGTCAGGTTCGCGTCGGCGCCGCGGCGGAAGAAGTTGCCCACCTGGGCGAGGTCGATCTCGTCCGCGAACGCGGCCCCCGGGTTGTCCCGGCCCACCTCGAAGGTGGCGGCCGACGACTCGAGCTGCGAGCGGGACAACTGCGACCACATCACGGGGATCAGAAGCGAGTCGAAGAACTCCTCCATCGAGGCGTAGTCGTTGGTCTCGTAGCGCTTCTTGACCGTCTCGATCGCCTGCTGCGAGAAGGTCAGCAACGAGTAGGCGTCGAACGCGCCCGCGTAGGCGTTGACGAGGCCCTCGGCGTCGGCGACCGTCTTCGGCGTGTAGGTCGAGAGCCGGTCGAGGAAGGCGAAGAACTCCTTCTCGGCGGTCGACGAGTCGAGCGCCTGCGAGAAGAGCACGTCCAGGCCGTCGAGACCCTGCGTGTAGAGCGGGACGACCATCTCGCCGGTGGCGACGACGGCCTCGAGCAGGGCCGCGGCCTGGGCCGCCAGGTCGTAGGCGCCGGCCTGGAGGCCCTGGCGCTGCAGGTCGGCCGCCTTGGTGGCGTAGCCGTCGACGTAGCCGATCAGGCCCGCCTGGTCGAAGATCGCCTGGAGATCCTTCGGCAGCCGCTGGAAACCGGAGTTGGCCGACGCGTAGCGCGCGAGGGCCGCGTCGGTCTGCGGCTTCACCTTGTCATAGGAGGCCGCGTCCAGCCGCGGGTCGCGGGACACGCCGGGGACATCGATGTTGGCGCCCGTCAGGTGGCTGTAGGCCTCGTAGATGTCGCCGACCTCGATCACCTCGACGCCGTCGCGGTCCCCCGCCCTGATGACGTCGACGAGCTCGCCCTCGTGGTTCGGCGTCATCCGCTGGCCCAGCGGGATGAGGACCTTCGTGAAGCCCTCCTCGGCGGCCGCGGCGATCTTCTCCGGGATGCCGCCGACCGGCCCGATGGTGCCGGTGGCGTTGATCGTCCCGGTCATCGTGACGTGTTCCGCGAACGCGTCCCCCCTCGCCAGCGCGATGAGGCCGGCCGTGGTGAGCGCCCCCGCGCTGGGACCGTCGATCCGACCGTCCGTCGCGAACCGGAACTCGCCCTCGAGCGGCAGCCCGAGCAGCAGCGTGGAGATGATGGCCGCGTTCCACGCGCCCGCCTGCGACTGGGAGCCGATGCCCCCGACCTCGTTCTCCGAGAACTCGACCCGGAAGTCGCCGGGGCTCCCCGGCTGCCTCCTGCTGATCACCGTCGTGCCCGTCGCCCCCTTCGCGCCCGCAACCGCGAGCCAGGTGACGGTGATCTCGGAGTCGGCGGGAGCCGTGGTCGACGCGGACGGCGTCGGCAGGGCGGTCACCGCCGGAGACGGCGTCTGCGGCGGGGCCGCCGCCGAGCAGGCGGCGAGCCCCAGAGCGGCGGCGATGACCGACGCGATCGCCGCCGTGTACCGACGAGAAGCAACCATGATGTCCCCCTGACTTCCGGGTCGAGTTCCCCATAGCTTCGGGCTCGTCAGACCAGAGAGGGAACCTTCGCAGCCGAACCCGAACGATCTCGAACGCCCCGCCGCCAGTGGTCTGTCGCCCTGACGGCACGGATCGGGATGGGGCCGTCAGGCGGGATGAGCGACGAGGCGGAGGAGGGGCGCACCGCGCCTGCTATCGATCGACGCCGGAAGCCCTGAGCACCCGGGGGACGAGGACCGCCGCGGCGAGCGGCAGCGTCGCGAGGAAGAGCCAGGGGAGCAGCGGGGCGACCGGCGGCGCTTCCGCTGCCGGCCCCGCCTCGAACAGCGCGCCGGCTACGAGGTTTCCGAGCAGCACCGCGATCCCCCCGCAGGTCGCGAGTAGGCCGAAGTACACGCCGGTCGCTCGGCCGCGCGCGAAACCCGGCACGAGGCCGAGCCCCGTGGGGTTGACGACGAGGTGGCCGAGCATGATGCAGGTCACCGCGACGGCGAGCAGGGCCAGCGAGGCCGCGCCCGGTCCCGACGCCACGGCGCCCACGGCGAGCAGGAGGAAGGCCGAGACGTGGGCGAGATAGCCGAGGCGTAGCGCGCGGGGGGCGCCGAGGCGCGCCGTCCAGCGGGCGACGGGAAGTTGGAGGCCGAGCGTGAGCACCGAGGCCCAGGCGAACATGAGCGCGACGACGCCCGCGCCGCCGCCTGCGCTCGCGATGGCGAGGGGCAGCGCGAGGTAGAGCTGGTTGTAGGAGAGCAGGTCCGCCGCGTGCAGCGCCGCGAAGGCGGTGAAGCGACGATCCCGGAGCGCGTGCCAGACGAGCGTATGCCGGCCCTCTGCGGCCCGCGGGACGTCGACACGAGGGAGCAGGACGGCGAGCGCGACTCCCACCGCGACGAAGAAGCCGGCCCCGGCGCCGGCCACCGTGGCGAAGCCCCAGCCGAGAAGCCGCGCCCCCAGCAGCGGGCCGACGACCGCCCCGACCTCGCCGGTGACCGCAAGCCAGGCGAAGAGAGATACACCGCGGTGTCCGGCCTCGTCGCGCGCGCGTTGCGCCGCGCCGAGGAGCACGTTGAGGCCTGGGGAGAAGAGCGCCCCGCCGAACCCGGTGAGCGCGGTGCCCGCCACGAAGAGCCAGACGACCGGACGCGTCGGCCACAGGGCCGCCGAGAGCGCCAGGAACCCCACCGACCGGACGGCGCAGCCGAGGAGGATGATCCCCCGCGGGCCGAACCGATCCGCTAGCGCGCCGCCGACCACGAAGAGGCCCTGCTGCGAGAAGGTGCGCACGCCGAGGACCAGGCCCACCGCCGTGGCGCCCAGCCCGAAGTCTCCGGTGAGCACCACGGCGATGAACGGGACGACCGCGTAGAAGCCGACGTTGAAGAGCGTCTGCGTGCCGAGCAGGATCGACGCCCTGCTCCCGGCCCCGTGGCCTGGCGACGGGCGGCCCGGGTTGTGCTTTTCCTCAGCGTTGTTGATAATCATACTCACTATGACTATCAATCCTAGGGCCTCATCCCCCGAACTCGGGAATCTCCCGGCCGCGGAGCCCGGCTCGCCGTGCGGCCTCGAGGTGGTCGACCTCAGGATCTCCATCGGGGGACGGCTCCTCGTCAAGGGAATCTCCTTCTCGGCGGAGAAGGGCCAGCGGGTCTGCCTGCTCGGCGAGTCGGGCTCCGGCAAGTCGCTCACGGCCGCCGCCGTGCTCGGCCGGCTCCCCTCACACGCCGTCGTGGAGGGCAGCGTCCGCGTGAACGGCATCGAGGTGCTGGGCACGCCGTCCTCGAGACGCCCCGACGACGCCCGCGTGGCGATGGTCTTCCAGGACTCGGCCGTGGCCCTGAACCCGCTCGTGCGACTGCGCGCGCAGCTCGTCGAGCCGCTACGGCGACACCGCGGCCTATCCCCCGCCGCCGCGGCCGCGGCCGCCGTCGAGCTGGCCGACTCCGTCGGCCTCCCCGATCCCGCGCGTATCCTCGACCGATTCTCCGGCGAGCTCTCGGGCGGGCAGCGGCAGCGCGTCTGCATCGCGCTCGCGCTGGCGTGCAACACGCGGATGATGGTCGCCGACGAGCCGACCTCGGCCCTCGACGTCGTCACCCAGAAGAAAGTGCTCGACGTGCTGAGCGCCTACACCGCCGGCGAGGACACCCCGGCGCTGCTGTTCATCACCCACGACTTCGCCGTCGCCTCCGAGCTCTGCAGCCACGCCGTCGTGATGAAGGAGGGCCGCGTCGTGGAGCAGGGCCCCCTGGCCGACATCTTCTGCTGCCCGGAGAGCGAGTTCACCCAAGACCTGATCCGCGCCGCCAACGCAGCGACGATCGCGCCCTACGTCACGCGCTTCGCCGCGCTCCCGGACGAGCCTCGGGAGGCCGAGGCCGGCGACGCCGCGGCCCCCTTCTACGACCTCCGCGAGGTCAGCCGCGAGTACCCGCTGCCCCGCACGAGTCTCCTCCGGCGCCCGGGCCGGAAGGCCGCCCTGCTCCCCACGACTCTGCGGATCGACCCCGGCGAGCGGGTGGGCATCGTCGGCGTCTCCGGCTCCGGGAAGACGACGCTGTTGCGCCTGATGCTCGCGCTGGAGGCCAGCGACACCGGGACCGTGCGATGCGACGCGCGCGCCGTCCAGCCGACGGGCGTGCGCGCGCTCCGGTGGTATCGACGGCTGGTTCAGTACGTGCCGCAGGACCCGGCGAGCACGCTGCACCCGCTGATGACGGTGGAACAGCTCGTGCGCGAGCCACTGGTGCGGCTGGGCGTGCCCGGCGACCACGGCGCCATGATCCACGAGGCGCTGCACGCCGTGAACCTGCACCACGAGTTCCTCTCCCGCCGCGCGGCCGAGCTCTCTGGCGGCCAGGCCCAGCGCCTCGCCATCGCCCGGGCCATCGCCACCCGCCCCGGCTTCCTGCTCGCCGACGAGCCTGTCAGCGGACTCGACCTGCCCATGCGCGAGCAGGTCGTCGCGCTGCTGCGGCAGGTCTCCGAGGAGCGCGGCACCGGGATCGTGGTCGTCTCGCACGACCTCTCGATGATCGCCAGCCTGTGCGAGCGCACCGTCGTCATGTACGGCGGCCAGGTCGTCGAGGACCGCCCGACGGCGAGCCTGCTCGTCGACCCCCGGCACCCGCGCACGCGCGAACTCCTCGACGCCATCCCGTCCCTCGACCTGGGGCGCGAAAACGACCCCGTCGCGGCCTGAGCGCCCCACGAAAGCGAGAATCATGGCGAACCCCTCCCGACGCGCGCTGTCGCCCGGCTCGCGCGACGCGCTCGTCACGACCGCCTCGCGCGCCGCGACCATCCTCGCGGTGGTCTTCCTGCTCAGCATCCTGCCGCAGCTCTCCGGCCGCGACGTCGCGGTCTCCATCTACCGGGCGCGATTCTCCGAGGGCGAGATCGATCCCGCGGCGCTCGAGAGGATCCGGCACGAGATCGGCGCCGACGGCGGCGTGTTCGGCTCGTTCCTCGCCTGGCTGGGCAAGGCGGTCCGGGGCGACTTCGGCGAGTCGTGGGTCACCCACAAGCCCGTGCTCCCCGACCTGCTCACCGCGCTCGGCACGTCGCTGACGCTCATGCTCGCGTCGCTCGTCGTGGCCCTCGTCCTCGCCGCGGCGCTCACCACGCCTGCGTTCCGACGGGGGCTCGCGGGCCGATCCGACCGCACCGGGGGCGGCGCGGCGGCCGCGTTCACCGCGCTCCCCGACTTCCTGCTCGCCTCGGTGCTGCTCGTGGTGTTCGCCGTCTGGCTCGGCTGGTTCCCGCCCTATGGCTGGGGCGGGACGCACTACATCGTCCTGCCCGCGCTGGCGATGGGCCTGCCCGCGGGCGGCTTCCTCGGCCGCATGCTCTCCGACGCGCTGGCCGACACCTTCGCGGAGCGCTGGGTGGCCACCTGGCAGGTGGCGGGGTACTCGAACACGAGGATCGTCCTGGCGGCGCTGCGGCGCACCCTGCCCAGCGTCGCGGCACCCATGTCGCTCTCGCTGGTGAGCATCACGGCGAGCGCCGTGGTGATCGAGAAGGTCTACTCCATCCCGGGGATCGGCCGCACGACGCTCGGCGCCGCGCAGGCCCAAGACCTGCCGACGCTGCAGGGCGGCGTCCTGCTGCTGATGTTGCTCGCGGTGGCGTTCGGGCTCGGCGTCCAGGCGCTGCGGCGCGTGGCGCTGGGCCCCGCGTTCCGGTCGAGCTCGCTGCCGGTCGCCGTCCCGAAGCCGCCGAGCCCGCGGTGGGCGCTCGTGCTGCCCGCCGCGATGCTGCTCGTGCTCGTCGTCATGATCGTCGCGGGGCTGCCCCGCGACCCGTACGCGCTCGACTTCGCGCGCCTCCAGCCGCCAAGCCTCGACCTCCCGTTCGGCGCCGACGCCAACGGGCGCGACGTGCTGGCCCGCATCGCGCACGGGGCGCTGTCGACGCTCGGCACCGGCGTGGTCGTCGCGGCCGTGTGCCTCGTCCTCGGCCTGGTCATCGGCCTGTTCCCCAACGTGAGCGCCGGGCCGATCGAGGTCACCAACGCCGCGCCGCCGATCCTCGCGGGCCTCATCGTCGTCGCCATCACCGGCCCGTCGGCGGCCGGCGCCGCCGTCGCGGTCGCCGTCGTCAGTTGGGCGCCGCTCGCGTCGCACACCGCGGCCCTCGCCGCCGAGGTGAAGGCCCAGCCGCACGTCAAGATCGCGCCGGTGCTCGGCGTGGGACGGGCAAGGGTCACGTTCCGCTATGTGCTGCCCGGCGTCGTCGGCCCCGTCTTCCGGCACGCCTGCCTGCGCCTGCCCGGAATCACGCTGGCGCTCGCCACGCTCGGCTTCCTCGGCCTCGGCCCGCAGCCGCCGGCCTCCGACTGGGGCCTCGTGCTCTCGGAGGGCCTGCCCTACGTCGAGCGGGCGCCGCTGGTGGTGCTCGCGCCGACGGCGGGCCTGGTCGTGCTCTCGATCCTCGCGGTCTCGCTCTCCAACCTGAACTTCGACCTCCGTCGAAAGACCCGCGGCACCGCCGCGCGCACCCAGACCACACCAGAAGGACAAGACGAAAGGACACTGGTATGACCAAGCGACTGAGAAAGGCCCGCGCCGCAGGGCTCGCGGTTGCGGCCATCCTGGCCATCGCCCTGAGCGGCTGCTCGAACCCGAGCCCCACCACGAACCCGGCGGACACCCCCACCTCGACCTCGAACCAGGGAGCCGGACGCATCCGCGTGGCCTTCATGCAGCCGCCCAAGGCCGCCATGCACCCCTACAGCGACGACGCGTTCAAGTACTCGCGCCTCAGCGCGTCCGAGACCCTCGTGCGGCTCGACCAGAACGCGGACCCGCAGCCGCTGCTGGCCACCGGCTGGGAGAAGACCGACGACCTAACCTGGGTGTTCACCCTGCGCGACGACGTCACCTTCCAGGACGGCGCCCCGTTCAACGCCGAGGCCGTCACGACGACGATCGAGCACGCCGGCGCGTCCGACACGCCGCCGCGCGCGCTGAAGGGCATCGCGCTGAAGGCGGAGGCCACCGGCGAGTACGAGGTCACGATCACCACCGACATCGTCGACGCCATGCTACCGAACCGGCTGGCCAGCCCTCAGTTCTCCATCTTCTCCCCCGCCGCCTACGGCGCGGCCGACGGCAGCGTCAACACCATCGGCACCAGCACCGGGCCGTTCACGCTCACCGCGATCAACGGCAGCAGCACCCTGACGCTCGAGCGCAACGACGGCTACTGGGGCGACAAGGCGATCGCCGACGGCATCGACGCGTCGTTCGTGCCGGACGGCACCGCGCGGGCCGCGGCGATCCGCGCCGGCGAGGCCGATGTCGCCGAGACCATCCCGATCTCTCAGGTGCCCCTGCTCGACGAGTCCGCGGTGAACGAGGTGTTCATGCCGCGCACCACGCACATCGCGCTCAACACGCAGTCCGGCCCGTTCGCCGACCCCGCGGTGCGCGCCGCGGCCCGGGCCGCCGTCGACTCGGCCTCCATCGCGGAGGTCATCTACGAGGGCCACGCCGACCCCGCCGTCGGCATCCTCGGCCCCGCGCTGCCCTGGGCGGCCGAGTTGCGCGGCGACGTCAACTCGACGACGCCGCCCGCGAAGATCGACGGCGTCAAGATCACGCTCGCCACCTACACCGACCGCGCGGAGAATCCCGAGATCGCCGTGCAGGTGCAGGCGCAGCTCGAGGCCGTCGGCTTCGTGGTGACGCAGGACGTGCGCGAGTACGCGAACATGGAGGAGGAGATGCTGAACGGCGGTTTCGACGCCGTCGTCCTCTCGCGAAACACCATGATCGACACGGGCGACCCGCTCTCGGCGCTGATGCAGGACTTCAGCTGCGAGGGCGGCAACAACGTCTCGCAGCTGTGCGATCCCGCGCTCGACAAGATCTTCAACGAGGGCCTCACGTTCGAGCCCGGCCCGGAGCGCCAGAAGGCGACCATGGCCGCCGAGGCGCTCGTGCTGCAGCAGAGCGCGACCATCCCGGTCACGCACGAGCGCGTGGTCCAGGGCGAGTTGGGCACGTGGGTCGACTTCGAGCGGGATCCGTTCGAGCGTCGTCTCATCACCGAGCACACCAAGCCCGCGGGCTGAGCCTCGACCCTCCCGTCCGACCAGGCCCCGACGCGCGTGCAGCGTCGGGGCCCGGCCCTCCTCCGAGGACCGGGGCGCAGGGACGGGAGTCCCGGTAACGGGCACCGCGCGCGGGCTCCTTTGTTTCCCCGATACCCTGGAGAGGACGAAAGGTGACCTGTGACAGCCTTCCTGATCATCGGTGCGGTGGGGGTCGTGCTCGTCGTCGTGGCTCTCCTCATCGGTGACGTCCTCGACGGCGCCTTCCATCTCGACGCGCTCGACTCCGACCTGTTCTCGCTCTCGAGCCTCGCCGCGTTCGTCGGCGCCTTCGGGTTCGGCGGCGCGTTGGGGCTCGCCGTCATCGACCACGTGGCCTTCGCCGTCGTCGTCGGCCTGGTCGTCGGCGCCCTCGCCGCGTGGCTGGCGATCAAGCTCACCCGGGTGCTGAAGGCCGACGACAGCGCGGTCAGCTTCCGGTCCGACTCCATGATCGGCCACGCGGGCCGCGTCATCACCGCCATCCCCGCCGACGGCTACGGCGAGATCACGCTCAGCGTCGCGGGCCACGTCCGCAAGTTCAGCGCGAAGTCCGCGCTGCCCGTCGAGGCAGGCACCGAGGTGTGGGTCTCCGGGATCCTCTCCCCCACCGCCGTCGAGGTCACGCAGACCTCCGGCCCCCAAGAACTCACCCGATAGAGAACCCAAGGAAAGGCACCCCATGCCCACCGTAAGTCCCGTATTGATCGCGATCCTCGGCCTCATCGTGCTGCTGGTCCTCGTCGGCCTGCTGATCGCGAGCCGCTACAAAGTGGCCAAACCCAACGAGGCGTTCATCATCACCGGCCGCAAGGGCAAGGAGGTGCGCAACCCGGAGACCGGCCTCGTCTCCACGGACCTCAGCGGCCAGAAGGTGGTCATGGGCGGCGGCGTCTTCGTCGTGCCGTTCATCCAGCGGCTG
>RRZT010029058.1_pt1 | contig 14796 bp, 8 predicted proteins | sample 2165551 | NCBI WGS metagenome assembly RRZT01 (sample SAMN10456910, study PRJNA506462) | wastewater metagenome | biome: wastewater; feature: sludge; material: wastewater sludge; isolation source: wastewater sludge with Escherichia coli K12::gfp cells carrying plasmid... | place: USA: Moscow, Idaho ... | reverse complement strand
TGCAGCTACCTGTTTTTGAATTTCAGAGAAATTTAATTTCTTTTCCTCTATCTTTTGCTTGTTCAGATAGATGTTTTTGCCATAATAGCCGGTTACCCATTTTTCCTGACCATACAAGGCCATTAAATACGTATTCAGTAATGACATGGAGCGGATTGCACTAAAATACCCTGCAGGAACATTGTTTTTACCCAATTCAGTGGGTGAGTGTACATCAGTTTGATTGGAAAAAAGAAACACCAGTGTTTTATCAAGTCCCACACGGGCATCCAGTTTTTGCAATAATGCCTGTATATCCCGGTCGAGACGTAAATACATATCTTCTTTTTCGACAGATTGGAGCGAAAAAACTTTTTCGTCGGGAGTACGAACCGTAAACTGCAGCATCAGCATATCGGTGATATTGTCCTGGCCCAGTTTTTCATCTTCCACAATACGGCTTGCCAAATCGGCCACCAGCGAATTAGCCGAAGGCGTATTGCGAAGTATGGTTGCATTTGATTTCTTTTTGGGTGTAGTCGGTTTGATTGAGAAATCCGTTTTTTTAGCATCACCTACCGATGAAAGATAGGTATTAATGGCATACATAGGCTTCCACTCGCGCGATGATATATTTTTAAACATACCATTTTGGTTCATTGCAAAAGCGGATTTACACAATCCTTCCTTGTAATACCCGGTAGTAACCCACTGATGCTGAACATCGTCCATCCAAACAACTCCATTAGCAGTATGTCCGCCCAACATTATGGCCTCAGCCGGATTTATGGCCACTGAATAGGCCCTGGCTTTCGACGGATAAGTCAGGATTAGTTCATCGACAATGGTACTCGCAAGCAAATTGTATGCTGAATAGGTTTCCTTCGTGCCTATGCCTATTTCCTGTTCATCGTAAATGGGCTGACGGGGTTTGGCGGTAGATTTATTCAATACATAATCGCCGGTAATGCCATGATAAAAAGGAATTGAACCCGTCATAATGGTGGCCACATCCGATGTTTTTCCGGCTGATACAATATTATAACTCACATTGCGGCAACGCGTACCACTCATTATTTTTTTAAATCCGGATGGGTCAAAATACGCCCATAACATATCCAGATGTTTCTGTTGCAACCCATCCACCATTATGCCCACTACCAAACGTGGAGGTTCGTGCCCCTGACCATTGGAAGTATTTACAATGATAAAAATAAATAAAATCGAAAAAATATATTTAAATATACGCATTATCAGCAATAAAAATTATTTTGTCATCAGCCATTTGTCCATTGAAGCAGCCGCTTTTCTGCCATCGCCCATGGCTAATATAACTGTAGCACCACCTCTAACAATATCGCCACCGGCAAAAATCAGTGGAATATCCGACTGCATTGTATCGTTATTTACCACAATAGTTCCCCATTTAGTAACCTGTAACCCTTCCACTGACTGCGGAATAAGCGGATTAGGCGACACACCAACACTTACAACCACTTCATCCACTTCAATGGTTTCGGTTTTACCGGGCACTTCAATTGGAGAACGACGCCCTGAGGCATCCGGTTCACCAAGTTCCATTACCTGAAGCACCATATGAGTAACGCGTCCCTGTTCATTGCCTATAAATTCAATCGGATTGCGCAATGTCATAAAATCGATATTCTCTTCCTTGGCATGCTTTACTTCTTCGAGGCGGGCAGGCATTTCTTCTTCCGACCGACGATAGACAATCATTGCACGTTCAGCACCCAGTCTACGAGCCGTGCGAACGGAATCCATAGCGGTATTTCCTCCGCCAATGACGGCAACCTTTTTGCCCATAAATACCGGTGTGTCCGAATCTTCGCTCGCGGCATCCATCAGGTTTACCCGAGTCAGGTATTCGTTCGACGACATGACACCCACATAATTTTCACCCTTTATATTCATAAAGCGTGGTAAACCGGCACCACTTCCTACAAAAACACCTTTAAAGCCATCCTCTTCCAACTCTTGTATCGTAATTGTTTTACCAATAATACAGTTGTTGATAAATTTAACACCCATTGCACGCAGGTTATCAATCTCTACATCCACAATGGCATTCGGCAAGCGAAATTCAGGAATTCCGTATTTCAACACACCTCCAATTTCGTGTAAAGCTTCAAAAACAGTTACATCGTATCCCATTTTAGCCATATCGCCGGCAAACGATAATCCTGCCGGACCCGAACCTACAACTGCTATCTTTATTCCTTTCGCGGGGGCTATTTCAGGAACAGAAATCTGGCCACTTTCACGTTCATAATCGGCTGCAAAACGTTCCAGATAACCTATGCCAACCGCTTCCTTTTTCATTTTCAGGTGCACACATTTCGATTCGCATTGCTTTTCCTGAGGACAAACACGTCCACATACAGCAGGCAAAGCCGATGTTTCCTTTAAGGTTTTTGCCGCCAGTAAAAACTCACCTTTTTCAATATATTTTATAAATTTCGGAATATAAATACCTACGGGACAGCCTTCCATACAAGTTGGATTAGCACAATCCAGACAGCGTTTTGCTTCCAGCATGGCCAGTTCAGGCGATAGTCCGAGGTTAACTTCTTCAATTCTGTTATGACTACGGTATTCAGCATCAAGTTCGGGCATATGTACACGCGCAATGTCAGTACGTTCTTTGGCTTTCATGGCATTACGCAATTCAACACGCCACTCCTGATTTCTCTCTTCAGTAAGATTCATTTTATTGTTTCAAAAAAAGTCCGGATAATAATTTCTTTGTCAAAAAAAAACAGCATTTAGCTACGGGCACCACTGGCACATTCCATTTTTTCCATTTCCTCACGCTCAATGTCTTTGTAACCGCCTAAACGCATCAACATTTCATCAAAATCCACCTCATGCGCATCAAATTCTGGTCCATCCACACAAACAAAACGCGTCTTACCACCTACCGAAACGCGACAAGCTCCACACATTCCTGTTCCATCTACCATAATTGTATTTAACGATGCAACAGTTGGTACATTATATTTTTTAGTGAGTAAACTCACAAATTTCATCATAATTGCGGGTCCGATGGTAACACACAAATCCACTTTTTCGCGATTAATTACCGACTCAACACCATTAGTAACCAAACCTTTATTTCCGTACGAACCATCATCGGTCATTACTATCACTTCGTCCGAAAGATTGCGAATTTGTTCTTCAAGGATTATCAAATCCTTTGAACGTGCAGCCAGAATTGTAATAACCTTATTGCCAGCCTGTTTCAATGCCGCCACTATAGGCAACATGGGAGCAGTACCAACACCTCCACAGGCACAAACTACTGTACCAAAGTTTTCGATATGAGTCGCCTTTCCGAGTGGTCCCACTAAGTCAGTTATTTCGTCGCCTACGTTAAGATTACAGAATTTTGTAGACGAAACACCCATTTTTTGAACCACCAGAGTAATTGTACCTTTTTGAGTATCAGCATCGGCAATTGTTAGCGGAATACGCTCACCCTTTGCTCCTACTTTAACCATTACAAAATGACCGGCACGCCGCGATTTGGCAATAAGCGGAGCTTCCACTTCGAAAAGAATGACTTTTTCTGAGAAATTCTCCTTACGAACAATTTTATTCATGTATTTAATAATTTATTTTTAATCATTGATAGTTGATACAACTCCTGATTCACTTTAAAACGAAAGCATCATTGTTGTACTTATTCCCATTACAATAATTAATTCATACCGACCCGCAGTAAACGGGTAAAATTTGCGCAAAATTACAAAAAAAGCAGCTAATAGCCGAAAAAATGAGGCAATAGCGCTCATTTTATCAACTATTAGCTGTAAATAATTCAACTGATACAATCAGTTATGAATTTTGAAATGCTGTTCAATATTTTGTTCCCTGTGAATCAACACAACTTCCACATCAAATTTATGATGAATGTGCTCGGCCATTTTCTGAGCAGAATAAACCGAGCGGTGCTGTCCACCGGTGCAACCAAATGAAACCATTAAGTTCGTAAAGCCGCGATCCTTGTAGCGTTTTACCGATGCATCAACCATGTTATAAGCACTTTGCAAAAAAGTGAGTATTTCGCCATCGTCCTCTAAAAATTGCTTAACCGACGATTCGAGTCCCGTTACATGAGCATAGCGTTCGTATTTTCCCGGATTATTAACCGCCCGACAGTCGAACACAAATCCTCCCCCGTTACCTGAATCATCGTTTGGAATACCCTTTTTATACGAAAAACTATACACTTTTACAACCAAAGGTTTCTTTACTTCAAGCTCTCTGAATTGCTGCAACTCCGTCATTTCACGTAAAATTTGCAGCAAATACGGATATTCTATTTGTTCGTCGCGAATAATTTCACGTAAATTTTGAATGGCATGCGGAATGCTTTGCAGGAAGTGAGGTTTTTTCTCAAAATACCCTCTGAACCCATAAGCACCGAGCACCTGTAAAGTTCTAAACAATACGAAGTGCTTCAGTTCCTCCCGAAAAAGCAATTTATCTACCGGCTGATGTTTTTCAAGCGAATCCAGGTAAATATCAAGTAATTCATTGCGTAATTCGTCGCTGTATTTGGCCTTGGCCTGCCACAAAAACGAGGCTACATCATAGTACAATGGCCCTTTACGACCACCCTGAAAATCAATAAAATAAGGCTCACCATCTTTTACCATTACATTCCGGCTCTGAAAATCGCGATACATAAAAGTATTGGTAGCCGAACGCAAAAGAATATCCGATAGACGGGCAAAATCATCTTCCAGTTTATTTTCCTGAAATTCAATTCCGGTCGATTTCAAAAAACAGTATTTAAAATAGTTCAAATCCCATAAAATTGAACGCTCATTGAATTCCGGCTGCGGATAACAAACTGAAAAATCAAAACCTTCAGCACCCTTTATCTGAACCTCAGGCAGCAAGTGCATTGTTTTGCGAAGCATTTCTTTCTCCGATTCACAAAAAACACCTGTTTTACGTCCTTCGGCAATAAAATCAAAAAGCAAAGTATCGCCTAAGTCCTCCTGTAAATAATGCATACCATCCACCGATTGAGCTATAAAGCGAGGTACAGACAATCCTTTACTTTCGAAATGCTTAGCCATTTTAATAAAAGCATTGTTCTCTTCCAAAGAGGTTCCCTCCACTCCAATCAGACTCACCTTCCCTCCATGCAACCGGAAATACCTGCGGTTTGAGCCGGATGCCGATAACTCAGTGCAATTATCGACCTTTTCGCCTGTAAATTGTTGAAATAATTGTTCTAATTCTTTCATCCTTTTGTATTATTATGCTGCAAAGATACACACTTACTATCAAAAAAAAATAAATTAACAAAATACAGCTTACAAATGCGGCTATTTGGAGAAAAAATATTACTTTTAGACTCCGAAAGCAAAATAGGATAATTGAAAAATATTTTGCTGATTAACAGGCATTTATTAAACCAAATAGTATAATAAAAATGAGTAAAATTGAAAAAATTGTTGCCCGTGAAGTGCTTGACTCACGCGGTAATCCTACTGTTGAGGTAGATGTTATCCTCGAATCGGGAGTTATTGGCCGTGCTGCTGTTCCATCGGGAGCATCAACAGGCGAAAACGAAGCTATCGAATTGCGCGACGGCGATAAAGGTCGTTACTTAGGCAAAGGTGTTTTAAAAGCTGTTGCTAACGTAAACGATGTAATCGCTCCTGCTTTAGTAGGTATCAGCGCTTTACAACAACGTGCTATCGATAAAATCATGATTGCATTGGATGGTACAAAAACAAAATCGAACCTGGGTGCTAATGCAATTCTTGGTGTTTCGTTAGCAACTGCAAAAGCAGCTGCCGAATACCTTGGTATGCCATTGTATCGTTATATTGGTGGTACTAACGCATTTACATTACCTGTACCAATGATGAACATCATCAACGGTGGTTCACACTCTGATGCTCCTATCGCATTCCAGGAATTTATGATTCGCCCAGTAGGTGCTACATCATTCCGAGAAGGTTTACGTATGGGTGCTGAAGTTTTCCACGCTTTGAAAAAAGTATTGCACGATAAAGGTTTGAGTACTGCTGTAGGCGACGAAGGTGGTTTTGCTCCTAACCTTGCAGGTGGAACTGAAGAAGCTTTGGAATCAATCCTTACAGCCATCAAAAACGCTGGTTACACTCCGGGCTCTGATGTTACTATCGGTTTGGACTGTGCTTCATCTGAATTCTACAAAGGCGGTGTTTACGACTACTCAAAATTCGAAGGTCCTAACGGCAAAAAACGCAGCTCAGCTGAGCAGGTTGATTACCTTGCTGAATTGATCGCTAACTACCCTATCGATTCTATCGAAGATGGTATGGGCGAAGGCGACTGGGATGGCTGGAAACTTTTGACCGAAAAAATCGGTTCAAAATGTCAGTTAGTAGGCGACGATTTATTTGTAACTAACGTTGAATACCTGAAAAAAGGTATCGACATGGGATGTGCAAACTCTATCCTTATCAAAGTTAACCAAATTGGTTCACTTTCTGAAACTTTGGATGCAATTGAAATGGCACACCGCGCAGGTTATACTTCAGTAACTTCACACCGTTCAGGCGAAACTGAAGATGCAACAATTGCTGATATTGCTGTAGCAACTAACTCAGGACAGATTAAAACTGGTTCATTGAGCCGCTCTGACCGTATGGCTAAATACAATCAATTACTTCGTATTGAAGAAGAGTTGGGCGATTTAGCAGTTTATGGCTACAAAAAATAAGCTCAGAATTAATTCTTGTCAGTTTTTTATGCTGACATGACAAAATATCAAGGCTGTCTGACATATCAGGCAGCCTTGTTTGTTTTAGATATCAATATTATTAACATTTTAGATATGTTAATTTAAACAGGCGTTAACACGAAAAATCATTCTGTTAAATTTCACCAAATAACTGTATTTTGACAACTCTGAGGAACACTTTTTGAATAATTTAGCGTTGTAAACATGAAAATTGATATTAAATAATAAAAGAATTATCATTCAATCAAACAAATAATTTAAATCCTTATGAAAGTTACTCAACGTACAAAAATTCTGGGGCTATTTGCTGCTGTAGTACTTGTTAGCGTAGCCACCAACCTTACAACCAACCGCATTGTCAATCATCCAACCAGTGCCGGGTACTTCGACAATCAAAGTGTTCCGGCCAGCTATGCCGCGATATCAAAAGCTCCACGAGCACTTGATACCGATTTCACATTGGCTGCCGAGTTATCAATTAACGCCGTAGTACACGTAAAAACGAAAACACCTGTTCAAATACAACAAGGTTTTGGTGGTGGATTTATGGATCCGTTTGAATTCTTTTTTGGACCACAACAGCGACCACAACAACGTCAGCAAGAAGCTCCCATGCAGGAAGGTTCCGGTTCAGGAGTTATTATTTCGCCTGATGGATATATAGTTACTAATAATCATGTGATAGACAAATCAAAAGAAATTGAAGTAGTGTTAAACGATAAACGTTCATTCAAAGCTAAACTGGTAGGCACTGATCCGAATACCGACATTGCATTACTGAAAATTGAAGCTGAAAAACTTCCGGTTATTATTTTCGGAAATTCTGATTCGATAAAAGTAGGCGAATGGGTACTGGCAGTAGGAAATCCGTTTAATCTGACATCAACCGTTACTGCAGGAATTGTAAGCGCTAAAGCCCGTAACATTAATATTATAAGCACTCAAATGAAAATTGAGTCGTTTATACAAACGGACGCAGCTATTAACCCGGGCAACAGCGGTGGAGCTCTGGTAAATACAAAAGGCGAATTAATTGGTATAAACACTGCAATTGCATCACAAACAGGCTCTTATGCAGGATACGGTTTTGCAGTGCCTGCAAGTATTGTAAAAAAAGTGGTAACCGATATTCGCGAATATGGTTTTGTACAACGCGCAGTATTGGGTGTTAGCATGCAGGAAATAACCAGCGAATTGGCAAAAGAAAAAGGCCTGAAATCAATGGAAGGTGCCTATGTAGCCGAAGTAGTTGAAAATAGTGCAGCAGACAAAGCCGGAGTTAAAAAAGGTGATGTGATATTGAAAGTGAATAATGTTGATATTAAATCCTCATCTCAACTTCAGGAACAAATAGGACGATATAGTCCGGGCGACAAAGTAGCACTTACTGTTTTACGCGAAAATAAAACCATAGTGCTTAATGCCGAATTAAAAAACCGACAAGGTAGTAGTAAAGCACTTACATCGGAAGCCGATATTGATATTTTGGGTGCTGAATTCAAAGAAATCAGCAACAAATTAAAAGACCAGTTCCAGTTGGATTATGGAATGGAAGTAAAATCAATCAGCAAAGGTAAACTCCAGGAGGCCGGAATCAAAGAAGGATTTGTAATTGTAAAAATCAACAATCAGGCAATTCGAAGCATCGACGATATAAAAGAAGTATTAGCGGAAGCTATGAATACAAATGACAAGTTCAAAGTACTCAATATTGCTGGTGTATATCCAAATGGAAAAGTAGCCTATTATGCAGTAAACCTTGCCGAATAGTAAGTTTATAATACCATTACACATAATAACAACTATCCTGAAATAGAAGGATAGTTGTTATTTTTTAAGTACTTTATATAAAACATGGTCTGTTTAAAAACAAAACAAATTGATTATCTGTTATCAATCAAACTCACACATAATACAGTTTGCCCGGGATGTATTACCCACATTCAGGTTGCCTGAATTTCCGATTTTGTATATTGAAATAAAAGTATTAATTTTGCACGCTAATTTTTGATACAATAATGAGACAACTAAAGATTACTAAATCGATTACTAATCGAGAGAGTGCGTCACTTGACAAGTACTTGCAAGAGATTGGTCGCGAAGACCTTATCACCGTTGAAGAGGAAGTAGAACTTGCTCAACGCATACGAAACGGCGACCGCATAGCCCTCGAAAAGTTAACACGCGCGAATTTACGCTTCGTGGTATCGGTTGCAAAACAGTATCAAAATCAAGGACTTAGCCTACCAGACCTTATTAATGAAGGAAATCTTGGTTTAATAAAGGCTGCCGAAAAGTTTGATGAAACACGTGGTTTTAAATTCATTTCGTATGCGGTGTGGTGGATTCGTCAGTCAATTTTACAAGCATTGGCTGAGCAATCGCGTATTGTACGTTTACCACTGAATCAGGTTGGTTCGTTGAACAAAATCAACAAAGCCTTCTCTAAATTCGAGCAGGAAAATGAACGTCGTCCATCGCCCGAAGAGCTGGCCGAACAGTTGGACATACCGGTTGATAAAATTGCGGATACCATGAAGGTTTCAGGTCGTCATATCTCCGTAGATGCTCCATTTGTTGAAGGTGAAGACAACAGTTTACTTGACGTAATGATTAATGACGATTCGCCGAATGCCGACCGTGTTTTAATAAATGAATCCTTATCCAAGGAAATTGAACGCGTATTAACCAATACACTTTCTGATCGTGAGAAGGATATAGTGAAAAAATTCTTTGGGATTGGTGTTACAGAAATGACACTGGAAGAAATTGGTGATGAATTTGGTTTAACGCGTGAACGCGTTCGCCAGATCAAGGAAAAAGCCATCCGCAAACTGCGTCCGAATTCAAAAAGCAAATTATTAAAAGGATTCCTTGGCTAATTCTTTGATAAAATGATATAAAAGAGGGGCATTACTTAAATTAGTAATGCCCCTCTTTTATACCCGGAATTTTTATAAATTTTCGTCTATCAATTTAATTTTTTCTTCAATCAGCTTACTTTCATCTTTCAACGATTCAATTTTCCGTTCCATTTCCTTAATTACTCCCCCACCCTTTTTCGAGTTTGAACTAAAAAATCCGATATTGTTTTCGTAAGTTGCAATTTCTGATTTCAGGTGTTCGTAGGCACGTACCAACTTTTCTCTTTCACGGTAAAGCTTATTCTCGCCCTTACCGGTCATATCCTTCAGATTGGTTTTAAAATTCTCAATACGACGTTGCGATGCATCAATATTTAATTTAGCATAAAGTTCATCAACTGCCGAACGATATTCTTTGTACACTTTGTCCTTTTCTTTAAACGGAACATGGCCCACAGCTGCCCAATCATTCATTAAAGATTTTACGGTAGATTGTGCAGCCGCTAAATCAGTTAAGTCTATCGATTTTATCTGCTCAATAATATCACGTTTTTTCTGTAAATTATCGCTTTCAACCGACTTCTGACTGCTCATATTTTTACCTTTTTGTTCAAAAAAGTAATCGCAGGCACTTACAAATCGTTTCCAAAGTTCATCGGACATTTTTTTACTTACAGGCCCAACATTTTTCCAATCCTTTTGCAATTGAATCAGTTTATCAGATGTAGCTTTCCAGTCAGTACTATCTTTCAGTAATTCAGCTTGTTCGCACAACTGTTTCTTTTTCTCAAGATTTTCGTTCTGAATATTTTTCGAAGTTTTATAAAACTCATTTTTGGCAGCAAAGAAACTATCGCAGGCGCTTCTGTAACGCTCAAAAAGTTGCTGATTTACCTTTTTAGGAGCATAACCTAGTGTTCGCCATTCTTCCTGAAACGAAAGTATCGTTTGCGTTGCATCGTCCCAGGCTTTATAACTTTGTAAACCTTTCACATCAAAAGCTTCGAGCTTTTCGCAAAGTGCAGTTTTTGCGGCAAGCGCTTCATTCTCGTTTTCGCGCAACATTTCGAAGTGTGACTGGTGTTTTTTATTCACAACAGTTGAAGCTTCTTTGAATCTATTCCATATCTGGTCACGGAATTCGCGGGCTACAGGGCCTATTTCGTGCCATTCAGTGTGGAGTTTTTGTAATTGCTGAAAAGCTGATACCACATCTTCAACAGCAGCTAATCTTTCGGCAGCTTCGCATAAAAATGTTTTTGCTTCCAGATTTTTTTTAAAATCATATTCGCGAAGTTCATTGTTTATTTTAATCAAATCCCAGAACTTTTCCTGATATACATTGTACTGCTTCCAGATATTGGTAGCATCTTTCATAGGAACTGAACCTATGGTTTTCCATTTATGCTGTAATTCTTTAAACACATTAATATGCGCCGAAACATCTTCATTACTTTCGACCAACACACGCATTTGTTCCAACACATGTTGTTTTTGCAACAAATTGCTTTCTTTTTCCTGTTCCAGTTTATTGATATAGGCAGCTTTTCGTGCTTTAAAATCGGCCAATAAGCCTTTCAGGCTATCTTCCAACTCATCTTTATCCGGAATAGCTTCGGCAACATCTTCCACTAATTCCGCAATTTGTTTCTTCTTTTCTTCGAGCTCAGTTTTTAACTTCTTATAAAAAGACTGTTTCACTTCTTCTACATCTTCCTTCACCTCCTCTACTTTCAAATGCACTAACTGCTTCAGGATACCTACTAACTCTTCGCGTGTCATCGAAGAATAGTCGGGCTTTGAAGCTTTCGTATTTTCATCTGCTGGCTTATTCTCAGTAACTTCAGTTACTGTTTCGGTTACTGTAATTGGTGATTCTTCGGAATTTAGTTGGTTAACAACTTCTTCATTTTCCTTGTTTACATCAAGTGAGCTCATTTTCAATAATTTAAATTTAACAACAGAACCAATGATATCTTTGCAGATAAGAATGGCTTATGTTTTCCACAAAAATAAGATATTTTTTTGAATTACTAATTATTTTTAAACTAACTGTATATGTTTCGTTCAATTATTCTGCGCAAAAGCATGCTTAGTTGTATCACAATCTGTTTGTAACATAAGTATTTGCCTGTTGCGATGGATTGATCTGGATATCTACTATATTAACATGCGGGGGCCGAGTAACCATAAATTCAAGCGCATCAGCAATATCTTCTGCGTTCAGGGGCACAACCCCCTTATAAACGGCTTTTGCTTTTTCTTCATCTCCATGATAACGAATCAGCGAGAACTCAGTTTCGACCATTCCGGGCGATATAGAACTAACCCTTATACCGTGTTTCACTAAATCGATGCGCATACCTTTGGTAATAGCTGCTACAGCATGTTTTGAGCCACAATAAACACTACCATTCGGATATACTTCGATGCCGGCAATAGAGGAAATATTGATTATTTGCCCTGATTTGCGCTCAATCATTCCCGGAGTAACTAACTTTGATATATACAAAAGTCCCTTAACATTGGTATCAATCATACGCTCAAAATCATCTAAACTACTTTCATCGAAAGGTGATGCACCAGCTGCCAAACCGGCATTATTCACCAATAAATCAATTTTTTGGAAACTTTGAGGAATGGATTTAAACGCTTGCTCACATTCGTGATGCACTCTGATATCGAAACACAAAGGAAAAACATTTACCGAAAAATGAGTCTGTAAATCAAGACTAATTGCCTCCAGTCTCTCTCTTCGGCGACCCGTAATAATTAACTGATAACCAAGACTTGCCAAACGATAGGCAAAAGCTTTTCCAAAACCCGATGTAACTCCGGTAATAAAGGCTGTTTTTAACATAAAAAATTGTTTTATATAAAGCAAAGATACGAAGTTATTTGATTACCCAAAAGGGTGTTGATTATTATGTTTTAAGTAGAAATGTGAATTTACTCAATAAATTGCACAATGTTAAAGCCGTTTATATACAATCAAAATCTTATATTTGCAACACAATTGAAATAAATATTACAATCTGAATAATCAAATTAATTAAAAATAATTTATAGAGATATGGATACAATATATATTGTCATCGTATTAGTTTTATTAGGTCTGGCAGTACTTGATCTTGTAGTGGGTGTTGCGAACGATGCAGTTAACTTTCTTAATTCAGCAATAGGTTCAAAAGTAGCACCACTTTGGGTAATACTTACAGTAGCTTCAGGTGGTGTTTTATTAGGTTCGTTGTTTTCAAGCGGGATGATGGAGATTGCCCGAAGCGGGGTGTTTTATCCGGATAAGTTTAACTATCACGACATAATGCTATTATTCCTGGCCGTTATGGTTACTGATGTCATTTTGCTCGATGTATTCAATACCTTTGGATTACCTACCTCAACCACAGTTTCGCTGGTTTTTGAATTGCTTGGAGCAGCTGTAGCAGTTGCATTGGTTAATATCTGGCAAAGTGGAAATGGAATATTGCTCGACTATATAAACTCAGGAAAAGCACTAACAATTATTTCAGGCATATTAATTTCGGTAGTTATTGCATTTGTAGTAGGTACAATAATTATGTATTTTTCCAGATTATTGTTTTCATTTAATTACAAAAAAAGTTTTAAGTACATAGGAGCATTCTGGTCGGCTTTGGCTCTTACTGCCATTTCGTATTTTGCCATTTTTAAAGGACTGAAAGGCACCACACTTATTTCGAAGGATGTTATTGAGAATATATCAGAAAATATCACACAATATCTGATATACACTTGGTTATTCTGGAGCATATTATTTAGTGTACTTCAATGGGTATTCAAAGTAAATATTTTACGCATAATCATATTGGCCGGAACGGCGGCATTAGCCCTTTCGTTTGCCGGAAACGATTTGGTTAACTTTATTGGTGTATTTATGGCCGGCTTGAGTTCATACGAAATTGCCAATGAAGTAATAGCTGCTGGAGGTTCGGTAGATGGGTTAACCATGGGGAAATTAAGTGAACCAATATCAGTAGACTGGCGGTATTTATTCGGAGCAGGAATAATCATGATTTTAGCATTGTGGTTCTCAAAAAAAGCGCGTAGTGTTACTGCTACTGGAGTTGATTTATCGCGTCAGGGTGAAGGTCAGGAGCGGTTTAACTCTACAAGTGCCTCACGCTCAATAGTACGCAATGTGATTGGAATAAATAAATTTATCCATAAAATTACGCCAAAACAGGTAACCAATTTTATTGAAAGCCGTTTTGAACCCGTATCTGAAGGTGAAAAAAGCGATGCAGCATTTGACCTTATCAGAGCATCGGTTATACTTACCGTCTCTGCCTTGCTTATTTCACTTGGTACTTCACTCAAACTTCCATTATCAACCACATACGTTACATTTATGGTTGCGATGGGCTCGTCGCTGGCCGACAGAGCCTGGGGACGTGAAAGTGCTGTATATCGCATTTCAGGAGTATTAACCGTAATCAGCGGATGGTTCCTAACAGCAGTTGTAGCTTTCAGCGTATCGGCCCTGGTGGCATTTGGCCTGATGTATGGAGGTACAATTGCCATATTTGCGTCTATTGCTTTGGTGGTATTTCTTTCGATTCAGTTTATGCGTATTCATAAAAAAAGAGAGTCGGCCAAAGAGATTACATCAATGGAAAAACGCTCGGAAAAACAGATAATTGAAGACTGTACGCGCGAAATTGAAGATTCGATGAATAATATTATTACCATCTATCAGGGTGTATTGGATGGTTTGTTTAACGAAGACAGAAAGTCGCTCAATAAACTGTATAAATTTGCCGACGAATTTCACGGAAAATCAAAACGCCGCCGCTTAAACGATGTTTTACCAACTATACAACGCTTTGAATCGGGTTCATTGGACACCGCTCAGTATTATGTACAGGCAATGGATTACTTTTATGAAATTTCGGTTTCATTGCGATATATAACCGAGTCGAGCTTTAAATTTATCGACAATGCCCATGAAGGATTCAGTGAAGCACAAATAAACGATTTAAAAACCCTTGGCAACGAGTTTATTTCGGTTTATCAGGACTATAGTGAGATGCTTAAAAAGAAAGATTTTAGCGGGTTGGTTATGATAAAAGAACGCAGGGCAGTATTGCTCGATTTGTATGGCGAACTGGTTAAGAAACAAATTAAACGCACAAAAGCCAATGAATC
>RRZT010845180.1_pt1 | contig 14797 bp, 8 predicted proteins | sample 2165551 | NCBI WGS metagenome assembly RRZT01 (sample SAMN10456910, study PRJNA506462) | wastewater metagenome | biome: wastewater; feature: sludge; material: wastewater sludge; isolation source: wastewater sludge with Escherichia coli K12::gfp cells carrying plasmid... | place: USA: Moscow, Idaho ... | reverse complement strand
GAAGCGCTGGAACCGCCTGAAAGGATTTCAACTGCTAACCCTCGTGGTCAATAACGTTAAATTCCAAGACGGCGAACAAGTAATGGAGCAATCAGACAGGAAAACCGCCTGATGCTCGTACACCAGATTTGACCATAACTCGGAGTCACACGCATATAAGCAGTGTCATGGTCAGACAATAGGCTCATATAAAGAAGCATTATGGGCTGCCTATTGCTACTGGTATTTTAAATATCAAATGTAACACTGATATGTTTTTAGCCGCCATCGCGCAGATAGAACTAGGAATCTCATTAATGAAAGAATCACAACAGACCGAGTTTAAGCGTCAATGGAAAGACGAGTGGCTTAAATGGGTCAGTGCATTTGCTAACGCAGAAGGTGGTGTGCTGATGGTCGGTTATGACGATCATGGGCAAGTGGTCGGTGTCGTGCAGGCAAGCAAATTGTTGGAAGATATCCCCAACAAAATTCGCGACATACTGGGCATTGTTGTGGATGTGAATCTCAAGGTTGCTGACGGCCTAGAAACCTTACACATTCAAGTACCTGCTTACCCTTATCCAGTGAGTTATAAAGGGGAATACCACTACCGCAGTGGTAGCACCAAGCAGGAACTTAAAGGTGCTGCCTTAGATCGCTTTCTGCTTCACAAGCAAGGTTTACATTGGGATGCAGTTCCTTTGCCTGGGCTTGAAGTTAACAGCCTAGATACAGCTACTTTTAAGAAATTCAGCGAGCTCGCGATCAACAGCCAGCGTTTGCCAGCAAGCATCGTCAACGACAGTCCACAGCTGCTACTAGAGCGCTTACGCTTAACTCAGAATCATTACTTAAAATGCGCTGTCGCCTTACTATTCCATCCTGATCCAGAGCGGTTTGTAACAGGCGCATGCATTAAAATCGGTGCGTTTGGCGTCAATGATGCTGACTTACTGCATCATGATGAAGTGGTCGGCAACCTCTTTACCCAAATTGAAAATACTATTGAGGTGCTCAAACTTAAATACTTGAGAGCCTTGATTAGCTATGACGAACTTTACCGTAAAGAAAGCTATCCCCTTCCTCTCGCTGCTTTGCGTGAAGCTCTTTTAAACGCTGTAGTTCATAAGGATTACTCAAGCGCCACTGCTATTCAAATCAGTGTGTATCCTGACAAGCTGATGATTTGGAATCCCGGTCATCTCCCTGAAAGCTGGACGCTAGATAAGCTAATGTCCAAGCATGCGTCATGCCCATTTAACCCAGATATAGCCAACACGTTTTTCCGCGCAGGTTTAATTGAGTCTTGGGGACGTGGCATAGAACGCATTATTGATACGTGCAAGCAGGGAAACTATCCGGCGCCAAAGTGGCAGCTTGAGCCAGGCGGTTTGTGGGTAATATTCGATTTTCCTGAGGAGCATGTCCGTCAACCGGTAGATGAAACCGGACAAGCTACCGGACAAGACACCGTACAAGCTGAGGCTTGGGTGCTGAAAGTGCTTCAAGCTTGTAGTCGCTCAGAGCTCACACGCAGTCAAATTCAAGAAATCACTGGCATCAAACATAGAGAAACCTTTCAAAATAATTATTTAAACCCTTTGCTTGCAGATGGATTAATTGAACGCACCATCCCAGACAAGCCCACTAGCCCAAAACAAAAGTACAGAATCACTACTGCAGGTATGAGGTTTTTAAATAATAAATAACAGGCTTATAATGTAAGCATTCAACAATTACGCCTTGCTGGCAACTGCAGAAGTACTGACGTTTTACTTCTCTGCGCAAGTCTAGCCAGCTCGTTTTCAACATACGTCTCAATATGAATTTTTTTCATCAGCTTGCAGCTTTACGTCCGACTCATCCAAACAACTCCTCGCGGAGCTGCCCTTGCCATTTGCTAGCAGTTAACATCTAATAACGATTATAAATTGCTAAAGATGGTAACCTTCCTACGAGGACTTTCACCTCATTAGTTCATGCCCATGCTGGTCACCACTGCGGAAAACGAGCAGAATGTGAGCCAGACTGATGTTTTGCTGCATGGCGAGGACCATTAGATTTACGGTAATTCTGATTATCTGGGCGTTAGTAAGCGTGAAGAAAATAAGGATATATATTAGTGAATTTATATAATTTCTATCGATTAATTGCTCTGACGGCTGTTCTCATAACAGCCTCAGGTTGTAGTGTTATTATAAAAGATCCGATTTACCATTCTGTTACTCGTAGCGCTAAAGTAGAAAAATTAAATAATGAAGTACGTGGTTATCAAATAGGCTGGCTCGCACAGGCCTTATTAGAGCCACAAGTTAGAAATGTAGTGGCGCAGAAGTTAGCTAAAAGCGCACCTGTGATTGAAACTGCGGGAGGCTTTAGCATCGCTGATGCTGCAGATGTATCACTGACAGCACAAATGATGACTGATTTAGCAGTAGGACAAATCAGTTCAAGCGCTGGGAACAACATTGGTTCAGCTTTTTTTATAGGCGCAACAGCATTATCACTATTATCTGGTGATGGCAGCCTTAAAAAAACAAATGTAGTGTTATTACCTGCACAACTCAATGATAAAATTTTAGATTCAGCAGATATTGCAAATTCGGTAGCACAAGAACTCATATTACAGCGCTATGCTAAAGCTGCAGATAAGTTTGGGTATAGCTTTATATGTGAATACTCTTGCGAGACTTTTCCCTCACTGTATCGTATGCAGCGTAAACCTGAAACAGATACATCACAATTCATCTATGCTGCTGATGATATTGCAATTTATTTTTCTGATTTTGAAATAGTAGCACCTGAAAAAACACAGCTCATCGACTCCTTAGCAACTGGTTTTAATGTTGCCTGGAGAACTCATTTTAATAATGACGCTGCAATATATATACTGCAAAATCCAAAACTAGATGATAAGAACAAAATTTATATTACGCACTCGGAAAATAAACCATCAAGCTGGAGTATTCACGGTGATGGCAGATTTTTCAAAACTGATTTTGGCTATACTTTCCTACGTGATGTCTATAAAACCCCCTATATGCTATTCGGTGCAGCCAATAGCTACCCGCAAATAGCTTTTTATAACGGTACTGTTTACAGCTATATTTTGAATGATGTTCCAAATGCTTTTAACAGAGTGGTTTTGCCATTTAATAAGCTAGATTAAAAAGTTTCACATAAAACAAATAGCTCATACTATGTTTCCAAAAGGAGGAAATGTGCGCAACTCTATCATGGTTATATTTTCAGTTTTTTTAACTCTATTTTTTCAATTATCTTTCGCGCATGCGAAGCAACCAGGTCAAGCAAAAGGTCTGGAGCTTTTTGGTACACAGTTACAAGGTGCGACACGCTCTGAACTGCGCACAACATTACAAAAAGCTGGGCTTCAAGTTATTCGAGAAGACAATCGTTACTGGGTAGATGAGTATAATGCCTCTAGGGTTCTAGATGGTGCATCCACATTTTATGTTGGTTATGTGGCTGAAACAGGGAGATTTGCATATGCCGAATACACATTCAAAGCGTTTATGGATAAAGGTCTTGTAACTAAGGTCGCCAATATGGTTTCGACAAAATACGGGGCACCTAGCAATAAATCAGGGAACCCTCAACTTGGAAGCGTTAATTATAAATGGAATTTTCCATCAGGAATGTCTGTTGAAGTTTCACGCGGATGGCCAGACACTACAACATATTTAACCTATATCGACAAATCAGCAAAAGCTAAAATGGACGCGGAAATTTCAGCAGAAAAGAAACGTCAAGAAAATGAAAAGGCACAGTCTCAAAGTAATGCTTTCTAGGCGCTAAACAATAACTTACTAGGGAGTCGCAAGATGGCTATACAGGCCTAAATTAATTAACCCTTTTGCTTATTAATACACATTACTCATCAGGCAAGACAAAATTTTAAATATTATTAATACAGAGATACTTTTATGGAGCTTTTTTTAAATTCATCCATTTTTATAGTAGTCATATTTATTATTATTGCTGTAAACACTTATCACTACTGGAACCGTTATCGTCGACATCCCACTTTTGATGAGTACAAGGAAACACACCCTAACAGCATTAGAAAAGGACGCGTTATATGCCGTTCATGCGGCGGAGCTCATATTCAGTTTAGGGGGTTATGGAACGCAACGGATCGTCGAAAAACCCACATTTGTGTCAGCTGCGGCACACCATTGTACCGAAGCTATCACTAATGAATGTTGAAAACAGCAGATACATACTCACATTCTGCAACCACACGTTTTTTTAAATTTTTGAATGCAGTGTGGAGCCTAGGATTACTGATACTGTGAAATGTCAACAACTCCATGCTCCACACACCACTCTAAAATAAGCCACTAACAACCCAAATACCGCGCCATCTCTTGCTTTCTGCTTGTCGATTGTAACTATCTGCAACTTCCCAATCATTGGATATCTATGGTCAGCTGGATTACGCTCTTGCTGAACATTGACCTTATCGTTCGGCAGCACTCTTTCTAAAAACTGCTCCAGAGCTTGTAGTTTAGGTAGGTTGCTTGAGTCATGACGGCAAGTGACGCTCTTATCCCAGTGTCGGTAATTGTCATAAAAATACTCTAGTGCTGTTTTAGCCATATCTCCGTTCTGAGTAGATTGCAGCAGGCGTAAACTATTTTTGTAGATTTGAGCAGCAATATCGCGCTCGAGCTTATACCTAGGTGGCCGCACTATAAAATAATGGCTTGACGCTGTGGTTGCTGCCTTAAATATCTTACGGGGTTGTTTGAGCCGCGAATTATCAAACCGAGTCTGCACCTTCAGTAAATCTGAAAGCAGTGAGACCTGAGCTCGTGTGTTTGTTTCGTCCAGCTTATACATCTCAATCAGCTCATCACAACTGTCTAGCTGGCTCCAGCGCTCAAGAAAATCACACCAATTCTCGAAGTTTAAGTCACGCAGATCTCTGGGCTCATTTGATGTGCCGGCTACTAGCCTTGCCAGATTTTCGCTGTAAGGTTGCCACTGGTTAGGATCAGTAGCAGGCTCTAGCTTAAGTCTCTGCGGCAGCCAACCTAAAATCTTTCCGTCGTATTGGCGATTATGTTGCCGTAGGTTGTCAGCGCTGATATCTAGCAAACTTTGCAGGCAGAGCGCGGTATGCAGAGAGCCTCTATATCGTTGCAGTTCACCATGCCCGGTTTTTCTATGGTCAAAACTGTGCGGCCACAACAGATCTCGCACAATACAGTCGAGGTTATGAGTGTAGTGCTGCAATGTCACATTCCCGCTAGAGTGGCCAACATAGCTAGATATTTGATGTAAGTGTTTCCTGCTAACACCTTGCAGCATATGGTTTTTCCAGTGAGCTGGAAGTTGTAATGGCTCAGTTAAGTTTTGACTCGCCTGAAGCGCATGGCTGGCAAAGCTGTGGCGCAGGTGATGAAATCGCAGGTCTGGATCACCAGTTAACAGCCGCATTTGTTCGTGTAGGCCACGTTGCAACTCAGTGAAATCCATCGGCGTCTTGCCATTATCCTCAGAGAAAATAAATTTTCCCGGCACCTTTCTTTTACCGACTTTAACGCGCTGAGCCTGATGATAGTTCAGCAGTTCAACTCGCTCCTCGCTGCTCATTAGGATATTTAATGGCAACTGGCGTCGACTGCTGGAGCTTTTTAGTTTGTTAAACTGATCACCGCGAATTAATAAAGTAGCGGCATACCCTCCGATGTGTTTGGACTGCTCTGGAGATAATATCTCCAACATCCCTGGGTACTGCAAATCCACTAACTGTAGGTGCCGTACCTCGCTAATGCGCAGTCCACATCGATATCCTAAAATCAGCACAATTAACTGCGCGTGTGCAATGAGTGATGTGTTTTTTTGTGATTTTAGAAACTGATACAGCAGTTGATATTCAGTTTCTGTGATGATATTGGCGTCCGGTAATGCGAAAAAACCTTCATCTGCGTAGCTGAGTTTTATGGGTGCCAACTGCAGGATATTGCTTGCGTGAGCATGAAACCTGCGTAACAAGTCTGCTTTATTTTGTCGCGTAATTGCTGAGGGTGTATTTTCTAGCATGGCCTCGTAGCCGGCCTGAAAATCCTCTGCTGCCAGTGTTGGTAAGTCTGTTTCATCAAAAGTACTCAGAAGACTTTTTCCAATGCTGGTTAATTGTTGGTATGCAGTACTACGCCGAATCTCTGTGTTTCTCAGGCGTTTTTTGACCCAATCAATCAGGCAGTACAGCAACGGGCTCGCTTGCTCAGCTTCTGTTTTTAATTTGCCGAGGCGTTCTAGCAAGGTTTTTAAACTTGGCTCTGTCGTTTGACTGCTTTTATATAAAGCAGCACGCACACCTGTAAAAATCAGATTCTTTTTACTATCGTTAATGGTTAATGCCACTGGCGCAATTATTGGTTCAGGTTCATCCATGGTCAGCCCAGCTCTTTCATCAGCAGGTAATTGGATTAGAGCCTGTTGCTTCAGTACTCGCAGCCACACTAACTCTGGCCACGCAGTTGAACTACTTTCACCGGTGCAGTGCCGCACGAGGTATGGTGGTAAAACTGTGTGGTGGTAGACACTGACAGTAGTGCGCCAGTGTCTTATGAGTTCCTGCTGTTCTTTATATGTTGCTCTACCCAGAACCTCACCTAACAATGAGCAGATAAACTGAGCCAGGGCTTGATTTAACCAACGCCGCAGCTTGTTTTTATCGTCATATCCCTCTGGCAACTCAGGCAATTGAGTCAGTAAAATGAGCGATACAGGGTCAGGAAACCATCTGCGTAAACCGCGCTCTGCGTGAGTATGTTTTGGGTAGTCATCCGTAAATAGATCAACCCAAACATAGTCCTTATAGTGACGGATTTTCTCTTTGACATAGGGTAACTGCAGCATTGCTTTCGGGTCTGCTAGACCGCCGAAAACTGTAGCGCTAAATAGCAGCTGCCCATAGATCAGGCTAACGCTCAGATTATTCGGCTGATTTACTAACCGCTCCTCAAACCCTTTGATTTGCTTACGCAATTGAGCTAGTTGAGTAAACCCATCGGGAGTAATGGGGTTTTTCTCGCTGATGATAGTCAGCTCAGTTGGTGGTAGCGTAACGTGCCAGCCAAGCTCTTGCGCTCCTTTAGCCAGTCCAGCCCGCAAAAATCGACGCAGGTGGGTGGTTGCACGATTAGCGCTATCCTGTTCATCAATCCATGCATTAACCTCATCTATAGCCAGGTTAGAAATTTGAATATTTTCTACACCTAGCGCACAGCCAGGAGCACGGGCATCCAATCGCTGCAGTAGCTTTTTCTGCTGTTTCAGCTGGTTTTCCGCTTGTTGCCTGCGTCGACGGTTATGGCCCAGAGCACCGTCTTGAGTTTTTATAAAAGGCCAACCCGGCCAGTATTTCACCTCATGCATAGGCCAACCCTCCCTGTACCGTCCAGCCAATCTGTTTTTCAATAGTATTGAGATAAGGCGCTAGCTCAACGGCTATGTCTATTGGGCTGATGCTGGATAGTTTTTGATGCGGCTCCTCGCCATGTTCCCAGTGCCCCATAAAATATGAAATCATTTCGCCAGGTGCACCGAGTTCGACTAGTCTGCTACGCAAATAATGCCTATTGGCATTTGCTCTGATTTCAAATGGAAAATGCTCCTGTAGGTTTTTGGGTGACACAGCTCTGGCCTGCAGTGAGTCAGTCATGAAAAATAAAAACGGCATAGATAATTCATGGGTTGAAATATCAGCCCCCTGATAACGGTGGCATAGCTGGAGTATTTCTTGTTGTATGCTCGGCTTATGCGGCAGGCACATCGCTAACTGGGTCAGATGTTCAGCATAACGATCAACCTGTTCAACAAACCGTTCGGTGAGTGGAATAATGCGTGAGTGCTGAAATAACGAATTGTCTTTATCGCTGATAACCATTAAGCCAGTTTCACGATCGAGGTGTCGCGGGTCGCTAATGGGGTCCAAGACAGCGCGGTATCCTGAGATAAATCCCAGCCAGACAGTGATGTAGGCAACCAATGAGTTATGTGCGTGACGTAATCGCTCATCACCCGTAAAACGGCGTGGGCTAAGCCTGGCATGGTGTTTTAGGTGCATGCACAGCTGAGCTACGAAGTTGGTTGGTAATGCTAGGCTGCTGCCAATGCTTTTTTTACCTTGAAGCTCTCGAGACTCGGTATTAAAAATAGGCTTCTCAATGATTCCAGTTCTTACCCACTGCTGAATGAGTTTGTGAGCTGCCTCGACGACCTCGCTAATAAATGCCACTGAGGTGCGTTGATAATAATTAGCGACAACAGAGTGGCTATATTCCTGCTCAGTAATAAGCTGAACGAGCGCTGGATCCTGCGTGCATTGCTCAATCGCCATGCGCATAACCAAACCTAGACGATGCTCTGTCCACCGAGTTGCGTAAGTTTGGTTGATTTTTTTCAGAAGCTCACGAATCCATTGTTCGTGGTCGTCTGCGTACTCAAACAACGGAACTCGTTTTCGGCTGGTAGCGCACTGCAGCTTGCGTGTCGCTAGGTCAATTACTGCCTGAGTAGTAACTGGCGGCAGTCTGAAATCCAGTACGTCCTGCAGCTGAATCTCCTTATGGTAAAACGGCTCATCTGCCAGCAAAACGCCGCCAACAGCACCTAATGAGTGGAGATTCGCTGTCGATTTAACTGGAAATGCTAAACAGCCTTCCTCTATGAGTACGGCAAAAAATGCTCGTTGAACAGCCTCGTAATCAACTTTATTTTGGAAAACGAGTAATTTACGTAGCGAATCTAATTTACGACCCGTATACAGCCTCAACAGGATGCTCACCCTAAGTTCATCATGCTGGTTACTCTCAAGGCTTTTCAGTTTTTTCTTACTAAAATCATTGGCTAGACAATGTAATAGCGCCTGAACCTCATAGGGGCTCGGCATCTCTACTCTGTTAGGTAAGGATTGTGCTGACTGCACAATCGATGCCTGTACCCGCCGACGATTGCGATGCTGTATTAATCGCTCATCCGATTGAGCACTGCGAGGTGCAGTTGGATCTGTGACGATAACTGTTGCCAGTGTTGTCATCTCAGAAGGGTGTAAACCCTGCTGTTGCAGCAGTTTTTTACTGCGAGTATCTGGCACACGCATAGTGGGCTCGAAACTGGGCTGCTGCTTGTTAGTAGCATCTGTGCCGTCTAGTTTCTGCATACTAATATGCTGACCACTGCGCTGGAATTGAGTACTCATACGCATACGGTAATGGCGCGATGCTCGCGACCGCTGCTCAGCAACAGACTCTATTAGCAACCGTAGGCCTGAACCCCATCGGGTAGTAATGGAATGCCGCTCAATCCATTCTTCTAATTCTGCCTGAACCTCAGTCAGTGAAACCGCGTCACGCCAGTCTGGTAGTGGAACTGTTGGTCGTTTATCTGTTTTTTCTAACTCACGTATCTCACGCAAACCATCCACAAAACCAGTACTTAAACCACTAATAACACCGGCATTACACATTTTCTTGTAGGTAATCGCGCAGCTCATTCCTATTAGGTGAATCGCTCTTATTTTTTCGATTTCTTCTGCTGGGTAATCAACCTCAGCAGCCGTAAGTGTTGCATAAACTGGATGACTACCAATCATCCCAGCTGGCCGGACTTGTTTGTTTGGCTTGATTTCTATGAGTTCAGGAGGAACATTAGAAAAATTCGGCTTTATCTGCTGCAGTAGCGCTTGCCACTCATTGATGGGCAGCTTATCTAGCCCAAGCTCTGCAGCCAGTTCTGAGTGTAGGCTAACGCTCAATAGCTCATTCAGATTCTCTGCCACTGCAATAAATTGCTGTAGGTTTTTCGGAGCTTGAATCCAGTCGCACAGCTGGGTAAAAGACGATTTATCGATAGGAAAACACTCGAGAAAAAAATCTAGGTTGTCTACAGAAAATTTACACTCTGTCATGCGAGCTCCAATACTCAGGTGTTAGTTTTTAAGTGTTTGACCATTAATTCCAAAGGGCTTTTTTTTTGAGCTGAGTTCGCATATCCCGTGCACTGACTCGCAACGCGTTTGTTAAAAACGCATCGTTCTTAATTAACTCCAGCAATTCTTGGCTAGAATGATTTTTTAGATGTTTTTTCAGCTCGCGCAGTTGTGGGTGAGGCGATTTAGCCGTGCAGTCATACATCAGAATAGTGCTGATACCCTGACGAAAGGCACGTACAGCATGAGTATTAGCGCAAGTCTCAGTCGGCAGAACCTGAGCGTGTAAGATTTTTGCACGTACTGCTCGAAGCAGTTGATAGTGCCGGAAGCTGCCGCAGACTAAATAGCTATTCTCACGCTGCTGAATAACTTCAATAAGAGGAAGACCCAGCGAATCAGTAGTGCTGCACTGCAGAATCTGCTCGAGTATTTGCCGTTGAGATGCGGCATTAAATTGGACAGATGATAAAACCCGGTAGACCTCGGCTAGCAGCCCTGTGGTTGGCTGATGCACTGCATGCATTGACAATGTTTTATACACATTCACACCCTCTAAATTGAAGCGCCAAAACTTTTGTTTTGGCTTTAGAGGAAGCTTACGAGAGGTTGGGCGAAGGTCTTGCACGTGTAAGTGACGAAAAAAGTAACCTGGCCACTTTTTTTCGAAAAAACGGAAAATAAATCGCTTGATTTTTAAAAAGATGGTTTGCTCTAAAAATGATGCACTCTGCGAACACCACAAATAACCCTAGCTCAGGCTTATGGAAACACTGAATAATGTTAGCGAGGAAGTCAGAGCTGATTGCTTAGCAACGTCTTGGCCACGCAGGTAATTATTCAGCGTTTTCCTATAACCTAACCAGCGTATTTCACTGTTACAACGCTACCATCCGCTGCATGGTTTGCACCATCGACAGGTTAAACGCGACATCATTGGCAAAAAGCTTATACAGTTCGAGCTCATCTTTTCTGCGCTGCAGCATAATTTCTTTAAATATTTTTTCAAAGGCCAGCTCCTTGTTATGTGGATCTGGGTTCTTGGCATATTTAGTTTCAAAATCTGGATGCTGCTTGATGCTGTCAGAAATATTAATCAGCTTTACCCGTTGCTCTTCAGGCGTAGCGCTCCAGCCTTGGAACCAGCGCTCGTTAAACGTAGTAATGATCTCATCGAGCGGATTTTTTTCTTTCTCATCACCATGAGCACCACGAGGATTGGGGTTCTGTGGATCAAGTTCTGACTCATCAGCGTTTAAGCTAATCGCATTATTGAGCTTCACTCGTTGTAAGCCATAGGAGCTGAGGTCAACGGATTCAAGCAGAGTATCAATCGCATCAGATTCTGGATCGTTCACTACTAGCTTAGGCACTAGAAACTTTAAGAACCAAAATAACTTTTCCCATACCAAAATCTCATACGGCATGATGGACGCCATTTGTCCGTAAATTTTCACAAACTGCTTAGCCTTCACTTTAAAGTCGACTTTATCTTCGTGCTCAAGCTCTAGTTCATGCTCAAAACGGGCAGCAGCGGTATCAATAATTGGGCTTAACACCTCTGCATCTTCACCATTGAAATAATGCGTAACGAACTGTTCAACCTCGTGCCACTCGTATACGCCTACATCATCTAACGCATCTTTAAGCTCATGCAGCACGTTGATATCCGTCGCTTTAGATAACGACGTGGCAGTATAAAATGGATCAAAAGCCGCTTGGATATCTTCAACGCTATTGAAGAAATCCAATACAAATAAATCTTCTGTCTTTTTACCCAGGCTGGCAGCGCTACGGTTTAAACGCGAGAGTGCTTGTACACACATCACGCCAGCCAGCTTCTTATCAACGTACATGGTGCACAGCTTTGGTTGGTCAAAACCAGTCAAGTATTTGTTGGCTACTACCAGTAAACGGTAGTCATCGGTATCAAAGTTCTCTGCAGTCTTTGTCTCATTAAAACCATTGATATCTGCTTCGGTGTACTCGATACCGTCGACTTCTTTCTTTCCGGAAAAGGCGATTAGAATTTTAAAAGGATTACCCTGCTCCTGTAGCTTGCGAGTAATAGCTTTGTAATAGCGTATGGCTGTTTCTATATTTTGCGTAACCACCATGCCCTTAGCTTTGCCTTTCAACTTCTTGGCATTGACCACATTAGTAACGAAGTGCTCAAGCATGATCTCAGCTTTAGTATCTATGGTGTGCTGACTGTGCTCGACATAGGCGCGAAGCTTTTTTTGTGCTTTTTTAGTTTCAAATTCTGGGTTTTCAGCAATCGATTTTTCGATTTCGTAATAGCTTTTGTAGGTGGTGTAGTTAGCTAACACATCTAGAATAAAGCCTTCCTCAATTGCTTGCTTCATTGAGTACAGATGAAACGGCTTAAAGGTGCCATCGGGTTGTTGTTCGCCGAATTTTTCTAAGGTGCTGTTTTTAGGCGTTGCCGTAAAAGCTAGGTACGAAGCGTTACCGCGCATCTTGCGTGATTGCATGGCCTGCAGAATCTTATCTTGAGCATCTTCAACTTCTTCTACATCAGCCTTGCCCATCGCACGGTTCATATTGTCATGGGCAGAGCCAGACTGTGAGCTGTGTGCCTCGTCAATAATTACCGCAAAGCGCTTATCACTCAGATCGCTAATGCCATCGATAATAAAAGGGAATTTTTGGATGGTGGTGATGATGATTTTCTTGCCGGTTTCCAATGCCGTCTTTAACTCAGCCGAGGTTAGCGCAGGCGCAACAATATTTTTAACTTCGGAAAATTCTTTGATATTGTCGCGCAGTTGTTTGTCCAGCAAGCGTCGGTCAGTGACTACAATGACCGAATCAAACAGGGGTTGCTCCATGCTGTATCCGCCAGCCACAGCTTCTGTCGCAGGATAGGTTTCAATCAGTTGATAAGCGGCCCAAGTAATGGAGTTTGATTTGCCTGAACCTGCAGAATGCTGAATCAAATAGGTGTGGCCTACACCTTGATTTGCCGCATGACTGACCAGCTTACGCACCACGTCAAGCTGATGATAACGCGGGAAAAACAGTGTTTTTTTGTGAAACGGCACTTTACTGTTGCCATCCAAACGCACAAAGTGCTGGATAATGTTTGCTAGGCTCTCTTTGGTGAAAATTTCTTGCCATAAATAAGCAGTTTTATGGCCGGTGCTGCTGGGTGGATTACCTTTTCCGTGGTTATGGCCTTTATTAAAAGGCAGGAAAACAGTGCTTTTTCCTGCCAGTTTAGTGGTCATATAGATTTCATCAGTATCCACCGCCATGTGCACTAAGCAGCGTGCAAAATTCAGCAGTGGCTGTTCAGTGTCACGGTCTTCACGGTATTGTTTTTGGCCGTGGTATTTTGCATTTTGCCCAGTCCAAGCGTTTTTCAGCTCCATGGTGATCAGCGGTATACCATTGATAAACAGCACCATATCAATTTCTTGCAGTGGGTTTGCCTGCGAGTAACAGAGCTGACGCGTGCAGCTAAAAATATTGTCGGTAAAGTTCTTGGCGACTGCTTCACTGCTACTGACCAAAGGGGCTGGGTACATCAAGTTAAAGTGCGCATCATCCACACTTAAACCTTTTTTCAGAAGATGCAAAATACCGTATTTTTTAATCAGACGGTCATAGCGTTCCAGTAGCTTGCGCTGCCAGTCTACTGGATTATGCTTTTTAAGCTTATCCAACTCCGGCTGCTGTGTGCGCTCAAGAAATTGCCAAAAATAGCGCTCATCAATCGCATACTGTTTATTGAAGTCAGAAGAGAAGCCAGCCACATAGCCAAGGTGTGCATTGCTATAAGAAGTGGTTGTAGCATCAGCAAGATTGCCGCTGTTGTCTTCGATGCAGGAGCCTGTTAAAGCACGCTCAATTGCAGCTTCTAATGCCTGCTCGTTGGTTTTACTAACCATAAATCTTCCTATCCTTTTGCTGTAACTGACTTCATAACACAGTCGAAATCAAATGAAATAAAAGTTTAGCCCTTTGATTTTAAAGGGGATTAATTAAAAGACAGTGTGCACAATCAAATGGTCGTCAAATGACTACACTCCAGAAAAGATCTTGCTGCCAACCTGCTGGAAAGCCCATCATAGCTTGATCGATTTCAGTGTATGTATTTAGCAGTGTCATTAAATCGTTTTTCCAATCATCATGCGGGCTGATCTGCAGCATAAAATGCTGCAATACGCTCACGATAACTGCCACGCGCGTATTGTCATGCGCGTGCTGTTGGTAATCAGGCCACTTGATTGAGCTGTCCTTAGGTAACTCAGGCTTGATGCCCAACTCTCTATTCCATAAACGGCTGTGATGCGCACAGATATTACGGATTGTTGTTAATGTTTTAAGCCAAGATTCCAGTAACGGCATGGACAAACCAAGCATTCGCGCAATCGCTTTTTTATCAGCATCTTTAGCGAGCCCAGCATAAAGATGTGATAAATCACCTAAAGTGAGTTCTTCTAACATGGCCCAGCCGGGCATTAAATCAGGCTCTGAGTAAGTCAGTGGGTAGTGACGGGCGTAACTTTCTTTAGCGCGTCGTGCTTTTAAAGTCTCTTTATCCTGCGTTGATTTATCACGGGCTTTATCAATGCGCTGTGATTCTCTTTGGTAGCTTTGTAGTGCATCAGATTGTTTGCGTTCAATGGTTTGTAACAGTCGCTCATAAGCAAAGTGTCGCTTGAACAGTTTACGGTCTAAATACCAGTGCGCATTGTTATATTTAGGGCCTAAATAGTTACTCATCACTGCGCGCACAGACACTTCAACACGCTCAATAGCTGCCATCACTAACAGCCTGAGCTTGCGATCAAATTCGTAGGTTTGTGTGATCTGTTTAAAGGT
>RRZT012109086.1_pt1 | contig 14798 bp, 15 predicted proteins | sample 2165551 | NCBI WGS metagenome assembly RRZT01 (sample SAMN10456910, study PRJNA506462) | wastewater metagenome | biome: wastewater; feature: sludge; material: wastewater sludge; isolation source: wastewater sludge with Escherichia coli K12::gfp cells carrying plasmid... | place: USA: Moscow, Idaho... | reverse complement strand
GGGACTATAAATGTAGAGGTTGACTATTTACATAAGGTAGAAGATTTTAAATTTGAAGAAAAAGCCGATGAGGCTATAAAAATATTTAATGATTTGGGATATAAAGTAATTGTTGTCACTAATCAATCAGGTATAGCTAGAGGATACTATACAGAAGAGGATTTACATAAACTTCATAAATTTATAGATGAAGAACTAGAGAAAATAGGAGCAAAAGTAAACGCTTACTATCACTGTCCCCATCATCCAAAAGGAACTTTGGAACAATATGCAAAAGACTGTACATGTAGAAAACCTAATTTGGGAATGTTTATGGATGCAAAAAAAGATTTTGATGTAGATTTTGAAAATAGCATAATAGTTGGAGATAAATTAAGCGATTTGGAGGCCGGTCTTAGACTTGGGATGAGGACAGTTCTTGTAAAAACAGGCCATGGAAAAGAAGAATTGGATTCAGTTTATTTTAAAACCGAAATATATAATAATTTATATGAATTTGGATTGAAATTAAAAGGGGAAAAATAAGAGTTTAATTGCTCTTGGTAAAAAAAAGTGATATAATATCCCTTGGTCTTATTAAGTTTAAAAATGAGGATGATAAAATGAAAAAGAAAGCCTTGGAGCTTGTTTTAGGAATAAATTTAGATAAAATCGGAAAAATAGATAAAGTAGAAATGGATAGTAGAAAAATAGAGAAAAATGATGTTTTTCTTGCAATGAAAGGTGGAAATAATTTTGTAAAAGAAGCTATTTCAAGAGAAGTAACTCTTGTTATTTGTGATGATAAAAGCTATGAAGGTATTGATAGAGTTATAGTAGTAGAAGATACAGTTAATTTTATGCAGAAATGGGCTAAAAAATACTTAGAATTACTCAAAATATTGGTAATAGGAATAACTGGAAGTAATGGAAAAACTTCTACCAAGGATATAATATATGATTTTCTTAGTATTTACAAAAAGGGTATAAAAACTCAAGGGAATTACAATAATCATATTGGCTTACCTTTTACTGTGCTTAATATAAGCGAAAATGATGAATTTGCAGTACTGGAAATGGGAATGTCAGGTTTTGGAGAAATAGACCTTTTGGCAGATATAGCAAAGCCAGACTATGGATTTATAACAAATATTGGTGATTCTCATTTGGAATTTATGAAAACAAGGGAAAATATATTTAAAGCCAAAAGCGAAATAATTCCCCATGTAAAAAAAGAAGCCATAGTTAATGGTGATGATGATTTTTTAAAACAAACTAAGGCAGTAAAAATTGGTTTTGAGGATACAAATACTTATCAAATTATTGAGGAAAAAACAGAAAATAATCACATAAAATTTGGAATAAAAGTAGAGAATACAATTTATGATTTAGATACAAATCTTATGGGAAGGCATAATTTATATAATTTAACTATGGCTTTTGCTTTAATTCACAGACTAGGCTTTGATTTGAATTTGGCAATAGAAAAAGCAAAAGATTTAGCTCTTACAAAAATGAGATTTGAGAAAATTGAAAAGGGTAAAAATATTTATATAAATGATGCTTATAATGCTTCTCCAGTTTCTATGAATTTTGCCTTGGAGACCTTTGAAGGACTATATAAGGACTATAAAAAAATAGCAATATTAGGAGACATGCTTGAGCTTGGAGAAGAAAGCAAGAAGCTCCACGAAGCTATTTATGATAAATTAATAAATTCAGATTTGAATTTGATACTTTTATATGGAAATCAAATGAAGTATTTATATGATAAATTTAATGGAAATGAGAAGGTTTTCCATTTCCAAGATAAACAAGAAATAAAAGAAAAAATAAAATCAGTTTCAGAGCCTTGTGCAATATTACTTAAGGGTTCAAGAGGTATGAGACTAGAAGAAACTATAGAAGAATAGGATGATGAAAAAATGTTATATTTATTGCAACAATATTTAGTAGGTGAAATTTCATTTTTAAGAATATTTAAATATCAGAGTGTTAGGGCTATTTTGGCCTTTTTTATGGCTTTTCTATTGGTTTTGATAGTGGGAAGACCCTTTATTAATTTTTTAAAAAGAAAAAAAATTGGAGACGACATAAGAGAATGTGGTCCTCAATCACATTTTTCAAAAAAAGGAACACCAACAATGGGTGGAGTTCTTATTGTAGGTTCTATGTTTATCACAACCTTAATCACAGGGAATCTTGGAAATAAATATATACTTGCTTTATTATTTGTTACTTTGATATTTGCAGCAATAGGATTTTTGGATGATTATATTAAATTTACAAGAAGTAAAAAAGGTTTGTCTGGGAAGAAAAAAATACTTGGACAATTATTAGCTTCTTTAATAGTTTGGTTGTTTATGTTGGTGTCCAAGCCCTTGGGTACGGAGCTTACATTTTCAGTAGTTAACCCCTTTATAAAAAATTCTTATTTCTTCTTAGGAATATTTGTAATGCTTATTTTTATAGCTCTTGTTATGGTTGGAAGCTCTAATGCAGTAAATATAACAGATGGTTTAGATGGTCTTGTTATAGTACCAGTTATAATAGTAGCTCTTGTACTTGGGATAGTTTCATATTTTACTGGAAACACAATTTGGTCAAAATATCTTAATTTATATTATATAGAAGGTGTAGGGGAACTTACAGTTTACCTTTCAGCCCTTATTGGCGCAGGACTTGGGTTCTTGTGGTATAATTTTTATCCTGCACAAATTTTTATGGGGGATACAGGAAGTCTTACTTTAGGTGGAGTATTGGGAACTATAGCAATATTTCTAAAGCAAGAAATTTTGTTTGCAATAGTTGGAATAGTATTTGTAATAGAGGCTTTATCTGTAATTATCCAAGTTTGGTCATTCAAAAAAAGAGGAAAAAGAGTTTTTGCAATGGCTCCTATACATCATCATTTTGAAGTAAAGGGTATGCCAGAAACAAAGGTTACTGCTAGATTTTGGATAATAACGATAATGTTTGCAATACTTGGAATCTTAATACTAAAGTTGAGGTAGGAATATGAAAAAAGCGATGATTTATGGTGCAGGAGTAAGCGGTTTGGCAGCTTCTGAAATTTTGAAAAAAAATGGATATGAAGTTATTTTGGTAGATGATAAAAAAGCTATGAGTTCTAAGGAAGCTTTGGAAAATCTTGATGGTCTTGAACTTTTTATAAAAAGTCCAGGGATAGCTTATAACGAGCTTGTTAGAGAAGTACAAAGCAGAAAAATTGAGCTTATAGATGAAATAGAACTTGCCTACAGATATTCTAAGGGGAAATTTAGAATTATAGCAGTAACTGGGACAAATGGGAAAACAACAACAACTTCAAAAATAGCAGGACTTTTGGAAGAAGCTGGATTTAGGGTAGAAGCTGGTGGAAATATTGGAAAAGCCTTTGCTCAAATAGTTTTGGAAGAGAAAACTTTAGATTTTGTAGTTTTGGAGCTTAGCTCTTATCAACTAGAAAACCTAAAAGAATTTAAGGTAGATTTATCTTTATTAATAAATCTTTCTCCAGACCATATGGATAGATATGAAAAAGAAGAAGACTATTATTTAGCAAAATTTAATATAAAAAATAATGCTACAGAAAAGGATTTTTTTGTACTCAATTTAGATTCCAAAGAGTCTTTAGAACTTTATAAAAAAGGGAAAGAACAGCTAATAAAAGTAAGTTCTTTGGGAAACAAAGAAGCTGATTTTTATGTAGAAGAGGGAATTTTGAAATATAAAAATGAAGAAATTCTTGAAGCTGAAAAGTTGTCATTAAAAGGTAAGCATAACCTAGAGAATGTAATGTTTATAGTTGCAGCATGTAAAACTTTTGGTGCACCTAATGAAATAATTAGAGAGTACTTATATAATACGGAATCTTTAGAGCACAGAATGGAAGATTTTTTAGTAGCAAATGAAGTAACTTTTGTAAATGACTCAAAAGGGACAAATATAGACAGTACAATTAAAGCTATTGAAGCATATAAAACTATGCCTATTCTTATTTGTGGTGGAAAAGACAAATGTGTAGACCTAAAACCTTTGGCCGAAGTAATAGCAAAAAAAGTGAAGAAACTTTATCTTATGGGACAGACTGCTCCCATTATCGAAAGTTTAGTTCTTGAAGAAGGATATCCAAAGGAAAAAATATTTAACCTTGGAACTATTGAAAAAATTATTGAGGAAATACAGACAGAAAAAGGAGATATAGTTTTGTTTTCTCCAGCTCACTCAAGTTTTGACCAATTTGCTAACTATATTGAACGTGGAAGAATATTTAAAGAACTTTGTAAAGTTCGTTTTGCAGAAAAAAAACATTAAAACCTAAGCGTAGGACGCTTAACCCCAATAGAAAAAAAGTTATTTATAATCTAACAAAATTATTGGATTTAGCGTTATTAATTTTAAAAAAAATAATGAGTCCAGCGTCACGCTGGTGCGGTGTGCTGCATAAGCACGGTTTTAAGTATTTTATCAAAATATACAATTTAGCAGAATTATAGAAAATAAAAAATAGAGGTAAAATTATGAAAAAAGTAATCTTTACAACAGGAGGAACAGGGGGACATATTTATCCTGCCCTGGCTGTTGCAGATGAATTAAAAAATAGAGAAATCGACTGCCTTTTTGTAGGGACTATCCATAGAATGGAAAAAGACCTAATACCGAAAGCAGGTTATGAATTTATAGGCTTGGACGTAGTTCCTTTTGGAAGCCTAATAGGAATTATTAAACTTATAAAAGCAACTGGGAAAGCCTTTAAAATAATGTTAAAGGAAAAACCAGATGCTGTTTTTGGCTTTGGAAACTATATATCAGTACCAATACTTACAGCAGCTCTTCTTACAAATACAAAGATTTATTTGCAAGAACAAAATGCAGAACTTGGAATGGCAAACAATCTTTTTTATAGATGGGCAAAAAAGACCTTTTTAGCCTTTGAAAAAACTTATGATGAATTGCCACAAAAATATAGTGGGAGATTAAAAGTAACAGGGAATCCCTTGAGAAAAGAATTTATGCATCTTGATTATGCTCATGAGAGGGAAAAATTAAAAATCAAGGAAAATGAAAAAATTCTTCTTATTACTGGTGGAAGTCAAGGGTCTAAAAATCTGAATGATGCAGTTTTAAAACATTGGGATAGAATTTTTAAGGAAAATAATATAAGAATATACTGGTCTACAGGTGAGAATAATTTTGAAGAGGTAAATAATATAATAAGTAAAATGAAACCTAACGATGTAGTTAAACCTTATTTTCAAAATATGCCTTGCATAATGACTGCTGCAGACCTTGTAATATGTAGAGCAGGTGCTCTTACGATTTCTGAAGTTATAGAACTAGAAAAACCAAGTATCTTTGTACCTCTTGGAGTGGGAGGGCAAAAAGCTAATGCAGAAATGCTTAAAGAACAAAATGCAGCTCTTGTTTTTGATAATAAAGAAGCAGAAAAAGCTCTGCTAGAAGCCCTAAATTTGATAAAAGACGATGGAGCTTTGCAAAAAATAAGAATTAATTTAAAATCCTTCAAAGAAGGAAATGCTGTAGAGCATATAGTAGAAAATCTTGATATATGGGGGCAAAATAATTAATGGAAAAAATATTTTTTATAGGAATAAATGGTATAGGAATGAGTGGTTTAGCTAAAATAATGGCTAAAAAAGGATATAAAGTTTATGGTACAGATCCAAAAGTAGGACCTAAAATTGCTGAATTTGAAGCTATGGGAATAACAGTTTATACTGAACATAAAGAGGAACATGTAGAAGGAATGGATTTTGTTATTCGTTCATCAGCAATTAGTGAAACAAATCCTGAGTACAAAAGAGCAATGGAACTTGGAATAAAAATGATAAAAAGAGGAGAGCTTTTGGCTCAACTTATGAATGATGAAGAAGGAGTTGCAATAGCTGGGACACACGGTAAAACAACAACTTCATCTATGTTGTCAGTAGCTTGCTTATCTATTGACCCTAAAATAGTAGTAGGAGGAATAATTCCTGAAATTAATTCTAATGCACATCCGGGAAATAATACAGTATTTATTGCAGAAGCAGATGAATCAGATAACTCATTTTTGTTTATAAATCCAAAATATGCTGTAGTTACAAATATAGAAGAAGACCATATGGAAAATCATGGGACATTTGATAATATTAAAAAATCTTTTACTCAGTTTATGAATCAAACAGAAAAGGAAATCATAGTAAATATTGACTGTCCAACAGTAAAAGAGCTTATAGTAGATAGAAAAAACATAGTAACTTATAGCACAAAAGATTCTAAGGCTGATATTTATGCAAAAAATATAGCTGTAGATGGCCTGAAAACTAAATATGAAGTAATTCTTAATGGAAAAGAACTTGGAGAATTTAAACTTACAATTCCGGGAGAACATAATGTTTCAAATTCTTTACCGGTAATATATTTGGCATTAAAATTTGGTGTAACTATAGATGAATTAAAAGATAAATTATCTCATTTTACAGGAGCAAGAAGAAGATTTGATGTACTTCTTGATGATGGAATACAAATTATTGACGATTATGCCCATCATCCAACAGAAGTTTTTGTTACATTGAAGGCGGCAAAAGAAAGATGCAATACTAAACTTGTGGCAATATTCCAACCCCATAGATATAGCAGGGTGAACTATCAATTTGAGAAATTTGAAGGAATCTTTGATTTAGCAGATGAAGTTATGCTACTACCAACTTATGCTGCTGGAGAAAAGGATATATTTGGAATAAGTACTGAGGATTTGGCTAAAAAAATTAGACCTGAAGGAAAAATTCAAGTAGTTCACAATGCAGAAGAAATTATGAAAAATATAGATGAAAGTCCAAAAATGTATCTTTTTATGGGAGCAGGAGATATAAGTATCATGGCTCACAATATTGCAAAATTATTGGAGAAGAGGTAGAAATGAAAGTTTTAAAAGATATTGAGATGAAAGAATACTCAAATATGAAAATTGGCGGTATAGCAAGAGAATTAATTATTATAGAAGAAGAGAAAGAACTTTCTATACTTAGAGAAAAAAAAGATATTTTTGTTATAGGAAATGGAACAAATACTCTTTTGAATGATGGAAGACTTGAAAAAACTTTTGTATCTCTTCTTAAACTTAATAAAGTAGAGGAACTTGGAGAAGGTTTGGTAAGAGTTCAAGCGGGAATAGATTTCAATAAATTTGTTGATTATACAACAGAAAATGACTATGGAGGACTTGAAAATCTTGCAGGGATACCTGGAAGTCTTGGAGGCCTTGTTTACATGAATGGGGGCTCTTATGGTTCAGAAATATTTGACCATATAGTAGAGGTAGAAATCTTAGATGAAAATTTTGAATTAAGAAATCTAAAAAAAGAAGAAATTCATTTTACATATAGAAAAACAGAAATTCAAGAAAAAAAATGGATAGTAGTAAATGTAACTTTTAAATTTGAAAAAGGTCATAATTTAGAAAAAGTTAAAGAATGTAGAGAAAAAAGAAAAGGAAATCATCCTTTGGATTTACCTAATCTTGGTTCTACTTTTAAGAATCCAGAAGGGTATTTTTCTGCAAAACTTATTATAGAAGCAGGAATGCAAGGAATTCAACTTGGAGGAGCTCAAGTATCTACAAAACATCCAAATTTTGTAGTAAACCATGGAAATGCAAAATTTTCAGATGTAGTAAACCTTGTAAATGATGTAAAAAAAGCAGTTAAGGAAAAAACAGGAATAGAACTTCAAGAAGAAATTATAATTGTAAAGTAAGGGGATAAAATGAAAATAGCAGTTTTAATGGGAGGAATCTCATCAGAAAAAGAAGTATCTTTGAGAACAGGAGCAGCCATAACAGGAGCATTACAAAGAAAAGGTTATGATGCTTATTCACTTATATTAAATGAAGAAAATTTTGTAAGTGCTCTTATAGAAAATCAATATGACTTGGCATTTATTGCCCTTCATGGAGAATTTGGTGAAGATGGAAGAGTCCAAGCTTTCTTAGATATATTGGGAAAACCTTATACTGGAAGTGGATATGTAGAATCTGGAATAGCTATGAATAAAACTCTTACAAAAAATATATTGAATAATTACGGAGTATTATCTCCTAAGACTTATGAAAAAGTAGAGGATATAGAAAGATATCCAGTAGTTATAAAACCTACAACAGAAGGCTCTTCTGTAGGGCTTTATATTTGTAATAATATAGAAGAAGTATTAAATGCTTTGGAGGCTCTAAAAAATAAAGAAGTGCTTATAGAGGACTTTATAAAAGGTGACGAGCTAACTTGTGGAGTACTAAACGGTGAAGCTCTTGGAGTATTAAGAATCAAGCCTTTATCTGGAGTTTATGATTATGAATCAAAATATACTAAGGGTAAAACTGAGTATGAATTTCCTGCTCAAATCCCTTCAAAATCATATGATGAAGCAATGGAAGTATCTGCTAAAGTTCATAAAATACTTAACTTAAAGGGAGCGACTAGAAGTGACTTTATTTTAAGAGGAGATGAGTTGTTTTTCTTAGAAGTAAATACTTCGCCAGGAATGACTGAAACTAGCCTTTTACCTAAGATAGCAAGCCTTAAATCTATGGATTTTGATACCCTTGTAGAAAAAATACTATCTTTTGTTGAAAAATAAACAAAAAGATGTTATATTAGATAGTAAGAAATTATAATGGGAAATTATGCTTACAGAAAATATGATTATTTTTATTAATTGTAAATAAAAATAATGTAAAATTTAGAGGAGAAAATATGAAGACTTTTACAAAAATCATATTTTTACTATTTTTTTTTATAATGACAAGTGGTTTATACTTAAACTTTTTACAAGAAGAATACTTTAATATAAAAAATATAGAAGTTACAAAAGGACTTGTTTTATTAGATGGAGAAATACATGACGCTCTTATAACTCTAAAGGGAAAAAATATTTGGAATATTGATGTAGAAACCATAGAAGAAGAATTAAGAAAAGACGTGAGAATAAAAGATATTAGTATAAAAAAAGAAATGCCGTCAAAATTAATAGTTTCTATTGAAGAAGAAAAACCCTATATAAAGGTAAAGAGTAATAATAAAGTACTTGTTGCTAATGAAAAGGGTAAAATATTTTCCTTTGCAAAAGAACTTGCTTTTGAAGATCTTATCCTTCTTAATCTTGGGAATAAAAATGAGATGGAAGATTATCTAAAAGTAGTAAAAAACATTGAAGATAAAGAACTAATTTCTTTTATATCAGAAATTTATAAGTCTGATAAAGAAGTTAAAGTTCTATTAAACGATGGAGTGCATATAAAGACAGATTCGACTGTTGACAAAACTCGTTATGAAATAGCAAAACGTTTATATAAGAAGCTTAAAAATGAAGGAAAAGAGTTTAATTATATTGATATAAGATTTGAGGATTATATAGTCAAATAGCATTTAGGGGGGCAAGTGATGAGGAATAACATTGCTGTAGCAATTGATATTGGAACAACAAAAATTTATGTTATCATAGCCGAAGTAGATCCTGAAACTGGAAGGTATCAGGTGTTGGGTTATGGAACAAGCACGTCTTCTGGTCTGAAAAAAGGCCTTGTTGTTGATGTTGAACAAACATCAAGAGATATAAAAAGAGCTGTAAAAAAAGCAGAAGATATGGCAGAAGTAAAAGTAGAAAAAGCTTTTATAGGAATTTCAGGGAAACATATTCAGTCTTCTTTACAAACTATAGAAATATTTTTGGGAGAAGATACAAGGGAAATCACAGAAGAAGACTATGATTTGCTTATTAAAAACGCAATAGATAGAACAATTACTAGAGAAGCTTTTATTTTGCATAAAATTGCTTATAACTTTAAAATAGATAATGGAAATGTAGTAAAAAATCCTATAGGCAGAAAAGGTAGAAAAGTAGAAGCTGATGTACATTTAATAACTGGTTCAGAAAAAGAAATTATGGCTCTTAAAAATACTTTATCAAAACTAGATATTGAAGTAGAAGAAGTTATACTAGAACCTTACGCTTCTGCAAAGGCAGTTTTGACAACCTCAGAAAAAAGGTTTGGAACTGTAATTGTAGACATAGGTGGTGGAACTACAGATATTTGTATATATAGAAACGAAACTCTTATTTATTCAGCAGTAATTCCTGCTGGAGGAGAGCATTATACAAATGACATAGCATATTGTTTGCAACTTGATTTGGAAACAGCAGAAAAACTAAAAAAAGATTTCAGTTCATTCTCAGATAATGGAGAGGATACTGTTAAAATTCATGTAAAAAATACTCATGAAAATAAATCTATAAAACTAGAAGAGCTTAAAGAAATTATAGATTCTAGAACTGAAGATTTGTTGGAACTTTTGGGTGAAAAAATAGAAGCTTCTGGTTTTAGTGAATACATATCAAATGGGATAGTATTTACTGGAGGGTCTAGTCAAATTGCTGGACTGAAAGAAAAAGCAGAGTATTTATTTAATTATGATATAAAAATAGGTATACCTATAAGAAGTATTGGTTTACTGGAAGAAATGAATAAACCAGAAAATTCAACAGGAATAGGACTTCTTATTTATGCAGCAGAAAAAGCAGTGTCTCAAAAAACAGAAATGGCAAAGGCAACACCACCGCAACAAACAACTATAGAAAAAAAAGAGGAAAAATACTATGGGGATGAAGAAACAGAAGTGGTTATTGAACCGTTCGCAGCCAAATTTAAAAAGTACTTTAAAAAACTCTTCTAATATTTTGGAGAACTTAAAACTATTTAATGAAGATGAATCTAATAATATAGAAATCTTAGAAATAACTGAAAAAAGCTTAAATGCTTTGATTAAGGCTAACGAAATTATTGGTTTAGAAAAATCCCAAGAACTAGAGGCTAATTCTAAGGAATTTGTTATAAATATTGAAGAGATTGAGAACGAAGATATAATAGAACTTACACAAGAAGAGTTGAATGAACAAGAACTTATGAACCAAGAAGAAACTCAAATTGAAGAAGAAGATTTAGAAGCTATAGGAATAAGTGAATTTGCCAAGGAAGAAATTATCGAGGAGGAAACAATGCAGAACACTCAATTTGATGACATAAAAGTAAAAATAAAAGTTATAGGTGTTGGTGGAGCTGGAGGAAATGCAGTAAATGATATGATTAAAAGTGGCATTAGTGGAGTTACTTTTATAGCAGCCAATACAGATAACCAAGATTTGAATAAATCTGTAGCAGATGTAAAAATAAGATTAGGAATAGAATTAACAAAAGGACTTGGAGCAGGAGCTAATCCTGAAGTTGGAAGAAAAGCAGCTGAAGAAAGTGCAGAACAAATAAAAGATATGCTTCAAGATACAAATATGCTATTTATAGCAGCTGGAATGGGTGGAGGAACAGGAACAGGAGCAGCCCCTGCTATAGCTCAAATGGCTAGAGAAATGGGAATACTTACTGTAGGGATAACAACAAAACCCTTTGGTTTTGAAGGTAAAAAGAGACAAATGAATGCAGAAAGTGGTATAGCAGAACTTAAAAAAGTTGTGGATACCTTAGTTGTAATACCAAATGATAAATTATTTCAATTACCGAATAAAGCTATAACAATGATGAACGCCTTTGAAGAAGCAAATGATGTACTGAAAATAGGAGTAAAAGGTATTACTGAAGTTATGACTAGACAAGGGTATATAAATCTTGACTTTGCAGACGTAAGAACTGTTATGCAAGATTCAGGTATAGCTATGCTTGGATTTGGAGAAGCTCAAGGAGAAGGTAGAGCAGCAGCAGCAGCGCAAATGGCTTTATCAAATCCTTTACTAGAGAAATCAATAGAAGGAGCTTCAAGAATAATACTTAACATAACAGCAGGAAAAGACTTGCAACTAGCTGAAGCTTATGAAATATCAGATATAGTAAAAGAAGCTACAGGAAAAACAGCTGAAGAGGTTATGTTTGGAGCAGTAGTAGATGATACAATGGAAAATACAATAAGATTAACTTTAGTTGCTACAGATTTCCAAGATTTTGAAAAAGAAAAAGTGGAAAAAGAAGTAGAAACTAAAAAAGCAGATATAAATAAAGCTATAAAAGCAACTCAAGAAGCTCAACCTTTTGGTGAAGTTGATGAACTTGACATACCAGCTTTCTATAGAAGAAAAAAATAACTTATGTTTTAATTAGTTGTGGGGTTCGGGGCGACAACCCCGTTTCCTTTTATTATGTCTAAAGTGCAATAATTTTAATGAGAACCCACAGTTAAATGCAATAGAATCAAAAAATAACTTGTCATAAATTATTTTATGTGATATACTAAAAAGCCCTGTTTGAACAGAGACTTGTTCAGACAAAATACCAGAGGGAGGAGGTCTAATTGATGAAAAAATACGAATTAATGTACATTTTATTTCCAACTTTAACTGAAGAGGAAAGAAACGCTACAATTTCATCGGTTGAAGAAACTTTGAAAGCAGTAGGTGCTAACATATTAGCAACTGACAAATGGGGAGAAAGAAAATTAGCTTACCCAATTGAGAAAAAAGAAACTGGTTTCTATGTTTTAACAACACTTGAAGTTGAAGGTACAGAATTAGTTAATGTTGAAAGAAAATTAAACATTAACGAGCAATTAATGAGATATATCATTGTTAAAAAAACTAAATAATCTTAGAGGTTGGTGAAAAGCATGGCTATGAATTTGGTTGTATTAACTGGAAGATTAACTAAAGATCCTGAACTTAAATATGGAGCTAGTGGAACAGCATATTGTAAATTTACACTTGCTGTAGGTAGAGCCTTTCAAAAAGACCAGACAGATTTTATAAACTGCGTAAGTTTTGGTAAAACTGCTGAGCTTGTTGGAGAATATTTGAGAAAAGGAAAGCTTGCAGGAGTTCAAGGTAGAATTCAAACAGATGTATATGAAGCAAATGGTGAAAAAAGATACACTACTTCTGTGAATGTTGAAAAAATTGAATTTTTGGAAAGTAGAGGAAGTTCTGAACCTAGTTTTGAAAAACCCTATGAAAAGTCAGAAGCTCCTAAGGCAGCTTCTCCAACACCTGATATTGAATTCGATGATGATGATGAATTTCCGTTCTAATTTTATAGGAGGTGACAAGGTCAATGACTGATATCAAAAGAAGAAGAAAAAGAAGTAAATTAAGAGTAAAAGCTGAAGAAATAGATTACAAAAATGTTGAGTTATTAAAAAGATTTTTATCTGATAAAGGTAGAATAAACCCAGCTAGAGTAACTGGTGCTGATGCTAAATTACAAAGAAAAATTACTAGAGCAATCAAAAGAGCAAGAAATATTGCTTTATTACCATATACAAGAAGAACTTCAAGATAAGCTGTTTATACAGCTTATTTTTTTTAGATTTTCTTAGAGCTTCAGCTCTTAGAAAATCTTAATGCGTAGCGAAGCGGAGCTCACTTAGTCTTAGAGCTTTTTAGATAATCTTAATTGTTAAATTTAGATTATCTTAATACGTAGCGAAGTGGAGTAGCTCTTAGAAAATCTTAGCTCTGCATAAACAATGCTACAAGTTATTTCATAACTTAAGAATTGTTTAATCTTTTTCTAAAGAGAGGGGTTGGGGTGAGTTTGAGCTTTTGACTTTTCTTAAGTTGATGACATTGGGCTTTGCCCCGAACCCCATAAAAGCAAAGAAATTGGATTAAATTATCTAGATAAACCTAAAAAGTTACAAAAATTTAATAGATTGAGGTATAAAAATGAAAGTAACCCATGTGATTACTCCCATAAATTATGGTGGAGGAGAGAATTTAATTATAAATTTAGTTGAGAAAATGGATAAAAGCGTTGAAAATGAAGTTCTAAATTTATCCTATTCGGAAGAATTTGAAAAACATTTGGATAAAAATAAAATTAAGCATAGAAAAATTTCTGATAAAAATTTAGGAGCTTCTCCTTCAAAAAAGAAATATTTGTTTTTTCTTATTTCTATTTTGTTTCAAGTGTTTTTTACAAGGGGTAAAATTAAGGGACAAATAATTCATGCTCACGGTTTTCCGGCAAATATTTTTATTGCTCTTATGAAAAAGCTTGGATTACTAAGAGGTAAAAAGCTTATATTCACTTCTCATTCTGAAAAGAAAAGCGAAAAAGCCTTGGTTAGAAAATATTATTTGTTCTTCCTAAGGGAATTTGATGTAATAAGTGCTGTGGGGGAAAAGTCCTTTGTATCAATGAAGAGTATTTTTCCAGAATTAAGTAACAAATTAATAAAAATTAATAATGGAATTAAAGTAGAGAATTTTTATTATAAAGAAAAGGATTCAGTGCTTAAAAATAAATTAGCTTTAAAAGATGAAGATATAGTTGCTATCTATGTCTCAAGGCTTTCTTCAGTAAAAAATCATAAATTTTTATTAGATTTGATGTCCAAAATAAATATGAAAAATTTCAAACTTCTTATTGTGGGAGAATGAGAAGAAAAAGAAAGGCTTTTGTCTCTGAGAGAAAAATTACAGCTAGAAGACAGGGTAATATTTCAAGGTTTTGTAAAAAATGAAGAATTAGTAGATTATTATTCTTTGGCTAATATGGTTTTATTTTCATCAAGTAGCGAAGGCTTTGGAATCTCTATGGTAGAGGCCATAGCTTGCAGAAAAGCCCTTGTTTTGTTTGAAAATATCTATTTTGAAGAGCTTGAAGACAGTGTACTAAGAGCCAAAAATGAAGAAGAATTTATAGAGCATAAAAAAAAATTGATAAATTCAGAAGAATTAAGGCAAAATTTGAGATTAAAAGAAGAAAAAAATAGAAAAAAATTATCCATAGAGAATTGTGAAAAAAAATAAAAAAAATTATACAG
>RRZT010300828.1_pt1 | contig 14801 bp, 10 predicted proteins | sample 2165551 | NCBI WGS metagenome assembly RRZT01 (sample SAMN10456910, study PRJNA506462) | wastewater metagenome | biome: wastewater; feature: sludge; material: wastewater sludge; isolation source: wastewater sludge with Escherichia coli K12::gfp cells carrying plasmid... | place: USA: Moscow, Idaho... | reverse complement strand
CACGAAAAAATTAATCTCAACAAGAATAAGTTATTTGGCTTAATTGGTTTATTTATTCTACTTCAAATAACAGAACGTTCTGCTGCTGTACTTTTACTAAAGAGTTCTCAAGGAAGTAATTTCTTTATTTCAACTTTACCTTTAGTATTTTTTATAATGATTCTTGGATTAAAAGAAACTGATTTATTTCCAAAATTAAATAGTATTTCGGGAAAATCTCTAAACATTTATCTTTGGCATCCCATGGGAATGATAATTTTTACCAATATCTTAAAAACTTTCACTAATGAAAAAGAAATACTTTTTAGTTTACTTTTTACACCTTTAATTATTGGCAGTATTTTGTTTTTTCCAAGTTTTAAAAAATTAAAGTTAGCTAAATAGAAGTTTGCTAAATTAGAAGCAGTTTTTAAAACCTTGGGCATTCCGCCCAAACCCGACCAGCAACGGTTGCTGGACACCTTATAAAACTAACAAGTCAAACTTAATTCATTTAAAATATAAGGATTAAACGTCACGTTTACGAGGTTTTTAGATACTCTTAATTTCTGAAAGAAATTTTAGAGTAATCTTATACAGAGTGGACGCGTAGTCCAAGATTTAAAATAGCTTTTACTAAAAAAGGGTTAGCTAAAATTTAAGCTAACCCTTTTTTCTATACTATCTGATTTATTTTATTATGCACTCTATCTACTTGCAACAAAAACGACTCTAATTTTGCTTCTACCAATTGCGAGAATGGACTTCCATCTACTTCTATTGACATAAATGGTAAATGTTCAAATTCTTTTAAAATTTCCATCACTTTTGGATTATTTGCAGAAAGTTCCATTTTCTTATCTTCCAATTTTTCATTAAGAACTGCTTCTGCTATACGACTCGGCATACAACCAAAAGGCCCTATATTTATCACTCCAGAAACTTCATCTACTATCTCATTTATAGCTGCTCCTACTGTCAAGATTGCTTCCCCTGTAAGCTTTTCTGAAATAAGCCCTTCTGAATTTTTTATTACTTTTTCAATATTAATTATATGTGGCTCATAGAATTCTAATTTACCAAAAGCATTCTTTATTGTTTTCTCATAATACTCTTTAAACCATCCTATGAATAAAGTTCTATATTTATCTCTTTCTGTAGAGCTCGTAGATATTCTATTTTTTACAAGATAATCGCAATAATGTATCCATTCCAATGCAGGTGCAACTTTTACTACAACATCTTTTTCTGCCATTTTCTCTACTAAATCACGTTTTGAGAAACTGTCTCTTCTCACATAGATTTCACCTACTAATGCTATTTTTTTGGCATTTTTTATATGGTGTTTAACCTCTATTTCACTTAACTTCTCTACACCTTTTTCAATCACTTTTTTTACTATACTCCAAGAATCTTTTGAAAGACTTTCTACAATTTCATTCACCACTTTATTATAGATTTCTATTGATTTTTTCTTATCCTTCGCCAAAACTAAAAGATTTCCATAGATTTCCTCTAATACTTCATCTATTACAATTCCTTGCCATGTTCTTAGAGAAAACCTTTTCCCTAGCCCTGCATAACCATTATCTGCAGAAAGACTTAGTACAGCTACATTTTCAATTTTTTCCTTTTCAATAAATGTATTTATAAAACTTTTATATTGACCAAACCTACAAGGTCCCGAGGTTTCAGGCATAAAATACAATACTATTTCATCTTTTGTTTCCCTATCTTTCAAATATTTCATGAGAGTTCCTGTTGTAAGCATCAAAGGCATACATTCTTTACAAAGAGATACATTTTTACCCATACTTAATTCTTCTTTTTGGGGTTCATCCATAGCAACGGTGTTAATTCCTCTATACTTCATTGCTGCTGCCACAAAACGATTCCCAATTTTACCCATAGCTGGAAAAACTACTTTTACTTTTTTATCTCTTAAATCATATTTATTTCCATTTGAATCAATAACATATAATTTTTTATTTTCATAAACTGTTGTTGCCTGTTTATAAGTATTTTTTACTTTTTCTACACTATTTTTCATTTCACAATAACTTTTAACTATATCTAAAAACGCTTCTATTCTTGTATCTACTCCTGCATCGGCTGTATGACTATCAAGTTCTAATGTCAATGATGGCTTATCTCCCATTATCTTCCTGAAATCTCCAATAACGAAAGAATCTGGCCCACAACTAAAATTAGAAATAAATGCTCCAAAAAGTTTATCAGATTTTTTTACTATTTGTGCACCTTTCAGTATTATTCTTCCCATTGCCCAATACATATTTCCTTCTAACTCTTCTTCTTTATACGGCAAAAAATCCACTGGTATCGTATATCTTCCTTTAGATGCAAATTTTGATGGAATTCCCATATTTGCTACTCTTGCAAAAGCATTATATGGTCTACCAAATACTATTACTCCGTATTTATCATCGCTATTTTCTATCATTTCTAGAAGCTCTTTGCCCAGTGTATGGCACTCTTTATGGTATGCTAATTGTGCTTCTACCCCTTTTTCATACGCTGCTTTTGCTTTATTTTCAGAAATCCCTAGTCTTTTTCCTATATTTATAAACTTCTTAATTTCTTTATCATACCCTTTATTAAATTCAAAAAAATCATCTATAAGATTTGTATCTGTCAACTCATCAAAGGCACTTTTCAAATAATATGCTTCTCCCTGAACAAAAGGACACGTAACACTTACTCCTCCTTCTTTTATCGGAAGAGATTTTACATGAGGTAAAAAATAAAAATCTAAGTCTTTTTTAACTAAATTTTCCATCATTCCGTGAGCTATCTCTACTGGATAACAAAAGGCTGCACCTTTTTTATCAATTCCTTCTTTTTCTATATTATCACTTAGAACTACTTCAAATCCCATTGCACTAAAAAAATTATAATATAAAGGAAATAATGTGTTCATCAATAAAGAGTTATTTAAACCTACTTTTTTATTTACTTCCTCAATTGGTTCTTTTAAAAATTCTCTTCCATATTTTTCAAATAGCAGTTTTTCTCTGACAGCCACATAATCAAACTCATTTTTATCTATTATTTCTGTATTAGCTTTATGGGCTGTATACTTATTACATGCTCCACCAAAAGGATATACTTTCCCATTCATCTCTATTCTACTGATTTTACATTTCAAATCACATTTCTCTATCCCCCCAGAACATACAAATGGATTAAGATATTCTACTTCTCTTTCTAATAGCTCAGATAAATCGAACTCTTTTTCTTCCAACAATCCTAAATTTAGCTTGTTTTTTATATCCAATGCTACTCCAAATGCTCCCATTAATCCAGGCTCAGGTGGTACTATTATCTTTTTCCCCGTCAAGGCTGCCATTGCTATTGGAATTGATTTATTGTAACAAACTCCACCTTGCATAAATATCTTCTTTCCTACACTTCTATTTCCCTTTACTCTGTTTACATAATTTAAACAAATTGAATATACTAAGCCTGCAGTTATATCTTCTTTTGTCATTCCTTCTTGAATAGCTCTTTTTATATCACTACTTATGAAAGCTGAACATTGTTCACTAAAATTAGGTGGGTTTACTCCTAACATTGCAAAATCTCCAATATCCTTTGTTTCTATTCCTAAGGATTCATATGCAGATTCTTCCAAAAATGAACCTGTCCCTGCAGAACAAGCTTCATTCATTGCGTAATCAGATGGTGCTCCATTTGTTAAATATGTATATTTTGCATCTTGTCCACCTATTTCAAATATAGTATCTACTTCTTTGTCAAAAAAAGCTGCTGCTGTTGCATGAGCAATTATTTCATTAATTATTCCATCAGTGGCAGCATGAAGTCCTACAACACTTCTACCAGAACCAGTTACCCCTAGCCCTATTACTTTAACAGAGACTTTTGTTGCTTCCATTATTTTTTTGTAACACTCTCTAGCTGCTCCTACAGGATCTCCATTTGTTCTCAAGTAACAATTAGCTATAACTTTATTATCTTTTGTTGCTAGGAGAACTGCTTTTGTTGTTGTTGACCCTACATCTATCCCTAGAATACTTCTTTCCCCTTCTACCGCTTCAGATATCTCTATAGTCTTAAACTCTACCATATCTTCATATTTACTAAGCTCTGGAAGTATTGCAAAAGAAGTTACATTTTCTTCAAAAATATCTTTTGAATTTTTTATTTTTATACAATCGTTCTCAAAGCCCCATAGTGCTGCTCCATAAGCTTCAAAATACTTACTATTCTGAGGAATATGTATTTTTTCTACATCTTTTTCAAGATAATGAAGCATTGTAGTATTTCCTGATAAACCACCAATAACCATAATCTCATTAATTTGTGTAGTTTTTATAAGTTCCATGACTTTACCAGCCATCATTTCACAAAGACCTGCTATTATTTTTTCTTTTCCTGAACCTTTATTCAGTGCATGAGTGCAATCACTTTTACAAAATACGGAACATCTTCCACTTACTTTATAAGGATTTTCTCTATCTGCCATCTCTATTGCTTTCTCAATAGGAGTATCCATTCTTTTTAGTTGTTGTAAAAAAAACTCCCCTGTTCCTGAAGCACATTTGTTTCCAGAAAAAAGATCTATAATTTTTCCTTTTTTATCTAGTTTATAGACTACTAACATCTCACCGCCAGCACTTACTATCACTTGAATATTATTAGGTTTAAGCTCACTATTTTGATATGCTACTTCTATTGCTTCAGGTTCAGATATCGATGAAGCTTTTACGAAGCTCCTCATTTGTCTTCCTGTAAAAATAATATTATCTATATTTTCTAACACTTTATTATCAATTAAACTTTCTATAACTGCCCTTGGATTTCCTTCATGAGATATCACTTTATTATCTATCTCAGTAATATTCCCATTATTTTTCTCAAGAGTAACTATACTTATATTTGTTGACCCCAAACATACTCCCATGTTTTTCATTGTAATTTTTTCCTCCTAAAATTTAAAATCATTTTATTTTAACATATTTTTAATTTTATATAAATAGATTTATTTATGTACAATTAAAAAAGTTAGTATTTTACTAACTTTCTCACCTTATATCCCTTATTTTATTATAAAACTCTGTTTTAGGATAATCTCTTAAATCTTTGCAAATCTCTTTTGTATGCTCATAAGGTAATGGCAAACTGCTGATATTATTCTTTTTATATACTTCATAAATAATTTCAGCTTTTTCTTCGCATAACCAACAGGATGTGCAGTTATCAAAAGTTTCTCTCATTCTCTTATATATATCCATAAATTTCTCGTTTTTTATATTTCCAAAAGATATATTCAAGAACTCACAAGGCTGAACATCACCTTTAGCGTTCAAGTAAAATCTATCTGTTCCTCCAGCAGTACAGCCATAATGTTCTTCGTCCTCTTCCAAAGCTTGTGCTGATATGCTCGGATACTCCCTATAATTTTTGTCCAAATTATACCTATCAACTTTCTCTTTCAAAGTTTTCAAATCTTCTTTACTGTATTTATATTGATTTTCGCCTAACCAAGCTCCAGACGGCTTAGGTACTATCAGTTGTATAAATTCTACTTTCAGATTTTTTGCTTTTTCCATAAGTTTTTCAAACTTTCCATTAGAAAAATCCTCTTTCATTAAACACGCATTGGCAGCTACAATTATTCCAGCTTCTCTGCACATTTCCATCCCTTTACTTAGCTTTTCCCAAGCATCCTCTCTACCCATAAACTCATTTAGTACTTCTTCTCTATAATCATGGAGAGAAAACATTATTGCTTTCAAATTATGCTTTTTCAAATATTCCAATCTCTCCACTGTTATTTCATCTCCAGTAGAATTTACCCAAATCTCGCCTCTGCTATCAATAGATTCACATAAGGATTTTAGCCTATCATATTTAATAAAAGGATCTCCTCCTTCTATATTAAAAAAAGCTACTCCATTATTTTGCATATCCTTTACTGCCCCAATCAATTTTGATATTCCCACTTCATTTCCTATATCCATTCTTTGATAACAATGCTTACATTTAAACTTACAAGCAGCTGTTACAGATATTAAGGTTGTTATTGCTGGAGGTTTTTCTGAAAAGACTTTAAATTTATCACATCCATGAAAAAAAGCTTGTGATGGATATTCAGGAATATATAATCCTATTTTTATTCTTCTACCTTCTACCATAAACTTGTTATTTTGAACACTTTTCAGGAACAATAACATACGTTTCAGAAATTTTATAAACTCTTTTATTCCCAGTTTACCTTGTAATAACTGCGGTAAATAATGAAAAAAGACTCCGTTTATTATTCTTAAATTAGCTAGTTTTTTACTAAATCCAAATACAGCTTTCATTTTTCTCCTTATAAATAACCATTTTCTTTATACCATTGAACTGTTTGCTTAATTCCCAACTCTAAAGGAGTAAATTCTATATAATCCAACTCATCCTTTAATTTATCTACAGAGTACTCAATGTTATCATAAAACATATTTACCCTTGCTCTTGTTAATACTGGTGGATTCTTCATTCTAAAAATCGTATACAATAGTTCCAATAGGAATCCTATGGGATAAGCTATAAATTTGGGTAAATTTTTCGGCTTGTTCACATTGGCCTCTATGCAAAACTTTTTATAAATTTCATCCATTTTATCAACTTTAACATTCCCTGCCAAATATGACTTTATCCCTATTCTTTGTTTTTCAAAAGCTCTATAGAATATCTCGGCTAAATCCTTAACATAAATAACATGAAAATTATTTTTCAAAGAACCTGGCAAAAATGGAATTTTTTCTTTTGTACTTTTAATGTACTCGTAAAAACCTCCTGTCAGCTCTCCTTCTCCATATACCCATACTGGCTCTACAAAGGTAATTGTCAATTTATTTTCTTTTGCATATTTGACAGCTTCTACCTTGCCTGCTTTTTTACTATCTCTATAGTAATTCATTTTACAAGGACAAATCTTATCTCCAAAATATTTATAATGAGAATTTAATGGTGATTTTTCATTTTTTACAAGTTCGGAATTTTCTTCTCCATATACTGAATTTGTTCCTGTTAACACTATTTTTTTCAAATTATATTTTTTAGAGAGTTTCAAAACATTTATTACTCCTACAACATTGGTTTCATAAAAATCTTTATAATTTCCCCAATCTTTCGCCAAGGCAGAAACATGAACTAATCCTTCTACAGTTTTGAAAGCTTCTTCTATTGAGCTACAATCTCTTATATCTCCGTAATAGTACTCTACATTACAATCTTTTAGATTTTCCAAGTTACTGTTTTTTCTTACTAATACAGCTACTTCATAACCTTCTTTAAGAAATCTTTTTACTATATGATGGCCTATAAATCCATTGCCGCCTGTTATAAGAATCTTCATAATTTATTCCTCATATTTCTGTAAGAGTAATCCAGCATTATGACCACCAAATCCATAAGATACTGTTATTGCTTTCGCTATTTCTACTTCTTGACTATCAATATTGACATTCAAATTGTCTATAGGAGTGTCCAAAATATTCCCGTGTACTTTATTGTTTCTCAAAGAAAAAGCGGTTATTATTGCTTCTAAAGCTCCACTGGCTCCTATGCTATGTCCCAAAATTCCCTTCGATGAATTTATAATAGGCTGCTCATCTTTATCCCCAAATATTTTTTTTATTACTTGAGCCTCTATTCTATCGTTTAGTTCTGTTCCTGTTCCATGACTATTTATATAATCTATCTTTTCTTTTCCTATAAGCTTCTTTACTAATTCTTCTATTTTTTCTCCACTTTCATTAATTTGAACAATATTATATGCATCACTATTATTTACGTAATTTGTTATTTCTCCGTAAATATGAGCTTTTCTTTCTAAAGCATGATTTAACTCTTCCAACACCACTATTCCTGCTGCTCCATCACAATATAAAAAACCGCTTCTATTTTCATCAAATGGCTTTGGAATTCCATTATCATTTTTAGTCAAAACTCCTAGTACATCAAAACCTCTCATGGAACATCCACTTGAATCACTTAGACTTTCTACTCCTCCTGTTAAGGCTATCTCGTTTTCTCCCCTCAAAATCGATTCATAGGCTTTTCCTATAGCCATTGTTCCAGATGCACATGAAGAATTTATAGTGTAGTTCTCTCCTTCTACCCCAAACATTATTGATGTCCAAGCTGAAATTGAATTTGGCATAATTATCGGTATCGATAATTTATTAAATCTTCCTTCTCCAAAACTGTGAGCTTTATAACCATTGAACGCCTCTCCCATTCCAGAAAGTCCTGTTCCAAAAATTATTTTTGCTTCTTTTATTCCTTCTACCTCGTATTTTTTATCTTTTTTAGTAATCTCAAATCCTGCATCTTTTAAGGCAAAATAAGAACCTGCCAAAGCATATTTTGCACCTTGACTTAACAGTTTTTCATATAAAAAAGGCAGTTCTATTTTATCCAAATCAATTTTAGGAGCAGGAACACGATATTTTGAAGTAAATTTATAGTTTTTAGTATATTCTTCGGGTATTTCTTCAATTACAATTTTCTTATTAAATAAATTTTGAAAAAATTCATCTTTTCCAATTCCAATAGCTGCGATTGGCGCAATACCTGTTATAACTACTCTTCTTTTCATTTTTTCTCCCATTTATATTATGTAAATTGAATTAAGTTCTACCTATAAATTAATTTCGCAGACTACCTGTCCACACCTAGCCAGCAACGGTTGCTGGATACCTTATAATAGACTAATTAAAGGATTAAGCGTCCCACGTTTACGAGGTACAGAACGCGTAGTCTGTGATTTTTAAATGCCTTATTAAGTTAATGCCATTGCGCCCCACAATTAAATACAACAGAGCCTAATGTTATATTTGCAAAAAACTTTCTATCCAATTAACAATATCATCTTACAAATCATTTATTTTCTTGATATATTCTTTTATATCTTCAAAATCTCTTGCTCTAAAATTTACATTTTCCAGATTTATTGTTCTTTTTTTATCTATAAGTATTCTTTCTTTTTCTGTTATTTCTCCAATTTTATAAAATTTTAGTTTATTCTCTTTTGCTTCATCCAAAAATAAGTTCTCATTCTCTTTTGAAACTGTAAACAAAAGTTCATACTCCCCTGCTTCTCCAAAGAACATCATTAGTTTATTTATTCCTAAAATCTTTGCTAAATTTTCGCCGAATTTTATAAACGGTAAACTATCCACTTTATATCCTACTTTACTTTCAGTTGCTATAATATTTAGACAATTAAATACTCCGTCACTGGTATCTATACAAGAACTCCCATATTTTTTTATAAGCTTTGCTTCTTCTTTTCTTATGGAAAAATAGTTATTAAAAATTCTTGTTAATGGATTCTTTTCATAAATACTAAAAAAAGCTTCTACATTCCCTGCTCCTATCTTTCCAGTTATATAGATTGAATCCCCTTCTAAAGCAGTACTTCTTAACACATGATTTTCTCTACACTCTCCCAGTACTACTGCTGTATATCTCCATTCTTTTCCTTTACCAAAATCTCCACCAATCAGATTGGCTCCACTTATTTTCAAAACATCTGAAATCCCTCTGGAAAATTCTTTCAGATATTCTTCATCCCAACTTTCATCTATTGCAATACTATGAGCAAAAAACTTAGGCTCTCCACCAGTAGCATAAATATCGCTTAATGAACCTGCTGCTATATTCCACCCTAATTTATATGGATTCTTTTCCATAAGTCTATCCTCTCTGGAAAATTCATCTACATTTACAAGCATTTTTTTCTCACCAAACATAACAATCTCTGAATCAGATTCGTTCAATTTATTTATTTGATTGGGAGATTTTTCAAACATTTCACTTATAATTTTTATAAATTCAAACTCTTTATTCTCCATCACAACTCCTTTTAGGAATTATAATATCAAGTTTTTCTAATGCCATTGATATACTGCAAGGAAGATAACCTTGAGGATCTCCGTCAAATTCTACTTTTGTTTTCCCAGCCAATGGCTCAATAACAAATTTTTCTCCATACTCTATTGCAATCTCTTTAGATGTTTTTATCTCTTTCCCAGAGTAAATACTTTTTATTATTTTCAAAACATTTCCTAATTTAACTTTACTTATGGATAGCATGTAAAATTGCCCGTCTCCTTTATCCTTTGCATTCCTAATTTTTATCCCTGAAGCTATTAAGGGAGTTATTCCTACAGAAAAATTATAAACTTTCTTCAAAATTTCTTTATTATTTATAACGATATCCGTTCCTCTATAAACAGTAAGAACTCTTATAAGCGATATAAAAGTTCCTATCAAATCTCCAAAATACTTTCTTATGCCTCCGTTAGCTTTTTCTGCCAAATCAGCACCTAATCCAATATTGGCACAACATCCAAAATAAGATATTTTTTCTTTTCCTTGATTATCTTTATATTTTATTCTTCCTATTTCTATTTTTTTTAACTCTCCACAAAAAAGATTATTAAGCGCTTTCTTAAATTTTATTGGTATATTATAAGATTTACAAAAATCTGGACTGGTTCCTGTATAGATGACTCCAAACGTAGAATCCGAAACTCTTCTACCCTCTTCGTCATAAAAACCATTTATAACTTGATTTATAGTTCCATCTCCCCCAACAGCTACTATATTCTTTATTTTTCTATAATTTGCTTCTCTAGAAAAACTATAAGCATCCTCCAGAGATTTTGTCTCTCTTATTTCATAACTCAATTTATTTTTATTAAAATAATCCTCTATCTCTTTTTTTCTATGTGCATTTTTTCCTGATTTTGACTTAGGATTAAATATAATTAAATATGACATTTCATCTCTCCAATTATTCCCACAAGCTCTTTTATTGTTTCATCTGTAAGATTTGCTCCTGCAATCATTCGAACTCTTCCTTCATTAGTTGGAACAGATGGTTCTACAAAAGGGGTTACCAATACTCCTTTTTCATAAAATTTCTTTGCTATGTTAATTGTTGTTATTTTATCTCCACCTTTTATAGAATTAATTGGAGATTCACTATCTACAATATCAAATCCAGCATTTCTCAATGCTTCTCCAATAATTTTTTTATATCTCCATATTTTTTCATTTATTGCATCAAAGTCCTCTTCAATAATTTCTAACACTTTATTTATCCCAAACATTATCATTGGCGGCAATGCCGTAGAATAAATCAGATGTGGAAAATAATATCTCAAGAAATCTATTGTCTCTTTTTTCCCGCCTACTACTCCTCCTAAATTGGATATTGCTTTACCTAGAGATGCTGTATATATTACATTCTCTTCCATTACTCCCGAATGTTCCAAAATCCCTCTGCCTTTTCCCCCAATAACACCAATTCCGTGAGAATCATCAACTATCATTTGGGCATTATATTTTTTGCATAATTCCACCATACTTTTTAAAGGTGCTATAGTTCCTTCTGTTGAAAATACTGATTCTGTAACTACCCATATTTTTTCGTATCTTTTAGATTTGGATAAAATAGTTTCCAAATGTTCCATATCGTTATGTAAAAAAGCTCTATTTTTACAGTTTGCAGATTGAATTCCTTGTAAAAGTGATGAATGTACATAGTGGTCAAATACAATTATGTCATTTTTCTCTGCTATTACTTGGAACAAACCATTGTTTGCTTGATAGCACGATGGTAAAATTATACAATCTTCTACCCCTACAAATTTTGCTATTTTCTTTTCAAGTTTATTGGCTATTTCGCTATATCCCACTGCTATCGGTGTTCCGCACAACGAAACTCCATATTTATCTATGCCTTCTTTTACAGCATCTTTGATTCTTATATCATCTGCAAGACCCAAATAATTATTGGCTGCAAGATTAATAAACTTTTCATTTTCTATCAAGATTTTATCTGAAAGTCCTGAGTTTAAAAGTTTATAATATGGATTAAAATCTGTATTTTCCAAAATATCTTTTTTATTGTTTAATGCTTCATTTAATGTCAAATTAATTCACCTTACTTTTTACATATTCAATAATATCTTTAATTGTTCCATCTATTAATATTTCATCTTTATCTATCTCTATTTCAAATTCATCTTCTAATGCATCAAGAATAATTATCATTCCCAAAGAGTCTATTCCTATATCTTTAATTGTTTGAGTAAGCTCAAACTCCATTTTCTTTTCCATATTTTTTCTTACTACTTTTAGTATTCTGTCTTCAATCGTATTCATTTTTCCTCCACAATTTTATTTATTATTAAAAATGCAACCAGTACTTTTTTCTGAATCAGTCATTATTGCGCATACATTACAATTTATACATTTTGATTTATAACTATTATCTTCTTTTAATTTTGTTACAAAATCTGCTTCCCTCAAGAATGGTCTGCATAAACTTACAAAATCAATTTCACACTTTTCATGGGCATAATTTATTTCTTCAAGATTTCTAAATCCACCAACAGAAATAATTGGAATATTGGTATAAGCTTTCGCAACTTTTGCATATTCCAAATTATACATTGGTGTAAATTTTTTCAACTTAGACTTCATTATTGGAAGTATTAATATCTCCCATAATTTTCTCAGAACTTTATTCTTCAAAGAGTAAATTGGATTAAATTTTAAAATTGTATCTACAGGTATTGTATCCCCACGAAAAATATTTAATGCATAATCCATAGTTCCGTAACTTATTTCTATTGCGTCAATTTTTTGTGTATCTAAAAACTTTATAAGATTAATAAAACATTCGCCTGATTTATCTTTGTTAATATCATCGCTTCCGCTAACTTTTACTAATATTGGATAATCCTGACCACATTTTTTCCTTATATTCTCAATTATTTTTTTTAGAAAAAGTATCCCTCCATCATTAGTTATCCCATAAGCATCCTTTCTTCTATTTATTGATGGATGCAAGAATTGATGTATTAAATACCCATGGGCACAATGTAGCTGTATCCCGTGAAATCCTGCTTCCTTCGCATAAAAAGCACTATCTCCAAATTGATTTATTATATTTCTAATTTCATCAAGGTCTAACTTTTTTGCCCATTCTCTAAAATAGGGAGAACGGCTATAAGAAGGTGCTTTAGCTCGTTTCCCTGTACATTTTTTTCTCGTTTGTCTTCCTGTATGAGCTATTTGAAGAAATATTTTCCCATTATTTTCATTGACTACATCAGTTAGTTTTTTTAAATATACTATTTTATTTTTATTGTCAATTCCAGCTTGTCCTTTTTGCATGGCTTTTCCTTCTTGAGAAATATAAGTAAAACCTGTTATTATTCCGCCAATTTCTTGTTCTGATAGCTTTTTATAGAACTCAATGTATTCATCTGTTATAAAACCATTTTTGTCAGCCATTCCCTCAAAAGTAGCCGACCTAAAAATCCCATTTTTCAGTTCTAAATTACCTAAGTTTTTAGCTTCAAATATCTTCATACTTCACCTAAGCTTTACTATTATTATGAAGGCTAAACAAAAATTCTACAAAAATATATGCTGATATGAACAATACTAATGCTAGTTTTTCATTAAACAAACCTATAATTGCAGCTTGAAAACATGTACATGCTTTAAAATTTGTTTCTAACGAATAATATGTTTTTTCTCCAATAGGATTCAGATAAAATAGTATTCCTGTCCAAACAAATAAAAAAGTCGCTAAAATTCCTAAAAAAATAAAAATCCAACTTATGTTAGCTGTTATAATTTGCATTTTAAATAAAATAACAAATAACAAACTTGGTATAATACTTCCTATCAAAGACAGTTTCTTCGCTTTTCTTAATCCATGTTTTACAATAAGTGTCCTTTTACCAGCTTTCTTATCTCCTCTATAATCCTTAAAGTAAGTATAAAAAGTCATCATTCCATTGACTACCACTACCAAGATACTTACTCCTATCACATTTGGTGTAAAAGTTACCTTACTCAAATTCCCCGAAGCCAATCCCCCATAATACGCTGTTGTAAGTATCATAAATCCAAATACAATATTTCCCCAAACTCCTTTTCCTTTCGCATATTCATATATTACATTTAATGTAATTCCTATAAACATCGGTATAAGAGCTACTGGATTCAAGTATTTCCAAGTAATTATACTTAATACTATTAAGAAAAATACTGTAAGCTTTAATGCTTTTGTTGGGTTTAATTTTCCTGTAACCATTGGTCTTTGTGGTGCATTTATTCTGTCTTCTTCTATTCCAAGATAGTCATTTACTATCTGATTTATTCCCCAACTAAGAAATAAAGCCACTAAAACAATCCCCTTTTTCCACATCGGAACTGGAGGTAAATTTAATTTAACTGCTATTGATTCATAATAAGCTACACCTAACCAACCTGGTATTCCCGTAACAAACGCATAATAAAGTCTCATTGACTTTATGTAATTAATAATAAACTCCAATTCAAGGCCTCCGTAATATTTTTTTATAATCTAAATATACCTTATTTTTTATTTTTTTCAAGATATATTAGTTTCAAAAGAGAATTATATAAATAAAAAACCAAAGGTACTTTAAATTTCCCTTTGGTTTTTTCCTTATAATTTAATTAATAACTCTTTTACAAAATCCAAAACTTTATCGATTTCTACTTCAAAAGTTTCTTTAGTTTTTCTAGTCTTAACTTCTACCTTACCTTCAACTACACCTTTTCCCACAACTATTTGTACAGGGAAACCAATAAGCTCAGCATCTTTAAATTTAAATCCTATTCTTTCGTTTCTATCATCTATAATTACATCTTGATTTGCTTCCAAGAACTCTTTATAAAGTTTTTCAGAGGCACCATTTATAGCTTCATCTTTTAAGTTTGCATTAATAATAACT
>RRZT012576099.1_pt1 | contig 14802 bp, 16 predicted proteins | sample 2165551 | NCBI WGS metagenome assembly RRZT01 (sample SAMN10456910, study PRJNA506462) | wastewater metagenome | biome: wastewater; feature: sludge; material: wastewater sludge; isolation source: wastewater sludge with Escherichia coli K12::gfp cells carrying plasmid... | place: USA: Moscow, Idaho... | reverse complement strand
GGAGCAGCGTCGCAACGGACGCGGCAAGGCGACCCAGCACGACGTCGGAGGCATCAATCACATGCCAGTTCCTGGTGACCTCGCCAGGCTTAGGGCTGTACGTAGACACGGACGACCAATCTTCCATCGATGAGCAGCGAACTTGGAGACGCCGGGCACCCGTGGCGGGCACGCACCAGCGCAACAGCGACTAACCCTACCGCCGCTTGCCCGCGCGGCCAAATCAGGTGGCCGCCACCGAGGTCCGCACCCGCCGGAGAATCTCGGCGGAAGCCACGCCGTCGAAGCCCTGCGGTGGCAATGTGGGTGCATGAGTTCAAAGGCGAACACCAGCCCCTTTCACGTGACCCAGCCCGACGACGTCCGCAACGTCGTCCTGGTCGGGAACGCCGGCTCAGGCAAGACCTCACTGTTCGAGGCGTTGCTGCGGTCCCGCGTCCCCGGCTACCGCGGCGAGAAGGACACCGCCGAGCGTCTCTCCCAGCTCTACCTGGCCTCTCTGCGTAACGCCGATGTCGTGATCAACCTGCTGGACGCCCCCGGGCATCCCGACTTCGTCGGTGAGTTGCGCGCCGGGCTTCGTGCGGCGGACGCCGCCATCTTCGTGGTCAGCGCCGCCGACGGCATCGACGCGGCCGCCCAGGCGCTGTGGGATGAATGCGCGGAGGCAGGCATCCCACGCGTGATCGCCTTGACCAAGCTCGACGCTGCTCATGACGACTTCGACGGTGCTGTCGAGGCGCTCCAGGAGGCCTTCGGGGAGGGGGTGCTGCCCACCCACGTCCCGGTGGGGCGCGGCCCCGCCATCACGGGCACGGTCGGCGTCTTGTCGCACCGGTTCCGGGACTACTCCGCCGGCGGCGTCCCGCTGCTGCACGAAGGCGACGAGAGCCACGAATCCCTGGTCGAGGCCTACCGCGGCCCGCTGTTGGAGGGGCTGATCCAGGAGGCCGAGGACGACGCCTTGATGGAGTCCTACCTGGAGGGCGCCGATCCCGGACGCGACTACCTGCTGCGCGACCTGATGAAGGCCACGGCGGGGGCCAATCTCTACCCGGTCGTCCCCGTCGTGCAAGCCCTGGGGCTCGGAGCCGAGGAGTTGCTCAGCCTGATGAATCAGGGATTCCCGACCTCCAGCCTGCACGCCAACCCGGCCACCGTCCGGCTCACGGGCGAACCCGAGCCGCCTGCCCCGACCGACCCGGAGGGCCCCCTCATCGCTCAGGTGGTGCGGACGACGACCGACCCGTTCGCGGGACGCCTGTCGATGGTCCGGGTCTTCGCGGGCACGTTGCGCAGCGACGACACGGTGCACGTGTCCGGCCACCGCTCCTTCTTCGTCGGCACCGACGACGCGGTCCGCCCCGATCATGACGACGAGGAGCGCATCGGACAGATCCAGTACGCGGCGGGCACGGAGCTGAAGCCCAAGACCGTCGCCATCGCCGGGGAGATCGTCATGGTCCCCAAGCTGACGACGGCCGAGACGGGCGACACGCTCACCAGCCGGGACGACGTCGTGGTGGTGCCGAACTGGCATACCCCGCCCGCGCTGCACCCCGTGGCGATCAGGGCGGCCACCCGCAACGACGAGGGCAAACTGGCGGTCGCTCTGCAGCGCCTGGCGCTGGAGGACACCGCGGTGCGGGTCACACGGGGGGTCGGCGACCAACTCGTGCTGTGGACCACCGGGCAGGCGCACGCGGATCTGCTGCTCAACCGGCTCGGTGACGGCTACGGCGTCAACGTCGTTCCCGAAGAGGTCAGGATCGGCTACCGCGAGACGCTCACGGGCCCGGCATCCGCGCTGGGCCGTCACGTCAAGCAGTCGGGCGGGCACGGCCAGTACGCCGTGGTGACCCTCGAGGTGGAGCCGCTGCCCCGCGGGGCCGGCTTCGTGTTCGTCGACAAGGTGGTCGGCGGCGCGGTTCCCCGTCAGTTCATCCCGTCGGTGGAGAAGGGGGTCCGGGCTCAACTCGAGCGGGGAGTCGACAGCGGGCACCCCATGGTGGACGTCCAGGTCACGTTGACCGACGGGAAGGCGCATTCGGTGGACTCCTCCGACATGGCCTTCCAGATGGCCGGCGCGGCCGCGCTCAAGGAGGCCGCGCAGGGCATGATCGCCCTGCTGGAGCCCATCGACCTGGTGACCGTGACGGTCCGCGACGACTACCTGGGCGCGGTGATGAGCGACCTGCCGGGGCGTCGCGGGCAGGTGCTCGGCTCGGACACCGACGGACGCCTGGTGACGATCCAGGCGCTCGTCCCGCAGGCCGAGCTGGCCCGCTACGCGATCGATCTGCGCGGGCTGACCCATGGCACGGGCAGGTTCACGCGCGCGGCGCACGGCTACGAGTTGCTTCCCCCGGGCCTGGCCATGCAGGTCGGCTGAGGCGTCGCCCCGGGGAGATCCGCTAGGACGCGGCGGGCTCCTCGGGGACCGGCTCCAGCTTGGCCCGCGGGAAGACCCACAGCCGCAGCATCAGATAGATGTAGAGACCTTCGATGCAGGCGGCGATGACGCGCGCCAGCATGACCGGAACGTGCAGCACTCCCAGCAACGACCCGAAGCCGAGGATCCAGATCACGTAGTTGCTGACGATGACGAAGGTGTACTTGCCCGACTGCTTGCCCAGGTCGCCGTGCTCCCGGAAGTTGAGCCACCGGTTGAGGATGAACGCGTAGATCGAGGCAACGCCGTAGCCGATCGAGAACACCACCCCGTAGGGCAGCCCGCCGACCCGGAATTGTTCCAGGAAGGCGAGGATGCCCATGTCGAGCAGGAACGCGCTGCCGTTGATCATCGCGTAACCGATGAAGGTCACCGGCAGGACCCTCCGAACGCGGGCAGGAAGCGCGCGGTGGATGCGGGCGGTGAATCCGGCGAACCAGCGCGCCGCGGGCCCGTCGGGGGCCTGGGTCACCTCGCTGCTCATATCTGCCTCAGAAAGGCCAAGATCCCGTCGGCGAGCATCTGCACGGCGATCGCCGCCAGCAGCATGCCTGCGATCCGGGTCAGCAACACGGTGCCCGACTCGCGCAGGACCCGCCTGATGCCTCCGGCGAACCGCAGGAACACCCACACCAGGAACATCGCCGTCACCAAGGCGGTTCCGACGGTGACGTAGCCCCACATGTCACCCCGGGCAGCGTCGACGGCCAGCATCATCGCGACGATGGACCCGGGGCCGGCCAGCAGCGGGATGCCCAAGGGGACGATGGCGATGTTGGTGCCCGATTCGAGGGCCTCGTTCTCGGCCGATCCCGTCAGCAACTGCATCGCGACCAGCAGCAGAAGGAGCCCGCCGGAGACCTGCAGCGCCTCGATGGTGATGTGCAGGTAGTCGAGGATGAAACGGCCGAAGACGGCGAAGACGCAGATGATGCCGAACGCGACGACGGCGGCGTTCCGGGCTGAGGCGCGTCGCGCCTCAGCGGGCATACCTCGGGTCAACCCCAAGAAGACGGGCAGCAGGCCGGGCGGATCGAGGATGACGAACAGCGTCAAGACCGTCGAGAAGTACAACTGGGGGTCGAACACGGGCCCACGCTACCGTGACGCCCGCGCGAGCGGGTCCCCCGCGAGGAGGCCCCCCACGCGGCTCACAAAGAGAAGACCGGGGTCGTACCCGCGGGGATGCTGCGGCTGTCCACGATCTGCTTGCCGAAGGGGAAGCACGTGACGGGGATCATCTTCACGTTGGCGATCGCAAGCGGAATACCGACGATGGTGATGGCCTGGGCGGCCGCGGTGGTGAGGTGGCCCACGGCCAGCGGCAGGCCGCCGATGACGAACCAGATCACGTTCATCAGCGCGGAGCCGACACCGGAACCGGGCCGGTTGACGACCGTCTTGCCGAAGGGCCACAAAGCGAACGACCCCATCCGGAACGCCGCCACGCCGACCGGGATCGTCACGATCAGCACGCACGCGAGGATGCCGACCAAGAAGTACCCCAGGGCCAGCCAGATGCCGCCGAACAAGAGCCAGATCACGTTCAGGATGGTGCGCACGATTCCTCCCGGGGTCGTCCGACGACTACGTCGGGCCCCAGCCTAGCCAAGCGCCACGCTCGCGGCCGCTCCCCCGACCCCGGCCCGCCCCCGGCTCGGCCCCGGCCAGGGGGGGCCGGCGTCGCTATCCTCCTCGGGTGAGCTTTCGACCAGCCGACCGGCCCCGCATCCACCGCGAGGTCGTCTCCTACGTGCGCCGCTCCGCCCGGATGAACCCGTCGCAGGAACGCGCCTGGAACGGGCACGCCGACCGCCTGGTCGTCGGGGTGCCGCGCGGCGAGCGGTCGACGTCGATCAGGGCGGACGCCGCCGTCGACTGGTCGGCCGTCTTCGGCCGGGCGGCCCCGCTGATGGTGGAGATCGGCTCGGGCCGCGGGGAGGCACTGGCCGCGCTGGCGCGAGCCCACCCCGACGCCAACGTGGTGGGTTTCGAGGTCTTCCAACCCGCCGCCGCCTCGACGCTGTCGTTGCTGGCGAGGGAAGGGATCGGCAACGTGCGCCTCGTCCTGGCCGACGGAGTCCAGGGACTGAGCAAGCTGGTGGCGCCGGGAACCCTGGCCCAGTTGTGGGTGTTCTTCCCCGACCCCTGGCACAAGGCCCGCCACCACAAGCGGCGCCTCATCGAACCGGGGTTCGCCGCCCTGGCGACCTCGCGGCTCGCCTTAGGCGCCCACTGGCGGCTGGCCACGGACTGGGAGGAGTACGCCCTCGCGATGCGCGAGGTGCTGGACGCCACCCCAGGCCTGGCGAACGCCGAAGGAGGCTGGGCGCCTCGGTATGCCGAACGCCCCGTGACCAAGTACGAAGCCCGCGGGCTGGCGGCCGGGCGCACCGTGTACGACCTCGACTACGTGCGCTCCCCCACGTCCGCCCAATCCGACCTGGTGGTGCGGACGCCGCTGCCCGAACCGGACGGGGAGGAGTCGTGGTGACCCGCTATCGCCTCGACCTGTCCTACGACGGTGCAGCATTCCACGGCTGGGCCGTCCAAGACGGACTGCGGACGGTCCAGGGAACCCTGCAGGAGTGGATCACCCGCGTCCTGCGCCTCTCCGATCCGGCCGAGCTCACGGTGGCCGGCCGCACGGATGCAGGCGTCCATGCCCGCGGCCAGGTGGCCCACGTCGATCTGCCCAGCCCCGGCCTCGCCCCCGAACTGCTCCGGCGGTTGGCGCGGGTTCTCCCTGCAGACGTGGTGGTGTACCGCGTCACCGAGGCGCCCGATGGCTTCGACGCCCGGTTCTCCGCGGTATGGCGCCGCTACGTCTTCGCCCTGCGGGACGATGCCGGCGATCCGCTGACCCGCGGGGTGGAGGTCCGGGTCCGGGGGCCGCTCGACGTGCCCGCCATGGACGAGGCGGCCGCCGCCCTGCGGGGGCTGCACGATTTCGCGGCGTTCTGCAAGCGTCGAGAGGGTGCCACCACGATCCGGGAGGTCCTGGAGACGCACGTGGTCCGTACACCCACCGGTGTGATCGAGGTGACCCTGCGCGCCGACGCCTTCTGCCACTCCATGGTGCGTTCCGTCGTGGGCGCCCTGGTGGCCGTCGGGCAGGGCCGTCGCCCACCCGGCTGGATCGCCGACCTGCTCCTGCTTGGCCAGCGCAGCGGCGACATCACCGTCATGCCGCCGCACGGGCTGGTCCTGGAGGAGGTCGGCTATCCGGACGACGCCGGCTTGGCCGACCGCCAGCGACAGGCACGGGCGCGTCGGGAACGAGAGGAGATCGTGTGACCCACTACTTCGAGACCCCCAGCGGGGCTGAGCATCGCCGCACCATCACGGCCCGGTTCTGGGACACCGAGTGGACCTTCACCACCGCCGCAGGCGTGTTCTCCCACGACGGCCTGGACCTGGGCACCGGCGTGCTGCTGCGCAGTCACACCCCGGCCCCCGCCGCTGGCCGACTTCTGGACCTGGGCACCGGGTACGGCGTGGTCGCCGTGGCGCTGGCGACGGCCAACCCCCACGCAGAGGTGGACGCCGTGGACGTCAACCAGCGCGCCCTGGAGCTGACCGCGGTCAACGCGCTCAGCCACGGAGTCGCGGAGCGCGTGCATCCCCTCGCCCCGGAGCAGGCCGACCCCGCCCGCCGCTACGACGAGATCTGGTCCAATCCCCCGATTCGGATCGGCAAGCCCGCGCTGCACGATCTCCTGCTCACCTGGCTGCCCAGGCTGGCGCCCGGGGGGGTGGCCCGCCTCGTGGTGGGCCGCAACCTCGGCGCGGACTCGCTCCAGCGCTGGCTGGTGGAGCAGGGATACCGCTGTGATCGCACGGCGTCGGCCAAGGGGTTCCGGGTGTTCGCGGTGTCCGCGGCGACCGAGCCAGACGACTCCTCGGCCTCGCGCGGTTGATTCGCCACAGACCCTTGGATTCCAACGGCCATCCGCCTAGGGTGTCTCGACAAGGAGGCGGCACGGACGCGCCGCCGGTCAGGAGGTCCGTATGGGTATCGGCGACAAGATCTCTAACAAGGCTGAGGAACTCGGCGGCAAGATCGAGCGAACGGTCGGTGACCTGACCGACAACGAGGAGCTCGAGGCCAAGGGCGCGGCGAAGGAAGCCGCAGCCAAGGCGAAGCAGGCTGGGGAGAAGGTCAAGGACGCGGCCAAGGGGGTCGTGGACGACGTCAAGAGCGCCGTCGACGACGCGACGGAGTAGGCGTCAACCTTCCTTTCTCTCAGCACCATCAACGACCGGAACGGGGTGCGGGCGCTTGGCCCGCACCCCGTTCCGCTGCGGTAACCTAGGGCAGGACCTGCGCGGGGGAACCAGGTGAGATTCTTGGACTGACCCGCAGCCGTGAGGCGATCAACGCCGTAGTCGGAGCACCTGTGTAGATCCAGGACAACCAACGACCCGTCGAGGAGCGCGGGCGGCGACCACGACTTCACATCCGTTGAACGGCCTCCGCGTGACTCAGTGAGGAACTCGATCCGGATGACCCTCCGACGCTCCACCTTCGTGGCCTGGCTCGCCACCGTTCTCGCACTCACGCTCGGGCTCGCGGTGCCCGCGCACGCCGCCGATCCCACCGCCGCAGCCAAGGCCACAGCCTGGCTCGGACAACAGACCATCGACGATCCCGGGCAGATCGCCGACTCCCTGATCGCCCTCGCGGCGGCGAACGACCCGGCGCAGGCCGCCACCGTCGATCGGCTCGTCACCGCCCTGAAGGAGAAGGGCGCCGCCTACGCGGCGGGCTCTCCTGAGGCCGCGGCCAAGGCCGCCGTGGCTCTCGAGGCGGCGGGCGAGGATCCCCGCACCGCGCTGGGCACCGACCTCATCGCCACCGTGAAGAACGGCATCGCCGCCGACGGCAGCTTCGGCAGCTACCCCGGCCCGTTCGCGAGTGGCCTGGCGGCGGTGGCACTCACCCGCGCTGACGAGGACGTCCCCGCGGCGCTAGGCACCTATCTGCTCACGTTCCACAACAGCGATGGCGGCTTCACCTACCAGGCCGGGCAGCCGTCAGATGCCGACTCGACCGCCCTGGCCCTGCAGGCGCTGACCGCGCTGGGTGACGACGCCTCGGTCACCAAGACGGTCGCCTGGGCGGATCAGAACATCCAGGCCGATGGCTCCTACACGGGTTTCAACCCGGTGAACTCGACGGCGGTGATGGCCGCCGCGCTCGCCACCGCCGGGAAGAACGTGGACGCCTCGGTCGTCTACCTCGTCTCGCAGCAGCAGACCGACGGTTCCTTCCTGAACGCCGGAGCTCCCGACGTGCTCGCCACCGCACAGGCCGCCCTGGGCCTGTCCGGGGTGTCGTACCTCGACGCGACCTGGTCGCCGACGGCCCAGGACTCGGCGAGCCCCGCCGCATCGGCGTCGGCGTCGGCGTCCGCGACGCCCGGCGCGGCCACGTCGACTGCCCCCGCCGGCTGGCTCGATCCCAGCGCATGGATCGGAAGCGCGGCGGCCGTGATCGTCCTCCTCGGGGCGGCCGTCGTCGGCCTGCGCCGCACCAGCGCCCGATGATGACCGGTCGGCGCGTCGGCGCCGCGCTTGCCGCAGCGGCCCTGATCGGGGTCGCGGCGGCGGGTCCGGCGGCGGCCGCGCCGACCCAGGATCCGGCGTCCTGTGCGGGCGTGTGGGTCGTCGTCGAGGGCCAGGGTGCGGGCTGCGCATCCGGGTACTCCACGGGCCAGGAGGCGCTCGCCTCGGCCGGCTTCGCCACCCAGGACTCCTCCCCCGGACTGCTGTGCCGCATCGACGAGCAGCCTCAGACGTGCAGCGTGACGCCGAGCGGTTACTGGTCCTACTGGCAGGCCACCCGGGATACGTCCGGGGGGTTCGGCGCGTGGACGTACTCCCAGCTCGGCTACACCAACTCCCATCCGCAGGCAGGCAACGCCGAGGGATGGGTGTTCGGCGACGGGTCCCAGCCACCCGCCCCCCTGCCCGCGACCGGCACCGCGGCCACGTCACCCCACCCCGTCGCCACCCCCACCCCTGCCGTCTCGTCGACCGGCCCCGACGCCTCGTGGGTCGGCGCCGCGGTCACCGGTGGCCTTGTTCTCCTCGGGGGCGGCGCCGTCGCGGTCGTCCTGGTGCGTCGCAGGCGATCATGACCCCGGTGCATCCCTGGGCCTGGTGGGTATGGGCGCTCAGTCTGGCGGCGGCCTTGTCGATGACGACCAGCCCTTTGCTGATCGTGTTGCTCGTCGCGGCCGTGTGCGCCGTGGTCCTGCTGCGACGCGGTAATGCCCCCTGGGCGCGCTCGCTCGGCATCTACGCCGTCCTGGGCGCCTTTATCGTCTCCGTCAGGCTGTTCTTCTTCGTGCTGATGGGGGCGACCGGGGGTGCCACCGTGCTCGTCACCCTTCCGCAGGTCCAGCTCCCCGCCTGGGCGGCCGGAATCCGGCTGGGAGGGCCGGTGAGCGCCGAAGGCCTCGTGTTCACCCTGTACGACGCCAGCCGACTGGCCGCGATGCTGCTGTGCCTCGGGGCCGCCAACGCGCTGGCCAACCCCAAGCGGGCGCTCCGCAACGTCCCCGCAGCCCTGTACGAGGCGTCCGTGGCCGTGGTGATCGCTTTGTCGGTGGCCCCCCAGCTCATCGAGTCGGTGCAACGCGTCCGGCGTGCGCGTCGGCTGCGGGGCGGCGCCCGCCGAGGTTGGCAGGCCGTCAAGGCCGTCATCATCCCGGTTCTGGCCGACGCCATCGATCGCTCCCTGAGCCTGGCCGCAGGCATGGAGGCCCGCGGCTTCGGCCGGACGCGGGATCAGCGCCCACCCTCCCGGCTACTCACCCTCGGTTTGCTCGCCTCGATGCTCGCCGCCACCCTCGGGGCCTTCCTCCTGCTGGGGTCCGCCTCGCCCGCCTGGGGGGTCACGCTCCTGGCGCTCGGGGTAGCGGGGACGGTGGCCGGGCTACGCGCTGGTGGGCGGCGCCTGTCGGTCACCCGGTATCGGCCCGACGTCTGGACGGTCCGCGACACCGCGCTCGCCGCATCGGGCATGGCTGCGGCCGCCGTGGTCGCGCTCGTCGACACGGGCTGGTGGCCGGCCCTGCACGCCGCTTTCCATCCTTCGACGTCTCCGCTGGCGTGGCCCACCCTGCACCCAGCGATGCTCGTCGTGGTGGGGCTCGCCGTCATGCCGCTGGCGCTCACGCGCGCCCCGCAGCCGGCCTCGCCGCTGTCGGTTCGCCTCCACGAGGTGACCGCATGATCGAGTTCGACGACGTCACCGTCACCTACCCCGGCGCTTCCGAACCCACGCTCGCACACGTCAGCTTCACCGTGGAGGAGGGCGACCTCGCCGTCGTGGTCGGCCGCACCGGAACCGGCAAATCCACCCTGCTCGGCGCCATCAACGGCCTGGTGCCCCACTTCAGCGGTGGCACCCTGAGCGGCCAGGTCCGGGTGGCGGGCCGGTCGACGGCCGGGAATCGTCCCCGCGACCTGGCCGATGTGGTCGGATGGGTGGGCCAGGACCCGCGCGCCGGGTTCGTCACCGATACGGTCGAGGACGAGATCGCCTACGGCATGGAGCAATTGGGGCTGCGGCCCGCCGCCATGCGCAAGCGCGTCGAGGAGACCCTCGACCTGATGGGCATTGCGCCACTGCGGCGCCGACCCCTGGCTGACCTGTCGGGCGGGCAGCAGCAGCGCGTCGCGATCGCCGCCGTGCTGGCGGCTCAGCCGCGCGTGCTCGTGCTGGACGAGCCCACGTCCGCGCTCGACCCCACGGCCGCGCAGGACGTGCTCAGCGCCTTGACCTCCTTGGTGCACGAGGTGGGCCTGACGGTCGTGCTGGCCGAGCACCGGCTGGAGCGCGTCCTGCACCAGGCGGACACCCTGGTGTGGTTGCCACGAGACTCGCACGGGGCCGTCGTCGGCCCGCCCTCCCACGTCTTGCTGACCTGCGACGTGCGTCCCCCGCTCGCGCAGTTGGCCCGGGCGCTGCGCTGGGATGCCGTCCCCGGTTCGGTGCGCGATGCCCGTCGTCGCGCCCAGCGGGAGCGCATCTCGGTCACCCCGCCCGCGGTGATGCCGTTGAGCACCGAGACGGCCCGCGTCACCGTCCGCGACCTGGTGGTCACCTATGGCTCCCTCACCGCGGTGCACCACCTGGACCTTGATCTGCGCCCCGGCGAGATCACCGCGGTGATGGGACGCAACGGGGCTGGCAAGTCGTCGCTGTTGTGGGCACTGCAGGGCGGCATCCCCAGCAGCGGGGCCCTCACCGTCGACGGCGTCGACCCGCGGGCCCTGCCCGCGCCTCGCGCGCGACGCCTGGTGAGCCTCGTACCGCAGACGGCCACAGACCTGCTGTACCTCCCCTCGGTGGCCGCTGAGCTGGCACAGGCCGATCGCGAGACCGAGAGCGCGCCGGGGACGGCCTTGGCGCTGTTGACTCGGCTCGGCGCCGATCTCGACCCCGGCGCCGACCCACGCGATCTGTCAGAAGGGCAGCGACTCAGCCTCGTGCTGGCGGTGCAGTTGACGGCGGAGCCGGGCGTGATCCTCCTGGACGAACCCACCCGTGGGCTCGACTACGCGATGAAGGACCAGCTCGCCGTCGTCGTGGCCCGGCTGGCGGCCGAGGGGCATGTGATCGTGATCAGCACCCACGACGTCGAGTTCGCCGCGACGGTCAGCCGCCGCACGATCGTCATGGCCGACGGGGATGTCATCGCCGACGGCCCCACCCGTGAGGTGCTGACCAGCAGCCCGGCCTTCGCACCCCAGACCGCGAAGGTGTTCGCCCCCGTCCCGGTGCTCATCCCGGCCGAGGTCAGGGGCGCCCGGTGAGCCTCGACGCGCGCGTCCGCGCCGTCGCCCTTCCTGATCCGGCCCTCCCCGTGCGGCCGCGCGTGGGTCACCGTCGTCGTGCGCTCTTGCTCGGGATGACAGCTGTGGCGGGGCTGGCTGCCTTCGCCTGGCCCCTCGTGTGGACCCCGGGCGCCGCAGTCAGCCCGCTGCAGGCGCCGCTCGTGTTCGCGCTGGTGCTGCCGCTCATCCTCGCGGTGGTCGTCGCCGACCTGACCGGCGACGGGATGGACGTCAAGGCGCTGGCGATGCTCGGCGTCCTCGCTGCTGTGGGGGCCATCCTGCGTCCCCTCGGCACGGGCACGGCAGGCATGGAACCGATCTTCTTCCTGCTCATCCTGGGCGGGCGGGTGTTCGGCCCCTCGTTCGGGTTCGCCCAGGGAGCCCTGACGCTTCTGGCCTCCTCGCTCGTGACCGCAGGTGTCGGCCCCTGGTTGCCCTACCAGATGATCGCGGCCGGCTTTGTGGGGCTGGGTGCTGGGCTGCTGCCGCGGGCGCGCGGCTGGCTGGAGATCGCCGTGCTCGCCTGCTGGGGATTCGTGGCGGGCTTCGCGTACGGCTGGCTGATGGACTTCGCGTTCTGGCCGTTCGGTCTGGGGACGTCCACACAGTTCTCCTTCGATCCCGCAGCGGGGCCCTGGCGCAACCTGCACGTGTTCGTGCTGTACAACCTCGTCACGTCGATGGGATGGAACCTCGGCCGCGCGCTGACCACTGCGGCGTTGCTGTGTCTGCTCGGCCCCGGGCTGCTGCATGTTCTGCGGCGCGCCGCTCGCCGGGGGGTCTTTGTCGCCTGAGGCGGGGGGTTGTCTAGCGCGACGTCGGTAATAGGGTGGTTCGTGAGGGGGCCACGCGCCCCGATTCTGCAGATGAGAGGAAGTTCCATCGATGACGACCTACACCCTTCCTGACCTTGGTTACGACTTCGGAGCTCTCGAGCCGCACATCTCCGGCGAGATCATGAAGCTGCACTACACCAAGCACCACCAGGCCTACGTTGACGGCGCCAATCTCGCGCTGGAGAAGCTGGCAGCCGCCCGCGAGTCCGGCGACCTGGGCAACGTGAACAAGCTCGAGAAGGACCTCGCCTTCAACGTCGGCGGTCACATCAACCACTCCGTGTTCTGGAAGAACATGTCCCCCGACGGCGGCGGCCGTCCCGAGGGCGAGGTCGCCGCGGCGATCGACGAGTTCTTCGGGTCCTTCGACGGGTTCCAGAAGCACTTCAACGAGACCGCGAAGGGCCTCCAGGGCTCCGGCTGGTCGGTTCTGGTGTGGGACACCCTGGGCCAGCGCCTCAACATCAACCAGTTGTTCGATCAGCAGGGCAACCTGCCTGTGGGGCAGCTCCCGGTGCTGCAGCTCGACATGTGGGAGCACGCCTACTACCTGCAGTACAAGAACGTGAAGGCGGACTACGTCACGAGCTGGTGGAACGTGGTCAACTGGGCCGACGTGGCCCAGCGGCTCGCTCAGGCGCGCAAGGCCAGCGAGGGCGGTCTGTACTGAGCTCCGGAACAGTTGACGGGCCCCGTTGAGGGCGCTCGTCACCTCTCAGGGGGGCGGTGTCCGAGGCGGGCGCCGCCCCCTCTGCGCGCCCGGGAACGACAACACAGGTGAAGAGTAGTTGAGAATCTCTCAGGATCAGGCGAGACTAGGGGTGCTTCATCCGTTCCACCCAGGAGACCACGTGCCCTTCTCCCCCAAGCTCATCGCCGTCGCCGCCAGCGCGGCGGTCCTCGTCGCGAGCGGCGCCACGGCCGTCGCGGTCGGGAGCCAGCCCGCTCCGGAGACCACCGCCGTCCCGGTGGCCGCGTTCGAGACTCCCGCCAGCGTCGAGGTGCTCGTGTGGGTCGACGGCGCGGCCAAGCGCGTGGCCAGCGCGGAGGGCACCGTCGCGGCTTCGTTGTCGGCCGCCGAGGTGAGCCTGGGCGAGCACGACCGGGTCTCCCCCGCTCTGGGCAGCCAGCTGACGGTCGGCGACTCGGTGACGGTCACCCGCGTGTCGGTGACCGAGGAGACCACCCAGGTAGCCCTGGACTTCACCACCTCCCAGGTCAACGACCCGACCCTGGAGAAGGGCAAGACGAAAATCAAGACCAAGGGGGTGGCGGGTGTCCGGGAGGACGTGGTGCGGACCACGACCCTGAACGGTCAGGTCGACGGGACGGAGATCGTGTCGCAGACCGTCACGAAGGAGACCGTCAACCAGGTCGTTCTGGTCGGTACCAAGCGTGCCGACGTCAGCTCCCGCTCTGCCGACCGGACGGCGACGCCCAAGGCCTCCGCCCCGGCGACGACCGCGCCCGCCGCGGATACGACCGACACCTCCCAGCAGTCGTCCTCATCCGGCCTGGACCTGTCCCGCGCGGCGATGTGGGATCGCATCGCCAAGTGCGAGTCCGGGAATCGCTGGAACATCAACACCGGCAACGGCTACTACGGCGGGCTGCAATTCAACTTGGCGACCTGGCGTTCCGTGGGCGGCACCGACTTCGCCGCCTACCCGCATCAGGCCACCCGCGAGGAGCAGATCACGGTCGCGAACCGCCTGTACGCCAAGCGCGGTACTTCACCGTGGAGTTGCGCGTAGGCAACGCTTCCCTCGTCACGATGCCCCGTCCGGAGTGATCCGGGCGGGGCATCGTCGTCGACGCAGATCCCCATCCCCAGCACGACGCACCGGAAGACCCAGCACCTGGGCGCACAAACGCCCGGCCACCACGACGGTGACCGGGCGTCCATGCCGGAGAGAGCGGGAGGCTCAGGCCTCCTTGCCCTCCATGGCGTCGGTGAAACCGGCGGCCTTGGCGGCGTCGGCGCTGTTGAACCAGACCTCAGCCTTCGTGTTGTCGTACCAGCGGGACTCGGGCGTGTGGAACAGCATCGAGTCCGCGTTGCCCTTGATGTCGAAGCCAGCCGGCGGCTCGTCGCCCACGAAGGAGCCCTCGCCGAAGTCGGGGGCCTCCACCGCGGCGGCCACGGCAGTGTCCTCGGCGGGAACCGTGTCGGCGACGGACGCCTTCTCGGCCTTGGGGGCCTGCTTCTTGGCGGCAGCCTTCGGGGTGGCCTTGGCGGCACCCTTGGCCTTGGCCTGACGGCTCTCCTCCACGGACTCGGTCACGATCTCGATGACAGCCATGGGGGCGTTGTCGCCCTGGCGGTTGCCGATCTTCGTGATCCGCGTGTAGCCGCCGTCGCGATCGGCGACCTTCGGAGCGATCTCGGTGAACAGGACGTGCACGACGCCCTTGTCCGTGATCGTCTTCAGCACGATCCGACGGTTGTGCAGATCGCCGCGCTTGGCCTTGGTGATCAGCTTCTCGGCCAGCGGGCGAACCCGCTTCGCCTTGGCCTCGGTCGTGGTGATCCGGCCGTGCTCGAACAGCTGGCTGGCGAGGTTCGCCAGGATGATCCGCTCGTGGGCCGGGCTTCCGCCGAGACGGGGACCCTTGGTGGGCTTGGGCATGGTGTGTATCTCCTAGGCGATATCAGAACTGATC
>RRZT010628259.1_pt1 | contig 14802 bp, 10 predicted proteins | sample 2165551 | NCBI WGS metagenome assembly RRZT01 (sample SAMN10456910, study PRJNA506462) | wastewater metagenome | biome: wastewater; feature: sludge; material: wastewater sludge; isolation source: wastewater sludge with Escherichia coli K12::gfp cells carrying plasmid... | place: USA: Moscow, Idaho... | reverse complement strand
GGCGCGACCTGCGGCCCGGCCGGCGCCTGCAGCCGCGCGTCGACCAGCGGCACCTTGAACGCCTCGACGCGGAACTGCCCCGACGACCACGCCGCGCCGCTGCGGTGCTTGAGCGTCACGTCATAGACGCCCTGCCTGGCGTTCGGCGGAATCGTCCAGGCCATCGCCGCGCGATACGGCAGCGTGGTCACGTCGCCGCTGGCCTGGTGGGTGATGTCGACCTCGTCGGGCTGCGCCGCCGCGGCCAGCGCCGCCAGCCCCCGGGCGCTCTCGCGGCGCAGGTGATGGCGCATCGACACCGTCTCGCCGACGCGCAGCAGCGTGCGGTCGAACACCGTGTGCACGCGCACCGTGTCGGCGTCGTCGAGCGAGCCGCGCGCGGTCGGCTGGCCGAAGCGCCACGACTCGATGCCGCGGCTCCAGTCGCCGAAGACGAAGGCCAGGTCGCGGCTGCCGTCGGCACGCGCCGGGCCGCGCGCGGTGACGAACAGGCCGTCGTGGCTGATGCAGTCGCTGCGCGAACCGCTCTCGTCGAAGCCGCGAGGAATGCGCGCCAGCCCCTGCGCGTCGGTGCGGCCCGACCACAGCGTCACGCCGCGGCAGTCGTTGACGGCGACATCGGCGCCGGCCACCGGCTGCGCACGGTCCAGCGTCGTCACCCAGACCAGGCTGTCGCTGCGGCCGCGCTTGAAGTGAACGCCGATCGGCGTCACCAGCACGCCGGTGCGCACATACATCGGCGCCTCGCGGTCGAGCAGCGCACGCCCGAGCACGCGCGACGACACCTCGACGAGGTGGTAGCCCGAGCGCTTGAGCGGCAGGCCGATCACCTCGGTCGCACCCGGCGTTTTCGCCGTCTCGGGCGACGGTGCCGGCAGATCGGCGCGCTCGACGCCCTCTTCCCTGGCCAGCAGCGACAGCTCGCGCGTGCCGACGACACGGTCGCGCGTGACGCGGCGCGGCCGGCCGTCGTCGCCGGTGACCGTCTCGGTGACGGTCCAGTCCTTCGGCGGCAGGCCGGCTTCCCGGGCGGTGACGCTGCTCTCGTGATGGCGATTGATGCGGGCATACCACTGCAGCAGCTCGCGGTCCGGCGTCGCCGCGCCGAGCCACTTGACGCTGACCCGCGCGCGCGGCGGCGGCCCGCCGCCGTCCTGCACATGGCGCAGCGTGATCGGCAGCAGCCCCGGCTCGTCCGGCCCCGGGCCCTGTTCCAGCACACCGAACGGCGCCGCGGCGAACTTGGCCAGCGGCGGCATGCCGCCGGTCGCCACCGCGAGCGGAAACACCGACGCATTCGCCAGCGCCCGCCCCGACTCGTCGCGCAGGTCCTTGGGCAGCACGATCGTGTAGCGTGCGTTCTCGGCCAGCGGCCCCGGGAAGGTCAGTTCCAACAGCGACGGCTCGGTGTTGCCGGCCGCGAACTTCGGCGCCACCGCGCTGCCGCCGCCGACCGGCTGCAGGCGGATCTGCGCCAGCTGCGCGCGCGGCACCGCTTCGCTGAAGCGCAGCGTCAGGGGCCGCAGCGGAATGCACGGCGCCTCGGCGCGCTCGCGCTCGCAGGTGAATTCGGCGGTGAAGCGCTCGCGCACCTCCCAGGCGAAGCGCTGCGGCTGGCGCGTCAGCACCGCCGGGTTGTTCGCCGCCGCGATGCCCGGCCCCCAGACCAGCCGCACGCCGGCGGCCGGCGGCAGCGGGCGCTGGCAGGTCAGCACCAGCACCCGCGCGGCGTCGGCCGCGGCGATCTCGTGCAGCTTCAGCAGCGCCGCCCGCGGCGCGCCCTCGACGAGGCTGACCGGCACGCGCTCGCCGATGCCCTGCACCTCGCACCAAGCGTTGCGCTGCACCGTGTCGGGCACCGCCGGTCCGTTCAGGCGCAGCAGCCAGTGCTGGTCCTCCTCGATCGACGAGCCTTCGTACGGCTCGACCGACTCGACCACCGGCCCGCCGGATGTGAAGCGGAACTCGCGCGGCCCGTCGAGCGGGCCGTTCAGCGGCTTCCAGCCCGGCGCGATCGCGAGGCGGCAGGCCACGCCCGGCGGCAGCGTGCGGTCCAGATCCCAGGCCCACTCGCGGTCGCTGATCCAGCGCCGGCTGCCGGCCGGCGCCTTGCCGCCCAGCCCGTCGCAGGCCAGCACCGCCGGGTCCGGCAGCGCCGGCGACCCGAAAGGCACCACCGCCGTGTCGAAGCGCAGGCGGATCTGCGCCGCCGCCGACACCTCGCCGCTCGGCACCGCCGACACCACCCGCGCGCCCCAGGCCGGCCCTGCAGCCGCGGTCAGCACCGCCATCAGCACGCCACCGAGCTGCCCGCGCCACCTCCGGCCGCCAGGCCGCTCTGTCTCTTGTCGCTGTCCGTCCACCCGATTCCTCCTGCACGCCGGGCCGTCGCCCCGTGTCGTGCAGTCTAGGTCCGGAGGCAGCCGCCCCGCGAACCTCAGTGCAGGACCAGCATCGCCACCTTGGTGCGCGACATCACGTTCTTGGTGTGCGAACCGAAGAGCATCTCGCCGAACAGGCCGCGACCATGGGTGACCATCAGGATCAGGTCGGCCTGGACCATGTCGGCGACCTCGGCGATGGTCGCGTCGGTCTGGTCGCTGCGGCGGTACTCGCTCTCGAAGGGCACGCCGCATTCGCGGGCACGCTGGGCAAAGCTGTCGAGCACCGCATGGGCGTGGGCTTCGGTGCGGGCCTCATGCGCCTCGATCTTGCGCGCGAAGGTGGTCGGGCTGGCATTGACCGCAGACAGCGGGATGTCGGGCTCGCAGACGAAGCCGGTCACGCGCGCGCCCAGCTTCAGCGCCAGCTCCAGGCTGGCATCCATCGCACGCACGGAGAGTTCGGAGCCGTCGACCGGGACAAAGATGTGCTTGAACATGGTGAATCTGCGGATCGGGTTGTAACGGTTCCACTCTAGGGTTTGCCCGCCACCCGGTCTTGATGGACATCAAGAAAACCTGCGCGCACGCCGGAATCCGCACGGAATCCGGCGGCCTGTCGCCACATCATTCCGGTACCTTTTTGCACCAGAAGTCCGTCAATCACGACATGGCAGCCGAGATTGTTGCGATTTCATGGCGGACATGCGGGTTTGCGCTAGGCTTCATCTCTTTCAGATTTGCCGATGTCGCCGCCTGTCCGCCCTGTCCTGCCCGAGCTGCCCGGTGCTGCCGCGACCGGTCGCTGGCGCGCTCCCCGGCGGCTGGCGGCGCAGGCGCTGGCGTTGCAGGGGCTCGGGCTGGGACTGACCCTGGTGGCCGCGCTCGTGGCCAGCCATCTGCAGCACCGCACCCGCCTGGCCGACTTCGCCGGCCACACCCGGGTGCTGTCGATCTCGCTGCAGGATCATCTGGACATGGCGCAGCGCGACCTGGAGCGGCTGCGCGATCTGCACTACCGCATCGATCTCGGCCGGGACGAGCTGGAGATCGCCGGCGAGACCATCCTGCGCGAGAGCCCGTGGATCCGGCTCTTCTCCTGGCTGCCGCGGGTGACGCAGACGCAGCGCAACGCCTTCGAGGAACACCGCGACGGGCTGGTGCGACCGGCGACGCGCCGCGCCGAGCATTTCCCGGTGGCCGACACCGTGCCGGCCTCGGGCCTGGAGGCGCTGGAGGGCATCGACGAGGGCGTCGACCCGGTCCGGGCGCCGGCGCTGCATCAGGCGCTGGCCAGCGGTCGGGTCGTCGCCTCGCCGCCCTTCTCCTCGCTGACCCGCACCGCCAGCGAAGCCTGCGCCAGCGTGCTCTACACCCCGGTGATGGAGCGGGCCTGGACCCTGGCCGAGGGCCATCGGCCCGAGCGCACCCGCGGCCTGGTCTCGGCCACGCTGGACCTGGGCTGGATGCTGCAGCATGTGCAGGCGCAGGCCGGCATCGACGGCACCGAGATGCTGCTGCTCGACCCGCTCCAGGAGGCGCCGGTGCTGGTGCGGCTCGACGACAGCCGGCTGGTGCGTGCCTACAGCGGCGAAGAGGCGCAGGCGCTGCTGGCCGGCATGCGCAGCGGGCCGCACTCGGTGCAGTCGCTGCAGCTCGGCGGCCGGGAGTGGCAGCTGCTGGCCCGCCCGGGCTGGGCCGGCCGGGCCTGGCAGCCCGATGTGCTGGTGCTGTCGGTGCTGGCCTGCGGGCTGGTGTTCTCCGGTCTGCTGGGCGCGCTGCTGCGCAGCCGCCAGCGCCGCATGACCGAGCTGCAGGCCGCGCATGACGACCTCGAGCGGCTGGTGGCTCGGCGCACCGCCGCGCTGGAGGCGAGCAACCGCCAGCTCGCCGCCGAAGTCGACGAGCGCCGCCGCCTCGAGGACGATCTGCGCCAGGCCAGCCGGCAGGCGCACCAGGCCAGCCAGGCCAAGACGATGTTCCTGGCCAACATGAGCCACGAGATCCGCACCCCGCTGAACGCGGTGATCGGCTACACCCAGATCCTGCTGGAAGACCGCACGCTGGCCATGCCCGCCCAGCTGCGGCTGCAGACCATCCTGCAGGCCGGCCAGCGGCTGCTGCGGCTGATCAACGATGTGCTCGACCTCTCGAAGATCGAGGCCGGCGGCCTGCAGCTGCATCCCGCGACCTTCGACCTGCGCCAGGAGATCGACGAGATCGCCCGGCTGTTCGCCGCGCGCGCCGGCGCGCGCGGCCTGCCGCTGGACTGCCGCATCGACCTGGATGCGCACGAGCCGGTGCGGGGCGACCGCAGCAAGATCGGCCAGATCGTCATGAACCTGCTGGGCAATGCGGTCAAGTTCACCGAGCAGGGCCGCATCGGGCTCGACGTGCGCCGCGAAGGCGCTCAGGTGCAGATCCGCGTGAGCGACAGCGGCCCCGGCATCGCGCCCGAGGAGCTGGCGCAGCTGTTCGCGCCCTTCCGCCAGGGCCGGGCCGGCATCGACAAGGGCAGCACCGGGCTGGGCCTGGTGCTGGCGCGCCACATGGCGGTGGCGATGGGCGGCACGCTGGAGATCGACAGCCAGCCCGGCCAGGGCACCCGGGCCCGGCTGAGCCTGCCGCTGCCCCGGCAGGCCGGCGAGGTGGCCGCCTCGCCGGTGCCCGCCGGCATCCTGCACGGCCATGAGCGGCTCGATCCCGCCACGCCGGTGCATGCGGTGGTGGTCGAGGACGACGAGCACAGCCGCGACATCCTGGTGCATCTGCTCGAGCGCCTGGGCTGCCGGGTCGAGGTGGCGCATGACGGGCTGCAGGGCCTGAGGCTGATCCGCCAGACACAGCCCGACATCGTCTTCACCGACATCCGCATGCCGGTGCTCGACGGCCTGCGCATGCTCGCGCAGCTGCATGCGAGTGCGGCGACGCGGCAGCAGCCGACGCCGCCGGTGGTGGCGGTCTCGGCCTCCAGCCTCGAGCATGAACGGCGCCACTACATCGAGCAGGGCTTCAGCGACTTCGTCGGCAAGCCCTATGCCTTCGAGGAGATCCACCGGATGCTGGCGCAGCATGCCGGCGCCCGCTTCATCGCGGCGTCGCCCGAGCCCGAGCCCGGGCACGCGCCGGAAAACCACGCCCTCGCGCCGATCCCGGCGCCCTGCCCGCCCGCGCCGGCCGCGGCCCTCGAGGCCGATGCGCTCGCCATGCTCGAGGCGCTGCGCCAGGCCGCGCTCGACGGCCAGATGCGCGCGGTGCGCCACGAACTGGACCGCATCGACGCCGCCGCCCGGCTGCCCGCCGCCACCCGCGAGCGCCTGCGCCGCGCCGCCCAGGACTACGCCTTCGACGATCTGGCCCGCCAGATCGAGGCCCTGCCGCGGCCCGGCGCCGGCAGCACCGCACCGCAGGACCCGCACACGCCATGACCACCGCACCCGACCGCGCCCCGCCGAAGATCCTCCTGGTCGACGACACGCCGCAGAACATCGCGCTGCTCGAGGACACGCTGTCCGCCTTCGAGGCCGACCTGCTGGCCGCCACCAGCGGCGAGCGCGCGCTCGAGCTGGCCGGCCGCCTGCACCCGGACCTGATCCTGCTCGACGTGATGATGCCGCCGGGCATCGACGGCTTCGAGACCTGCCGCCGGCTCAAGGCCGATCCGGCCACCGCGGACATTCCGGTCATCTTCGTGACCGCCCGCAGCGACGACGTGGCCACCGGCTTCGCCGCGGGCGGCGCCGACTACATCACCAAGCCGATCGTGGCCGGCGAGGTGCGCGCCCGGGTGCACCACCAGCTCGAGCGCCGCGGCCTGCTGCAGTCGCTGCGCCGGCTCAACCGCGAACTCGAGGACCGGGTGCGCGAGCGCACCGCGGAGCTGACCCGCGCCAACCTGCAGCTGCGCCAGGAGGTGCGCGAGCGCCGCTACATGCAGGACCGGCTGAACTATCTGGCCAGCCATGACTTCGTCACCCGGCTGCACAACCGCCAGGCGCTGGACGCGCAGGTGTCGGAGCGGCTGGCCCGGCTGCAGCTCGAGGCCGGCACGCCGCCAGCACACGGACTGGCGAACGGCCCGGTGCTGATGCTGATCGACATCGACCAGTTCCGCCGGGTCAACGACAGCTGCGGCTGCATCGCCGGCGACGAGCTGCTGCGCCAGTTCGCCGACCTGCTCGCCGGGCGGGTCGGGCGCGAGGACTTCCTGGCCCGGCTCGGTGCCGACCAGTTCGCGCTGCTGGCCGAGGACCGCGGCGGCGATGCCGGCGCCGGGCTGGCACGGCTGATCCTGGCCGCGATCGAACGCTTCCTGTTCTGCTGGAACGGCCAGGACTTCCAGCTGCAGGCCACGCTGGCGATCGTGCCGCTGGAGCCGGCGCTGCCCTCCTTCGACGCGCTGATGCAGCGCGCCGACGAGACCGCGCTGCGGGTGCGGCGCGAGGGCGGCGACCGCAGCGTGCCGCACTGGTACCGCGCCGGCGGCCTGGCCCAGGGCGGCCCGCACGAGGACGCCGGCTGGGCGCTGACGCTGATGGACGCGCTGCGCCATGACCGGCTGTGCATCCACTTCCAGCGCCTGCAGCCGCTGGCGCCGGGAGAGCGCACGCTGCGCATCGAGGCGCTGGTGCGGCTGATCGACGCCACCAGCGGCGCGCTGATCGAGCCCGGGCGCTTCATCGCGCCGGCCGAGCGCTTCCAGCTGGTCGGCCAGATCGACCGCTGGATGCTGCGCCATGTGCTGGCGCTGCTCGGCGCCGAGCCGGCGCTGCGCCAGCGCATCGACCAGGTGACGCTGAACCTGTCGGCGGTCACGCTGCGCGAGCCGGGCCTGGCCGAAGAGATCATCACGCTGCTGGCACGCCACCAGGTCCGCCCCGAGCAGCTCTGCTTCGAGATCACCGAGACCGCCTCGATCGCCAGCCTGGCGCAGGCGCGCCAGTTCATGCAGCAGCTGCGTGCGCACGGCTGCCGCTTCTCGCTCGACGATTTCGGCTCCGGCTACGCCTCGTTCGCGCACCTGCGCGAGCTGCCCTTCGACACGCTGAAGATCGACGGCCTGTTCGTGCGCCACATGGACGAGGACGCCGACAGCCGCGCGATGGTGCGCTCGATGGTCGAGATGGCGCGCCAGCTCGACAAGCCGGTGGTGGCCGAGTTCGTCGAGTCCGAGCCGGTGGCGCGGCTGCTGGCCGAGCTGGGCGTGCAGTGGGCGCAGGGCTACCACTTCCACCGGCCGGAGCCGCTGACGGTCGAGGCGCTGGCAGCGGCCTGAGCGACGACCCGCCTTGACCGGTCAGCCGGTCAACGCACGCGAGGCCTTCGGATCGCGGAACACCAGCGGCCGCGCCGGCACCTCGCCCGCATCGGCCGCGGCCACCGCTGCCTGCACCACGCCGTGGTGTGCGCTCTTCGGGCAGACCGGGTCGGTCGCTGCCGGATCGCCCGCCAGCAGGAAGGCCTGGCAGCGGCAGCCGCCCAGGTCCTTCTCCTTGTCCGGGCAGGTGACGCAGGCGCCCTTCATCCAGCCGGTGCCGCGGTAGCGGTTGAAGCCTTCGCTGTCGAACCAGATGTGGCGCACGTCGTGCTCGCGCACGTTCGGGAAGGCCAGGCCCGGCAGCATCTTCGCGGTGTGGCAGGGCAGCGCGGTGCCGTCCGGCGTGACGGTCAGGAAGACATTGCCCCAGCCGTTCATGCACTTCTTCGGCTTGCCCTCGTGATAGTCGGGCGCGACGAAGAACAGCTTCATCCGGTCGGCGACCTTGGCGCGCCAGGCGTCGGTGACGGCCTCGGCGCGGCGGATCTGCTCGCCCGTGGGCAGCAGGTGGTCGCGGTTCAGGTGCGCCCAGGAGTAGTACTGCGAGTTCGCCAGCTCCAGATACTCGGCGCCGAGCGCGTCCGCCATCGCGATGATGCGGTCGATGTGGTCGATGTTGAGGCGGTGGATCACCACGTTCATCACCATCGGCCAACCGAGTGCCTTGATGGTCTCGCCGACCTCCTGCTTGAGCTGGAAGGTCCTGGTGTGGCTGAGGAAGTCGTTCAGCTCGCGGGTCGAGTCCTGGAAGCTGAGCTGGACATGGTCGAGGCCGGCGGCCTTCAGCGCGGCAGCACGCTCCCATGTCAGCCCGACGCCGGAGGTCAGCAGGTTGGTGTAGTAGCCCAGCCGGTGCGCCTCGGCGATCAGCTCCTCCAGATCGTCGCGCATCAGCGGCTCGCCGCCGGAGAAGCCGCACTGCACCGCGCCCAGCGCGCGGGCCTCGCGCAGCACGCGCAGCCAGTCGGTCGTGGAGAGTTCGTCCGTGCGCTCGGTCTTCGCGAAGTCGAGCGGGTTGTAGCAGAACACGCAGTGCAGCGGGCAGCGGTAGGTCACCTCCGCCAGCAGCCACAGCGGCGGGCCGATGACCGGCGCGGTTGGCTGCGAGGTCACGCCAGCTCCACCCAGCGCTGCTGGCGCGCCATGTCGAGGAAGCGCTCGACATCGCCCTGCAGGCCGGTCGCACCGAAGGCGGCTTCCAGGTCGGCGACGATCTCGGCCACGGTGGCCGTGCCGGTGCAGCGGGTCAGGATCTCGCCTGCGCTGCGGTTGAGCTTGACCATGCCTTCGGGGTAGAGCAGGACGTGGCAGCCCTGCGCCTCCTCCCATTGCAGCCGGAAGCCGCGGGCCACGCGCGGATTCATGCGTTCACCCCGTAGCGCTGCGCCATCGCGTCGTTCATCGCCCAGAGGATGTCGAGCTTGAAGCGCAGGATCTCCAGCGCGCGCTCCTGCTGGTCGCGGCTGCGGAAATGGTCGAGCGTGACCGCCAGGCCCTGCTCGACGTCGCGGCGCGCCTGGCTGACGCGATTGCGGAAGTACTGCAGGCCGGTCGTCTCGATCCAGCCGTAGTGCTCCGGCCAGGTCGCCAGGCGCTGCTTGTGGATCTCCGGCGCGAACAGCTCGGTCAGCGACGAGCACACCGCCTCCTGCCACGGCGCATGGCGCGCGAAGTTGACATAGGCGTCGACCGCGAAGCGCACCGCCGGGATGACATGGCGCAGGTCGGTGATCTCCTCGCGCGTCAGGCCCACCGCCAGGCCCAGCCGGATCCAGGCTTCGATGCCGCCCTCGTCCCGGATCGTCCCGTTCGGTCCGCCGATCTCGAAGCCGTCATGGTCCAGGATGCGCTGGATCCACTCGCGCCGCACCTCGCGGTCCGGGCAGTTCGCCAGCACCGCCGCGTCCTTCACCGGAATGGCGATCTGGTAGTAGAAGCGGTTGGCCACCCAGCCGCGGATCTGCTCCGGGCTCGCCTTGCCGGTGTTGAGCATGACGTTGAACGGGTGGTGGATGTGGTAGCTCCGGCCCTGCTCGCGCAGTTGCGCCTCGAAGGCGGCGCGGTCCCAGGCCGGGGCATCGGGGTCGCGCGGGCGGAAGGTGGCCGGCGCGTTGAAGGGCGTGCCGAAGCGGTTGCCGGTGGCGGTGCTCATGGGAGAAGTCCTCAGAACGCGATCTCCAGCCCGTCGAACGTCACCTCGACGCCGGCGGCCTCGACCGCGCGCCGCTCCGGCGAGGCCTCGTCGAGGATCGGGTTCGTGTTGTTGATGTGGATGAGCAGCTTGCGCGTCGTGGCCGGCAGCCGGCCGAGCCAGTCGAGCATGCCGCCCTCGCCCGACTGCGGCAGGTGGCCGATGCTGCGGCCGGTCTTGGTCGAGAAGCCCAGGCGGATCATCTCGTCGTCGGTCCAGAAAGTGCCGTCGACCAGCACCGCGTCGGCCCGGCCCATCGCCGCCCAGACCGGCGGCGTGATCTCGCCCAGGCCCGGCGCGTAGAAGACCCGCCCGCCGGTGGCGGTGTTCTCGAAGGTCAGACCGATGTTGTCGCCCGGCACCGGGCAGTCGCGATGCGGCGAATAGGGCGCGGGCTTGCTCTCCAGCGGCAGCGCGGTGACCTTCAGACCGGCGACGCCGGGGATCTCGAAGGCGTGGCCGTCCAGCCCGATCTCGTGCCAGTCGACGCCGCAGTAGTGGCCGAGCACCCGCAGGATCGGGTTGCCCTGGCTCAGGTCCTCGAAGGCGGGACGTGTCGTCCACAGCGGCAGCTTCGCGCCGCGCTCGCGCAGCATGTAGAGACCGGTGCTGTGATCGATCTGGCCGTCGCACAGCAGCACCGCGGCGATGCCGGTGTCGCGCGCGCCGCGCGCCGGCTGCAGCGCCGGGCTGCGCTGCAGCTGCGTCAGGATGTCGGGCGAGGCATTGACCAGCAGCCAGTCGTCCGGGCCGCCGACGGCGACGGACGACTGGGTGCGGGCGCGGTGGTTCGGCGAACCCGACCGGACGGCCGAGCATTGCGCGCAGTTGCAGTTCCACTGGGGAAAGCCGCCGCCGGCGGCCGAGCCGAGCACCCGCAGTTTCATCGGCGCGTCCTCAGCGGGCGGCCACGTACATCGTGATCTCGAAGCCGAAGCGGAAGTCGCAGGCGGAAGGGGTTTCCCAGGTCATCGCAGTCTCCTCGAACAAGGGTGGGGGTGAATGGAGAAGCCAGTGTCGCGGCCGCCCGCCCGGCTGTCGTCGCCAGACCGTTGAATCGATCCTCATGATTTTCATGAATGACACGCACCCGGCCGCGGACGCAGCAACAGACACCGCCAGATACAGCCGATGGCTTGCCCGCGCGGTACCGGCTGTGTTCACAATCCGCACATGAACGACGAGATCTCCCTGGCGATGGACGAGGACGAGGCCCGCCCGGTCGCGGTGTGCACCCGCGCGCCCCGTGGCCTGGGCCTGCGCTGGCAGATCCACCTGATCGTCGCGGCGCTGATGGGGCTGTTCGTCGCGGCGGTGATCGCGCTGCAGATCGACGCGACCCGGCGCAGCGTGCGCGAGGAGATCGTCGCGGCCAACCGGGTGGCCGGCCAGCTGCTGCAGCGCGTCGGCTGGATCTACACCAATGCCGGGCCGGAGGCGCTGGTCGGCTTCCTGCAGCAGCTCGGTCGGGTGCGCGCCAACGACATCCGGCTGGAGAGCGACGACGGCCGCAGCCTGTTCGTCTCGCCGCCGCCGACCTACAAGCAGGGCCGGGACGCGCCCGCCTGGTACACCGGCCTGGTCACCCCGCCGCTGCAGCGCCAGGTCATCGCGCTGCCCGGCGGGCGGCTGACGGTCGAGGCCGAGCCCTCGCGCGCCATTCTCGACGGCTGGGACGACTTCGTGCGGCTGGCCGGTGCCGGCGCCACCGTGCTGGTGCTGCTCAACATCGGCGTGTTCTGGCTGCTCGGGCGGGCGCTCAAGCCGCTGCCGACCATCGTTTCCGGGCTGAGCCGGCTGGAAAAGGGCGACTACGCCGCGCGGCTGCCCGCCCTGCCCGGCCGCGATGTCGGCGTGATCGGCCAGGCGGTGAACCAGCTCGCCGAGGCGATCGAGGCCGAGATCCAGGCGCGGCTGCGCGCCTACGAGGCCGAGCGCACGCTCGAGGAGAGCCGCGAGTTCTCGCGCCGGCTCGAGGCGCACACCGAGGCCGAGCGCCGCGCCATCGCCCGCGAGCTGCATGACGAGTTCGCGCAGTCGGTGACCGCGATCCGCACGCTGGCGCGCACCATTCACACCCGGCTGGGCGAGCGCGACGCCACCGCCGCCCAGGCCGCCGGCATGATCGCCGACGAGGCCGCGCGGCTGTACGAGGCGATGCACGGCCTGATCCCGCGGCTGGCGCCGCCCGCGCTCGACGACCTGGGCCTGGCCGACGCGCTGACCGAGCTGGCCGACGCCTCGCGCAGCCGCTTCAACGATGTCGGCATCGATCTGGCGCTCAGCGGCCTGGAACAGAGCCGCTCGCTGCCGGCCGAGCCGGCCCGCGCGGCCTACCGGGTGGCGCAGGAAGCGCTGACCAACGCGCTGCGCCACAGCGGCGCCTCGCGCATCAGCGTGCGCGCCGAGGCCGATCCGCAGTCGCTGCGGCTGACGATCGACGACAATGGCCGCGGCCTGCCCGAGGACTGGGCCCGGCGTGGCCACTACGGCCTGCGCGGCCTGCGCGAACGGGTCGCCACGCTCGAGGGCCGGCTGACGCTGGGCGAGCGCCCGGAGGGCGGCGGCACCCGCGTCGAGGCCTGGCTGCCGCTGGAGCGCGACTGGTCGAGCCGACCGCCGGGCAGCCTCGCCCGCACCGACGACGACACTGCTGCAGGACGGGAAACATCGAGATGATCCGGGTGATGCTGGTCGACGACCATGCGCTGGTGCGCATGGGATTTCGCATGCTGCTGGCCGAGAGCGGCGACATCGAGGTCGTCGGCGAGGCCGACAGCGGCGAGCAGGCGCTGGCCCGCGTCGCCGAGATCCGCCCGGAGGTGGTGGTGCTCGACATCTCGATGCCCGGCATGGGCGGGCTGGAGGTGCTGCGTCGGCTGCATGCCCGCGGCGGTCTGCGGCTGCTGATGCTGTCGGCGCATGACGACAGCGCGCATGCACGCCGGGCGCTCGATGCCGGCGCGACCGGCTTCCTGTCCAAGCGCAGCGCGCCGGAGAACCTGCCGGAGGCGATCCGGGCGGTCGCGGCCGGGCGGCGCTGGCTCGATGCCGATATCGCCCGCCAGCTCGCGCTGGCGGCGATCGACGGCAGCGGCGCGCATCCGGCCGAGCGGCTGTCCTCGCGCGAGTTCGAGGTCTTCGTGCAGCTCGCGCGCGGCCGCTCGGTGCAGGACATCGCGGCCGACCTGAAGCTGTCGGCCAGCACCATCGGCACCCACCTCTATCACGTCAAGCAGAAGCTCGAGGCCGCCAACCAGGCCGAGCTGACGCTGCTGGCGCTGCGCTGGGGCCTGATCGAGGCCTGAGGCGCCGGCTCAGTTCGACGCCGCCGAGGCCGGCGCCGGCGCTGCAGGTGCACTGGCGCCATGGGCCGACGAGCTGTCATGGCTCTCGACGCCATGCTTCTCGCCGCCCATGTCGATGTCGCCGCCCTTGCTGAGCATGTACATGGCGGCGGCGGCAAAGACGATGAAGCCGAGAATCAGTTTCCACATGAGAGAAGTCTCCAGAGTACGAGTGCAGTGCAGGCTGTGTGGGGGAAGCGGACAGACGCCGGGGCACCGCCTGCGCGGCCCCCGGCGCCTGGGCTCAGGGCGCCCTGAAGGCGCCACCGGGCCTCGGGTTCAGTCGCCGGCGTAGATGTCGACGTCCTTGGTCTCGCGCACGAACAGCAGGCCGATCACGAAGGTGACCGCAGCGATCGTGATCGGGTACCACAGACCGTGATAGATGTTGCCGTTCTGCGCGACCATCGCGAAGGCGATCGTCGGCATCAGGCCGCCGAACCAGCCGTTGCCGATGTGATACGGCAGCGACATCGAGGTGTAGCGGATCCGGGTCGGGAACATCTCGACCAGCATCGCGGCGATCGGGCCGTAGACCATGGTCACGTACAGCACCAGGACCGACAGGATCAGCACGATCTTGACCTTGTCGATCTTGGCCGGGTCGGCCTTCGGTGGGTAGCCGGCGTCCTTCAGCGCGGCGGTCACGTCCTTCTTGAACTGCGCGATCGCCTTGCCGCTGGCCTCGTCGAACTTGTGGCCGCCGGCGGTCAGCACGCCGGTCGGGGGCACGATCTCCTTGTCACCGATGCGGATGACCGCGCCAGAGCCCGCCGGAGCTTCCTCGTTCGAGTAGCTGGCCGAGTTCTGTGCCAGCGCGCGCTTGGCGATGTCGCAGGCGTTGGTGAAGTCGACCTCGCGGGCGATCGGGCTGCCCTGGAAGGAGCAGGTCGCCGGGTCGGCCTTCACGACGATCGGCACGGTCGCCTGCGCACGGGCCAGATCCGGGTTGGCCGCTTCGGTCAGCGCCTTGAACAGCGGGAAGTAGGTGACGACCGCCAGCAGCATGCCCGCCAGGATGATCGGCTTGCGGCCGATCTTGTCCGACAGCGTGCCGAAGACGACGAAGAACGGCGTGCCGATGATCAGCGAGGCCGCCACCAGCATGTTGGCGATGGAGCCGTCGACCTTGAGCACGCTGGTCAGGAAGAACAGCGCGTAGAACTGGCCCGAATACCAGACCACCGCCTGACCGGCCACCAGGCCGAACAGCGCCAGGATCACGATCTTCAGGTTCTTCCACTGGCCGAAGGACTCCGACAGCGGCGCCTTCGAGGTCTTGCCCTCTTCCTTCATCTTCTTGAAGGCGGGCGACTCGTGCATCGTCATGCGGATCCACACCGAGATGGCCAGCAGCAGGATCGAGACGATGAAGGGAACGCGCCAGCCCCAGTCGGCGAAGGCTTCCTCGCCCACGATCGTGCGGGTGCTCAGGATCACCATCAGCGACAGGAACAGGCCCAGCGTCGCGGTGGTCTGGATCCAGGCGGTGTAGGCGCCACGGCGACCGTGCGGCGCGTGCTCGGCCACATAGGTGGCGGCACCGCCGTACTCGCCGCCCAGGGC
>RRZT010365550.1_pt1 | contig 14802 bp, 10 predicted proteins | sample 2165551 | NCBI WGS metagenome assembly RRZT01 (sample SAMN10456910, study PRJNA506462) | wastewater metagenome | biome: wastewater; feature: sludge; material: wastewater sludge; isolation source: wastewater sludge with Escherichia coli K12::gfp cells carrying plasmid... | place: USA: Moscow, Idaho... | reverse complement strand
TTGTATTGTTCCAGATAATTGTATTTTTTACAGTTGCTGTTCCGTTTACTCCTGCACCCGAATACTGCCCGGCATTGTTCGCGACCGTACAGTTAATCAACACCGGATTTGAGTTGTCAGAATAAACGCCTCCGGAGTTCTGTGAGGCTGTATTTTTATAAATTACCGAATTTATTATAGTGGGAGCTGAATTGGCTGTACAATATACTGCCGCACCGTTGAGAATACATGAATTGGAATAAATTTTCAGGTTTGATAAAGTTGGTGAAGATGCATGACAATAAATACCTCCGCCACAAGACCATTCAATACTGTAGGTGTTAATTGTATTATTTCCATATGTTGCTCCTGTACCTGCAGTTACAGAGAAACCATCTAAAACTGCTGTACCTGCATCGCCGGCAGATACAATAACATGAAACATTGTATTGTTCCCACTCAGGACAGTGGGATTATTCGCCCAGTTTCGCTGCGACAATGAAGATTCTGTTCCTGCAAATCCTCCATAAATTGCCACATCTTTTTGTAGTACAAACGATTTATCTCCCTCATTCCTCCCGCTCCCTACCAAACGGGTAGGAATATAGGTTCCGGCTGCTACCCATATTTGAGCTACAGTGCCCAAGTTATCTGACTCATACAAAGCATCTGATAATTCGGCAAATGCATTCGTCCACGAACTACCATCATTCAATCCGGATGCATTCTTCTTAACAAAAATAATTTTTGATTTAACCGGTACTGTTGGTGCCGACTGGCACTCAAACGCTCCTAAATCGATTGTTCCATCGTAGGTACGCGTATTACCAGCCAAGTCTGTTGTAGTAGAATTATAGGAGTTATTTCCGGCATTTACCGCCGAACTCCAAGACTGGATTTTGTAATTATCTGATTTAACATTCTCAAATCTGGGATTTGTAATAGATACAATTTGGGTTTCACTCAAAGCACCTGCTTCAAGCAAACAGTAAGAATAATTGATTGACCCGTCTATGTTTTTAGTGATATTGTCAACTGTATTTCCCCAAATAATACTATTCTGAAGATGAAAGGTTCCACTTTGAACTTTTATAGCAGCACCACCACCATTTCCACCTGTTCCTGTTATGGTGTTATACACGATGGTAGAGTTGATAAGTGTCATTGTACCTCCATTTAAATAGACACCGGCCCCAACACCATAGCAGGTGTTTTTATAGATTAAGGCATTCTTAATAACCGGAGTAGAGCTTGACTCACTCAGAATTCCTGCACCCACACTCCAACCATCTGTAGATGTGTTTTTATAAATAGTAATATTTTGAATTTGAGGAGATGAACTGCTCGTAATCAAAAGACCTGCACCTGTACGGGACGTATTTCCGGTAATGGTTATATTACTCATTGTGGGGGATGCTCCGTAAATGCATACACCGCCACCATAATAAGCTGTACAGTTGGAAACTATGAGGTTCGATAAAACCGGGGATGAGGAATAACAGGCTATTCCACCTCCTTTTGATTGTTCTATTGAGACGCCGTTAACCGTTATCCCATTGTTAAAAGTAGCATTGCCTGCCGTTATTGTAAAACCATTTAGCTCGGCACTTCCAAGGTTTCCGGCTGCAATTACAACCATATATGCATTGTCCGAACTATTGCCAGCTACACCTAAATCACCACTTAAAATAGTATTGTTTGTAGTCCAGTTGCGTTCCGACAGCAAATTTTCGTTGCCTTCAAAACCTCCATATATTTTTACACCCGACTTTAAAACGAATGCATTGAACCTGTTGTTCAGAGTCACTGTTTCAAGTGCTGTTGCCATTCGGCTTGGATAATATGTACCGGCAGCCACCCATATTTCGTCGCCCGAAGCAGAATTGTTAATGGCAAGTTGAAGATCATTGGTTGCATTTGCCCACGAGGTCCCTGATAATGTTCCAGAACCAGCTGATGTAACATATCGGGTCGCAGCATTTAAACTTGAGAAGGCGAAAGAAATTATAAAAAACTCGAAAATCAGAAAGGAAATTCTTTTCATTATACGCAAAAAATTGTAAATAGGTATTTAGCACATAAACAAACTTAAACACCTAGCTATGTAAAAATATCTTAAACCCCTGTTTATTTCGGGCACAAAAGTAATAATTATTTCAGTACAAGTAATAGTTTCAATGTCAATAAACCAGATTATCCTGTATATCTAAAGTTTTAATACCCTTTTTTGAATGAATTATCAACATAAACAATCTGATTTCTGTCTAATTTTGACTTCTGAATCTATTACATATTTTTTCTATCGCAAATAATCATGAGAAAACACCTCGTTTTTTTAGTATCGGTTACTGTTTTTATTTCATTTAGTTTGCTTTCGCATGCGCAATACAGCTCAGGTGACACATTGAGTATTGATGGTCGGAAATTTAAATTGTTAAGTTCTAACCTGATATCAAATGCCGGTTTCGAAAGCAATTTCTTCGGATGGACCGATGCTACCACTACAGCCGCAACTCTTACTGCCACCAAATTCAGTATATCGGCCAGCGGAGGTGTAAATAACTCAAAATATCTTATCGGGCTAACAAATGAAAACTCCAGTTCGTCAGGCTCAATAGGCACGGGCTGGCCTATTGCTTCAGGTAAAACATATATATTGGCCTATCAGGTAAAATACCTGAACGCCGCTACTGCGGCTGGTTCCGAAGCATACCTCAAAATATCCTGTACCAACGACAAAACATCCTCCTCCGAACCGAAAGTTTTAATTAACAGCACTAAGGTAAACGGCAATTCAGCCTGGACGCGTAATTTTGTTTATTTTACCAATTCGAATCCGTCGTACAGTTATGTGCAGGCACGATTCCGTTGGCTTGGAAACCGTCTGGGTTTCGATGATTTTGTGTTGTGCGAAGCTGTTGAAATTGCATCTGTTGAATTGTTACAAAACAAAATCAGTCAGGCACAGGCATTGCTGACACAGTATATCCAAAACAGTATCATTACAAGTTTGAACACAGCCATTGCGCAGGCACAGACAGCTATCTCAGCACAACCCGTGCTGGAATCTGAAATAATTTCGGCCATAACAAACATCGATTTAGCTTTGAACGCAGCAAATGCCTCGTTGAGCGCCTTTAAAAAATTAAAGACAGCCATTGACGATGCCAACCTGATTGTGACTTTTCTGGAAAAATCCACCGAAATAAGTACTTTACAGCAAGCCATTGTAACAGCCAATACCAGTTATGTAAACAGAGATTTAGATGTAACTGAAATAAACAATGCTACTGCAACACTGTTATCAGTAACCCGTAGTGTCGGAAAGCAGATTTACAACCCAAGTTGGATGCTTGGCGATATTTACAGTTCCACAAACAACTGGTCGCTCGATAGAAGTAAACAGTCGAAAAACTGGATTTTGTTTTGGGAACCCGGCTTTGGCGATAATCCCGGAACAATTGTTGACGAATGTTTGGCACTCGCCGAAAAAAGTTTTCAGATGTACGCCGACTCGCTTAAATTTATTACCCGGGGTAAGTCAAAAACAGATACTTACAAAATGATAATCCGCCTGCGTTACTCATCCGACTGGGAAGCCTCCGGCTCTGGTGTGGATAATACCATTGGGCTCCTCACACTTACATCGTGGGCACTCACATCGCGCGGGGGACAAACCATAGCGCACGAAGTAGGGCACTGCTTTCAGTATCAGGTGCACTGCGACAATAACAACAACAATGGCTGGATGTACGGTTTTGGCACAAATGCCAGTGGAGGAAATGGCTGGTGGGAGCAGTGTGCTCAGTGGCAGGCTTACAAGGTATTTCCATCGATGCAGTTTAGCAACGAGTGGTTCAATGGCTATCTGAGCCGTACGCACAAACATCCCTTACACGAAACACCGCGTTACGAAAACTTCTTTATTCAGGATTACTGGACATCGTTACACGGCATGGACTTTATTGGTAAACTTTGGAATCAATCCTACAACCCGGAGGACCCTATTGAAACCTACAAGCGCATTACTTCAAATACACAAACTTCTTTCAACGATCAAATGTGGACTTGTGCTGCACGCTTTGCCACCTGGGATATACCGGCACTTAAAACTTACGGAGCCTCTTACATTACTTCGCGTACACAGCCCAAATTAAACAATACCGGCAACTACGTCTGGAGAATTGACTCCACAGCCTGCCCTGAAAACTACGGACATAATATTATCCGGCTCAATGCACCCACAACAGCTAAAACTGTATCTGTTAACTTCGAAGGATTAGCCGGGTCAAACGGTTTCCGGAAAAATTACACCCTTTTTGCGGGCTGGAGGTACGGACTGGTAGCTCTATTGAAAGACGGGAGCCGTATTTACAGCGAAATAAAACCGGCAAGCATGACCGACAATGCGGGCAAAAGCACCCTTCAGTTCAGCTGTCCGGCCAATTGCGATAAATTATGGCTGGTGGTTTCGGGCGCTCCAACTCTACACTGGCGACATGCATGGGACGACAACGATGCAAACGACGAACAATGGCCTTATCAGGTATCGTTCAACAATACAAATATATTTGGCTACATAAATGTTACCACCGACCTCGGTGATGATACGATGGCGAACAATTACGCAATTTACAGTAACAATAAATCTGTTTGTATGGCTAATCTGCCTTTAAATGGCACCTTAAAAATACAGGATATTACCGGTAAATGTGTGTATACTGATAGAATCAACAGCAGCAGTGCCACCATTGCTCTTCCTTCAGGAGTTTATATTATCGATATTCAAACCGCCAACAATTGCTATCACCAAAAGGTATATGTTAAATAAATATTTATTTCTCAAATCAATAGACTTTAATCTGTTAACATTTATAATTAAACAAATTTTTATATTAATATAACCAGCCTCTAATACAATTATTATGGAATTATTTCGTTAATTTGTTCTATTCTCACCTTATAATTGTCAGATACTGTGAATCAAAAGCTAATATTGCATTTATTTCAATTTGCGTTATGCTGTTTGTTTTTTATTTCCTGTTCGAAAAAGGAAATAAAAGCCCCGTCGACCATTCTGATTCAAAAATCGGTTTTCGAAAATATAGCCTCTGTCAACGGTTATGTTGAACCCACCAATACATTTACTATTTCGTGCCCTACTTATGTTGATGGAACTGTTGTTTGGTTAATCGAAGAAGGCAGTTTTGTACAAAAAGGCGACACTGTGTGTATTCTCGAAGATAAATCGATATTGGAAAACTACAACGATATTGCTACCAAAATAAAAGATGCCGAGATGGAGCTTGAAAAGCTAAAAGCCACACAGGCGCTGGAATTGGCCATGATGGAAGCCGAAGTAAAAGCCAACAATGCCGAAACACAAATTGCAAACCTCGACTCCCTTCAGCTCAAATATTACAGTACCGTGCAGCGCCGTATTAAAGAACTGGAACTGAAAAAAGCCATTATCCTGCAGCAAAAGCTAAAACGCAAAGAAAAAACATTTAAAAAAATTCAGAGTTCGGACCTTAAACGACGTGAATTTAATATAAAACGCCTCACCAGTCAACTGGAATCAATGCAAAAACGCATTGAAACACTCACAATTACGGCACCCGCCGATGGTATGATAGTGCGCTCAACGCACTACGTAACCGATAAAAAAATACTGGTGGGCGACCCCGTTTGGAGCAATATGCCTATTTTGTTTATTCCCGTAAAAAACGAAATGAAGGTGAAAATTGAAGCTCCCGAAGGTATGTTTAAACGGATTAATGAAAAAGACTCTGTGGAATATACTTTCGATGCCATGCCTCAAAACCGGGCAAAAGGAATTATTACAAAAAAATCGCCTGTAGGCCGGCCCCTGAAACAGGATTCGAAGGTGAAAGTGTTCGAAATTGAAGCTTCGGTGGCTACCTACGATGCATTGCCCGAGCCGGGGTTCACCTGCAATTGCCGGATTATTCTGAACAGAGTCACCGATACCATTGTCGTTCCACAAATAGCCGTGTTCGAACGCGATTCAATAAAAGTGGTTTATGTGGTGCATCCGGGTTATTACGAAATGCGCGAAGTCCGAACAGGAGCTTCGTCGCCCGAAAAAATAATTGTGCAGCACGGACTACTAAAAGGCGACGAAATTACCCTGACCGAACCGGATTATAGTCTGGTAAAGAAGAAGACCGTTTTTTCAACCTCAAAACAACCAACAAAATCCGGCACTAAAAAGTAAACAGACAGTATACACTATATGAGAAAATCAGTTATTCCAAAACTTTGTACAGCAGTGCTCTTGCTGTTATTTCCGATAATCATTTCCTGTAAAAAGGAGGAAAAAACCAAAGAAGTGCCCACGGCCGCAGTTCAGAAAGGTGTATTTTATCTTGAAATATACGAAGAAGGCGAAATTGAGGCAGTTAACTCTGTCAATTTATCGTCGCCAAGTATACCCTGGCGCTATGGCAACCTGAAGATTACTGAAATCGTGAAAGACGGAGGCGATGTACAATCCGGCGATACCATCATTGTATTCGATCCCTCGGAAGTTCAGAAGGGAGTAACCGAAGCCGAATCGCGATTACAAATGACCATAGCCGAGCTGGAGAAACTGGAAGCACAACAGCAATCGGACTTATCGGAACTCAATGCCGATTACGAAGTGACCAGCATTTCGCAGGAGATTTCAAAAATACGCTTTGAGTCGTCGAACTATGAGTCGGAAATCAAAAAGAAAGAAATTAAACTCAATCTCGAAAAAGCGAATATCGCTTTAAAGCGTGCCAAAGAGCAAATCGACAATAAAATTAAAATCCAGAAAGAAGAAATCCGGCAAAAAAATCTTTCGATAGAACAGGACAAAGCACGCCTGGAAGAAGCCAAAGAAACCCTCAAAAAATTATTTGTGATAACTCCGGCATCGGGGATTGCCATTATAAATAAAAACTGGACAAGTGGAAATAAATACCAGGTAGGCGACCAGTGCTGGGCAGGAATGCCAGTGGTACAACTCCCCGACCTGAAATTACTACGGGCCAATGTAAAAATTAACGAGGTGGACATTTCCAAAATATCAAAAGGACTAAAGGTGGAAATAAAACCCGATGCATTTTCCGATAGCGTATACATGGGCGAAGTGACCAGCGTGGCCAATCTGGCCGTTAACAAAGACAATAAATCGAAAGTAAAAGTATTCCCTGTGCAGATTTTACTCAAGGGGTCCGACAAAAAATTACTGCCGGGCCTGAGCGTTAGCTGCCGGATTATTCTCGGAAAAATAAACAATGCCCTCTTTGTGCCGCTTGAAGCCATTCAAACCGAGGCCGATAAAAGTTTTGTGTACAAAAAAACACTCAAAGGGTTTGAAAAAGTCATAGTTGAAACCGGCGAAAGCAACAACGACTATGTGATAATTATTAAAGGGCTCGAAAAAGACGAAAAAGTAGCCCTGAGCAACCCATTTGCTACCGATGATAAGAAAGATAAAAAACAGGAAAATTTGACTACCGATGAAAAATAAACTGATACAAACACTCGTGGGCTGTTTGTTTCTGACTTACACAGCATGCTCACCCCATACCGACAAAAAAACGGACGAATCCGGCAAAGAAGGAAGACGAATTATTGAAACCGGCGAACTCAAAGCAGTGGATGTAAGGGCATTTGTACTTCCCCGCTTTGGCAATAACTGGTACCAAATGAAGGTTATAGGGCTACTCGAACAGGGCGCAAAAGTTAAAAAAGGCGACTCAATTATTCAACTTGACCCTACCGAAATAAAAAAATACATTGTGGATGCCGAGTCGCGACTGGAAACTCAAAAAGCAACCATTGCAAAACTGATTGTCGACCTGAGCAATCGCCGGAGCGAAATACGAGCAAATTACCTGAACGAGCAATCGGCCTTCGACCTGAAAAAACTCGAAGTGGAATCGTACAAATTTGAGTCGGAAAAAATCCGCAAAGTAAAAGCGCTGGAGTTTAAGCAAGCCGAAATACGACTCAGACAAGTGAAACGTCAGGCCGAATTATACGAAATAATTGCCAGCAACGAAATGAAGGTGCAACGCGTCAGAGAACGACAACTGCTAACGCAACTCAACGATGCCCGAAAAATACTGCCGCAACTCACCATACGCACACCCATCGACGGTATTTTTCAAATTGGCATTAACCGCCGCAACGGCCAAACACTCAAAATTGGCGACGAAATTTACATCGGCAATATGATGGGCAATGTGCCCGACCTCAAATGGATGAAAGTGAACACCTGCATCAACGAACGCGATTTTCTGAAAATTAAAACTGGACAGAAAGTGGACGTACGGCTCGATGCTTTGCCTAAAGTTGTATTTAAAGGAGAAATAAGCAGTATTGGTAAATTCTGTCATTTAAAGGATGAAAAATCGAAACAAAAAGTATTCGATGTAGAAGTTAAAATGCTTGCTTCGGACGAACGCTTAAAACCGGGAATGACTGTTAGTTGCGAATATATTCAGGATTAATATTATGCATTACAAAGAAAACATACGCCTTGCGCTACACGGTCTTGTCGACCATAAGTTTCGCTCATTCTTAACCATGTTGGGTATCATATTCGGAGTGGCATCGGTTATTACCATGCTCTCGATTGGCGAAGGGGCCAAACGCGAGGCCATTGCCAAATACCAGGACATGGGCGTAAACAACATTATTATCCGCGAAAAAAAGCTTTCGGATCAGGAGCTGGAAGAAGTCAGAGCCAAATTCTCCGAAGGATTATCGCTACAGGATGCCCGCACCTTTAAGGACATTATTCCGGGCGTAGTACGCACTGCACCTCAGGCCGAAATCAGTACCGAAGTGAAATACACCGATAAGTCGGCGAAATCAACAGTGATTGGGATAACCCCCGATTTTGAAAAAGTACTGAACTACAGCACCAATAAAGGGAGCTTTATAACCGAAGCACAATACAACGAGCAACTGAAAGTCTGCGTATTGGGAGCAGGCGTGGCTGCTACCCTCTTTCGAAACGAAAACCCTTTGGGCAAAATGATAAAAATTGAAGACCAATGGCTCGAAGTGACGGGTGTACTTTCATCCAAAGCAGTATTTACCGAAACAGTGGGCGAACTGGCGGCCCGCGACCTGAATTCGGATATTTATGTACCACTCAGCACTTTTCTGAAACGTTTCACACGCGAAAATGAACTCATAAGCGAAATTCAACAAATAACTATCCAGATTGATAATTCTGACCGGCTAATGGAAACTTCCACACTGGTTGAAAACATTCTGCAACGTCACCACTTCAACAATACCGACTACGACATTGTAATCCCTTACGAACTCTTACGTCAGGAGGAAAAAGAAAGACAAATCTATAACTTCCTGCTGGGCGCCATAGCTGCCATATCGCTTTTGGTGGGTGGTATTGGTATTATGAATATCATGCTGGCAACCGTAATGGAGCGCACCCGCGAAATCGGTATCCGTCGCTCTATTGGTGCCCGTAAAGCCGATATTATGAGTCAGTTTGTGAGCGAAGCTGTGGCCATTAGTATTACGGGAGGTATTATCGGGGTGATACTGGGCGTATCTTTATCCTTGTCGGTTTCGCTGTTTACCGATGTTAAAACCTTTATTCAACCGTATTCTATTGTGCTGGCTTTCGGCTTTTCGGTACTGGTGGGTATTAGCTTCGGGTATTTGCCCGCCAAAAATGCCGCTAACCTGAAACCGGTGGACTCGCTGAGATATGAGTAGGGTGGAGAGCCAGGGGCCAAGAGCCAAGAGCCAAGACAAAAGACAAAAGACAAAAGAGCAAAGAGCAAAGAGCAAAGAGCAAAGAGTAAAGATGTAAGAAATAGGACATAAGAATAAATTGAAATTATATTCATGTTAATCGAAATAAAAAACCTGCATAAGAATTACGAGATGGGTAACTTAAGTGTTCCGGCTCTAATCGACATCAATTTGAATATTCAACAAAACGAATATGTGGCCATAATGGGACCATCGGGGTCGGGTAAATCTACCCTCATGAATATTCTGGGTTGCCTGGATACACCCAGTTCAGGAACTTACCATTTTCGTAACGACGATGTGAGTAGTTTTGACGACGATGCACTTTCGGCCATGCGTAACCGCGAAATCGGGTTTATTTTTCAGAATTTTAATTTATTACCCAAACTTAACGCGGTGCAAAACGTGGAAATGCCCCTGATATATGCCGGCATTAAAACCGACGAAAGACGTCAACGGGCTATTCATGCGCTTGAACGTGTAGGCCTGGCCGATCGTATGCACCACAAACCCGGCGAATTAAGCGGCGGTCAACGCCAGCGTGTGGCCATTGCACGGGCACTGGTATCGAAACCTGGCATTTTACTGGCCGACGAACCTACAGGCGCACTCGACTCCAAAACCGGCGAAGACATTATGCGCCTGTTCGACGAATTGCAGCAAGAGGGCAATACCATAATTCTCATTACCCACGAACAGGAAATTGCTAATTATGCGCATCGTACCATTTTTATAAAAGATGGCACCATTCATTGGGACAGACTGAATGACCGCAATACTGAAAAAACGAATCAAAAAAAATGAAAACAGGTATGAAAAAAATCCCGTTCCTTATCCTTATGGCATTTGTATTTACTTTACATGTAAATGCACAAACTTACGAACTTGATTTAGCCAAAAGTATAGCGCTTGCCAAAGAAAAAAGTCTGAGCATGCAAAGCCTCGTACAGGATTTTAAAATTGCCGACTACAACCTGAAATCGGCTACGAGTAAATTCAAAACGCATATTACGATGAACTTCGTTACTCCGCAATATACCGAAACCATACGGCAATACGAAGACAGTACCGGTATTTCGTTTTACCCCGTAAAACAGCTGAATTATCAGGGAAACCTGGTTATCAACCAGCAATTACCTACCGATGGATATGTATACGCCCGCACAGGCTTATCAAATTTCGACGACTTTTACACAGACCTGCGCTCTACATTCCTGAATGCCCGCATTGGACTGGTACAACCCATTGATGCTTTATATGGATACAATGCCACACGCTCGGCATTAAAAAAAGCAAAACTAAACTACGAACGCTCCAGTAAACAGCTCAAAAGAGAAGAGCTAAACCTGAATTACAATGTATCGTCGGCATTTTACAACCTGCTATCGTTGCAAAAAGGACTCGAAATTGCCGCCCTCGACCACGAAAGACAGAAAGAGGCCTACGAAATGTCGAAAAGCAAATACGCCAATGGTTTGATTCGCGAAGTAGATGCCCTGCAAATGGAAGTAGACTTAGCCGAGGCCAAAAACAATTATGATTTGGCCAAAGTAAACCTCCTGTCGTCGCAAAACCGTTTCAAGGAAATCGTAGGACTTGAATTGTCCGACAGCATTTCACTCCTGAATGAACTAAAATATGAAGTGGTAATTGTTGATACCGAAAAAGCCGTGCAAATGGCTCTGGCCAACCGCCTCGAAGTACGTGAAAACGAAATTCGGATTGAACTCGAAAAAATGGGTGTTAAACAACAAAGAGCCGAAGGGATGATTAAAGCCGACTTAACTGCCTATTACGAAAAAAACGGTATCAACACACAGGACATTAACCAGAGTTTTAAATCGTCGCTCAATAATTCGTACAACGATATGATGAAACGCCCTCAGAACTTTGGTATAGGCATTAATGTAACCGTGCCCATACTGGATTGGGGCGAAAACAAAGCCCTTGTACGGGCGGCCAAAGCCCGTTTAAAACAGGCTGAAATTGCCCGTGAAATTGAACATCGAAGCATAGAGCGCGAGGTACGTAACCTGGTAGCCGACCTTAACAGCAGCCTGAAACGCCTTCAGTTACTCGAAAAAAACCTAATCGTAGCCGAAAAAAGTTTTCTAATTACCCGTCAGCGCTTTTCCGATGGCGATATCGACAGTCAGGCACTTGCTTTGGAGCGCAACCGTTTAAACACGGCCTACAACAATCACCTGAGTGCCTATATCAATTATCAGTTGCTCTTATCTGACATTACACGGAAAACATTTTTCGATTTTCAAAAAAATCAGGAAATCAAATAGTATTCAACCCGGGTAAACTTTCCGACAATGTACACCTACATAGAGTTCCCCCGATTGTCGGGCAACCTTGTGTATCCCTACAAATAAGAGAATTTTGTTTTTCAGAGTTTTAATTTGCTGCGCAAAAGTTTATAGCCTGCCTGACTTACTTTTATTTGCTGACCATTTTTCAGTGTGAGTTGCTGACTTTGTTTATCGTACAGTTCAATACGGGCACTGCACATTTACAATACAAGAGCGGTGTACACGTAAAAACTGAGTAGGAGGCAGGTTTTCCTCAAAGTACTTCATGGTTTGCTCTTTCAGGTACTTTCCGCTCATGGTATGTATTTGCACATAATCGCCATCGGCTTGCAGACACACCACATCGGCCACCGGTATTACATGTATTTTGGTCCCCGATTTTACCGAAATGCGTTCCAGCAATTCCACAGTTGTTGCCGTTTCCTGCTGTTCGGTTACGGGAATCAGTTCTTCTGCCTCCTCAGTCCGGTTCTGCGCATCGGTAGAGTGTATAATTCTGCAAATCCGAAAATGGTTGTACTGAATAAGCAACACAGTAACCAAAAGCGACACAAACAGGCGTACCGGCATAAACGTGAACAATACATCGGCTTCAGTCAGGGGTAATAATTGATAAAAACCATACCCTACTGCGTAACTTACCACCACCGATAGCGTTATAAGCGCCACATAGATAAGTACCACCTGCATAAAGGGTTGAGTATTAAACTGCCCGTAACGCAGGGTACTCCACAGCATAAGTCCCAACAAAAGATAGGTGCAGGCATATACCACAGCATCGGCTACAATATACAGCACGGGCAATGGCAGCATAAGGCTAAAGCAGAATGCCTGTAGCACTATAAATGCCACAAAAACCACAGCATACTGCCACCACTCCGATAACTTTTGTAAAAAGACGGCTATCATGATTTAGTTCCTTATTTCGCCGCCACCAAATACACAGGCGCCGGTAATAATTAGTTTGCGGCCATTGTCCTGCGGAATTTTCACCAATCGTTTGTCTTCAAAACCACCAAATACACTGTCCAGATGAGTTTCTACCATCCAGTCTTCGGGCACAATAATGGTTACACCACCAAACACTGCATTAACTTCTAAGCGTGTAACGCCTTCGGGCAGGTTCGTGTGTCGCAGGTTAAGTGTCATACCGCCAAATACGGCATTAAGTTCGCCCCCTTTAAATTCGGGTTCAAGTACAATATGTTCGCCTCCGCCAAATACACTGTTTTTCGAAAATGAACCAATAGGCCCTTCGTAATTAGCGTAGTCTTTATGGTGATGTTTGCTATCCCACTCTGTACGGTTCCATTTGTTACCTGTAAGTTTGTTCACCACCATAATCATACCGGCAGCTATCAGCAGCAATGGCCAGAAAGTATGTGTAAACGAGCCATCTAGTCCGGGAAATGCTTCCGGGTAGGCATGAATGATACGCGGCATTAAAAAGAAAATACCTATCATAAACAGGATAATGGAAGTAACAAACTGCTTTTTGTAAAACTTAGCCGTACCTATTACTATCAATATCATCGGCCACGAAAATATTACTCTTTTAAGTGGCGAATCGATGTACCCGAAATTAAACCCGAGCAATACAATACCAATAATTACCAGAAAAAATCCAAAGCCTAAACCTTTATTGTGGCCTCTGCGAAATGATTGTTTCAAATCGTTTTCCATTTTGTTTTTATTTTTAAAATTTTGATGTGGCAAAGATAATGTGACTATATGTTGTTTACCAACGAAAAATCGACCAACGAAAGTTTAATCCCGTTGAACGAAGTAATAATTATACCGAGCCTACGGATTCCCCGCTCATTTTCTTGCGGTACAATGCCGGAGCCATGCCCGTTACCGATTTAAAAACCTTCGAAAAATGATGCCGGTCAAAATATCCGCACTCCTGTGCTATCAGGTCAATTGCTTCGTTTGTGTGCAGCAAGCACATCACCGATTTTTCCACCCGGCAAAGCTGAATGTATTGCTTGAGCGTTAGCTGTTTTTGCTCTCTGAAAAGTCGCGCAAACGAATTAGTAGCCATATTAGCTACACGTGCCAGCTCAGCATTTGTAAGTTCTTTTTTCAGATTTTTATCAATGTATTTTATTACTTTCAGTACACGGGCATCAAGGGGTGGAAACTGCCATTGCTCCTGCGGTATGTGCGTAAGTGCCATCAGTAGCAGTTGATGTAACCGAACCGACTCACTGAACTCAATTTGATTCGGATTGGTCAGTCGCATCTCCTCCAGCGCACGTAAATTGTCTTCCTCAGCTCCGGTCAGTTCTATGCCATATACCCCCGGCCGGATATTATCGTACGGATACCCCAAACTAAAATGGATAAATAACTGGTCAATCATACCGATTGCCTTGTATTTTGCAACTTCATCGACGGATTGAATACGCACCCCTCTGATGCTCTCGACAGAGGTGGGAGCCTGCAAAAAACCGGCAAACGAGGTATTTGGCGCAATAAGCCACAGTTGCTGTGCTCCCACTTCAATGGTTTCGCCCCTGTACACAATAAAGCCACCACCTGTCCGGCTATGATACAATCGCCAGAATGGCAACGAGAGATTACTACTCTCCCACTCCGACAACATCCAGTAACGCGCACAGTGCACCGTTATTTTCAGCGGCGCTATTTCCTGTTTTACCTCCCAGGGGTCGTATTTTTGTTTTTCCGAAAGCATTCTGTTTTAAATAGGGAA
>RRZT010251397.1_pt1 | contig 14814 bp, 17 predicted proteins | sample 2165551 | NCBI WGS metagenome assembly RRZT01 (sample SAMN10456910, study PRJNA506462) | wastewater metagenome | biome: wastewater; feature: sludge; material: wastewater sludge; isolation source: wastewater sludge with Escherichia coli K12::gfp cells carrying plasmid... | place: USA: Moscow, Idaho... | reverse complement strand
GGTCTCGATGTTGGTCTGGATCGTCGTTCCGCGCAGTCGATTAAGCAGATCCACGATGCGCTCGAACGAGGCGCGGCCGTCGCCGCGCTCGGTGCCGATGAGGAAGTCACAGCTATCGATCACAACGGTACGCGATATCGGTTTCCCTTGATTCTTCGCCTCGATGAGCTGGCTCGCAATGTACAGCAAGAGATCCTTGTCAAAAACCGTCGCGGCGCCCACGCTCGACGGGATGACTCGCACTACGCGATTCCCGCGGCGATATTCGCGAGTCTCAATATCCTTGTTCTTGGCCAGCGAAAAAATCGGGAATTCCATGCTGGCGATATCGTCTTTGACCGGCCAGTTAGTGATATCGCACCGGAATAATTCGCCCTGCTCCGGCGCAGATGCGCCCGGATCTGGTCGGCTTTTTTTTCGCCCTGCGTTTGCGGCTGCTACCATGTCCGCCCTTTCGTTGTACCGTCTCGCTTAGCCGGCGAGACAAAAAATGGCCCGGAGTGTTCGCGCACTTCGGGCCTTATCTTATCCACGTTTCCCGCGCACCTTGGACAACTCTTGCAGGAGCGCTTCATAGCTCGCTATCGACAGCATGACGACGGCGGGTTTGTTCTCGCGCATCACTACGAATTTGTCTTGCTCGCCGCTCTGTAGCTGGTCCAGTAGGGCTTTCCCTTTGCGTTGCAAATCTGTCGTCGATATTGCCTGGTCGGATCGTTCCAGAATCATTTGCGTTGCCTTTCGTCGTTCGATCTTAGTATGATTATTATCATACTAAAGTTATCAAAACGCAAGCGGAAGATGCTGGCAAAAATGTTGCGTTTTACGCAAATCTTTGATACTCTGTTGTTGCTGATATTTGAACGGACTGGCGCAAGCCATGTATCAGTCCCGCCGCGCAACGTGCGGTCTGCACCCAAGAGTGCGGATACTCAAGAGGCCCGATTAGATCCACCAAAAAGGCTCCGCAGGGAGCCTTTTTGCTTTTACGGCATTCGGATCGGCTTGTTTGTTTGAATGTTGTACAGCAGTATCTCGATCCGGATTGGTTTGCGCGGCGCCGGCTTCCCCTGCATGTGGTGTTCGTCGCGGATATACGCACTCTGCACAAACAGGTTCAGGACTCCACGTTTCGTCGATCGTGAGGCCGTAAAAAATATCTCATACTCGTCGCGTGATCCTTTCTGATCAACCAGCTCGACGATAAAGAAATTCCCTTTTCCCGAGTGATAGCACTTGCGCGACGGCAGTTCCTCGATGATCGCAGGTAGCAGCTTTGATAACTCGTATCGTGCGAAGTCAAATACGCGTGTCTCGCGTGCGTCGCCATAGAGCAGCGCCGATTCTGGCTGTTCGCCCGATGGAATCCCCCTAGTGAAGCAATGCAGGCTGAAAATGACCTGCAATGTATAGGACCGGGCCGGCTTACCTGGTTTCGCCTCTTGGACGATCGTTGTCCGTCGCGGATGTAGGTGCGCGAGGTCGTAAATCTGGTCACTGTGGACGAAGGGTTTCCAGGCAATCATATGGTTGTTCTCGTGGATCAGTCATTCTAACGGATCAGTCAGGCGCTGGCTACGTAGTTACGTAATTACGTATTGACACGGCGCGGCGAGTTGCTATACTTAATTACGTCGATACGTAATTAAGTAATTAAATAACAGGAGGCAACGAATGAAAGTGATCGCCGTACTGAATCAAAAAGGTGGCGCCGGAAAAACGACGGTGGCCACGAACCTGAGCCGTGCTATCCAGTTGCTCGGCCATACGGTCCTGCTAGCCGATTCCGACCCACAAGGCAGCGCCCGCGACTGGGCAGCGGCCAACGAGACGCAGCCGGTCCCGGTGGCCGGCTTCGATCGCGCCTCGCTCGATCGCGATATCAAGAGCGTTGCACGCGATGTCGATTACGTTGTGATCGATGGCGCGCCCCAAATCAAGGAGCTGGCCGTCGCGGCGATCCGCGCCGCCGACCTGGTGTTGATCCCGATCCAGCCCTCGCCCTACGACATTTGGGCCGCGTCGGACCTGGTGGATCTCGTCAAGGCCCGCGTCGATGTGACGGACGGCAAGCTCAAGGCCGGCTTTGTCGTGAGTCGGGCGATCAAGGGTACAAAGCTCGGTCGTGAGATCTCGGAGGCCTTAGCTGATTACGAATTGCCGGTCCTCGATACGGTCATCTATCAGCGCCAGATTTATCCGACGAGTGCCAGCTCCGGCGTCGCGGTCGCGGACTGCGATCCGAAACGCGATCAAGGTGCGGACGATGCTGCATTCGAGATCCGCAAGTTGGCCAAGGAAGCGCTTGCGCTCCTGTCTGCGTAATTGCGTATTTACGTAAATAAGGAAGGGTGATGGGAACACTCAGCACGAAGCGGCCAAGCCGCGCAACTGGCGAGACGAATCCGGATAAGGCGCGCGCGCTTGCGGCAGTCGCCAAAACGAAAACTTACCGGCTCTCTGTGGATCTCGACGAACCGATCTACATGGAACTCAAGGCGCGCGCCCTGGTGGAAAAGCGGAAGGGTGTTGATCTGGTGCGAGACGCGATCCGCGCCTATCTCGATAGCTCTGCGTAGTTACGTAATTACGCAATTAAGCCTTACCTCTGAAAGTCGTTGTCGTCGCCAACGTTTGGCATGGAGGTTAGGACACTGGCAAAAGACTTCCGGTGCGCAAGAGCACGTTTCAAAGCCGGCGATGGTTGCGGCGGCGACAGGAGTGCTTGAGCAAAGCGCTCTTGATCCGCCGGCGATAACCGGATGATGTCGGCCCAAAACTCGCGCCCCACTGGCCGCATGTTCTCCCATGCCTGCAGCTCAGGACTCAGCTCGATACGGCCGGCGGGCATTTGTGCCAGTAGGTCGACGAGGCGATAGCACGGCTGTTTTCGTTTCGGGCGGAATTCCCGTTTCTTCGCGATCTTCATGCCGGGAAGAAGTCCCGGATATCCCGCACCGTCCCGCCATTGTTGATCGCGACATGGTGCGTCCAGCCGATCAGGTTCTTGAAAATATTGTTGCCAAACTTCGGCGGGTGTCCGTAGTGGATCTGTTTGGCGCCACTTGCTGGGTCACAGTGCACCGGATCGCCGGCAACGTGATAGATCCGGCAGATTAGCGGACGCTGCTCATAGATCGAGCACGCGCCCTCTTTGTCCAGGAACGGGCAGGGTGTTTTGTGGCCAGTCGTAATCGGGCCGGTGGGTTGCGCTAATCGGCGGGTGTACAGCCAAATGTTCTCGGCCTCCAACGTGGTGATCTGCACGTCGATTCGGCAGCAATGCGAGCAGCCCTTGCCGGCTCGGCTGCAGGTCGTGATTTGTGCCAGATACGGCTGGAATGAATCCATATACCGATAGACCATTTGCAATTGCTCGCCGAGCGGCGCGCGCGATGTCTGCAGGGCACGATAGAGCGAGGTGGCCTTATCAAAGTATGGGCGAGGAATGGGCGGCAACTCGGGCAAAACTGGCATGTGGATATCCAAGGCTGCAGGCGGGGAGGGGGTCAGGGCTGGCGAAGGGATGCGGCGTTAGGGATGTAGCGGTAGAGCGTGGCACGGATACCTGCAATGTCTCGGCGACCTCTTTTGGCGGCGTTCCACCCTCCAACAAGAGTCGCGCTTTGATGAGTTTTTTGTCATCGATAGCGCGCTTTCGACCTCCGACAAGGCCTTGTGCGCGTGCTGCATCGAGGCCTGCCCGGGTGCGCTCTCGGATGAGATTTCGCCCCATTTCAGCAAGAGCCACCATCATATGAAAGAAATACCGACCGGCCGGCGTCGATGTGTCGATGCCTTCGGTCAGCGATCGGAACTCAATACCGCGCGCTTGTAGATCCGCAACGAACTCAACAAGCTGCTTGACGGTTTGACCAAGGCGATCGAGCTTCCAGACGACAAGACAATCCCCTGGTCGAATATGTGAGAGTGTCGCGTCAAGCAACCTGGCCTGGATCGGCTCGCGCCGCTCGCTTTGTCTTCAAAGATTCGGCTGCAACCTACTGCTTTAAGTGCATCGAGTTGAAGCTGTAAATTCTGTTCACGGGTAGAAACCCTAGCGTAACCGAGCAGCATGACAGAGGCAGCAGCGTTTGCTTTCATTGATGAATGCTCATGAGGTGGATTTCTCAAAACTCAATAGAGATATTTTAAAGGAGTACAAGGAAACGAGAAATCGTTTAGAGAAGCGAAAACAATGTTTTTAACTCGTGGATAGTGTCAATTTCAGAAGATGCTGCACGAATTTCAAAAGTCGGCTTCACTATAAATGCCGAATGTGGCAACCCCTATTGCAAGACGCGTTCAGCGATTTCTGCACGAACCGCTCAGCGCAGCGAAACGCTCGAAAAATACTCGCGGATGAGACTTTTGTTTTTGAAATAGGAATCAAGAACCAGGAAGAGAAAGTAGCGATCACCAAAGCTGAAGTCGAACGGTATCCGTGCCTTGTCAATCTTGAAGGTCTTGCGTTTCTTGTGCCCCTTGACGCCTGCTTCATAGCGTCGGCGCTCGTAGGCGTCCACGGCATACAGAATATACTCGTGGTCCAGATGGCTGATGAAGTAATGACCTTGATCCAGGAAGAACTCCAGATGGACTACCTGAGTGACGACATTTCCATCTAATGCCGGAAAATCAGTGCACAGTTCTTCGAATGTCATGCTGTATGGATTCGTGCCCACCTTGACCCATAGCGCATCTTCGTAGCACTCCTCATCATAGAGCTTCGATACTGGAGGAAGCTGCAACGCCTGGAAGCTAAAGAGACTGCCGAACTCCATGGCCTCGAAAGCAGGAACTGCTTCGGTGATCAACCCAATGTCAAAGGCGATATGTGTCACCCAGTGCTTGTCCATCGCGTTCTCAATCGCTGTCAGCAGTTCACGTGGCACGTCGATCCAGAAGAACTGTCCGATCCGGTTGTCAACGATAGTGCGGCTCTCCTTGCTGTTGAAGATTGAGAATTCGGAACCCATCGACAATAGGCCGTACTTGTCAAATTGTGGGTCTGTAGCCTTTAAGTCGATATCCAGCCGTTCCCTATAGAGAGATATCAATTTCTCAGCACAAGGTTTTTCAAAGCGTTCGAACACTGACACCTGCACTAGGTAATGCTCATAGAGGAATGATCCGATTTGATAAAGATGGTAGTACTTCTTCACATAATCGGTACCGTTGTTGCCGGCATGTTGCAGGGCATAGTCATGGGCCAAGAGATCAATGATTGCATCATGCCCCTCTTCAGGGTTCCGGAGAAATTTCAAGTAGGCGTCCAGAGAGTCAATCGCTAATTTCCGATTCAAGGATGGAATCTGCGCCCTGTAGAACCGCGCATCGTGCCCAGCAACCACACACTTATGCGCCTCAGTAAGCAGCTGCTCTCGCTCCAACTTGATCGTTTTCCGGAACTGTCCAAGGAACTCCTCCTGAAAATCCGGATAGGCCAGCCGATTTTGCAGGGCCGGAAATATCCCGTCGATAACCAACAGGCTATGTTTGAGGAATAGCGTCTTGAAGATACCCCCTTCCAGCAGACGGTTGTCATCTGACCTGGCCATATCTTCAACACGCATTTTGGAAAACAACTCATCCATCGTTATTCACTTTCCCTATCCGGACTACTTGTTTGCTGATCATCGGCCTGCCCTATTGCATAGTGCGAGACTCTTCACTCGGGGCTGGTAACAGGAAGGTTGTGCCCGTATAGACAAAACTTAGATTCGAGAAATCAGCCTTATCCCGTCCGGGCGCAATTCGCCCTTTGGTGAAATATGTCGATACAAGGTCTGCCGCGTGATACCGAGTTCCTGGCACAGATCACCAACCGTGGTTTCAGGTTGCCCCATCGCAGCCATCGCCAGGCGCAGCTTGGCGGCGGTCATCTTGAACGGCCGGCCGCCCTTCCTACCGCGCGCTCGTGCCGAGGCCAGGCCCGCCACCGTTCGCTCGGCGATCAGTTCGCGCTCGAACTCGGCAAGCGCGGCGAAGATGCCAAAAACCAGCTTGCCTGCTGCGGTTGTGGTGTCGATGGCCGCGCCGTGGCCGGTCAGTACCTTGAGGCCGACGCCACGCCCAGTCAGGTCATGCACGGTGTTGATGAGGTGACGCAAATTTCGCCCGAGTCGGTCGAGCTTCCACACGACCAGTGTGTCGCCTGGTCGCAGAGCCTTCAAGCAACTCGACAAGCCGGGACGGTCCTCTCGTTTGCCGGATGCCTGGTCCTCGTAGAGCTGGGCTTGATCGACGCCGGAAGCCACCAGCGCATCGCGTTGCAAGTCGGTGGCTTGGGAGCCATCCGCCTTCGACACCCGCATGTAGCCGATCAGCATGTCGCACCTGTCACATATACGTTCGATTATGTGACAGTGTGAATCGAAAAGCTCATGCCGTCAAAAATTGTCACTTAACCCGTCATTTAGTCTAAGGTATATAAAGGGTGTTTTCAGATAGAAATGTGACATCGAACCGCCTTTCAGTTACAGGCTTTCCAGAAGGACGAACCCGCGCTTAGCGTACGATTTATTCCGTTTTCTGAGACGCCCCCTATTTCATCGGACTAATAACTGACTGCGTGTCATACCCTCAATCGTTGAGGTATACCTCCATGAGGCTGGCTGAATAGGGGGCGGTCACTGGTACGGTGCTCCATCCGGTCAAAATCACTATCGGACACAGGCTAAGTATATGGTTGCCGTATCAAGGGCCTCCCAATATCCTCCATTTGGGCGGCCTAGCTCAATAGCTTGATGAGCAAAGCCAGGAAACATGCCCGATGGTCTAGACGACCAGTAGGCAGACAACGGCCAACCCGGGAGAGATGTGCGCGAATCGGCCAGGGCTTGTAGTTCCACCACGTCCGGCAAGCGCCACCCCGTTTGACCATTGATTGGCCCAGCGCAAGCAACTTGCGCTTGCGCGAAGGTGTACATGGTTCCAGAGCCCGACATCGGCATCCACGTCAGGCCTCCTTGCACCACGCTTGCAGAAGGTACCGTTGTCGTAATATCAATGTGCTCAGCGGCTTTCATCACGTTGTTTGCCGCGTCCTTGGCCACGAAATATATCCGGTAAGACGTGGTAGCCATCAGGCCTCCGATGGTTACTCGAGAGGCTTCGTTGGCCTTCAGTGTAAAGGCTTGCCCGGCGAGCACTGCGCTGATGCTTGGAGTGGCGGCAGTGGCGGGCAGAGCCAAAATGTAACCAGTACCTGTCTCGTTGAAAGTAACCTGGATTGTCGTGGTGCTAGCGGTGGTCCCTATTACATAAGGCCCGTTCGTGACCATGGGAGGCTCGGTATCCACCAGGGTGCCGGGCCCAACAGAGATGCTGATCATGCGAGTGGACACAGTTATCGTGACAAGTGTTGTGCCGCCACCTTGATTGTTGAGCGTGACGACATACGTATCAACGCCCCCGGCGGCCGGTAGCGTGATTTTCCCTGGTCGAGTCACCAAATTGTTGCCGGAGAGGGAAAATGCCCCGGTATTGGCCAAGGCCGCGCCATTGCGCGTGATGCCAGCAATCCCCATAACGGCGACGCCGAGCGGGGTCGTAATGTCTCCGGTGGCTGGGTTGACGGTGGTACCGGCAGGCAATGTGGTTTTGTCGATAGAGCTCAGGCGGGTCGGCAAGGCAGTGGGATCGATTCGGGCGATCACGCGACTGGGAATGAAGCTCGGGCGTGAGGCGACTTGACTGATCAGAAGACGATCCAATCCGGACGCAGAAGCATCCACAACAGGGCTGCTTCGAGCGAAACTGGACAATGAATCTGTCGAATCGTATGCCGCGGCCGGTCTGCCACCCGTCCCTCCGGCGCCAAACAAATAACTGTAGGTCAGCATCAATTGACGGTCGTTACCGAGACCTCCACGGCCGTGTACGTTGACAAAGCTAACCCCGAGATTATGGCGTCCGCCGTCTGCACCGGATAAGTTGCGTTCGACGCCGATGCTGTAGCGGTTCTGCGAGGCAAAGGTCTCCGCCGCCAGTCGTGCGGAGTAACGCCCAGGGAATTGCTGTGTCCATTCGAGACCGCCGGTCAGACGATTGACGCTGTCGTTGCCTGCCAAAAAATCGTAACGAAGTCGTTCCGTGCCGAGACTGACTTTGACCAGACTATCTTTGATCGGCGAGAAGCCGATTTTTCCTTGCAGGCCAGCGACGTTGCCGCCAGCAATGCGGCGTGGATCATTCCAGAGTTCATACACCGTTGCGCTGTCGACGACAAAGGTCTTATCGGATAAATCTTGGCTGGTTGTCCGGGCAAGATACCCATTGAGTTCGAGAAAGCGGAGGAATTCATTACCCAGTTGGAGTTGGTAGCTAAGCGCGCCGCTGGTCTGGGTCAGGCCAACCTTCTCGGTCCCGGAGAGGAACGCGTAGTCGAGGAACTGCTTGAGTCGCCCTGCCGTGACGATGAAGCGCTGATGGGCGTCAATCACGTAGCCGGCATTGATCAGAAATTCCTTTTTCTCAGCTCCCACATTGAGAAGTACGCCAACTGCGGCATGCTCACCGAGCATGGAGGCAAGGACGACGCCGAGACTCAGACCGGTCTGCTCGCTGTACTCGGGGGCGATCACGACTCTTTGCCGATCGAAATTGCCTTCGATGGCAAGACCTCCAGACCCCGGCTGCACAGCGACACTACCTGTCCTTCGGTCAGGCGTGCCAAGGTCGGGAAGGGAATTACTATCGGAGGTGTCTGAGGACGACTGCGAAGATTCAGCGGCGAGCACCGGAGACACTAAAGATGCCAACACCATTAGTAACATTGCAAAAAATTCGCGCCTCAGAACTTGAGGTTTCGATTGGGTAATAATCAAAATATCCCTCGTCAATACTCATTGTTGGTAACCACATAGTAGACTATGGCGCGGTGTTTGCAATTGCGCCCAAGTACCAAAAAAGAAGCATCAGAAACCAACTAATTGCAACCGCCGAACATAGCTCTTATATATCATATCTCATGCCAAGCAACATGGCATTTGACCCATTTCACGAAAGACAAATTCAATGATAAAGGCAAGAATCGCCGCATACGGGGAGTCCACTTTCAAAGGATACGGCAACGGTACTGAAAACGATGCTTACGCAACGCCTAGACTTTTACAAAGTGCACGTGGGGTATCAGTCGTTGATCTGGATAATTTGGCGCTCTCCGGGGTTGATCTGCGCTCGCAGATGGGGTTTAACGGCCCAAAGATACAGGATTACAAACTGACAGATTACTACCCGGCTCCGCTTATAGCCGCGAACATTGCCTCGCATCGAGGAACGATCACCATCGTCAACGTCGGCATTAACGATGCCTTTATCGGATTCAACAACAACACCGTCGCCGAATTCGAGACCAATCTTTCCGCGGTCGTTGACCTTCTTAAGCATGCGGGCAAACTGGTTTTCCTTCAAGCGCCAAACAAGATCACGATCCAAGCATACAAGAACGGTACAACAGTCAACCCCGTGACAGGTTTGAAAGTCACACAGGCGCTCGACGCCATCGCGGCAAAGGTCTCGGTCGTTGCGGCAAACAAAGGGGTGCTCTATCAAGGAACATCTTCCCAGTCTGTCCCATTGCTTGACGGTACCCATCCAACAAACGCTGGTTACACCACTATGGCGAATGGTTTGATTGGCATGGTGACTTCGACCGTCGTTAATTCAATGACAGCACGTGTTGCCACCGCACTTCTTTACATCGCGCTGTTCTGCCGTGCGCCGGAAAAGGAGGGGCTTGATTATTGGACGGGGAGAATTCAGGCGGGCCTGAGCTTTGAAAGTGGCTCATGTGCCAATACGATGTTGGCGTTGCCGGGAGTTCAAGCAATATACCCCCCTTCGATGTCCAATACCGACTTCGTCACCCAAGTATATAAAAACGTATTTGGACGATCACCTGATCCTGATGGCCTCACCTACTGGGTTGGTCGACTGAATGCTGGTATTTCTCGCGGTGAGGTAGTTTCCACGATGGTTGACATTGGTTATAACTATGTCGGCACTAATCCACTTGGCGTCAAATCTCAGGTGTTTATCCAAAATCGTCTATCTGTCGGTCTTGCCTATGGCGCCATCTTTGGCAAAACAGCCATCGATGGTACAGGGCAAGCCTCTGTCCTTTTTCCGATTACTTACGGTGGAGACTATACGCAAGTGGCCACCGCTACTGCTGACAGGAGGTTTCTCGTATAGTCCGTATGTACAGATTGGTCGTTTTGCGTTCGAATTCGGTCAGTTCCGGAGGCCTGTCGACGCTCTTAATCGCGCCGAATTGGGCGTATAGCGGATCAAACGGTGGTCAACCGCGTTGGTGCGGCTTAGAAGTGGTAAGTAAATAAGTACGCAAGACAGCCGGAGCCCGTTTAGCTCGGGTGGCCGGCGAACGTGCCGTCTTTGCGCATCCACTGCCGCAACATCCAGTGGATGCGGATTGCGGCAAGCATGGCCTGCTTGGCCTCAGCAATGGTGATCTGGTTGTCCTCGAGGAACCGTGTCTCTGGATGCTGGTATTCCGGCGGCAGCGCGGCGGCGTCTGGTTTGCGTACACTCCACGCTGGATTGATCCAGGTGGCAGCATCAAGCAAGTTGGCGACAGACCAGCGCAACACGCGCAGGCTTGGATCGATATCGTTTGCCAGCAAATATGTGTGCAGCGTGAATGTCGCGCTGAGCAATGATTGTTTGGCCACGGTCATTGCCGTGAAAGTCGACATCGTCTTGTCCGGTTCGCGGGTGCCTTTCCGATCGCTTCGCATGGCGCGCAGAAGCGCCGCGGCTGAGTGCCAGTATATCTCCCTGGCCACTTCGGCTCGGGCGATGTCCGCATCCTTCGCCTCGTAGCGGCGTCCGGAGTCGTAAAGCACAAGACCATCATTCGCGATTTTCGCGTCCATGCTGATGCGGAACCGACGGCGGCTATCGACCTTGCTGGCTTTGGCGATGTAGAACTGTATATTCGCGTTGTCTAGCTTGCAGGCGTCCATCAGCGCGAGCGGCGAAACCTTGATTCCATCCGCGAGCAGGATTGCCACGTCGATATCGGAGTCTGGCCGGCGGTTGCCCCACACATACGAGCCGTAGAGGATGACGCGTTCCAGACCATCGCCGACAACTTTGTGCGCGGCCTCGAGGATGTGCGGAATGATGCTATCGAGTTCTTGAGGCTGCCCCATAAACATTAACCTTTCGATATTTACGGCGCGATCCCCGGCACCTTGCCTTGCGCCAAAAAATCCTCTTGCATGATCGATCCAGCCGGCGCGTGATCAAGGCAGCGGGTCATGGCAGAGCCGTGTACTAACACTCTGCCAGGATGTCCGCAGACTTCGCAGATATGAGCCGATAGTGCCTCGGCCAACTCGATCTGTTCGAGCGTGTCGACGTCGATACCCCTGTGCCGCGCGAAATCGCCGGGCGTTAGCCGGCTGATTCGTCGCATCGTGGCTACGGCCCCGGCGATCGACAGCTTGCCGGCCTTGATGTCTTCGTAGAACGCGGCGCGCAGCTCGCGCTCTGCGTCTTGGTTGGTGTGTTCTTGTGCCAACGCTTCTATCTCCTGGACAAGCCGCCAAAATCTCGAACTGGAATAACGTCAGGACCACGGCTGCAGATATCGCACACGCCATCAAATCCGGTTACGCCGGCCATGTTCGGCCGGCGCTGGCCGAAGTGCGCGCCGCAGTCGATACAAACAACGGTTGCGGCCGCGAGGTCGAGCGCGGCATACCATGCCGCGAAGGCCTCGAAATCCTCCACGTTGTAGGCGGGCGGCGGCATGAGCATCGGCTCGGCGCGGATCTTGGTCGCCCAAAACTCAATCTCACGTCGGAGACCCTGCGGCATGTCCTCGATCCGGACATGCGGCACGCTGCAGGGCTGGCCGTGGCTGTTGATGTGCACGTAGACCGGCAGCGGCAGGCCGCGCCAGGTGATCGTTTTGAGTTGTTTTTCCATGATGGTCATTTGAGGGTGTTGACGACACGGTTGGCGGCACTGTCCGCAGCGCTATTCACGGCGGCGCCGTTATCGGTGTTTACTGATCCTCGCACATTGACGCCGCTCGATCCGGTGGTCGACGTCGAGATTCCGGCCAACACGCCTGGAAGGCTAGTAATCGATGCAACCTGCTCGCCGATTGACTGGGTTGCATTGTTCACCGCCGTGTTGAATACCGATGTCACGACCAGGCAAGTACGCGTCAGGATGGCGGTCGCCATGCGTCGCAAGAACGCGTCGAGGTCGCCGAGACTCGGGATACTCAGCGAAAAGACGCGCCAACCGGCATCGCCGCACCTGATACTGTGCTGATTTCTCTGAACAGTCAGGAAAACAGCTCCGTTCACGGATGAACTCCAACCACGGTCACGATGTGAGCGTCTATGTTGGCGTGATATTCCGTAACCGTCGTCGGGTCAGCGGTTACGGTCGCAGAATCAGCAATAAGGTTCGATACAGCGATTTCAACATTGTTTTGAATTTGTTTCTGTACGGCGTATTCAGAGCAATGAAGCCGATTGACGATATAGTCACGACCTGGCGTACCGACTGGCGTACCGAGCCCAGCACCGATCATGTCCATCACTAAATCGCCTCGGTGCTCGCCGGCATTCATCTTGTTCGTCCAGAACGCCAAACCTTCGGCATCACCTGTCTTGCCAAACACGTTATGGTAGATCGCACCAACAAAACTATCGTTGGTCATTGAATCCCCATAAATCGCCTTGACAACGGGCAGATTGAATACGATATCACCCACGTTCGAGATCGAACTGCCAGTATCAAGCAAGTGGGCCCAGTACTCCAAACCGCCTTTTTCCGGAGCACGCAGGAAAGCAGCCAAGTACATCTCGGTAACCGTCTCCTGGTGATCAGTCAGAATCGGTAACGTACCTCCGCTATTCGGAAACACCTGACCAGTCACCGTGTTGAAGGTGCTCATGGTGAAACTATCTGACGTGTTGAGCCCCATGATCGTTGGACTCGCCGCAATTTGCGCGGGGGTCGGCATTACAGCATCGGGATAGTAGTAGGTGTTCACCAGATCATACATATCCCCAACGGCCATGTTGTCGGCGCCGGCATACCACGCCTTCAATTGGCTGGCAGCGACTATGCCTTTCTGCACCGCGATATCGAATGCAATGGCATGGACGGGAGTAAAAGTGAACGAGGGATACGTCAGGCTCTCGATAAAGGGCTTCCAGAAATTGATGTAAGCCGAGATGCTATCTGCTGGCTCTGTTTGGGGAGAAGGCTGCGACCCCGCGTATGTCCCATAGAAAATGTAGGACACCGACCAGTCTGGATTGATCGTCAATTCGTCGTAGTACCCATTACACACACCTAGCGTTGCCATTTGAATCTCCTTCTTAATTGTTATTTGTACACGTGAGACTTGTTACCAAATAGGGGTAGGCCCCACCTCGATATGTGTAGAACGCCCAGACACTGCATCCGTCAGTCGTGCAACCATTCCCAGCGGTCATAGCACTCCAACCCATATCCGCCGTACGGCCAGCCCAGGTAAACCAAGTATTATTGTCCGCAGGCGTGGCTCGAACGGTCGAGATCGACATCGTCGTACCGCTCCCTAGCATGCTTTGGCAATAGTTGCCGGCCGCCGCGCTAGCAATACTGACCGTCAGTGGTGCTGGCCCACCACCATTAACGTTGTACGCTTTTGGGTTGCTTCCGTTATAAACACACGATTTTGAGGTCAACGTCAGGCTGCCGTTGTTGCACGACGCCATAGCCGACCCGGTTGTCGAGCCGCCAAGGTTCTGGCCACCTAACGTATTGGTCGTCGTCGACGAAAGTGTCGTATTCGATCCGTGCGGTATGCTGTACGTCGATGAGCAGTTGCCATTACCCCAGGATGCCGTTCCGTTACAAGCCAGGGGCATCGTGCATGGCCCGGACTGGTAGCTCCAACTCCCCGCTGTACAGAGGTACGTAGCCGTTCCGGTTCCAGTTGTCGCGACAACCGATGATGTACTTCCACTTGGTGTCGCCGTCGTCGTCCCGGAGCAACCAGCTCCCCACGTCTGGGTGCTAGCAGTGCATGCAGCCAGTGCACACGTACCGCTCTGCCAAGACCATGTGCCACTGTTGCATTTGTACTGCGCGGAGCCAGTGCCCCCGGAATTTGCCGTGACGGTTATTGTCGACCCAGAAGATGTCGCACTGGTTACCCCATAGCACGACCCACCCCACGGCCCGACCGTCGTTGCCGAACATGCCGGCGCTACACACGTGCCGCTTTGCCAAGACCACGTACCGTTGGTGCAAAGGTATTGAGCCGACCCGGTTCCACCTGAACTGGCGGTTACGTTTACCGTCGTTCCTGAGGTCGTGCCACTGGCGGTCCCTTGGCAGACACCATTTGTGCCTCCGGTCGAACTCCAGGCACCGACAACTTGGCTCGAGCAAGGCGTACTAGCCCCACCGCCCGAGGGTATGGTCCACGTACCGGACACGCAGGATGCCACCTGCCCAGACGATGTGCGTGCCTGGTACCCGTCCAAACCGACACACGAAGCTCCAGTAGACACGACGGTTGATAGGTATAGTCGAGCCGTCAGGACGTCTCCGGTGTTTGTGATGTTTCCGTTATTGGTAATGCCGTTGGTTGTCGTTGCACCGGCCACGTTGAGCGTGCCGCCGATCGTCGCGCCGGCCGTTGTGGCCAGCGTGGTCGTATTAATGTCTCCGTTATTGGTAATGCCGTTGGTTGTCGTTGCACCGGCCACGTTGAGCGTGCCGCCAACCGTTGCGCCACTCGTCGTAGCTAAGGTCACCGAGTTGACC
>RRZT011347591.1_pt1 | contig 14817 bp, 14 predicted proteins | sample 2165551 | NCBI WGS metagenome assembly RRZT01 (sample SAMN10456910, study PRJNA506462) | wastewater metagenome | biome: wastewater; feature: sludge; material: wastewater sludge; isolation source: wastewater sludge with Escherichia coli K12::gfp cells carrying plasmid... | place: USA: Moscow, Idaho... | reverse complement strand
ATCCAGGTGGCCATGAAGGATCTGGAGATCCGCGGCGCCGGAAACATGTTGGGCGGCGAGCAGTCCGGCCAGATTGCCGGCGTGGGTTTCGACCTGTACGTTCGCATGGTGTCCGAAGCCGTTGCCAAGTTGCGTGGTCGAGTTCCCGAGGGCGACGACGACGGCCCGGTGGACGTCCGCATCGACCTTCCGATCGATGCCTTCCTTCCCGAAAGCTATGTGCCCTCCGAACGGCTGCGCCTGGAGCTCTACACCAAGATTGCGGCCAGCGCGGATGAGGAGCAGCGCGAGGCCGTGCGCGCCGAACTCGTGGACCGCTACGGCCCCATCCCGGTGGAGGCCGAGCGGCTCTTCCGCATCTCGCACCTGCGTGAGGTGTGCCGCCGGGCCGGAATCACCGAGGTCACCCAGGCGGGACGCAACATTCGCTTCGCGCCGGTGCAGCTGCCCGATTCGCGGCAGGCACGGCTGAAGCGGCTCCACCCGGGGGCGATGCTCAAGCCGGCGATCCGGGTGCTCATGATTCCCATGCCGGGCGGCGGCGGGCGAATGGGGGAGCAGAGTCAGCTCGAGGGCGTCAAGCTCCTCGACTGGGTGGAGCAGGTCATCAGCTCGGTTTTCCTCGCAACCATTCAGACACAACGAGTAGGATGATCACGGCTTTAGTCAATAGGATTGACTCATCCGGCCCGCATGGTCACCGATCCGGTGATGCTGGCCGGAAGAAACGAGGAGTAATGACCAAGAAGCGCGCCGTTGTGGGTGCAACAGTGCTTGCTGCTGGACTGCTTGCCGGGTGTTCGTCCCACCCCGGTACGGCGGCCATCGTTGACGGGCGGGAAGTCAGTGAGAAGAGCGTGGACACGCTCGCTCGCGAGCTGGCCGTCGATACTCAGGGCCAGCGCGAGCAGGTGCTGTACCTCGCCCTGAATGCGGCCATCGCCGAGCCGGTGGTTGATGAGTTCTCGGACGAGCTCACTCCGGAGGTCGTGGCGGAGTCGTTGATGTCCTGCAGCGCCACTGCGGGGCTGGGGGAGATCACCGAGGATTCCCCGGAGCAGGTCAAGACCTTGTGTCACACGCTGATCCTCAGCCAGATCGACCCGAACTTCTCGGCCGCGCTCGATGAGGCGGCGAGCACCGCCGATGTTCAGTTCAGCCCGCGTTATGACACCGCCGTCTCCACGCCCGCCGACTACCTGACGACCGACGATCGTTCGCTCGAAAACCTCGTGCCGCAGGGCAATCCCTTCGTGGGATAGCCGTGCCACCGCGGAGGATTGGGGCGACGGCGGTGACCGCATTGCGGACTTCGTGAGAATTCTCGAAATTCCTTTTCCTCCAGTAGGTACAGAAGTCCCGCTCAGGGGGTTGAGGAGAAACGCTGGCCGCGAAATCTTCGATGTAATTGTGATCCAAGCTGACGCGAGGGGACATTGTGGGCCACAATAGGTGATGGCGGGATTCTTCCCGTGCAGGTATGGCCGCGACGCGGCTGTGTAGTCGAAACCAAAGGAGTACCTGTGGCCAGCATTGAGGCTGTTGCTTCCCGCGAAATTCTCGATTCCCGTGGCAACCCGACCGTCGAGGTCGAAGTCCTGCTTGACGATGGCACCTTCGCCCGCGCGGGTGTTCCTTCGGGCGCATCGACGGGCGCATTCGAGGCCGTCGAGCGCCGTGATGGCGACAAGGATCGTTACTTCGGCAAGGGTGTCGCTGACGCCGTCGCCGCTGTCTCCGAGATCATCGAGCCGGAAATCGTCGGCATGGATGCCGAAGATCAGCGTTTCATCGATCAGACCCTGATCGATCTTGACGGCACCCCCAACAAGGGCAAGATTGGCGCCAACGCCATTCTCGGTGTGTCCCTCGCCGTCGCAAAGGCCGCAGCCGAGTCTGCCGGTCTTCCCCTGTACAAGTACCTCGGCGGCCCGAACGCGCATGTTCTGCCCGTCCCGATGATGAACATCCTCAACGGCGGTTCCCACGCGGACTCCAACGTTGACATTCAGGAGTTCATGATCGCCCCGATCGGCGCGCCCTCCTTCAAGGAAGCGCTGCGCTGGGGTGCGGAGGTTTACCACACTCTCAAGGGCGTGCTCAAGGAGCGCGGCCTGAACACCGGTTTGGGTGATGAGGGCGGCTTTGCCCCCAACCTGGACTCCAACGCCGAGGCTCTCGATCTGATCGTCGAGGCCATCGCGAAGGCTGGCCTGCGGCCGGGCGCCGATGTCGCTCTTGCTCTGGACGTTGCTTCCTCGGAGTTCTTCTCCGATGGCAAGTACAAGTTCGAGGGTGCCGATCGCGACACCGCCTACATGGTCAACTACTACAAGGAGCTCGTCGAGAAGTACCCGCTGGTATCGATCGAGGATCCGCTCGATGAGGATCAGTGGGATGCGTGGATCGCCCTCACCGCAGAAATCGGTGACAAGGTCCAGCTCGTTGGTGACGACCTCTTCGTCACCAACCCCGAGCGCCTCCAGCGCGGCATTGACGAGAAGGCCGGCAACGCCCTGCTCGTCAAGGTGAACCAGATTGGTTCGCTGACCGAGACCCTCGAGGCCGTGGAGAACGCACACCGTGCGGGCTTCAAGACCATGACCTCCCACCGTTCGGGTGAGACCGAGGACACCACCATTGCCGATCTGGCAGTGGCGACCAACTCCGGTCAGATCAAGACCGGTGCTCCCGCCCGTGGCGAGCGCATCAACAAGTACAACCAGCTGCTGCGCATCGAGGACGAGCTGTCTGACGACGCCGTCTACGCCGGTCGCGGCGCCTTCCCGCGTTTCAAGGGCTGACTTCGGCTGGAATAGTGGGCTCGTGCTCGAGTCCAGGGGCCGGGAGTTCCGATCGATCGGGACTCCCGGCCCTTTCTCATGCGCAAACGCTCCCCGCGCTTGTGAGTTCGCCTCTGCGCACTCGTGGCGTCCATCGCACCCCCAGCCATGGACGCTAGACTGATTCGCATGAATGTCCGGCGCACTCCTCCCTCAGGTACCCAACGCCGCCCTCCGGGGCGGCCGCAAAGTCGTGACACCAAACGCGAGGGCCAGCGCCGCGGAGAGCGGTTCACGACCCGGCGCAACGTGGTGATCGGCGGCGTGCGGGGGAGCAGGCAGTTCTCACTGCGGATTCTGGCAGTGGTGTTGACGGCCATCGTTGCCGCAATCATCGTCACCCCAACGTTGACGAGCTATTACAGCCAGCAGCGTGAACTCGCGGCGTCCAGAGCCGAGCTCGTGGACATCGGGGAGCGCAACACCGAACTCGAGAACGAGCTGAAGCTGTGGAATGATGAGGATTTCGTCCGCGCCCAGGCCCGGGAACGCTTGGGCTACGTGATGCCCGGTCAGACTCTGTACGTTGTCAACGACCCCTCCAAGGGAACCGCGCAGGAGCAGTTGGAGGAACGGATCCAGAACGTCAACCGGGATCGCCGTGCGGCCACCCCGTGGTTCGTGACCATGTGGGATTCCATCGATGTTGCAGGGCAGAGCACCGCGGATTTCGACAATCCCAACAATGCCCCGGTCATCGATCCCGCGAGCGGGGAAACCTCGAAGAAGGACGGCGATGAGTGAGATGAGCGAGATGAAGGATACGGTGCCGGTGGAAAGCCACGGCTGGGTGCTGGCGGAGTCGGACGTGACGCCCGAGGTCCTGGCCAAGGTGGCTCTCAACGCCATGCCTCTGCGCGAAGGGGACCGCGAGACGCTCACCGAACAGTTGGACCGCCTGCCGCGCGGCCTTGTTGGCGTGGGTGCCCGTTGTGCGTGCGGCACACCCGCAGTCACGGTCACGTTGCCGCGCCTCCCCGAGGGCTCGCCCTTCCCCACACTCTTCTACCTCAGCCTTCCCCACGTGGTGCGCGAGGCCTCGAAGTTGGAGGCCAACGGAGTCATGGCGCAGTTCAATGACCAGCTCGCCGCGGATGAGGCGTTGCGTGCCGCCCACGTTCGCGCCCACGAGAGTTACCTCGAACGCCGCGCCGTTCTGGGGGACGTCCCCGAGATTGCGGGCATCAGCGCGGGGGGAATGCCCAGTCGCGTCAAATGCCTGCACGCCCGCGTGGGCTATTCGATCAGCGTGGGTCGGGGCGTGTGCCCGATTGGCGATGCGGCGCTGGACATGATCGGTTGGGACGCCGCGGAGTGTCACTGCCAGAGTTCGGACGTCTGTGACAGGGTGGAACCGTGAGAGTTGCTGGAATTGACTGCGGAACGAATTCGATCCGTCTGCTCGTGGCCGATGTGCCCGGGCGGGAAGGCCCGCTTGAGGACGTCGTCCGCCTGATGGACGTTGTTCGCCTGGGCCAGGGCGTTGACCGAACGGGTCAGTTCGCCCCGGATGCACTGGCTCGTACCTTGGCCAAGACTGACGAGTATGCCGCGCTCTGCAAGGAGCACGGCGTGGAGTCCATCCGATTCGCGGCAACTTCCGCGACCCGCGACGCGAGCAATCGGGACGAGTTCCTTCAGGGTGTGCTCGATCGGCTCGGAGTCCCCGTGCAGGTTCTTTCTGGCGACGACGAAGCCAACACCAGTTTCGCCGGTGCCTCCTCCGTCATGCCCCGCGGTGGTCCGTCGCCCATCATCGTGGTGGATCTGGGGGGAGGATCCACGGAACTGGTGCTGGGCGCCGTCGGCACGGGAGTGATCTCCGAGTTCTCCATGAACGTCGGATGCGTTCGCATGCACGAACGGCACCTCTCCTCGGATCCGGCCACTCCTGAACAGGTTGCCGCCGCGCGGGTGGACGTCAACGCGGCACTTGATGAGGCCGAGCAGCGCATCGACTTCGGCGCCGCGGAGGGTCTCGTGGGGCTCGCGGGGACCATCACCACGCTGACCGCCAAGGCACTCGGCCTGAGCGAGTACGATGCTTCGCGCATCCACGGTACTGCCCTCACCCCCGCGCAGACGATCGAGACCTGCGAGTGGTTCATCCGTTCGACCAAGGCCGAGCGCGATGCCCTGGGATTCATGCATCCCGGGCGGTCGGACGTGATGTCGTCGGGAACTCTCGTGTGGGAGGAAGTCGTCAAGCGCGTGGCGCTGCGCATGAACGAGCGCGGCAAGTCCCTGGACGCGGTCGTGACCTCCGAGCACGACATTCTGGACGGCATGGCCCTGTGGGCTGCACGTGAGCCGCAACGCCCGAGCTGGGCCTGATCGGGTTGCTACTCGCCGATCTCTCGGAGGCGAGCCGCCTGACGCACCCGCAGGGCGATCGCGCCGAAAACCACCGCGAGGAGCGAGCCCAGAATGACTGCCACGCGGGCGTGGGCCTCGTGCGGATCGGCTGGCGCGAACGAGAGCTGGGCGATGAGCAGGGAGACCGTGAAACCGATTCCGGCAACGAGGGAGACCGGGACGACGTCCGCCATCCCGATCCCTTCTCCCAGTTTCAGCTTGAAGAAGCGCAGCATGATCCACACGCCGCCGGAGATGCCAATGAGCTTTCCCACGGGCAGTCCCAGATAGATCCCCATCGCCACGGGATCCCCGAGCATGCCGAGAATGCCGCCCGAGTCCACGATGTTGACGCCGGCGGCGAAGAATGCGAAGACGGGCACCACGAACCCGGAACTGTAGAATTCGATGTTCTTGGCGAACTGCTTGGCCACCGAACGCTTCTCCCCGGCCGCGGCGCGGGCGGGGACCATCATGCCCAGGGCGACGCCCGCGATGGTGGCGTGGATGCCGGAGCCGTGCATGAAGTACCAGGCGAGGATTGCGAGCGGCCACAGTAGCCACCATCCGGTGATGCGCTTCTTGGTGAGGAAGCCGAACAACGCGATGCAGGCAAACGCTGCACCGAGCCACAGGAAGTCGATGCCGCCGGAGAAGAAGATGGCGATGACGACGATCCCGCCGAGGTCATCCGCAACGGCGAGGGTCATGAGGAACGTGCGCGCCGCGACCGGCAGTCCCTTGCCGAAGATGCCGAGCACCGCCAGGGCGAAGGCGATGTCCGTTGCGACTGGGATGGCCCAGCCCCCGAACTCGGATGAGCCGGTGAGGAGCTGGATGAGCACATAGACGCCAATCGGGCCCAGCATGCCGCACAGGGCAGCGATGATGGGAACGGCGGCCTTGCGCGGATCGTGCAGGGAGCCCGTGGTGAACTCTTGCTTGAGCTCCAATCCCACCACGAAGAAGAAGATCGTCAGGAGGCCGTCCGCCGCCCACTGTGCGATGGTGAGGTCGAGGTGAAGAACGTGTGGACCAACAACGGTGTTCGCAATGGCGAAGTAGGACTCACGTGCGGGTGAATTCGACCAGAACAGCGCGATGAGCGCGCCGAGGACGAGGATCATTCCGGCAAATGATTCATTGAGAAGAGCTCTGCGATAACGCCCGATCAGGTTCATACTGCCTGCCATTCCTACGCCGTGGATTACGGAGCGCCCGGCGATGTTCAGTGGCGCACTCCTTCAAATTATAGATGGCGTGTGTGCACGCGATTGCTGCGGGACCCCTCAATGAGACCTTGGATTGCCCGGAGGAATGAACCGTGGCCTACAATGATTCGTGGCGTGCGCCCGTGCATGGAATCAACCGCCGCCCCCATAGCCCAATCGGCAGAGGCAGCCGACTTAAAATCGGCCCAGTGTGGGTTCGAGTCCCACTGGGGGCACTGGTATTTTTCGTTGGTATATCAACGAATGAGCGGTGCCGGGGAAGTCGTTTCCCGTGAAGCATGCGACCCTCGTGCAACCACGAGCGCATACGAGGGGACACGTCTGGGGAAGAGTTTCGCACCGGCGATGTTCAGGCGCGCAGCCCGGCGATGCAGGCGGTCAGTGCGGCGTGGAGGGTGCGGCGCTTATTGTTGCTTCGCCCTCCATCACGTTGGGCAACGTGTGTAAATAATCTTGCATGCAAGATAATCTCGAGGGAGAATTGACGCATGGAGACGGCAGGAACCCGGAATGTGCGGATGGATGAGGCGGTGTGTTTGGCGCTGTATTCGGCAGCCAATGCCACGGTCCAGCTGTATCGCGACCTGCTCGCCCCTTGGGGGCTGACCTACCAGCAATTGATGGTGCTCGGCGTGCTCTGGCAGGAAAGGGAGGTCACCTCCGGGCGGATTGCCAGTACCCTGATGCTGGACTCCAGCACGGTCGCCGGGCTCCTCAAGCGCCTCGAGTCGATGGGGCTCCTTCGGCGCGAGACTGACCAGAATGACCGCCGGCGAGTACGAGTGGTCCCCACGGCGCAGAGCCGAGACATTGCAAACCAGTTGGGTTGGCTCGAAGCGTGTATCGCCGGGGCCATTGATCTCACACCTTCCCAGGCGCACGATCTCATCGAGCGTCTGCATGCTCTGCGACGATCAGTCACTGAATATCCGCGCCCGGTCCGGCCGGTGGCGAACCCTCATGACCACGAAGGAACACTCCAATGAACGTGCAAGACATCGAAGTTACGACACTGCGGGGCGAAAGGACAACCTTTGGCAAGTTGAGTGGAGGGAAGGTCGCGTTGGTCGTCAACGTCGCCTCCCGCTGCGGGCTCGCCCCGCAATACGAGCAACTGGAGGAGCTCCAGCGCACCTACGGCGGCGCCGGGTTCACGGTGATCGGCTTCCCCAGCAACCAGTTCATGCAGGAACTGGGCAAGGCCGAAGCGATCGAGGAGTACTGCTCGATGACCTGGGGCGTCACGTTCCCGATGGCCGAGAAGGTCAAAGTCAACGGCAAGAACGCCCACTCGCTCTACCGCGAACTCACCCAAACCCCCGACATTGACGGAAAGTCCGGGCGGGTGACGTGGAACTTCGAGAAGTTCCTGGTCCACCCGGACGGGCGCTTCAAGCGATTCAGCCCCAGGACACGACCCGACGCCCCGGAGATCATTGACGCCATCACCGAATGGCTCGAAATCCCCGCAGGAGGGGCGGCCTGACAATCAGGGGCTCTTCATCCGCTCGTGAGCGCAATCTAAAGAATGCAAGCGCGAGAGTGACCATTGGGCCGCGAGAGTGACCCTTACAAGGGCGACCTCGTGTCCCAATGCCGGTTGTCGATGGCGGCACCCTGTGCCCCAGTGTCCCCGCGCTCCCACTCACCCGCCGCTAGCGGCGCCCCGTGGCGAAGGTTTGATAGCCGTTGCCGGTCCCGGGGGCAACGATTGCGTCGATCGCCTCGAGATCCTCGCGCGATGGGCGCCATTGCACCGCCTTCGCGTTGGCCGCGACCTGCGCGGATCGCGTGGCCCCTGCAATCACCGTGTCAACAGTGGCTTGCGCCCTGAGCCCGCCGAGCGCCACCTCGAGCATTGAGATCCCGCGCGCTTCGGCGAATCGGCGCAGCCCCTCGATGATCTCCCAGTTGGCGCCATCGTAGCGCGAGGTGTCCTTGGCCAGGCGGCTTCCCGCAGGAGCGGCGACGTCGCGCGCATACTTGCCGGTCAGCAGGCCGTAGGCGAGCGGGAAGTATGGCAGGAGGCTCATTCCGTAGTGGGTGAGTGCGGGCACAAGTTCGGCCTCCGCACTGCGATTGTAGAGAGAGTACTCGTTCTGCGCCGTGATGAAGTGCTCGCTGCCGGTCAGTTCCGCGATCCCGGCGGCTCCCGCAACCTCCCACGCGGCGAGGTTCGAGCACCCGATGTAGAGCACCTTGCCCGCCTGCACGAGGTCCGAAAGAGCACCGAGGGTCTCCTCCATGGGAGTGATGCGGTCCGGCGTGTGCAGCTGGTAGAGGTCAATGCGGTCCGTGCCAAGGCGCTTGAGGCTACCCTCAACCGCCCGGCGGATGTAGACGCGGCTTGCGCGATTGTCCCCGGCGCCGGGGTAGATGCCGCGCAGGTCCATCCCGAACTTGGTGGCGATGACGACGTCGTCGCGGCGGGTTCCGAGCGCCTTCGCGAGCATGGTCTCGGACGCGCCTGCGCCGTAACTGTCCGCAGTGTCGAAGAAGTTGACCCCGTTGTCCAGGGCTCCTGTGATCACATCGGTGACGCCCTCCTGATCGATCCGGGTGCCGAATGCGTTGCATCCGATGCCGAGTGCCGAGACCACGAGGCCACTGTTGCCGAGCGAGGTGTATTCCATGGCGTCCACTCTAACCGTTGCGGCGCGTCTGGTGGTCCATGGCGAAACTGAGTGCCTCGATGGTACTCAGCGCCACGGCCAGATTGGCATCGGAAACCTCCGCCCTGTCCATCAGTTCGTGCCACTCGCGGTGCACGAGGTCGATGCTGCGGCGCGCTGTCGCCGTGATGAAGAGGCGAGCGCTGCGCCCATCCTCCGGATCCGAATCCCGGCGCAGCTGATCCTTGCCAACCAGTCCGCGCACCGCTGTACTCGTGTTCGAGGGGCGCAACGCCAGGTCGTGCGACAGCTCGGATGGGCTCAGACCCGGATTCCGGTGCAGGTGCATGAGCACCAGGCGTTCCAGTTGACTCAGTGGAACGATGTCCGGATCCCGGAAGTGATGACTGCTGAGTTTTCGCGCCAGGTGCAGAGTTGCATCGGTCAGATCGATGAGTGTGTCCAGTTCGTCGGATGTCTTCTTTCTCATGGTTACCTCGCTGCCATCATTCGTAGTACTTATTGTACTATAACAATGTTTTCAAAAGTAGAATGGTGGAAGTACATGGGACGAAGCACGTCCTCGCGCAATGATGAAACGAAGAACGGCACCGGGAGGGAGCTCAGCGGTGCGATGCTGTTCACGCTGGCCGTGCTGGCTGCCGTGGCGCCCTTCGGGACGGATCTCTACCTGTCCGCGTTCCCGGCGATGATGGGTGAACTTGGGACGACGGCGACCGGTGTCCAGTTGTCCCTGACAGCCTTCTTGATGGGTGCAGGAGTCGGACAGGTCATCTTCGGACCGTGGTCGGACAAGGTGGGGCGCATGCTCCCCCTGTTGAGTGGACTCGCCTTGTTCCTCGTCGCCAGCTTCGTGGCGCTCTCCGCGGGCAGCATCGAGTTGCTTGTTGCTGCCCGCCTCCTCCAGGGGCTCGGTGGTTCGGCAGGCATGGTGATCGGGCGCGCGATGATCCTCGATCGCGAACGCGGCCAGGCGGCCGCCAAGGCGTTGAGCATCATGATGATGATTGGTGGCGTGGCGCCGGTGATCGCCCCGTTGGCCGGCAGCGTCCTCGCGGATTCCATCGGGTGGCGTGGCCTGCTCGGTATTGTCGCGGGGCTCGGCGTCTTCGCGCTGGCCGCAACCTTCTTGTTCGTTGAGGAAACTCTCCCCAAATCTGATCGCGAAGCGCGGGCCAACGCCGGCAATACGGCATCATGGAGTGCGCTTGCCTCCCGGGGCTACCTGGGCAATGTCGTGGCCTTCGCGTTCGGGATGGCCGTCATGATGTCCTACATCTCGGCCTCGCCATTCGTGTACCAGAACGTCATGGGGCTGAGTACCGTCCAGTACGGCATCGCCTTCGCTGTCAACGCGCTGGGCATGGTTCTGGCCACCGGCCTCTCCGCCCGACTCGTGGGCAGGGTCACCACCTGGGCCCTCGCAGCGGCCGGGTTGATCGTCAGCCTCCTCGCTGTTGCCGCCATCCTCCTGCTCTCCGTGACTGGCGCTCCAACCATCTGGCTCCTGGTCCCGATGTTCTGTGCGATCGCGCCGCTGGGCCTCGTCTTCGGCAACACGACGGCGCTTGCGCTCTCCGCGGTTTCGCGCGAGACCACCGGATTGGCTTCGGCCCTTCTGGGGTTCATGCAGTTCCTGCTGGCGGGAATCGTCGCGGGTCTGGTTGGTGTCGCGGGAGAGAACACGGTTCTCCCGATGGCCTTGACGATGCTCGCCATGGCCATCATCGCGATTGCGGGGCTCACCTTCGGCAAGGAATCGGCCCCGCACAAGGTGACCATCGAGAAGCCCGAGGCGGAGAAGGTCCTCGTGGAAGCCTAGGCTTCGCGGGCCGCCGCCGTTGGCATGGGTGAGGGTGTCACTTACTGAGCGAACGACCGCGCCACCCCTTGGAATCAATCATCTAGACTGAAGTGACTCAATCATCGATCCACGTCCCTCGGATGGTCTGCAGCCCGTGCACCGGCCGATCATTTCAACACGCTCACCAGGGGAGAAATCATGAAGATTCGTAGCGCTGCCGCACTGGTTCTGGCCGCCGGTCTCGCGTTGGCGGGATGCTCGGGCGGCGCCTCCACTGGGGACGGCGCGAGCACCCGTGCCTCGGGGTCCGCCACCGCCGAGTCCTCCGCTCCTGCGTCCGACCTCAACGATGCCGACGTCATGTTCGCCACCATGATGATTTCGCACCACGAACAGGCCATCGAGATGTCGGACATGCTGCTGGCCAAGGATGATGTGGACGGCGAGGTTCGCAAGCTCGCCGAGGGCATCAAGGCGGCGCAGGACCCGGAGATCGAGCAGATGCAGGAATGGTTGGACTCCTGGGGAGTGGAACCGGATGGCGGGCACTCGGATCACGAGGGACACGGGGACGGGATGATGTCAGATGATGACGTGTCCGCCCTTCAGTCCGCATCCGGCCCCGCGGCTTCCAAGCTGTTCCTTGAGCAGATGATCGTGCACCATGAGGGGGCGGTGGAGATGGCCCAGAGCGAGGTCGTCGAAGGGCAGAACGCGGACGCCGTTATTCTTGCCCAGCGCATCGTCAACGCCCAGAATGGCGAGATTCAGCAGATGCGCGACATGCTCGACGGCCTCAAGTAGGCCGCTCTAGGTCCGGATGATGTGCGGGACCAGCCGCACGAACACCACCATCACAACAAGTTCCACGAGGGTCTGGGTAACGACGACGAGCGGAGCCAGCGCGAACTCGCCGGGCAGTGCGAGCACCAGCGGCAACACCACGAGCGAGTTTCGGGTCGATCCACTGAATGCCACGGCCCTGCTGCTCGGCATGTCGAGCCTCGCCAGATGTGCCGCACACGCGCCGATCGGAAGCATTGCCGCGGGGAACAAGGCGTAGATGGGAATCGTCAGGGCGAGAGAGCCGAGATGCTGACTCACCCCGTGCACCTGGGAGGCCACCACCACCGCCAGGGTGATCATCATCAGGGGAACCATTGCGTGCTGGAACGCACGCTCGATCGCGCGCCCCCAGCGTGTGCGAGCGGCGGCGAGTTGGGTGAGTCCGGCCACCGCGAGTGGTACGGCAATCAGCATCAGGAAGGCTTCCACGAACGGACCGAGGTCAACCGCACGCACGAATTCTCCACCCACCAAGAGCCACAGATACAGCGGAAGAAGCAGCATCTGGGCCAGCATCAGAACCGGCGCGGCGGCCAACAGCCGATCCTTTGCGCCGCCGGCGAGTCCCGTGAACACGATGACGTAATCGACGCAGGGCGTCAATAGCACGATGAGGACTCCCACCAGCAGGACGCGGTCGTGGGCGACCACCCGGGACAGCGCGAACACCACGACGGGTACCAACGCGAAGTTCACCGTGGCGATGGTGGCGAGGAATCGCCAGTCGCGAACAGCCTCACCGATTTTCGCGAACGGAACTCCCAGAAACGTTGCGTACAACAACAGGCCGAGCACAGGATTGATCAGTACCTCCGCCGCGGGAGCGATCGCGGGCAGTGCGAGTCCGACGATGGCTCCGATTCCGAGGGCTGCGAGGTACAAAGGAACCTGACGTCGCTCCAAGAGCTCGGAGACTTGCCGCATCATGTCCTTTCCCGGGTCCGGTGGGACGAAGATATCAGATGGGGCACGTGCGACGACGACGTCGACGTCGTGGTCACCATGGACTCAAAGCGGTTTACCCGATAACATCGCTAACGAACGATGAATTGAGCGAATGGCTGTCCGAATCGCCGGTTGGGCGAATTCGGCACCACGGAGCAAGGGAGAATCGATGGGTGCCGGACACAATCACGGCGGGACCGACGGCGCGGACGGGGTGCCCGGCGACCACCGAAAGAAGCTGTGGATTGCCTTTGGGATCACTTTCACGATCGTTGTTGCGCAGCTGGTTGGTGCAATTGTCACGGGCAGCTTGGCTCTCCTGACGGACACCGCGCATGCCATCACGGACGCCTCCGGACTTCTGGTTGCCCTCGTTGCGGCCAACTTGATGTTGCGGCCAGCAACGTCACATCGCACGTGGGGATTTCGCCGCATCGAGGTCATTGCTGCACTGCTGCAATCGATACTGCTTCTGGTCGTGGGAACATATGCAGCGATTGAGGGAGTTCGGCGTCTTTTCGAGCCGCCGGATGTTCCGGCCCTGGACCTCCTGATATTTGGTGTCATCGGGCTCGTCGCGAATGTGGCCGCCATAGCCGTGCTCTCCTCCAGTCGGAGCTCGAACTTCAACATGCGGGCGGCCTTCCTTGAGGTTCTCAACGATGCGCTGGGTTCGCTGGGGGTCATCGTGGCAGCGATTGTCATCGCCACGACCGGCTTCCAGCGCGCAGATTCCATTGCCGGACTCTTCATCGCGGCGCTGATCGTTCCGCGCGCCGTCAAACTGCTTCGTGAAACGGCAAGGGTCCTCATGGAATTCACCCCCGAAGGATTGGATCTGGACGAGGTTCGCCAGCACATCCTCAGGGTTGATCATGTTCGGGAGGTTCATGACTTGCACGCCTCCACGGTTGCCACCGGCCTGCCGACGCTCACGGCCCACATCGTCCTGAATGATGAGTGCTTCAGGGATGGGCATGCCGCCGAGGTCTTGGCAAGCGTCAGAGAATGCGTCGCCGAGCACTTCGACGTGGCTGTTCAGCATTCCACCTTCCAGATCGAGCCACCGAGTATCCGCGACCACGAGCCCGATTCGATTCGCCACGATTGACAAGGTGGCCTCTCCCGGGCGCGTGATGCCTTTCAGTCTCGATGACGCCGTATCAGACGCCAGTTGAATGCCCGCGAAGTGCAGGGTTTGTACACGAAACACAGCGTTCAACAGAGTTCTCCGTGTTCCATATACGACTTCGCCCACAAACCACTGAACTCGCGGAGCGATTCACCCGCCTCCGCACTTCTGACATCGCTCCGAGGCGCAGTCCGCGCGCAGACATCGAACTCATCCTGATGTGGAGCGAATCCTCAACCAGTGGCATTGGTCCTGAGTTTGGCGTGTGCCTTCGTCGCCGCGCCTCAGTTCGATACGCCACGCCGTAAGCCGATACGCCACGCCGATACGCTCAGGATCTTGCTCCGAACACTAGTCTTTCGAATGTTTGTTCGGTAAAATGGGTCGTAGGTAGAGGACCTTTCCGTGGTTCTCACGTTGTGGTTGTGGGGTGTGTTGAGGTGTCCAGTGCGGCCGAGGAGGTGCTTCGCGAGATGGTGGGTGCGCTTGATGATTCCCCGTTCGTGGCGCGGTGGCTGGTTGGGCCGCCGGTGCGTCTCGTGCCGGACGAGCCGGACGCCTCTGCCGTGCCTGTCTCTTCTGACGGTCCCGCCGCGGCCTCCTCGGACGCTGTTCCGGATGCGCCCGCTGTTGCTGCTGTTCCGGATGCGCCCTCCTCCACGGTGTTGCCGGCCTTGTCTGGTGGCCCGGCCACGTCTGCTTCTCCTGTTGTAGTCCTTGCCTCGCCGGTTTCTCCTGTCGATGCTGCGTCATCTGTCGGTGGTGAATCGCTGGTCTCGGGGTTTGATGTTCTGGCGTCGTTTCTGGGTGGGTCTGGTGGCGCGGCAGGGACGTGTGAGGGGTTGGAGCTGATTCGTGAGGTGATCGCCGGGATCGCGGTGGGGGCCACTGATGGGCAGTGCATCGAGTTGATCTCGTTGTTGGAGCAACTCAAGGGGGCGGTGGCGGGCGCTCAAGCCTGTCAAACCGAAGGGTTTGTTCAGGCTCGCGCCGCTCGCGAGCTGGATCTCGATGAGGCCGCCCGGCT
>RRZT011292576.1_pt1 | contig 14823 bp, 16 predicted proteins | sample 2165551 | NCBI WGS metagenome assembly RRZT01 (sample SAMN10456910, study PRJNA506462) | wastewater metagenome | biome: wastewater; feature: sludge; material: wastewater sludge; isolation source: wastewater sludge with Escherichia coli K12::gfp cells carrying plasmid... | place: USA: Moscow, Idaho... | reverse complement strand
TGGGACTAATAATATAACAGATTTTCCGTTAGTTATAGTTTTTTGTGCCTGATCTATATATACTTCAGTCTTTCCAGATCCGGTAATTCCGTGCAGAATTATTGTTCCGTGGTTAATTTTTTCGATTTTTTCAATAGCTTTTTGCTGTTGGTTTGTGAACAAAAAATTTGTTCGATACCCAACATTTTTATCTGTTACCTCGCTAGATTCAGTATTCTTGCGGCGAGTTTTTGTGATCCCACTAGGTAAAATACTACCCAGAATTTGGGCCAGCGGTGTTTGGTAATATTCCTGCATCCAGAGAGATAATCTCAAGAGATGATCGGGTAGTGGTTCTTGGCTTACAACAGACTCAATCATCCGAGTTTTAAAGCTAGGCTCAGGCACTTTTTTATATACCACACCAACCACAGTTTTTTTACCGATTGGAATCTCTACAATCGTGCCGTTCTCTAAATCGCCATCAAAATTATACGTAAAAACATCACTGTTTGTGCGAATAATTTTAATTGGTGCAATTTCATAGTAGCGCATATTCACTTTTTATTATAAAATGAAAGTATGTATTTTGAAAGTAGGAAATCGGCGGGTGAAGAATTGGCAAGTGAATTGCTGGAAAAATATCGCTACGAAGATTGTGCGGTGGTTGCACTAAACGATGGTGGGATTCTAGTTGGAGAACCAATTGCCGCCGAGCTTCACTGTGTGCTAACGATGATTTTAAGTGAAGATATTGAAGTGCCAGGAGAAGGGCTCCTTCTTGGTGGAGTGTCGCAAAACGGCAATTTCGTTCAAAATTCTTTTATGACTACAGGCGAATTTGATGGCTATCAAAGCGAATTCTTTGGCCTGTTTGAGCAGCAAAAACGCGTTAGCTTTCAAAAAATCAATCGGCTCCTCGGAGATGGTGGAACAGTTGACTTGGATTTATTAAGGGACCGAGTTATTATTTTAGTTAGTGATGGCTTCACCGACAGATCTTCGATCGACGTAGCGATCGATTTTCTTAAACCCGTGCGCTACAAAAAACTAGTTGTAGCAACACCTGTTGCAAGTGTTGCGGCGGTCGACCGCCTACACATAACGGCTGATGAAATGCACATTCTAGATGTTAAGGCTAATTATTTAGATACCAACCATTATTATGAAGACAATAAAATACCTTCGCACGAAGAGGCAGTGAAGAAGATTAACGACATTATTTTAAATTGGCGCTGAAATTGTTGTAAAAAATCAATTATCATGTAAAATAGGAATTAAAGGATAAAGGGAATGATTGATTTAGATATTTTGATAACATCTAGAGTGAGGCGGAAAATCGTTGTTTTTTTTGTTACCTACCCAGCGATCAAGATGCACGTTCGAGGGCTAGCAAAACTAATTAAAGAAGACCCAGGCAATATCCAGCGTGAACTTCATAAACTTCATAAGGCTGGATTTTTGAATATGGAAAAGAAGAAGAATACTTTTGTGTATTCAGCCAATACAGACTTTCTAATCTTTAAAGAACTACAAACGATTGTGGTTAAGATACGAGATCAACAAAGCGTCGCTCGCTCACCACGCAGAATCACTAGTAAAAGACGCGATATATAACTAAATTAACTAAACTGGAGTATTTTTTGAGCGATAAGATAATTGATGTTATTTTAAATAGACGCGGAATCAAGCCTGAAGACAGGTCGGAATTCTTAAATCCAGATTATAAAAAACAGAACGATCCTTTTTTGTTACCAGATATGGACGCAGCCGTGGCTAGATTAGTCGAGGCTAAACAAGCTCAAGAAAACATTACTATTTATGGAGATTATGATGTTGATGGCGTAACGGCAAGTGCGCTACTTCTGGATTCTTTAGGGAAAATGGGTTTTAAAAATGTGGATTATTTTTTGCCAGATAGATTTATAGACGGCTATGGAATCAGTGAACGAGCCGTTAAAATAATGAAAGGCCGCGGAACTAGTCTAATTTTAACGGTAGACTGTGGAAGCTTAAACCATACAGAGATCGGTCTTGCAAATAGCTTAGGTATGGAAGTTATAGTGACTGACCACCATAATATTGCCGAAGTTCAGCCTAATGCGGTAGCGGTCGTCAACCCACGTAGGTCAGAAAATAAATATCCAGGTGGCTCTAATTTTGCTGGAGTTGGTGTAGCGTTTAAGCTAGCTCAGGCACTTAGTTCTAAGCTGAGTGGATTAGAGAATGGACATGAAAAATGGATGCTTGATTTGGTCGCTTTAGGTACAGTTTGTGATATTGTGCCTATGATAGGGGAGAATCGACAAAATGTTTTTTGGGGATTGAAGGTGCTTGAAAAAACCAAGCGCCCGGGCTTAAGGGCTATAATGTCGGTGGCAGGCGTTGAAACCATATCAACTTCTACATTGGGTTTTGTTTTAGGCCCTAGAATAAATTCTGCAGGCAGACTAGAAACTGCCGAAAAGGCTCTAGAATTAGTTTTTGAGCAAGATAATTTCAAAGCTTTAGACAAAGCTCATCAGCTAGACGCTCTTAATAAAAAAAGGCAAACTCTTCAGCGCTCGGCCCTTGAAACTGCAATAAAAAAGGCCGAGCAATATCAAAGCGACAATGTTTTGGTTGTAGAGGATGAAAGTTTTAATGATGGGATTATCGGTATTGTTGCATCTGGGCTAGTAGAAAAATTCAAGAAACCAGTGTTCGTAATTGGCGTTGGTAATGAAATATCAAAAGGCAGTGCTAGAAGTTTTGGGGATTTCTCGGTAAGTCAGGCGGTGAAAGCGGCGGCAGGATTTATAATTAAAGGTGGTGGACATGATGCTGCAGCTGGCGTGACGCTCGAAACTAGCCAAATTTCTAATTTCCGCAAAGCTGTAAATAAATTTTATAAGTCACTTAATCTTAAAAATCAGGCGGATAAACTAGTGCCTGCAGTAGATGTAAAATTAGATGATTTTGAAGATTTAACATACGATTTATATAATAAAATTCAACTACTTGAGCCATTTGGCCCAGGCAACGAAGAACCGATATTCTTAGCTGAAAACGTAACAGTGGTTGGACGCCAGGAGATGGGTGATAAAGGTCAACACATAAAACTCACTTTGTCAGATGGTCAGCGGCAGATAAAAATGCTTAAATTTAATGCGCCGTCCGAGTTTTATGCAGAACCAGGTGAAATTATCGATGTGGTATTTTCAATAGGTATAAATGAATGGCGGGGACACCGCAGTGTTGAAGGTAGAATTTTGCATTTAACTCGTAAGTGAGTTATAATTCAACCACCGTTCTCAACATAAAAAAGGAGTTGAATAAAGTGAAAGTACTGTTGTGCCAAGAGGGTGAAAAGGTCTTAAGTAAATCTGGTGTTGGCCGAGCAATGAAGCACCAAATTGAAGCTTTAAAACTAGCTAGGGTTGATTTTACTACTGATAATTCAGATGATTATGACATTCTACATGTAAACACTGTTGGTATGGATTCATACCATATAGCTAAAAAAGCGCATAAACACAATAAGAAAGTGGTTTATCACGCTCATTCAACGGAAGAAGATTTCAAGAACTCTTTTGCGTTTTCAAATCTAGTATCGCCATTATTTAAACGCTGGCTAGTTCGGTGTTATAGCCTTGGTGACGTTATACTGACTCCAACTCCATATTCTAAAAAAGTTTTAGAAAAGTACAATCTACCGTCACCTATAGTTTCGATTTCAAATGGCGTAGATTTAGATTTATTTAAAAAAGACCAAGCGAAAATTAAAAAGTTTCGTCACCACTTCAATTTATCTCCATCAGATAAAGTAATTATATCTGTTGGACACTTTTTTGAAAGAAAAGGTTTGCCTGATTTCTTTGAGATCGCTCGTGAGTTTCCAGAGTATACTTTTATTTGGTTTGGATATACTCCAACTGCTGCAGTGACTGATAAAATCAGAAAAGCAATTAATTCAAAACCTGATAATGTGATAATGCCAGGATATATTAAAGGTGATATTATTCAGGGCGCATATGCGGCTGCTGATCTGTTTTTCTTCCCGTCGTATGAAGAAACAGAGGGCATAGTCGTCTTAGAGGCGCTCGCGGCCAACTGTCAAGTAATTTTACGAGACATTGGTGTATATGATCCTTGGTTGGTAGATAAAATGAACTGCTATAAGGGTAATTCGAATGAAGAATTCATCTCCATCTTAAAAGATTATTTCTCTAATAAAATCCCTTCAACTACTAAACAGGGCTATGAAGTAGCTAAAGAGAGAAGCTTAGATAAAATTGGCCAACAGCTAAAGCAGGTTTACGAAGACGTGTTAAATAATTAAACTATTTTATTATTGATTTTTAGATAATAAAGTGTTAAAATGGAGCTATATGAGTATACAAGTAACGAGAAAAGACCAGAAAGAAGCTAACGAAAATATTATTCGTCGTTTCAATCGAAAGGTTTTGCAGAGCGGAGTTTTGAGCGAAGCTAAAACTTCAATGCGGTTTTCTAAGCCACTTAGCAAAACTGAGCGTCGCAAGAAAGCGATCATTCGCAACGAACGCAAAGCTGAAAAGCTCAACAAAATGCGTCTTGGCATTCGCTAGAGATGTAAAACTTGCCAGCCGGATAAAACTAGCTGGCATTTTTAAATTCTAAGGAGATTATATGAGACTAAAAGAAAAAATTACAGGTGATTTAAAAACAGCGATGCTAGCACGTGACGCTTTTACTACGAACGTTCTTCGAGGCTTAAAAGCAGCAATCCTGGATGAAGAAGTATCTCTTAATAAAAGAGACGAAGGTTTGAGCGACACCGAAATTGAGAAGATTTTAGCACGTGAAGTGAAAAAGCGAAACGAAGCAGCCAAGCTACTAGATGAAGCGCGCGCAGAAATTGAAATAAAAGAAGCTGTCGTAATCCAGAGATATTTGCCAGAAATGGCTAGCGAAGAAGATATTAGAGCTGCCGTTAAAACTAAAATGTCAGAACTAAACGCCGACATAAAACAAATGGGCGCCGTCATCGGTGCTGTAAAATCTAAATTTGGCACTAGCGCAGATGGCGCAGTTATTGCTAAGATTGTTAAAGAAGAACTGAATAAATAGTCTATGCTTGTGTTATAATTTAAATATAGATATTTAAAACAAAAGGAAATAACATAGATGATTGTATTTTTTGGTCCAGCTGGAGCGGGTAAAAGCGTTCAAGGAAATTTACTCGCAGCACGCAATGATTGGCGATGGCTTGGTGCTGGCCAGCTGCTGCGCGACAGTAAAGATCCTGAGTTGCTAACTCGCATGTCGACAGGAAAACTGGTCGACCCAGAGATTGTTAATCGCGTAATGGGCGAAGCTTTAGATAGAGCTGACGATAAAGTTAAGAAAGTGATTCTGGACGGTTTTCCAAGGCAGTTAGAGCAAGCAAAGTGGTTGCTAGAAACTGCTGGAGAAAATAGTATACGTAAAATTGATTTAGTTATCGTTTTAGAAGTCCCACGAAGTGAACTACTACGCCGTTTAGCTATTCGCGGTCGTCTTGATGACGTGCCAGAAATAATTGACGAAAGACTAAAAATTTATCGACAAGAGATGTATCCAGTTTTAACGTATTTTAACGAAAACGGTATAAGAATATCGCACATAGATGGCACTGGTACTGTTGGGCAAGTTCACGATCGGATAATGGAGGAAATTAATTCATGCGAGATAATCTAATTACAGGTAATAAGAAGCCTGAACAAATCGAGGCGATGCGCGAAGGTGGTAAGATTTTGGCGCGAATTTTGCGCGAAATATCTGAGTTTTCGAAACCGGGAGTGACTGGTCTTGAAGCTGACGCATATGCGAGAAGTAAAATTAAAGAATATGGTGCTACGTCGAGCTACTTGACCCCGGATGTAGACTTTCCAGGAGTAGTCTGTATATCGGTCAATGATTGTGTTGTCCACGGCGCACCTAATGATATTCCGTTTGAAGAGGGCGACGTTGTGTCTTTTGATATGGTTATAGCTTATAAAGGTATGATGGTTGATTCATGTACTACAATTTGTGTTGGAGAGAATCCTAGCAGTGCAGTGAAGCATCTATTAAATGATTCTAAAAAAGCTTTGGCAGCGGGTATTTCTGTAGTAAAGCCAGGTGTTAAGACCGGCGATGTCGGCGCTGCAGTAGAAAAATCTCTCAAAAAATCCAAACTTGGCAATGTACATGATCTAGTCGGACATGGCATCGGAGTTAAGATGCATATGCCGCCCGAAGTGCCAAATTATGGGAAGCAAGGCAAAGGCGTTTCGTTCTTTGCGGGTGATACTTTTTGCATTGAGCCTATGACGTCGCTTGGTAGCGGCAAAGTTGCATTTGATGATGGTGATGATGGGTGGAGCGTTTTTATGCGCGATGGGAGCCTCAGCGCTCATTTTGAGCATACAGTGCTTGTAACCGATGATGGCGTTGAGATTTTGACGATAGAATAATCTAAAAACCTATTGAATTTTTATAAATACTCATGTATAATAAAAAAGCAATTTGGTTGTGCCACCTTAGCTCAGCTGGTTAGAGCAGCTGTTTTGTAAACAGCAGGTCTTCGGTTCGAATCCGAAAGGTGGCTCCATTTTTATATACGCTGGGGTAGTGAAGCGGTCAAACACAACAGACTGTAAATCTGTCGGCAGATGCCTTCGAAAGTTCGAATCTTTCCCCCAGCACCATATCGTTACCACCTCGCCTAAAGCGGGGTGGTTTTGTGTTAGCTTAAAAACTTGCGAATTTTTGACATTAGCGGTATAATATCTGTATGAATGAAGAGTCTAGATATGCAGTAGGAATCGACATCGGTACGACTACTGTTCGTTGCGTGGTTGCGAGCTTGTCTGATGATGGAGCACCAACGGTTGTTGGAGTGGGTGCAGCGCCAAACAACGGTATGCGTAAAGGTGTTATATCAAACTTAGCAGGCCCAGCTAAAGCCATCGACGATGCTCTTGGTGAAGCTGAAAGAGTTAGCGGGTATCAGGTGAACAACGCAACTATAAACGTTAATGGATCACATATTATCAGTACTAAAACTGACGGTATGATAGCTCTAGGTTCGGCCGATCACGAAATTTCGGAAGCGGATCTCATCAGGATTGAGGATGTAGCCACTCTTGGTAAGGTGCCGGCTAACCGAGAAATACTAGAGTTTGTTCCACATTCGTACCGTCTAGATGGTCAGGACGGAATTAGAGACCCTCTAGGTATGGCAGGAACAAGGTTAGAAGTTAAGGCTAATGTTGTATCTGCTTTAACACCTTACGTAAATAATTTACATCGGACTGCAGAGATGGCGAATGTTCGTCCGGATCAAACGGTTGCTAGCGTAGTTGCTGCAGCTAAGTCGGTTTTAGATGAAGATCAGATGGAAAGTGGTGTAGCAGTGATTGATCTAGGCGCTTCGACTACTGGGATTTCTATTTTTGAAGAGGGCGATTTGCAATTCGTCAGAATAATTCCTGTAGGTAGCGCAAACATAACTAACGATCTAGCAATTGGCTTAAAGACTGTACCAGAAGTTGCGGAGATTGTTAAGTTGCAGCATGGCGTGGCTATTCCTCGTGAAGAAAGCCGAAATGCAATGGTTAAACGTGAAAAAGAACATTATAGTTTTAATACTGAAGAAATTGATGAAATTATAGAGGCTCGCCTTGAAGAAATTTTTGAAGCTATTAAAAAAGAATTAAAGCGCGCTGGACGAGATAAAAAACTACCAAGCGGAATTGTGCTAACTGGTGGTGGTGCTAACTTGCGTAAAATTGCTGATTTTTCGCGTAATTATTTAGAACTTGCTTCTCAAGTTGGAAAGATTAAAGAAGTAGGCAGTGCGGCAGGTGAAATAAATAAACCTGAATATGCAACAGCGATTGGTCTTATGATCGAAAATTCTAGACTTTCGAGCCTAGATACGCGCCATAGTCATAATGAAGGTGGATTTTTCAAAAAATTATTCAGAAAACGCAAATAAAGTGTTATAATTGATATAGTAAAGAGGAGACGAAATGCCAGAAATTAAACCAAACGAAGTTCAGACATTTGCTAGTATTAAAGTTGTAGGTGTTGGTGGCGCTGGAGGAAGCGCAGTTAATCGAATGAAAGACGCAGGCCTTGGGGGCGTGCAGTTTATTGCTATGAACACAGATGCTCAAGCTTTGCATAACTCAAAAGCTGACACAAAAATCCACCTAGGCCACTCTACGACTAATGGTCTTGGTGCAGGTGCCGATCCTTCTGTAGGTGAAGCTGCAGCCAATGAATCTCGAGATGAGATTCGCGATTCTCTAGAAGGCGCGGACATGGTGTTTGTAACTCTCGGTGCTGGTGGTGGAACTGGTTCTGGTGCTGGTCATGTTGTAGCTGAAATTGCAAGAGAACTTGGGATTCTAGTAGTTGGCGTGGCCACTCGTCCATTCAGTTTTGAAGGTGCTAAACGTAAAACTAATGCTGATTGGGCAATTGCTCAGCTTTCTCGTTCTGTCGACACTTTGATTACTATTCCAAATGATAGACTTCTTCAAACTATTGATCGTCGAACTCCACTTCTTGAAACATTTAAAATTGCCGACGACGTATTACGTCAAGGTGTGCAGGGAATATCAGAACTTATTACCGAACACGGTCTAATTAACCTCGACTTTGCTGACGTTAAAGCCGTTATGAGCAATGCTGGGTCGGCATTAATGGGTATTGGTCGTGCTAGCGGCGAAGACCGTGCCGCACAGGCTGCTCAACAGGCTATTGAGTCTCCACTAATCGAAGTATCAATTGATGGTGCCCGGGGTGTGCTATTCAATGTATCTGGTGGTTATGATATGAGCATGAGCGAGATCCAAGAAGCCGCTGAGATTATTACTGGTGCAGTTTCACCAGATGCAAACATTATCTTTGGTGCAACTCTGAAACCTGATCTCGAAGATGAACTAATTATTACTGTGATTGCTACTGGTTTTGATGGCATTTATAGCGATATTCAACCAGTCCAAACTCTAGATAATGTAGTTGAACAAACGTTCTCTCTAGAAAATAACGATGACGACATTCAAGATGAATCTGAGAGTTCTCCAATCTCTGAAGCTATTGATATGGAGCTAGAGACTAAAGATCCTACAGCTGATTTCGCTGATGAAACTGAAACTGCAAACATTTGGGCCACGGCTGATGACGATGAAGAGAATGATACCCCAGCATTTTTACGAAGAAGAAAGCGAAATAAGAAGAACTAATAGATGGAAAATTATAAAATCGACGAGACTAAAGTTTTAGAAAGCCGGATCTCAGCAGACGGGCAATCTATTCGTAGACGTCGGTTGGCCGCCGATGGCACTCGTTTCACTACTTATGAGAGAGTAGAAAAGCCCGAGTTAGTAGTTATAAAAAGCCAGGGTGGTCAAGAATATTTTGATCGCGACAAACTTCGCAGAGCTATAATTAGATCGGTTGGTAAGTTTGTTCCAGATATGCAAGTTGAAGAAATAATTAATCGAGTTGAAAATAATTTACTGAGAAACGGCAATAAAATTCCTTCACGTAAGATTGGTGAAGAAGTTTTATCGGCATTGTTTGATATAAATAAAGTTGCATATATACGTTTTGCCAGCGTTTTTCATGAATTTGAGACGATTGATGATTTTGAAGAAATTCTAGCAAGAAGTAAAAAAGAGGAAACAAAATGAAAGCAGTAGTTGTATATAAAGAAAATAGTGATCACGCCCGGGAAGTGTTTGACTATTTAAGGGATTTTGAGCGCCAAACAGGCAAAAAGCTTGAAGAAATCGATCCAGAAAAGCGAGAAAATATTGGATTCGTCGAAACTTACGACATAGTTGAATATCCAACTATCTTAGCATTAACAGATAATGGTCAAGTAATAAATATGTGGCGTGGCCGACCTTTACCTACGATCAATGAAGTTAGTTTCTACGCTTAAATTATTACGTCGATTTGTTGCATAAAAAGCTATTTTCTAGTATAATTATGGTAATGACGGTTTGCTCATAAAGATGCAAAATAGCGACTATCAACCGTGAATGTCACCAAGAAGAAAAGTTAGTTCTTAGTAGAACTTGGCGGGAAAGCTCCGATAAAGCTAAATCGAGCGCTAAAAGAATCATTTCTTTTGGAAATCAGATGGTACCGTTCGTGAAAACGAATTCTGATACTATAAAACTGATATCTAAAGGAAGTGATTTTTATTTTAAGGTAAAATATGAGATGTAAATGGGCTGAGCAGAACGATCTTGAGTGCAAATACCACGACGAAGAATGGGGTATGCCAGTTAGAGATAGTCAGAAATTATTTGAAAAGCTCTGCTTAGAAGGCGCCCAAGCTGGTTTATCGTGGGATATTATTTTAAAAAAGAGGGAAGACTACCGTAGAGCATTTCACGGATTTGATGTTGAAACAGTGGCAAAAATGACCGACGAGGAATTAGATAATATTCTAAAAACCGCAAATGTCGTTAAAAATCGTCTAAAGGTTTACAGTGTGCGGGCAAATGCAATTGCGGCCTTAGAGATTATGAAAAATCGTGATTTTAGCGACTATTTATGGAGTTTTGTTGGTGGTAGTCCAATTGATAATGCTAGAAAAAGTCAATCGGATATTCCAGCCTTAACCGATTATTCAGAAAAGATGAGTAAAGATCTTAAAGAGCATGGTTTTAAATTTGTCGGGCCAACCATTTGTTATGCATTTATGCAATCAATGGGTATGGTGAATGACCACGTTGCAAACTGTTTTAGATATGAGGAGGTCAAAATATGATAATTTACTGCTATAAAAGATGCTCAACATGCAAAAAGGCAATTAAATTCTTAAAAGATAATAACGCTACATTTGAAGAAATTGATTATACTGAGCATCCGCTCTCGAAAGAACAGATAAAAAAGTATTGGCATAAATCAGGTCTGCCACTCAAGAAGTTCTTTAATACTAGCGGAATATTATATAGAGAATTTAAACTAAAAGACAAAATATCCGAGATGTCAGAATCTGATCAGATAGAAATTCTATCAAAGAACCCAAAACTGATAAAAAGACCGCTACTAGTTTTAAAAGATAAAGTTGAAATAGGTTTTAATGAGCAAAAATGGAAAAGTATAACAAAGGAGACATTGTGAAATTTGAAGCAAACTCAAGAAAAAGAGCTAAAGAATATGAAGCAGATGTTCTAAAAAAATGGCAAGACGAGAAAACTTTTGAAAAGTCAGTCGAGCAGCGACCGATTGATAATTCTTTCGTTTTTTACGACGGACCTCCATTCATTACAGGCGTGCCTCACCATGGCACACTATTAAGCTCGATTGTGAAAGACGCTGTACCACGATATCAAACCATGCTTGGTAAAAGAGTGGAGCGTAGATGGGGCTGGGACTGTCACGGTTTACCTGCAGAAAACTTCGTTGAGAAGAAGCTTGGTATTACTGATAGGCGTGAAATCGGTACGAAAATTTCACTTGAAGATTATATCGTAACGGCGCGCGAAAGCATGGTAGCAACAGCTGGATTATGGGAAAATACGATTGACCGCATTGGTCGTTGGGTTGAATTTAGCAACGCATACAAAACTATGGACAAAGACTTTATGGAGAGCGTTTGGTGGGCGTTTAAAACTCTGTATGAAAAGGGCAAAATTTATGAGGGTGAAAAAGTTTTGATGTTTGATACGAAATTTGCAACGCCCGTAAGTAAGAACGAAGTCACTATGGACAACGATGCCTATCAAACGGTAACTGATCCAAGCGTTTTTGTCAAGTTTAAGCTAAAAGATTTCACTGATCCTGACGGAACTAAAGAAGAAACTTATATGCTAGCATGGACAACCACTCCATGGACGTTACCTGGAAATACCGCGCTCGCCGTTAATCCAAATATGACCTATGCTAAGGTTGCGGTAAAGAATGAAGCTGGTGAAGTTGAACGATTCATTATTGCTCAAGATTTGATTGAGAAAGTTTTGATTGATGAAAAAAATAACCCTATTTCATACGGCTTAGAGGCTTTGGTTGATGGTAGCGAATTAGTAGGCCTAGAATATTACCCATTATTTGGTAATTTATTTGATAATAATAAAGATCGTAAGTCATACTTTAGTATTTTTGGCTCAAGTAAGCAACAGCCCCTAAACAACTTTAGGGTTTGGTCGGCTGATTATGTATCTGCAGATTCTGGTACGGGAGTTGTGCATATTGCACCAAGCTATGGTGAAGAGGACTTTGAGTTAGCAAAAAAAGAGAATATTGGTATTTTGCACATTCTTGATGATGATGGGATTTATTATGATGACATCTCAAGAAAACTTTATGATGTTATGCCATGGAAGGACGATACTCAAGATCTAGAAGTTTGGAGTTCAAATAAAGATATTGCAAAAGGCTTAAAGAAAGCTGGTATCGTTTGGAAGATTGATTACATCCAGCACGAATATCCATTTAATCCTCGTAGTAAACAACGTATCATGTATCGAGCAATTCCAAGCTGGTTCTTTGATATCGAAGGCCAGAAAGGTTTAATGTTAGAACAAAACGAGAATATAAACTGGTTTCCTGGCCATTTAAAACATGGTCGATTCGCTAAAAATATTGAGGCTGCACCGGACTGGAACCTATCGCGCGATCGTTTCTGGGCGACTGCTATGCCTGTATGGAAAACCGAAAGTGGAAAGATAAAAGTTGTAGGTTCATATGAAGAGTTAAAAGAGTTGAGCGGTGTAGAATTAGAAGATTACCATCGCCCTTGGGTGGACGATATTACTTTTGAAATTGATGGTGAGAAGTATACTCGCATTGATAAAGTTCTCGATTGCTGGTTTGAAAGTGGCTCGATGCCGTTTGCACAGTTCCATTACCCATTTGAAAATAAAGAAAAATTCGAATCCAATTTCCCTGGAGACTTCATTGTTGAATACGTTGGCCAAGTTCGTGCGTGGTTTTATTATGTACATACGATTAATACTGCATTGTTTGGCGAAAACGCTTTTAAGAATGTTATCACTACTGGAGTAGTAGCTGGTAATGATGGCCGAAAGATGAGTAAGTCTTTAGGCAACTTTACTGATCCAACTGAGCTAATGGATCAATATTCAGCCGATAGCCTCCGTTTCTTACTGCTTAGCTCGCCTTTGCTGAACGGTGAAGATTTTGCTCTACATGATAAAGATGTTAGCGATATCGCCCGTAAGCTTTCAATGATTTGGAATATGTACGACTTCTTTACAATGTATGCGAGTGTTGATGGCTGGGAGTTTGAAGGTGACTTAAAAGACCCGAGTAATGAGCTTCAAAACCCACTCGATAAATGGATCGTCAGCCGCGTTCATCAGCTTCGCAACGATGTTACTGAGAACATGGATAAGTATGACCTGCCGCGAGCGCTTGAAGGTGTTTTGCCAATGGTTGACGATGCATCTAACTGGTTTGTGCGCCGGTCTCGCCGTCGTTTTTGGAAAAGTGAAAACGGTGCAGATAAATTGCAAGCATATAAGACTCTACATTATGTTTTGAGCTATTTAGCGCTGATTCTAGCGCCCTTTACGCCATTTTTGAGTGAGGAGCTATGGTCTAAACTAATCGGCGGTGAGAGTGTTCATTTGAAAGATTGGCCTGAAGCAGGGGTAATCGATGAGGAGGTTCTTGCTGATATGGCCGAAGTCCGATCGCAAGTAAATGAAGCCTTAGCTCTTCGTGCTAAAAACAGTGTTAAAATTCGCCAGCCGCTAGCCAGCGCTACAGTTATTAAAAATGGCAAAACTTTTGACTTTACGCCAATTTTAACGGAGGAGCTCAATATAAAATCCGTTAACTACGGTGGTGAAGAAACTATACTAGATCTCAACCTAACCGACGATTTGAAAGCTGAAGGCACTAGTCGAGAAGTGATTAGGCATATTCAGAATTCCCGCAAAAAGGCTGGTCTAAATGTCGATGACCGAATTAAGTTAAACTTAGACTTTGATGATGATTTTCTAGCCTTTTCAATAGACAAGTTCATTAATGAAATATCCAAAGAGGTGCTAGCTGAAGACGTTAAGCTCAACCAACATATTGAATTTAGCTATAGTCAATCAGTTAAGGTTGATTCGCAAGAACTAAAAATATCTCTTGAGAAGATATAAAAATACCTACCTTCCATAAGATAAGGTAGGTATTGACTTTTTAAATAACTTATGCTATAGTTAAAGTATAAGTTATTTTTAAATAAATACAAATAAAAACAAAAAATAAAAGGCAAAAATGGACAAATTTAACAAAAAAAATGAAAAGTTTGAAAATTCCAGTGAATTTGAATCATTTAATTTCAATACGCTCGAAAATCAAGCCGAACATATTTCGTCCGAACGAAAAGTCGAGATAGAGCATAGCAGAGAACTAGAAGCTCACGATAATCGTGAAGCTTTATTAGCTATGTATGAAACACACGAAGCCCGAGATCGGGATGTGTCATCTTTTGAGGCAAATGAAATAGGCAAAGCTTTAAATAACGAGAATATCTATTTAAACGACTACCAGGCGACTTTTGCGACATATAGTGATCGCGATGGTTTTGACTTAAGGTCTAATAATAATTCGAGTCAAGAGTTTCTAGATGAGTCGATCAAACTAATAAAATCAGAGAAAAATACTACAACATTTTCTGGTAAAACATCAAATGCTGCAAAAGCTTTAGCCATAACACTTGGACTAAGCAAAATTAGCTAAATATAATTTGCTTTTTTACTAAATATAGTATATAAGCATTGACAAATTAAACTATTTATGCTAATATAAAAACATAACAATTACAAAAAAGGATCAAAGTATGGAAAAAGGATTTAAAGGAAAGTCTCAAGT
>RRZT011936186.1_pt1 | contig 14831 bp, 11 predicted proteins | sample 2165551 | NCBI WGS metagenome assembly RRZT01 (sample SAMN10456910, study PRJNA506462) | wastewater metagenome | biome: wastewater; feature: sludge; material: wastewater sludge; isolation source: wastewater sludge with Escherichia coli K12::gfp cells carrying plasmid... | place: USA: Moscow, Idaho... | reverse complement strand
TAACTTTTACTCCCAACTAAGTTAGTATATCCAATGCTCCAGTTATCGATACAATAAAAATAATTGATCCAATAAATAATCCAAACCAAAGGTGAAGTTTACCAAAGATTTTTTTCAGTTTTCCTCCTTTTTTTGATGATTTTTGCTTGGAAGCCATTTCGATTAAAATTTAAATGTTAAACTTCCTGAAACATTTATCAACTGCTGAGGATTTGCCGTTGTATAACCAATCCAATAATGCTCGTTTGTCAGATTATCTACTTTTACACCTACTCTAAATTTCTTCGCATCATAGAATGCATTTGCATTTATGATAAAATATTCAGGTAAATAGAATGTACTATTCACTTGATTTTTGCTTGCATAATTACCTCCTATTCCGAAACCAAATCCTTTAATAGCACCATCTAAGAATTGATAACTTGCATTAAAATTCGCTAACCATTCAGATCCTGCAGTTGTTGGTCTTGTTCCAACCAACGATTCATTTGTAGGATTTTCTGTAACTTTCGCATTATTATAGGCCAAACCACCTACGAACGAAAATCCTTTTACCAAATATGCATTAACCTCTAATTCAACCCCTTCACTTTTCACTTTTCCTGATTGAAATTGAACAGATTGAAAAGTATCAGTATATTCTCCTGTATATAACAAAGAATTTTTGACATTGATAGTATAATAACTTAAAGTCGCATTAATCTTATTGTTAAAAATATTCATTTTTAAACCTCCTTCAAATTGGTTTGCTTTTTCAGGATCAGACAATGCAACATTATTTTGTTTGTCTATTGTATAATATCCATTGCTTTTGAAACTATTTTGGTAATTACCAAAAACCGAGAATTTACTTGGAACAAATTCATATACAAATCCAAGCTTTGGAGACAAAGCTGCTTGAGAATATGCTTTTGTAACATTACTATATAATAATCCTTCTTTAGAATCATTGTTCTCGTAACGAACAGAAGCCAAAATATTTAATCCCTCTACTGGCGTAAAAACATTTGAAATGTATCCACTATACGTATTTAATTCACCAATAACTGGATATTCACCAACCGAATTTGAAGTGTTGTAGAATTCTTGTAAAGTATGATTATTCATGTTAGAATAGTTTCCATTTTTAAACGGAACCCAATCAAAGTCACCAGAAATAAATAGCTGATTATCTTTCGTTTGCATATAATCTAAACCAACAACCGTTCTATTTCTCATTTTACCAAATGTATAATCGAAATTAAAATTCTGTTGAATTTGAAAAGTTGTTTTTTTACTGTCTCTTGTTGATTGATCAGCACGCATAACACCTAATTCTGTATCTAATGGGTTTTTAGTATATGTACTTTCTGGAGCTACATAAAAATATGGGCTAAATCCATTCGATTGAGAATAAGCAGTACTAATATTTGTAGATGATTTTATATGATCATTAATTTTATAATTTACTTGACCAAATAAATTTCTAACCTTTGATTTCGCTTTTAGATCATCTCCAACGTAAGATTGTTTGTAATCTAATCCCAAAACTCGTTCTACATCATTCATATTATTAATCCCTAAAGAAGGATTACCAGCTAAGTAAAAAAACATTTGCTCTGCCATTGCATTATTTTCGTACATCTCAAAATCAACATTAATATCTAATCGATCATTTGGTTTGTATCGCAATGAAGGCGCAAAAGCAAAATATTCATTTCCACTATTTTTTTTCTGAAAAGTACCAGAATTTGTATAAGCAGTATTAATTCTGAATAATAATTTATTATCATTCGTAATCGGAGCATTTACATCTGCAGAAGCTCGATAATAATTATAACTTCCACCTGCAATACTCACAGATCCATCAAAACTCTCATGCGGTTTTTTTGTAATTCTATTTACAACTCCACCATACGAAGTAACATTACTACCAAACATCGTAGCGGAAGGTCCTTTCAAAACTTCCAATCTTTCCAAATTTACAGCATCAATAGTTGTAGAAACAGGTGCTACCAAACCGTTACGTAAAGAGTTATTGGAAACAAAACCTCTTAAAGTTACATAAGCTCCTCCATCACCAGATCGTCCAGTAGAATTCCACATTTTTTGTAAACCTGTTACATTACGATAAGCATCGTCAACTGTAAAAATGACCTGATGTTCTAAAACTGATTTATCAATACTCGAAAAAACTTGAGGATTTTCAATGAATTTCAAAGGCATTTTATTTGAAGTATCAGTATCCTTTTTAATAAATGTATTGATAATTACTTCGCCTAAAGTATTGGTCTGTATTGAATCCTTTTCTTGTGCAAAGGAAATAGATGCATATAATAATGAAAGTACTATTGTTACTTTTTTCATTTTGAAAATTTTGACAAAGCTATTTTATTATTTTTATTTATTCTAAATTAATTTAATAGTTTTTTCTTATTTTTATAACACTATTAATTAAGTTTTATTTATAATATTTATTGAAGAAATTTTATAATTAATATCTAAACAATCATAACCTATTTTCTTTATTTCAAAGTCTGATTTTACGAGAATACGTTGAAAGCATTGTAAAAAAATGAGATTAAATGTTAAAATTTCGATAAAAATCAATACACCAATACTACACCTCACCCCTCTACACACCTGACAAATAGGGAGTCTATCACTTTATGTATCGGAAAGTAGTTCATTTTAAATTAATTAAATATTTTACATATAAAAAAGGTTCTTCATCTTGCGATGAAGAACCTTTTCTTTTGGAATTTTATGATTTCATCTTAAAAACGATCAAAAACTCGTCAAAAGTTAAGAAGTCTTTTTTCTCTTTTCCGATTAGTTGTTTGGCTCGGTTGAGTAAACGTAGACTTTGCCTATACCCTTTTCCGGTGATGATTGATACATCTTTGGGATAAATCACCATTCTTTGTAATTCGTTATTTTTCATTTTCGTAATTTTTAGTATTACTTCCATGAAACTTAAATGAATGTCGTTAAAATTTACATCAATAAAATAAGATTTCCAAATCTTAGGTTTAACTTGTTTAAACTTATTTAATACATCACCACATCAATACATCAAAAAATAGATGAATATTTCATTTAAAAATCAATCGTTTACTTATCGTTTTTCAGCTTTGATGAAAATTATTGTACATCTACTCTTATTTATATACTTGTTAAAACCTATATCTCAACACTATTATAAAATAAGTTTAAAACAACCCATTGTGCATTTTGAATAAAAATTCGTCAATTCAAGTGATTTCTAGGAATGATACTTCGATAAACTCAGTACAAGAATGAATAAAAATTGTATCGAGAATAGAATCTTATCTTCTAAAACCTTATTCTCTGTACAAAATTCTAAAAGAATTTCACTCAAATTGACGGTTTTATTGATGAAATTACCAAAATAAATGCACAACAGGTTTTCATATCAATCATTTATTCTTCATCATACGGGTTGTTTTTCTTATGTAGCAAATACGACGTGCCGTAACTGCATATTGCTCCAATTATTCCCATACAAATCGTATAAACGAGTTGTTCCCATTGTATAGTTGCGACTATACTTGTCATGGTGCCGCCTACTGTTCCAACAATTAATGAGGTGTTGCTATTGTTCAACATTGTTTTCGTGGGTTTTATCGTTTACAGTCAATTGACTGACTGCTGATATTACTCCTCCAGCAACGGTAAGATACCCTCCTATCGTCACTAATGTTGCTGGTAATGCAACTGGAGCGGCGATTAATATTCCACCAACCGCAGCTAATGTTAAACCTATATTTCTTAGTTGTTGGAACAATTTTGGGGTAGGCGCTGTAAAACGGTTAAGAATTGTCATGTTGTTGATTTTTGATGATTAAAACGACTTCATTTTCACGATCAAGTTCTTTGTTTACTCGCTTTTTAAGGTTTGTAAATGCTTGTCTTGATAACTCACCTCTCCCTTCGCCAGTCAGCTTGGTTACAGGAGCTATACATCCTTGCAATTCGGTTTTGGCATGATTTGCTGGATGAATTAAAATTAATGATCGGTTTGGTACATTCGTAATCAAAAAATGTTGTCCAAATTTTGATGAAACCCTTTTCTTGATTGGATAACTTCCTTCTGGTATACAAGAGCTACGTGGTTGGTTTTGCATCCATGGTAACTCGATTGTATAACACACGAAATGGTTGTCGATGTATAACGCACCGTTTGTTCCATTTGGAAAATAGTTTCTTTCAACTACAATTGTCATCATGGTAGATTGATTTCGATTAAATGTGCAGCATTAAAACTTCCGTTCTTTAAGGAATATAAAACGGTATTCACCTCCTGATAAAATTCGATTCCAATTGCTAAAGCAATCGTTAATTCTGAATTTGGTGTAAGATTATTCAACAACTCTACATCATTCACTTCGACTTCATCATACGGGTAATAATCAGTATAGGATGTTTTGGTGATGTATTCGTTTTTCTCAAAATCAATTTCTGTGGAAGCTGCTACAAATCTGTAATGTGTTGCTCCTTGGGGAGCTATTATCACATCTAAAGGTTTGTATGGTTCTAGTGTAAATTTTGACTCTCCAGAAATTCTGTCTATTGTAATTATTACTGGAATTAGTACTGTTTTTAGCCAGATTGCTCCTGCATTAAAATCGAAACCTTTTAAGACTAATTGATTTCCTTTGAATACATTTCGTTCTCCTCTTGCACTTGTTGTGTCTTCTTTCAGTATTGCATGCATTACTTTTGTTAATCGGCTGGTTAACCTCCCATCTTTTGCATTTTTGATGATTGCATTGAATGCGTTACGTACTGTTTTTCCTGCGACACCTGCATTTTTAAATTCTTGCATGTTTTCTCTGGTGCGCTGAAAGCGTGGATCACTCATGATGGTATTGCGATCAAGCGAACTTTTTTCTCTTACCATGTATCCATCTTTTGATTTATAGAAATTCAAATCTCCAATTGAACCTCTAAGTTTTAAAAAACCTTTTTGCTTTGCCATTTTTTTGATTTTTATGTTCGACATTTTTTACGTCCATTGCGCAATGGTTTTGTAAAGTTGCATTCGTATTTTTTGGAAAACAAGAGGTAAGACCTTATGAATACTAGGATGTCAAAAAAGTACACCAATTGACCATTTATTGCTTTTGTCTATTCTGTAGTTTTTGGATTTTTATAAAATCGAGTGGACGTAATCCTGTTTCACTGTAGAAAATATTCGAGAATTGTCTGGGATTGGCATAACCTGCTATTTCTCCTAATGCCGCAACATTGTAATTAAGGTAATGAGGTTGTTCTTGTAGCAATTGGGTGATGTATTTTACGCGTAAACTGTTGATGTATGATGAGAAATTGATTCCTTTGTATTGGTTGACACATTTGGATAGATATGTTGTGTTGGTTGAAAAGGATTTTGCTAAAGTTGCCATTGTTACATTTGGGTTTAAGAAGCCTTTTTCATTTTCGAATTCTTCGAATTTTATGAGTAGCATTTTCATCGTATCGTTTGTACTTTCGCTGTCATCATTAATGTCAATTATCGATTCTTTCTTTTCTACTTGAGTTGATTCTTGGATGAAGTTGCTGTACTTTTCTTTTAATTCTATACTCTTTTTTCTGTTCTTAATTCCCCATCGTACAAGTCCTATTATTCCCAACATAGATGCTCCTAGGAGATAGGTTAATTTTTGAGATTTCTTTTGTATTTTTTGTTTTAATTTTAGTAATTGGGCTGTATCATATTCCTTGTACACCAATTGCGTCATTTCGGCATCACTTTTCAAATTTTGTTCTTCCATCTTCAGTAATTGATTGATCAGGTATAATTGCCGATTTGTATCCAAAGACGTCATTGCATCATTCAATAATGTTTCGTAGACCGTTCTGTATTTAAACTCCAAGTAATTGTACGCACTAAATATGCTGTCTATTTTATTGAAATACTGTACCTTTTCATCGTTCAATTTTAAATTGTCGTAGGCTATTGCTTTGTAGTAATACACTTTGGTTAGGGTATTAAAATCATTCTCCTTTTTCAAGAATGGTTCTGTTGCTGTTAATAACTGAATTCCTTCTTGTAGTTGATTGTTCAAGACTTTATCAATTCCATCGTTTATTGTAAAATATTTATAGAAAAACTCGTCGTGGTAGGTTTTGCTTTTATTGCGTCCAATTTGGTTGTATTCCTTTGCCTTGCCCTTGTTCCCTATCTCCTGATGGAGACCTCCTAAATGATAAATGGTATTCAACCAATAGGCTTGATCATTTTTGTTTTCTGTATTTGATCCAAAAAATTGTTCGCATTGTAGTAATAATTCCTCTGCTTGACTGTAATGGTTTAATTTTAGTTTTATTATCGCCATGTTAAACAATACTTTATGTCTCAAATATTGATCTTTGGACTGTTGTAATTGAGTGTCAGCATTCAAATAATTCTGAAGTGCATGACGAAAATCTTTGGCCTTATAAAAAGCTAAACCTTTTGACAAAAAAGCTGTTGCCATCAACTCCTTGTTCTGTAATTTCACTGCCATTTCTATTGCACTGTCTGCATATTTGAGTTGGGTATTCAAATTATCCGAAAAATAAATCCCTTCTTTATAGGCATAAAATAAGTTCAGTTTATCTTTCCTCTTTTTTGCTTTTCTGCTATATGCCTCCAAGTAAATTTTGACCAATGGATTATTCCGATCCTCTATTTGTTCGTCTAATTTTCCGATTAAATATGCGTAGTCTTTTGCGGCTAAAGAATCTATGTTTTTAGCCATCATTCGTAGTGGTAGTAACAAGAGTATGCATGTGTAGAATACAACTCTTTTCATTATTTAGGTTCAATGAGTTGCTCTAATTTACTTTTTTTCGAATTAAAATCCGTTTATTAAATACTTAAATGTATGAAATTTATAAAAATGGCTTTCTTTTTATAAAATAGACTTCTTAATTTCTATTATTTTTTTCTATTTTATATTAATTTTAAACAAAAGTAATCTGATCATTAAAAAAATAAGTCTAATCGATTACTTCTAAGAAACTTAAATGAAAACAAAAAGAGAAATCTGTATAAGATTTCTCTTTTTGTTTTCTACTTGTTTCATACATTACATAGCCATTATCCTGCCTTTATCTTGCCTTTATGTAGGGAGTAAGCGATAAGCGATAAGCGATAAGCGATAAGCGATAAGCGATAAGCGATAAGCGATAAGCGATAAGCAAAATTAAAATTTTGAAGTAAGGTTTGTTTGTTTTACGTGATACGTATTGAGTTTTACGTTTTTATTCTTATTAATAATCAAATTCAGTTTTGACAACGGGTTTTGTGATTCTGGGCTTGTCTCAGAATCTCTTTCTATCACTTTTTTGAGAGCAAAAAAGTAATCAAAAAACTCTTGTCTTTGATTTTCGACGGTCAAAATTAGTTTTAGTCATTCAATGTTTTAAATCATTTGCTACGCAAACAGTAAAACATTTCAATCATGCCTCTCAACTTTTTGACACTCGCCTCCAAATCATATGACACTTTCTTAATTCTTTTTCAATATTCAAATTCAGTTTTGACAACGGGTTTTGTCATTCTGGGCTTGTCTCAGAATCTCTTTCTATCACTTTTTTATGAGCAAAAAAGTAATCAAAAAACTCTTGGCTGTAAATCTCTCTACTAAAAATGATCTCATTTCACTAAAGATTTTAAAAACCCTACAGGCTAAAACCTTTTTAACGTTACATTCAACCATTTTATTAACGTGAGAGATTTAATGCCGGTTCTTATTAAGTTCTATGTTGTACGGTTAACGTTTTACGCTTTTATTCTTATTAATAATCAAATTCAATTTCAGCAACGGATTTTGTCATTCTGAGCCTGTCGAAGAATCTTTTGTCACTTTTTTTATTCATTAATTTTAAATTTTAATTATCAGTATTCATATGCCCTTCGGGGAACGGTCAAAAAACGAAACAAAAAAGTCAAGTCTTTGATTTTCGACGGTCAAAATAAGTTTCAGCCATTGAATGTTTTAGATCATTTGCTACGCAAACAGTAAAACATTTTAATCATGCCTCTCAACTTTTTGACACTCGCCTCCAAATCATATGACGTTTTTTTTAATTCTTTTTCAATATTCAAATTCGTTATCACTTTTAACAACAGACTTTGTCATTCTGGGCTCGTCTCAGAATCGCATCCAATTTGTTATTCTTAAAATACTAGATTCCTCATCCATTCTCACTACTTCGGAATGACAGGTATTCTTTGTTATTTCGAAGCATCGAGAAATCTGAGCCTCAATCTCATTTACACACTCCCCTACCCCCTCTCAAGAGGGGAATTTTCAATCTGCTATCCCCTTGAGGGGATTATAGGTGTGTTTTTTTACGTTATACGGTCTATGCTTAATGTTTTACGTTTTTTTTATTAATAGTCAAATTCGCTTTTAACAATGAATAAATAAAGTAATTAGTGAGTAATTGTTATTTATCGTCTAAGTCTTCGATACAACGTTTTGAAAACGCTATTCTGACCGACGATAATAAGAAGCTGAAATGAATTCAGCTTCTTAATTTATTTTATATTTTCAAAAATACCTACTCCTCTTCTCCACTATTTTTCATCGCAGTCAAAAGATAATATGCTCCTTTCGAAACATAGACTTTTCCTGAATTTTGAGGAGATTTTATTTCAATCATTTTATTCGCAGAACTTCCTATTTCTACAGGAACTAAACGAAACTGATTTTTAGTTTGTCTTTCGAACACATAATCTTTTCCTTCAAACTGAATTATAGCTTCTTCTGGTAAAACATTGGCATCAAGTGAATTCACCTGCAATTCGATATTGAAATACATATTCGATGTTAATCGCGTTCCATTCGCATTCGTAATTCGTGCAAAAATATCAACCGTTCCATCTTCATTCACTTGATTAGAAATTGAGGTGATTTGCGCATCTAACTTTTGATCTGGTTTTGCATTGGTATAAGCTTTCAAAAATTGACCAATCTGAATGTTACTTAGATCTTTTTCAAACACTTTTACGTTCAACAAAGAACGATCAGGATTAATAATTTCTAACATCGCATCTGCTGGTGAAATATATTGTCCTGTATTCGCAAAAACCTGACTCACCATTCCGCTAATTGGTGCATAAACATTGATGGTACGTCTAATATTACTCAACGATACTGAAGAAGGATTGATATTCATTAACCTAAGTTTCTGTTCCAACGAACTTTTCTTTACCATCAACGATTGACGTGTCGCTTTCGCTTGTTGCATCACTTTGTCACTTGCTGCCTGCTCTGCATTCAAATCCTTTTGACGAACATAATCTGCACTAGCCTGCTCTAACAATGCTTTTGTTGTGAGATAATCTTCTTGCATTTGAATATACTGCGGATCTTCTAAAACCACTAAAACTTGTCCTTTATTCACATAATTTCCTGGAATTAATGCAATTCGTTTCACATAACCACCAAAAGCATTGGTGATAGAAATAGTATTCTCTGGGGTTACAGCCGTCTTTGCATTCAACCGAATAGTTGTAGGTAAATTCTGATGACGTAAAGAGGTAGTATCAATTTCAAAATTCTTTAATTGAGCATCTGTCAACTTTAAAATTGAGGTAGAAATAGTTGCTTTTTGCTCTACTTCGGGTTTTGTTTCTTCTTTGTTACAACTCATCACAACAAGAGATGTACAAAGCATTAAGATATATTTTTTCATATTATTGTGCAGTATAAAAAGTCATTGCGGCATAAGCCTGATTACGTAGATTCTTTGCTTCTAAAAACTTTGTTTTCACTTCGATGATTTGATTATTCAGAATCACCCAATCCAAAAAATTAATCTCTCCTTCTAGTAATTGACGATTAATTGTTTTTTGTAAATCATTCGCAGCAGGAAGTTGAGATTGTTCAAAATCCCCTACCATTTCTTCGTAAGCATTTACTTTATTTTTTAATACATCAAAATCTTGTTGCAACTTCGATTGTTGTAAAGTATACGCTTGTTTTGCAAGATCAGTTTTAACTTTTGAGGCTTCGATTGACGAATTAATTCCTCTATTAAACAAAGGTAAGCCAACTCCTACTTGAAAAGAATTGTATCGATTTTTGTCCAAATCAGAAAAGCTTTGATTTGAATATCCAACTGTTAAAACTGGAACTTTTTTCGATTTCTCAACTTCAGTTTCCAGCGTTGAAGTCTGAATATTTTCTTCCGCTAATTTTAACATTGGATGTGCATCTAAAACAGATAATCCTGCAATTCCATTCCAATTTACACCATCTTTTGTTGGATAAATTTTGAATGATGAATTGGTTAAAAATTGAATTTGTCTTGATTCATTTTCTAATTCATTCTCAACTAATCTCAATTGATTTTGAATCGATTTCAACTGAATAATAGCCGTTGAAACCTCACTTCGGTTTGATTCACCTTTTTTCAAACGTAAATTTGCTTTCTTCAAAAACTCTTGGTAAATCAATTCATTTTCTTTCAATAAATCTTGTTGATATTCTGTATTTTGCATATTGACATACAAATTGGCTAATCGTTGTTTAATTTCAACTTTCGTCAATTGTTCATTTGCTTTAGAAGTACTGATCATTTGTTCGTTCAAAGCTTTTTGACGTTTAAAAACCACAGGAAATTGAAACGATTGCGAAATAGTAAACTTGTTATCAAATTCACCCGAATTCACTTGTCCAAATTCCGCAGCTATATCTAAAGGTGAAAGCGAACGATTGGCAAATACATTTTTCTCATGATAAACAGTAGTCAATTCTGCTTGTTTAATTTCGAGGTTATTCGCGTCAGCTAATTTTACAACCTCATCAAAACTCATACGTTCTTGCGCATTGGCAGTTGCTCCAAACAAAACTAAAACTAATAAAATAGCTGTAGGAATTGATTTATGACGAGTTGATTTCTTTTTAAAATGAATATTTTCGAACATAACATATAAAATTGGTAAAACAAAAAGGGTAAGAAAAGTTGCACCCATTAATCCTCCGATAACAACAGTTGCTAATGGACGTTGAACTTCTGCACCCGAACCATTACTAAGAGCCATTGGTAAGAAACCTAAAGAGGCTACAGCTGCTGTCATTAGGACAGGACGAAGACGAGTTCGTGTTCCCATAATAACAATTCGAGTTGTATTTTTAATTCCGTTATCACGTAGACGATTGTATTCTGAGATTAATACAATTCCGTTTAGAACAGCAATTCCAAAAAGGGCGATAAATCCAACTCCAGCACTGATACTGAAAGGCATATCTCGCGCAGCTAAGAATAGTATTCCACCGATTGAAGAAAGCGGAATGGCTGTATAAATTAATAAACTTTCTTTGATTGATTTGAATGCAAAGAATAACAACACGAAAATCAAAACCAAGGCGACTGGAACAGCAATACCTAAGCGAGCTTTTGCATGATTCAAATTTTCGAAAGCTCCACCATAAGTCGCATAATACCCTGTAGGAAGTTTGACTTGAGCATCAACCTTTTGTTGCAACTCTTGCACAACACTCTCTATATCGCGTCCTTTTACATTAAATCCAACAACAATTCTACGTTTTGCATCTTCGCGCTGAATTTGATTTGGCGTATTTTTATAATCTACTTTTGCTAATTGATTCAATGGAATCTGAATTCCAGAAGCAGTAGGAATCAATAAATTTCGAATATCTTCTATATTCTCGCGTTTATCTTCTGCCAAACGAACCACCATATCAAAACGTTTTTCACCTTCGAAAACCATTCCAGTAGATTGTCCTGCAAAAGCCATATTAATAATTCGATTTGCTTCTCCAATACTCAATCCATATTGCGCTAATAAAGCACGATCAAACTCAATCACAACTTGCGGAATTCCATTAATTGGTTCGATATATAAGTCTTGCGCTCCTTTTACAGTATTGATTATTTTTCCTAATTTATCTGCATTATTAGCTAAACTATCTAAATTTTCACCAAATATTTTCACCACCACATCTTGTCGTGCTCCTGTCATTAATTCGTTAAAACGCATCTGAACAGGAAATTGAAATCCCGTTGAAAGTCCTGGAACATCTTCCAAAGCTTTACTCATTTTATTCGATAATTCTGGAAAAGTTGTGGCAGAAGTCCATTCTTTTTTAGGTTTCAGTACAATAATCATATCTCCTGCATCCATTGGCATTGGCTCGGTAGGAATCTCTCCACTCCCAATTTTTGTCACAACCATTTCAACTTCAGGGAAACGATCTTTCAGTATTTTAGCTGCTTTATTTGTGTATTCTATTGTTGTCGTAATATTACTTCCTGGTAAAATACGTGCTTCCACAGCAAAATCGCCTTCTTCTAAAGCTGGAATAAATTCTCCACCTAAACGAGACATCACAAAAACAGCAATAGCAAATAGAGAAAGCACAATTGCTAAAATAATAGTACGAACTTTTAAGGCTTTGATTAAATATTTCTGATGGAAAATCTCAATTTTAGCCATTACACGATCCGATAAATTTGGTTTCACTTTCTTCTTTTTACTTAAGAATAAGCTGGTCATCATCGGAACATAAGTCAACGAAAGAATAAATGCACCAATCAATGCGAAAGCAACTGTTTGCGCCATTGGTTTGAACATTTTTCCTTCTATTCCTTGTAAAGTAAAAATTGGTAAATAAACAATTAGAATAATAATTTGACCAAAAACAGCCGAATTCACCATTTTTTTAGCTGAAGAACCAACTGTTTGATCCATTTCTGTTTGTGTTAATTTGTTCTTCAACCCAAACTTTTTGTTGTGCGCTAACTGATGCATCGCCGCTTCTACAATAATCACAGCTCCGTCAACAATTAATCCGAAATCTAATGCGCCTAGACTCATCAAGTTTCCACCTACACCAAAAATATTCATCATAATAATCGCGAATAATAAGGCTAGAGGAATAACAGAAGCTACAATAAAACCAGCACGTAAATTTCCTAAGAAAAGCACTAAAATAAAGACAACGATTAAGGCTCCTTCAAGTAGATTTGTTTCAACCGTATGAATCGTATTGTCAACCATTTTTTTACGGTCTAAGAAAGGTTCAATAACAACTCCTTCAGGTAACGTCTTTTTGATCTCTTCGATACGTTGTTGTACATTCTTCACCACTTCGTTACTATTCGCTCCTTTCAACATCATAACAATTGCACCAGAAACCTCACCTGTATCGTTATATGTCATTGCACCATAGCGTGTAGCAAAACCAGTTTTTACATCTGCAACATCTCTCAATAAAATAGGTGTTCCGCTTTGCGAGCGTTTGACCAAAATATTTTCGATATCTTCTATTTTACCAATTAAACCTTCAGAACGGATAAATAAAGAAGTAGGACCTTTTTCGATATAAGCTCCACCTGTATTTTGATTATTCTCGCTCAGTGCATCAAATAAATCATTAATTGTCAGATTAAAAGATTGTAAACGTTGCGGATCAATCGCTATTTCGTATTGTTTCAATTTTCCACCGAAACTACTCACATCCGCTACTCCAGGAACGCCCAAAAGTTGACGACGAACAATCCAGTCTTGAATTGTTCTTAATTCAGTTTCATCATATTGATCTTCGTAACCTTCGGCAGGACGAACAACATATTGATAGATTTCCCCCAAACCTGTTGAAATTGGACCAAGTTGTGGTTCACCAATACCTTCTGGAATCTCATTTTGAACCTGAATCAAGCGTTCACTTACTTGTTGTCGCGCCCAATAAACATCTGTATTGTCATCAAAAACAATGGTTACCAATGACAATCCAAAACGAGAAAAACTACGAATTTCGGTAATTCCACCAATATTAGAATTAGCTTGTTCGATAGGAAAAGTCACCAAGCGTTCTATATCTTCTGCACTAAAAGAAGGCGCTACAGTGATAATTTGAACCTGATTAGATGTAATATCAGGTTGTGCATCAATGGGTAATTTTGTTGCATCGTAGATACCAAATACCAACAAAGCCAACGTAAACAAACCCACGATAAATTTATTCTTGATTGAAAAATCAATAATTTTATTTAACATCGTAAAATTGTATAGATTAAAAATGTGCTAAATACAAGTTGTAAATAGCTGAAATTGGATAAATTGAAAGAATCAATCTATCGTAAAATCTAAAAAAATTACGCTTGTTTTGGCGGTTGCCAAATAGAATCTAAATAATGAGTATATAAGAAATCTTCATCAAATGTTTTGATTGAAGTCGTAGAAATTTCTTTATCTAAATGTAAAACATCAAAGAGTTTTATGGGAGAGAAAAAAAAGTCGATATGAACAAACTCAACTTTCATGAAAGGTAATTTTTGGTCAGTTTCCCAATCCGCATCAACCTCATGTCCACCATAATGATGAACTAAAAAAGTTTTCATTTCATCCAAAAAATCTCCTCCTTTATCATGTTCAATAAAATGAGAAATAAACACAGGCAATTTATATAACTGACACAATTGAGTTGAAGTTGTTATATATAAAAAAATTAAAATTTTAGTTGCCCATAGTTTCACAAGCCAAAGGTACACTCTATTTAATAGTTTTCAAATTTAATTTGAAATAAAAGTCTTTATGAAAAAACAAAAATTTTACATTATGATTATGTAAGGAACATTTTATATCAGACAACTTAATCTTTACAACTAATCAATTTAAGGATTTAGAATTTGAACTTCTTCTAAAGAAGGAATTTATCTTCTTAAGGGGATTATAGAGTATTGTTTACGCTTTTTTTATTAATAATTAAATTCAGTTTTGAAAACGGGTTTTGTCATTCTGAGCCTGTCGAAGAATCTCTTTTTATCACTTTTTTATGAGTAAAAAAGTAATCAAAAAACTCTTG
>RRZT012944102.1_pt1 | contig 14845 bp, 16 predicted proteins | sample 2165551 | NCBI WGS metagenome assembly RRZT01 (sample SAMN10456910, study PRJNA506462) | wastewater metagenome | biome: wastewater; feature: sludge; material: wastewater sludge; isolation source: wastewater sludge with Escherichia coli K12::gfp cells carrying plasmid... | place: USA: Moscow, Idaho... | reverse complement strand
TTCACGACCTTGTCGAGCAGAATAACTTGCATGTTCGCTCTCCTTAGATCTTGTGCTGGTCCGTGTAGGGGACCACGGCCAGGAGACGCGCGCGCTTGATGGCAGTGTTCAGCTGACGCTGGTAGATGGCGCGCGTGCCAGTCAGGCGAGCGGGGATGATCTTGCCGTTTTCAGCAATAAAATCCTTCAGGATCGCGATGTCTTTGTAGTCGACATGCTTGATGCCTTCGGAGGTGAAGCGGCAGAACTTCTTGCGCCGGAAAAGATTGCGCGTAGGTTTCATGGTGGTTAATCCTTAATTCAGCAATTCAAATTCTTCGATGTGCAACACGAGTTCGTGGCGTCGGCGCAGGCTTTTTGCGGCTAAGAAGCCGCGAATAACCAGCCTTGCGCCCGCTTCGATCCGGGAGAGCTCCACGGCGGTTTGACCCAACGCAATCGCTTGCGCTTCGCATTCCACCTTGCGCTTCATTCCGACTTCGGTTTGTTCCGACTGGTGCAGGAGCACTATTTCAGTGATCGGCAGGCCAGCCGGGGTGTAACGCAAAGGCTGATGCTCGGCAAGCATGCCTTCAAGCGAGACTCGGTTGCAATGATTCAAAGGGGATCAGGCCGCTGCCGGAGCTTCTGCTGCCGGGGTCAGGGACTTGGCCTTCTCCGATTCCTTCATCATCGGGGATGCTTCGGTCACGGCGTTATCCATCTTGACGGTCAGATGGCGCAGCACGGCATCGTTGAATTTGAAGGCGTGTTCGAGTTCGTCCAGGGTTTCCTGGCCAACTTCGATATTCATCAGAACGTAGTGAGCCTTGTGGATCTTCTGGATCGGGTAGGCGAGCTGGCGACGACCCCAGTCTTCCAGGCGATGGATCGCACCGTTGCCGGCGGTGATCAGGGACTTGTAGCGCTCGATCATGGCGGGCACTTGCTCGCTTTGATCCGGGTGCACGATAAAGACTATTTCATAGTGTCGCATGTGTTCTCCTTTTGGTTTTGCAATATGCAGCCTGCCGCGTGCGACGACGGTCAGGCAAGGTGGAAAAGCCCGCGATTATAAACCGCGGGCCTGGTTTGAGCAAGGTTCGCAGGTCAGCGTTCGATCAGATTGATCTTGCCGGTGACCGCCGCCCATTTTTCGTGGTCGGCCAGCGGATCCTTCTTTTCCACGATCGGCGGCCATATCTGGGCCATTTCGGCATTCAGTGCGATGTAGTCCTGCATGGTTTCCGGTACGTCATCCTCGGAAAAAATCGCCTCGACCGGACATTCGGCGACGCAGAGCGTGCAATCGATGCACTCGTCTGGATTGATCACGAGCATGTTCGGACCTTCGCGGAAGCAGTCAACAGGGCAGACATCCACACAGTCGGTATATTTGCATTTCACGCACGCATCGGTGACAACATAGGCCATGATTCGTCCTTTTCTCTAGGCGGGAGTTTTGATCGATAATGCGAACATTCTAGCAGAGCGGATGAGGCATGAAAGAGATTGCGCGCGTGAACGGAAGCGGTACGGTTGGCCGGTTTGCACCCAGTCCGACCGGCGATCTGCATATGGGGTCGCTGATGGCGGCGCTGGCCAGTTACCTTGAAGTGAAAAAACAGGGCGGTCGCTGGCTGGTGCGCATTGAGGACCTTGATCCACAGCGTGAAATGCCGGGTGCATCGGCGCGCATTCTCAAGGATCTCGAGCGTTTCGGCTTCGAATGGGATGAACCGGTTGTGTATCAGAGCACGCGGCACGCGCGCTACCGTGAGGTGCTGGACCGGCTGATTGCGGAAGGTCACGTCTATCCATGCGCGTGTACGCGGCGCGAAATTCAGGTGGCAGGGCTGGTCGGCATCGACGGGTATCGCTACGACGGTCGCTGCCGCAACGGACTGCCTACCGGCGCTAGACCGCGAGCATGGCGGGTTCGCGTGCCTGACGAATATATCGGATTTGATGACGGCATCCAGGGGCGGCAGGGGCAGAATTTGCGGCAAGAGGTGGGCGATTTTGTGCTGCTGCGCGCGGATGGCTGTTGGGCCTATCAGTTGGCGGTGGTTATCGATGATGCTGATCAAGGGGTCAATCAGATATTGCGCGGGGCGGATCTGCTGGATTCCACGCCGCGGCAGATTTATCTGCAGCGACTGCTGGGTGCACGCGAGCCGCAATATCTGCATATCCCGGTCATAGCCAATGTGGCGGGGGTGAAGCTCAGCAAACAGACGTTGGCCCCCGCGTTGCGCGCCGGCAACGAGGCAGGCCAGTTGTGGCAGGCGCTGAAACTGCTCTGGCAATCTCCCTCGACCGAACTGGCTGGCGAGTCATTGCATGAAGTCTGGCGATGGGCGCAAGCTAACTGGAGTGTCGGATATATGCCACACACGCGCTCCGTTTCCGTATCGATTGAGCCCGGATTTCAATACGAGTTTCTCGGAACGGGAAAATAGCCTTATTATTCGTATGATTGCGCGTGAATATGTATCATGAATTGCAAAATGCGCGGATGGCGCTCACGCCTGTTTCTGCCAAGGCCGGCTTGTTGTGTATCGGTGTGGTTTGCGTTCCGCGCCTGCCAAGACTAGCTTGTTAAAAATAAATTTTGATCCAGCGCTTGTTGCTGAGGGGGATCTGTGTCGATCACGCCACGTTTCAAGACCAGTGTACTGGCTGTCGCGATTGCTGCATTGCCGTTGTTTGCCGAGTCGGCCGGACTAGGTCGACTCGATGTGCTTTCCGGGCTTGGACAGCCGTTTCGAGGCGAGATCGAATTGGTTTCCGTTCAGCCGGGCGAGGTGGATGCGCTCAGGGCAACGCTGGCCAATCCCGAAGCCTATGCTTCCGCCCAGCTTGCCTATCCCTCTCCATCGCTAGGCTTGCGCATGGCGCTGAACAAGCGTGGTGATGGCAAGATGGTGGTGCAGATTTCCTCCGCGGGTGCGATCGATGAGCCGGTATTCAATCTACTGGTCGATCTGGGCTGGCCCGGAGGGCAGGTCCGGCGCGAATATACGGCGCTGATCGATCCGGTTGGCTACAGCGCGGCGCCAGGTGGCGCGAAGGTTACGTCGCTGGCCGGTAATGGCTATGCATCCAGCGTTCTTCCCGGTACGCGCGTTTCATCCGCGATCCGGACGCCCAAGGCGACGTCACGGTCGGTGCGGTCTGGCAAAGGTGCATCCGTTCCGGTCGATCAGGGTACCGAAGCCGGGGAAGGCTATACCGTCAAGGCCGGTGATACATTGGCCCGTGTTGCAGCTCAAGTCAAGCCGGAAGGCGTCAGCCTGGAGCAGGCTCTGGTCGGACTTTATCAAGCCAATCCGCGCGCGTTTGACGGCAATATGAATCGTCTGAAGCGGGGCAAGATCCTGCGCATCCCTTCGGCAGAAGAACTTGCAAAGGTCGAAAAGCCTGAGGCTGTCAAAGAGATCAGGGCGCAGGCTGCCGACTGGCAGAATTATCGTCGCCAGTTGGCCGGTTCTGCAGCCAAGGCGCCGGCGGTCGACTCCTCGGGTTCCGTTGCGGGGGGGCGCATTACCGCAAAGGTCGAGGATAAGGGCGCGCAAGCTGCGGACAAGAGCAAGGATGTGCTGAAGCTGTCGCGTGGGGCGAGTCAGGTTGATGGCCAGCAGGCGCGCATGCGGGCGCTGGAGGAAGAGGCCGTGGCGCGCAAGAAGTCTCTGGATGAGGCGAATCAGCGTGTCGCGGTGCTTGAGAAAAACATCCAGAAAATGGAAGAACTCGCGGCACTGAAGAGCAAATCCGGCGCCGAACTTCAGCGAAAGGCCGAACAGGTCAAGGTTCCTGCACCAGCGGCATCGGCAGAAGTCCTTCCGATTGCGACCGCGTCGGCGGTGGCGGCCTCAACGGTCAGTGAAGCTGCAGTGCCGGCTTCTGTTGTGGCGAGCGCCGTGCCCGTCAAGCCAAAACCCAAGCGCGTGGTGCCTACTCAACCCGCGCCGACGGAGCCGGGCGTAATCGATGCGGTGATGGAAAATGCATTGCCGATCGGAGGTGGTCTGTTGGCGATCCTGCTTGGCGTCGGAGGTTTGCTCTGGTCGCGCAAGCGCAATCGTTCTGGAATTTTTGAAAACAGCCTGATTACCAGCGGCGATCTGAAACCCAATACCGTACTCGGTCGCACTGGCGGTGGTGTGATCAGTACCCAGGCGGAAAATTCCTTCCTGACCGATTTCAGTCGCCAAGGACTTGGCACAATCGATACCGATGAGGTTGATCCGATCGCCGAGGCCGATGTTTACATGGCCTATGGCCGTGATGTCCAGGCGGAGGAAATTCTTCGTGATGCACTGGCCAAAGATTCGACGCGCCATGAAATTCGCATGAAGTTGCTGGATATCTATGCAGCCCGCAAAGATAAAACCGCTTTTGAAGAAGTCGCGGCAGATCTGTATGCGAGCGTCGGTGGCAAGGGGCCGTTGTGGGAACAGGCGGCTTATCTGGGGCGCGGCATTGATCCTGATAACCCGTTATATGCAGCTCCGGCTGGAACTGTGGTATCTGCGGTGGCCGATGTCGCTGCAGCCACTGCCGCCGCGGCTGCCGGTTCTGCTGCAAGCGCGGCTGACGCGCCAGTTGCAGAGGCGCAGGTTGTCGCTGCAAGGATCGACAATGAAGCCCCGCTCGATTTCGAATTTGAAGTACCGCATGTCGAGCAGGAGTCGGGCTCTGCTCTCGAAGCTGTTTTAGATGACACTCATGCAGAGAATGACTTCTCTTTTGATCTCGGGTTCGATCATGAAGCCGAGTTGACCGCACCGACCGAGGCAGAGATGCCCACGATGGAACCGGTGATTCCGGCTGAAATCGAATTGCCTGCTTCCGCGGAGATACCTGAAACCGAACCTGTGCTTGATCTGTCTTCGTTTGTCGTTCCTGAGACAACGGCGCCGGAAGATGAACTGATGGCGCTGGATTTGCCGATCGATCTGGATATGGAAGCGGCGGAAAGCCGGGCGCTGGCACCGGGTGAAGCGTCGTCTTTTGTTGCGCCGACCCTGGATATGCCTGAACTCGATCTCGATCTTGCACTCAATGTTCCCGATGCAGAGCCGGGCGAGGATGCGAGCGAAGCTCAGCTATTGGCTGAGTTCGATGCCGGGCTGGGCTCCTCTGAGGAGTCATTGCGGTTTGATATGCCGGCGGAAGAGGTCCACGTTGGCGCTGTCGAAGATGAAAATATCGATCTGGATTTCGATTTTTCTGCCGATCTGGGCGAACCTTCGGCTTCCCGGATTGCGGTCGCAGAAACGCCACTTGATCTTGATCTCGAAATCGGAGGGGGCGCAGGTGCCAATGAGACGTTTACTCTGGAAGATCCGGTACAGACCAAGATCGAGCTGGCGCGTGCGTATCTTGGCATGGGCGACGTAGAAGGGGCTCGTGAAATTCTGCAGGAAGCGGAGCAAGAGGGGAATCCGGGCCAGCAGGAGGTTATCCGCTCTTTGCTGGCTGACCTGTAAATTTTGAAACTGCATCCCGCCAATCGTCTGGCGCTCTGGTTTTGGCTGGCTTCTTTGCTGCCATGGCTTGAGCGCCAGCTTCTTTTTGCAATTGTCATTCTGATCGGTTTGTTTGCTCTGGCTTTTGCGCGTACCCGATTTTTGCGTGCACTGCCAAGACTGCGCTGGTTGCTGCTTGCCATGGGTGCAATTTATGGCTGGACCACGCCGGGCCAGTATTTGTGGTCTGGCTGGTTCTCGCCCACACGAGAAGGTCTATGGCTCGGACTTGCGCAGATCGCGCGACTTTTTGCGGTGATGGCGAGTTTGCAAATTCTGTTGACGAAGATGGATCGTCCGGCTATTTTTGCCGGCCTTCATGTTTTGGCCAAACCATTTGACTGGCTTGGCCTGTCGCGAAATCGCATGGCCCTGCGCCAGACACTGACGCTTGAAATGATGGAAAATCTGCTCGAAGAACGCCGACCGCTCAGGCACTTGATGCACGAGTTGCAAGAAACGCATCATGCGGAACGCAGCGTTGCCTTGCCGGTCAGTGTGATGTCGTTTGGGCAGAAATTATTCCTGCTGGGCGTGCTCGGCGGTATTGTGCTGACGCTCTGGTTTGGTGGATTTGGCTTATGGGGATGAAAAGGATAGCGATTGGCTTGGAATACGATGGCCGGGCATTTTACGGCTGGCAGGTGCAACCTGATCGCGTGACCGTGCAGTCCGTGCTCGAGGCTGCTATTGCCCGCATGGCGGGACACCCGCTCAGAGTGCATGCCGCGGGCAGAACGGATGCCGGTGTGCATGGCGCGATGCAGGTGGCGCATTTCGATACCGAGGCGGATCGTCCGTTGATGGCTTGGGTGCGGGGGGTCAACAGCTTTCTTCCCGATAGTGTCGCTGTGCTATGGGCGCGAGATGTTTCCGATGAGTTTCATTCGCGCTTCAGTGCGACCGCCCGCCACTATCGCTACCTGCTGCTGAATCATCCGGTGCGTCCGGCATTACTGGCGGGGCGGGTAGGGTGGATTCACCAGCGACTGGATCTCGCAACTATGCAGCAGGCGGCCAGTCTTCTGCTGGGCGAGCACGACTTTTCGAGTTTCCGTGCAGCCGAATGTCAGGCCAAGACACCGGTCAAGCTGATGAAGCGCATCGACGTCCATGTGGAAGGCAACATGGTCATCTGCGATTTTTCCGCGAGCGCTTTTCTGCACCATATGGTGCGCAATATCATGGGGGCGCTGCTGCATGTAGCCAAAGGGAATCAGCCTGCGCAGTGGATGAGCGAAATGCTGGAACTGCGCGATCGCTCGCTGGCGCCGCCGACCTTCATGCCGGACGGTCTTTATCTGGCTGGGGTAAGCTATGCGCCGGAATTTGGCCTGCCATCCGAACCTACTCCGCGTTATAGCTTGGTGTAACACTATGATTCAACGCATAAAAATATGCGGTTTGCGCGACGTTGGAACAGCTGTCGAGACGGCTTGTCTTGGCGCGGATGCGATCGGGCTGGTCTTTTACGCACCGAGCCCGCGTGCGGTCGATATCGATACTGCAGGTAGAATTGCGCGTGCACTGCCGCCATTTGTCAGTACGGTTGGCCTGTTTGTCGATGCCGAGCCCGGCTTTGTCAGACAGGTCTTGGGATCGGTTCCCCTGGATCTGCTGCAGTTCCATGGGGAGGAGTCTCCAGCCTATTGTCAGCAATTCGATCGACCCTATTTGAAGGCGGTCAGGGTAAAACCGGGTCTAAATTTGCTAGAATATGCGGCTAGATACCCGGATGCGCGCGGCCTGCTGGTCGATGCTTGGGTTTCGAATGCGCCGGGCGGAACCGGCGAAACCTTCGACTGGGCACTGCTGCCGCCCGAATTGCCTCTGCCGTTGATCCTTTCCGGCGGATTAAATCCGGGCAATGTGGCAGGCGCGATCCATCGTACGCAGCCTTGGGCGGTCGATGTGTCGAGCGGTGTCGAAAGTGGCAGGGGAATCAAGGACGTGGCGAAGATCGCGGCGTTCGTCGAGGCGGTGCGAAGTGCCGCGGACTGAGTGAGAGAAACAAATATGGTAAATTACAATCAGCCGGATGCCGGTGGCCACTATGGTCAGTTCGGCGGCATCTATGTGGCCGAAACCCTGATGGATGCGCTTGAGGAATTGCGCATCGAATATGAAAAGGCACGCCAGGACCCGGCTTTCATGGCCGAGTATTACCATGATCTTAAGCATTATGTCGGCCGTCCGAGCCCGCTCTACCATGCCAAGCGCCTGTCCGACGAAATTGGCGGAGCACAGATTTACCTGAAGCGCGAAGACCTGAATCATACCGGCGCGCACAAGGTCAACAACACGATTGGCCAGGCGCTGCTTGCCCGGCGCATGGGCAAGAAGCGCGTGATCGCCGAAACGGGCGCCGGCCAGCACGGCGTCGCTTCTGCCACGGTCGCGGCACGTTTCGGTCTTGAATGCATTGTTTACATGGGCGCCGAGGATGTGAAGCGCCAAGCACCGAACGTCTACCGCATGAAGCTGTTGGGTGCCTCCGTGGTTCCTGTTGAATCCGGCTCCAAGACGCTCAAGGATGCGATGAACGAGGCGATGCGCGATTGGGTGACTAATATCGACACGACCTACTACATCATCGGTACCTGCGCCGGCCCGCATCCGTACCCGATGCTGGTTCGCGATTTCCAGTGCATCGTCGGTGAGGAATGCAAGCAGCAGGCGCTCGAGTTGTTCGGTCGTCAGCCAGATGCGGTGGTGGCCTGCGTCGGTGGCGGCTCGAATGCGATTGGCATCTTCCACCCGTATATCGATGTGCCAGGCGTGCGCCTGATCGGAGTCGAGGCCGGTGGCTACGGTGTTGAAACCGGCAAACATGCCGCGCCCCTGACATCTCACGCCAAACCGGGCGTACTGCATGGTCAGCGCTCGAACCTGATGCAGGACGAAAACGGCCAGATCATCGAAACCCACTCAGTTTCCGCTGGCCTGGATTACCCGGGCGTTGGCCCCGAGCACTGTTACCTGAACGAGATCGGTCGTGCCGAATACGTGGCGGTCAATGACGATGAAGCGATAACAGCCTTCCATGATCTGTGTCGTCTTGAAGGCATCATCCCGGCGCTCGAATCGAGTCATGCCGTAGCCCATGCCAAAAAACTGGCCAGGACCATGAATTGTGACCAAGTGGTCGTGGTCAACCTGTCCGGCCGAGGCGACAAGGATGTGCCAACGATCGCCGCGCTTGACGGCATCAAAATTTAACCAACGGGCGCCTGCGGGCGCCTGTGCTGACCTTTGATAGAACCATGTCCAGAATCCAGACTACCTTTGCGCGTTTGCAGGCTTCCGGCCGCAAGGCGCTAATCCCCTATATCACCGCCGGTGATCCTCGTCCCGGCATGACGGTTGAACTGATGCATGCGCTGGTCAAGGGCGGCGCCGACATTATCGAACTCGGCGTGCCTTTTTCCGATCCGATGGCCGATGGCCCCGTGGTCCAGCTTGCCGTTGAACGGGCATTGAAGCACGGTACGAGCCTGCGTATGGTGCTCGAAATGGTTGCGGAGTTTCGCAAGACTGATGCACAGACGCCGGTCGTGCTGATGGGTTATGCGAACCCGATCGAGGCGATGGGTTATCCGGCATTTTCCAGCGCAGCGGCTGCGGCCGGTGTCGATGGCGTGCTGACGGTGGATCTTCCGCCGGAAGAGGCTGCCGAGCGTATCGCAGTGCTGAAGCAGTACGGGATCGATCCGATTTTTCTGCTGGCGCCGACGACGCCGGCAAACCGTCTCGATGCCGTTGCACGCATGGCATCGGGCTATGTTTACTATGTTTCACTCAAGGGCGTGACCGGCGCCGCGACGCTCGACGTTGGAAGTGTCGAGCGCCGAATGATCGAACTCCGGCAGCATATTGCCCTGCCGATCGGGGTGGGTTTCGGTATTCGTAATGCCGAGTCGGCGCGCGCAGTGGCACAAGTGTCTGATGCGATCATCATCGGCTCGCGCCTCGTGCAAGAAGTCGAAGCCGGCGAAGCTGGCTTGGCCGAGCGTCTGACGACGTTCCTTTCCGGTATCCGTGCCGCTATCGATACGGTTCGCGCCTGAATCATCCGAAAGGTCTATCATGAGCAGCTGGCTGCAAAAACTCCTTCCCCCGAAAATCAAGAGCCGCGACGCTTCGGCCAAGTCTGGCGTTCCCGAGGGCCTGTGGAGCAAATGTTCCGCCTGTAGCGCCGTGCTCTATCGCACCGACTTGGAAAACAACCTCGACGTTTGTCCGAAGTGCAGTTATCACAATGCCGTGCATGCCCGGCGCCGGCTCGACATTCTGCTCGACCCGGAGGGCCGCTTCGAGATCGGCGCCGAGGTTCAGCCGATCGATATCCTGAAATTCAAGGATAGCCGCAAGTATGTCGACCGTATCGTTGCTGCACAGGAAGATACCGGCGAGGACGATGCTCTTGTCGTGATGCAAGGGGCGATCATGAACGTACCTTGTGTCGTTGCGGCGTTCGAATTCAAGTTCATCGGCGGTTCCATGGGCTCTGTGGTGGGAGAGCGTTTCGTGCGCGGAGTGAAAACTGCGATTGAACAAAACGTGCCGTTTATTTGCGTGGCAGCCTCGGGCGGCGCGCGCATGCAGGAAGGGCTGAATTCGCTGATGCAGATGGCCAAGACTTCAGCGATCCTGACGCGTCTTTCCGAGAAGCGCCTGCCGTTCATCTCGATCCTGACCGATCCGACCATGGGGGGCGTTTCTGCTTCGTTTGCGTTCCTTGGTGATGTGGTTGTTGCCGAGCCGGGCGCATTGATCGGCTTTGCGGGCCCGCGCGTGATCGAGCAGACCGTGCGTGAAACCCTGCCGGAAGGTTTCCAGCGTGCTGAATTCCTGCTGGAAAAAGGCGCGGTTGACATGATCGTCGATCGCCGCGAGATGCGCGTCCAGCTTATGCAACTGATGACCTTGCTGAACAATCAGCCCGCCGTGGCCTGATGACCGGCGGCAGCGTACCCGTGTTCGATGCTTTTGGCTTGTCCGAGTGGCTTGCGCATCTGGAGTCACTGCACCCGAGCGCCATTGATATGGGGCTTGGACGGATTGAGCGTGTACGCGATGCGCTTGGCCTGAAGCCGGTGTTTCCAGTCCTCACTGTTGGCGGAACCAATGGCAAGGGTTCCGTTTGCGCGATGCTGGCGATGATTCTGCGCTGTGCCGGCTATCGCGTTGGCGTCTATACCTCGCCGCATCTGCTGCATTACAACGAACGGGTTACCCTGGATCTTGAACCCGCCAGCGATGCCTTGCTGGTCGAATCGTTCCGTACGGTCGAAGCCGCTCGCGGCGAAATCACACTGACCTACTTTGAATTCGGCACGCTGGCGGCGTTGCGGCTTTTTGCCGACGCCAATGTGGAGGTGGCCATTCTCGAAGTTGGCCTCGGCGGGCGGCTTGATGCCGTCAATGTATTCGAGCCGGATGTCGCAGCCGTGGTCAGCGTCGGAATTGATCACCAGAGTTTCCTTGGCGACGACCGGGAAGCGATCGGCTTCGAAAAAGCTGGCATCTACCGTTCCGGCAAGCCCGCTTTTTGCGCCGATCCGACGCCGCCGCAACGCCTGCTTGATCATGCGGCGGCGATCGGTGCCGACCTGCGATTGCTCGGGCGCGATTTTGGCTATCAGAAGCAAAATGAAGACCGGCAATGGATGGTCTGGAGCTGCGGAGGGCTGGCGCACCACGCTCTGCCATTTCCTGCCTTGCGCGGTGATTATCAACTGGGCAACACGGCATTGGCTCTGGCGATGCTCGATGCGGTGCACGACAGGCTGCCGGTCCACCTTGGTGATATCAAACGCGGCCTGCTCGAAGTCGAATGGCCGGCGCGTTTTCAGGTTTTGCCGGGTCGTCCCGCCAGGGTGCTGGATGTTGGCCATAATCCGCATGCCGCGCGCGTGCTGCGCGCCAGTCTCGACCAGATGGGATTCTTTCCGCAGACGTACGCGGTGTTCGGCATGATGGCCGACAAGGATATCGCTGGCGTGGTCGAATTGCTGATTGACCGGATCGATGTCTGGCATATTGCCGCGCCGGCCTTGCCTCGTGCGGCCACGCCACAGCATGTGGCGGAAATTGTGCAGGCCAGGGGCGGGCGGGTCGAGTTGCATGGCAGCGTCGTACAAGCCTGGCAAGCTGCCTGCAAGAGTGCGGGCGAAAATGATAGAATTCTGGCCTTTGGTTCCTTCTATACCGTTGCGGAAGTCATGGCTGCCCGGGAAGCCCGTCTATGAACCAGTCCAATATCAGCGAAGACCTGCTGCATATCCGCAAGCGCGCACGCCGTCGTCTGCTCGGCGCCGTTGCGCTGGTGCTGTTCGCACTGATCGTTCTTTGGACCGTGCTTGATAATGCCCCCCCCCCACAATTGGCAGAAGGGCAGCCGGTAGAGATTGTCTCGAGCGCGCCGGCACTGAGTGCCGCCCGTGCTTCTGTGGTTGCGGTGGTGGAGCCTGCCAGTGGAACGTCGCCTGAGTCTCTGACTCCGGCTGCCCAGCCGGCTTCGGTGCCGACCGCGATGCCTGCCGCAACGCCAGTTGCCGCACCGGAGCCCCAACTCCTCAGGAGCGCCGACAAAGCTTCCCAGCCATACCGCGTGGCGGCCAGCTCTTCCGAAGTGCTGCGCGGCAAGCTCGTCAATCGCCAGATGCAGGTCAAGCCTGCCGTGGCATCCCGGCCCAAGCTGGTTGCTGAAACCAAATCCAAGACCGCAGAAGTTGTCGGGCCGGCGGGGGCCGACCCGCTCAATATCCTCGAAGGCAAGGACGAACGCAAACCCGCGACTGCGGAGAAACCGGCCGGTGGCAGATATTTCGTTCAGATTGGCGCGTTTTCCGATAGCGCCAAGTCAGCGCAGATTCTGGCCAAGCTGAAATCGGCTGGTTTGCCGGCTTTCTCGGAAAAGGTCAGCACACCTAAGGGTGAGCTCACGCGGATCCGCATCGGCCCAACTCTGGATGAATCGCGCGCCAACGAGTGGCGCAAGAAATCCGAGTCTGCCGGCGTGCCGGGTAAAGTTGTCAGGTAATGACGGTTTTTGATTACGTTGTCCTCGTGGTGGTCGGGCTTTCCATTCTGTTGTCGGTGATGCGCGGCCTGCTGCTGGAAGTTCTGGCGCTCGCGGCTTGGGCGCTGTCATTCTGGCTTGCAAGCCGTTATGCCGCCGCCGGCGCTAACTGGATGCCAGCGGCATTGCCTGGCGATACCTTGCGCGGCCTGGCAGCATTTCTGGCGATTTTCTGTGCCGTCTGGCTGGCCACGGCGATTGTCCGGATCACGTTGAACCAGTTTTTGAAGGTCAGCGGCCTCAAGCCGGTTGATCGCCTGCTCGGCGCTGGGTTTGGTTTCGTGCGCGGCGTCTTGCTGACGCTGACACTGGTGCTGGTCGCCGGAATGACCAGCTTGCCCGGCTCGCTGGACTGGCGCAATGCGATGTTCAGTCCGGTCTATGAAGAAGCCGCGCATCGAGTGATGCCGTGGCTGCCTGCGGCGCTGTCGAGCCGGATCCGTTTTGATTGATTTTCTGCAATAAAGGTAACAGACGCTATGTGTGGCATTATCGGTGTGGTTGCGCAAACTCCAGTCAACCAGCTCCTCTACGATGGTCTGTTGATGCTCCAGCATCGCGGTCAGGATGCCGCTGGCATCGTCACGGCGGAAGGGCATGTGCTGCATATGCACAAGGGGCAGGGCCTCGTTCGCGACGTGTTCCGTACCCGCAACATGCGCTCGCTGACCGGCAATACCGGTATCGGCCATGTCCGCTATCCGACGGCCGGCTCGGCTTCCAGCGTGGCCGAGGCCCAGCCGTTCTATGTGAACAGTCCGTTCGGCATCGTGCTCGCGCACAACGGCAACCTGACCAACGACAAGCAGTTGAAAGACGAGATGTACCGCACCGATCTGCGGCATATCAACACCAACTCGGATTCCGAAGCGTTGCTGAACGTGTTTGCGCACGAGCTTTCCCGGCGCACCAAGGGCGCCCAGCTTGATCCGGACACGATTTTCGATGCGATCACCGCGGTGCATCAGCGCGTGAAGGGTGCCTATGCCGTAGTCGCTATCATCGCTGGCTATGGGCTGGTCGCATTCCGCGATCCGTTCGGCATTCGCCCGCTGATCATGGGCCGCCACAATACGCTGGCTGGTGACGAGTACTTGGTCGCATCCGAATCCGTCGCACTCGATACGCTCGGCTTCAAAGTATGGCGTGACGTCGAGCCGGGCGAGGCCGTGTTCATCAGTTTTGACGGCAAATTCCACAGCCGTCAGTGCCACCCGAATCCGAAGCTGGTTCCCTGCATCTTCGAACATGTGTACTTTGCCCGCCCGGACAGCGTGATCGACGGCATTTCGGTTTACGAAGCGCGCATGAAGATGGGCGAGCGTCTCGCTGACAAGGTCAGGCGCGTCGTCCCGCAGATGGATATCGATGTCGTGATGCCGATTCCGGATACCAGTCGCTCTTCCGCCCTGCAGCTGGCAAACCGCCTCGGCGTGTCGTTTCGCGAGGGCTTCATCAAGAACCGCTATATCGGCCGCACCTTCATCATGCCGGGCCAGTCGACGCGCAAGAAGTCGGTTCGCCAGAAACTGAATCCGATCGGCGTCGAATTCAAGGGCAAAAACGTGCTGCTGGTTGATGACTCGATCGTGCGCGGCACGACCTCGAAGGAAATCGTGATGATGGCGCGTGAAGCAGGCGCCGCCAAAGTTTATCTGGCTTCCGCTGCGCCTCCGGTCAAGTATCCGCACGTCTATGGCATTGACATGCCAACGCGCGGTGAGCTGATTGCAACCGGCCGCGATGCCGAGCAGATTGCGCGTGAAATCGGTGCCGACGCCGTGATTTACCAGGATCTCGATGAACTGATCGCAGCCTGCCGCGATGCCAGCGGTGGCCGCATCACCGAATATGAAACTTCATGTTTCGACGGTATCTACATCACCGATGACATCAGCGATGCCTATCTTGATGAACTGGAAGCCAAGCGCATATCGCCGCTGTCCAAAAAGAGCGAAGGCGCGACCGGCATGCTCGATATGAATATTGGTGTCGCCGAACAGAATCTGATCTGATTTCATTTTAGAGTTCTGTTAAAAAGTTAATAATAATCAATGTGTTATGAATTTATTCCTGACGGGGGCGTAAGCCCCTGTTTTCGCAAGACAATGGCGAAGCGGCAGTATGCAGAGTGATGTCGTTTGAAACGAGTTCGGAACGAGGAGGGCAAGCATGACCATCACTACCCTGACGTTGCTGCTGTCGTTGATGCAGCAGACGTGCGTGTATTTGGTGGTTGCCTATCTGT